>Ga0209347_1002498_pt1 | contig 24154 bp, 22 predicted proteins | sample AutmiccommuBRH23_FD_187382 | JGI IMG/M metagenome (GOLD analysis project Ga0209347, IMG submission 187382) | Deep subsurface microbial communities from Mt. Terri, Switzerland - Autotrophic microbial communities BRH/23 (SPAdes) (version 2) | ecosystem: Environmental > Aquatic > Deep subsurface >...
ACACGCTGGCATATTCGGATAAGGACGAGATTGCGCTAGACTACAAGGCAATACAGGATATGTTCGGCACGGATCTCTACAATATTTATTCAAGGCAGGAGGTGTTCAACAATTCCTGAAGAAGATATCCCTGTAGCATAACAAAATTCATATACGATCCAAACGCGAAAAAGCCCATAGTTTCAACGACTATGGGCTTATCACCTTTATTAAACTGTAAAAGTCAGGTTATAGCAAAAGACTCCGATCGCCCGGAGTCTTTGTTTTTCTGGTGGGGATGACTGGTTTCGAACCAGTGGCCTCTTGAATGTGAGTCAAGCGCTCTCCCGCTGAGCTACACCCCCGGAAACCTGTTTATCATGTGCAAAAGTAATTTTACCACAGTGACGGGGGCTTGGCAATGGGTCGGTGGTAGGAAATTTATGTTGGCCGGTAGAAAACCTTCTGGCCACGGCGGCAGATTTTAGAGATGACACTGTTTTTGGCGAAAAATATATTAATTGCTGGTAAAAACATGAAATATGCCACAATATCCAGAAGGAAGTTTACCAGTAAAAGCGAATATTCCTTTATTATGGCATTATGGTCCAGAAACGTATGCGGCCCGGGGGAGGTCATACTGGTTTGAAACGGGCATCCAGCGAAAAAAAACCCAATCATGAGCGCTGGCTGATTACCTACTCGGATATGATCACCCTTTTACTGATCTTTTTTATTGTCATGTACACTTTGAGCAGGGTTGACGTGCAGAAGTTTCAGTACCTCTCGGCCTCCCTGTCCAAGGCCATGGGGGCGGGGGGGATGGTGCTGGACAGCCCTGGGCCATCGGTGGTTCCGGGCATTGCCGGAACGGTGCCCCAGGCCGCCCTGCAGTCCGGGGAAAGCCAGCAGTTGGAGAATGTGGTGAGGGACCTGGAAAAGTATATCAAGGAGTCCAACCTCCAGGCCAAGGTTTCGGTGGTTTCCGAGGAAAGGGGGGTGGTCCTCTCCTTTCAGGGGGAGGTCCTGTTTAAATTGGGTTCGGCCGAGCTGACCCCCCGGGCCAGGGAGATTATTCACAAGGTAGGACCTGTTTTGGAGTCCATGCCCAATTACCTCAGGGTTGAGGGCCACACCGACGACCTGCCCATTGTCAGCGCTCCGTACCCGTCAAACTGGGAGCTTTCGGCGGCCAGGGCCAGCTCAGTGCTGCAGGAAATGCTCAAAAACTATAATATTCATCCCGAGAGGATGTCGGCGGTGGCCTACGGCGAATACCGGCCCATCGTGGCCAACGATTCCGATGAGCACAGGCAGACAAACAGGCGGGTCAATATAGTCATATTACGCAGCCAGTATGGTGTCACCGAGGCGGCTTCGACCCACCGGCTGAGCAGTGGCAATCAGTAAAAAGTAGCCGGAAAGGAAGTCAGTATGGATTTAACTCTGATCTTGGGGCTATTATTTGCTCTGTTTTCTTTGGCCGCAGGGTTTCTCCTCGACGGTGGACATCTTGGGGCGCTTTTTAAGTATACCGCTGCCATTATTGTCTTTGGCGGGACCATTGGCGCCACCGTCATCAGCTATAGCTGGAGTGAGCTAAAGAATATACCAAAGCTTTTTAAGGTTGCCCTGTTTCCCAAAGAGATGGAGCCGGCCGAGGTCATCGACCTCATCGTCAGCCTTGCCGACGAGGCCCGGCGGGAGGGTCTGCTCTACTTGGAAAACAGGCTGGATGAGATAGATGACCAGTTCCTCCGCAAGGGGGTGCAGCTGGTGGTGGACGGCACCGACCCCGACTTGGTGCGCAGTATCATGGAGGTGGAGCTGTACGCCATTGAGGAGAGGCACCATGTGGGCAGCTCCATTTTCGAGACGGCCGGCGGCTATGGCCCCACCATGGGGATTATCGGCACCGTGATGGGTCTGGTTCACGTGCTGGGCAACATGGACGATCCCAATTCTCTGGGTCCGGCCATAGCCGTAGCCTTCATGGCCACCCTGTACGGCATCGGCAGTGCCAATATACTCTGGCTGCCTCTGGCGGCCAAGCTGGCCAACCTCAGCAAGAAGGAATCCCACCTGCGCCAGCTGATGATCGAAGGAATTGTCTCCTTGCAGGCCGGCTATAACCCGATCCTGATCAGGGAAAGGCTTTCAGCCTTCCTTAATCCAAACAAACGAGGCCGGCAGAGGGAAGAGGAAGAAGACTAAAATTAGGAATTGGCAATTTGGAATTAGGAATTTGGGGGCTGACCCGGATTGAAATCAGTATCTGGCATAGGAGTGTGAATGCTTTATGGACAATCCTGGAGGGATCAATTCGGTGGAGCAGGTTGTTGTTTTCAACCTTCACGATCAGGTCTATGGCATTAATATTGAGTCTGTTCTGGAGATTATCAGGACCGAGTCGGTAACCAGGGTGCCGGGGACGCCGGAGTTTATTGAAGGGGTAATCAACCTAAGGGGCAGGGTGATACCCATCATGGACCTATGCAAAAGGTTTAATATGCCGCCTGCAGAGATTTCGGACGCAACCAGGGTGATTATCGTGGAGGCCGGCGGGGTGACGGTGGGCATGATTGTGGACCAGGTCTCCGAGGTGCTGCGCATCCCCTCATCCTCCGTGGAACCTCCGCCGGCCATGATCGCGGGGTCCAGCGTGGAGGCACTCAAGGGAATAGCCCTGGTGGAAGACAAGCTGGTGATACTGCTGGATCTGGGTAAGGTGCTTTACGATGAGGAAAAGACCAGACTTCAGGGATTTGGCGGGTAAATCCCGGGAATAAATGACGCAAGGTGGTGCCGTTATTGTTTACTGATGTTGAAATGATGGTTTTCATGGAAGAGTTGGAGGAAAAAATACAGTCCATCAACGATAACGTGCTGTTACTGGAAAAAGACGGAGAAAGCCCCGAGGTGATCCAGGAGATTTTCCGGGCGGCGCATACCATCAAAGGTTCTTCCGGGGTGATGGGCTATGATAAAATGACCAGCCTGACCCACGAAATAGAAAACCTGTTTGACCGGCTGCGCCAGGGGACCATGGCGGTCAATACCTACCTGGTGGACGTTCTCTTCGAAGCCCTGGACAAGCTCAAGCTGCTCAAGGACGAAATCAGCGGGGAGGCCCGGGAGGTCCAGGTTGAGGATGTTCTCCAAAAGATTAGAAGTATCCAGCAGACGGGCCGTGGAGTACAGCAGCCCGCCGGCGGGGCGGCAGCAGCACCGGCCGCCTGGACGACTGAGGGCGGTCCGGACCAGCTGGACGATCTTATCCTGGATCTGGTCCGGGAGGCAGAGGTCAGGGGCTTTCAGGCATACTGGGTCAGCGTCGAGGTGGACTCCGGCTGCCAGATGAAGAATGTCCGGGCCTTTCTTGTTTTTGAAGCCCTGCAGCAGTTGGGCGAGATTATAAAAAGTGATCCGCCGGCCGAGGCCATCCAGGACGGCAGGTACGACCAGGGTTTTTCAGTGGTGCTTCTTTCCAGGGAGGACGCCGGGCAGATTAAAACATTGGTCATGTCCATTGCCGAAATAAATTCCGTGGAGGTACTGCAGCTGGACCCCGGCGAGCCCAACGGTGAGGCCGGGGCCGGAGAAGATGAGACAGCCGGGCAGGGTCAGGCCGTGGCCGTCAACGTAGCCAAGGCCGTCGCAGTGACTGAGAAAACCACCACCATTAAAACAGTCAGGGTGGATGTCCAGAAGCTGGATACCCTGATGAACCTGGTCAGCGAGCTGGTCATCGACCGCACCAGGCTGGACCGTTTTGTGGATTTATTTGAAAGCAAGTACGGGTCCGAGGAGCTGGCCGACAATATCGTGGAGATTTCAAACCACCTGGGGCAAGTGACCACGGACCTGCAGGACGAGATCATGAAGGCCAGGATGCTGCCGGTGGCCACTGTTTTCAACCGCCTTCCCCGGATGGTCCGGGACATCGCCCAGAAATTGGGCAAGGAGATTGACTTTGTTGTCGAAGGCAAGGAAACCGAACTGGACCGGAATGTCATTGAGGTCATTGGCGACCCGCTGATTCACCTGATCAGGAATGCCATCGACCACGGCATTGAGACCACCGAGGAAAGGGAGCGTCTGGGCAAGCCCCGCCAGGGGAGGGTTCAGCTTAAGGCGTCCTACGTGGAAAGCCACATTGTGATTACCCTGACTGACGACGGCCAGGGCATAGATGTGTCCAAGCTCAGAAAAAAAGCCCTGGAAAGGGGCCTGGTCAAGGCCGATACCTTGTCCAGGCTCAGTGACCGGGAGGTGCTGGACCTGATCTTCCAGCCCGGCTTCTCCACCGCCGAGGAGGTCAGTGACGTCTCCGGCCGGGGTGTGGGAATGGATATAGTCAAAAATCAGATCGAGCAAATCAACGGTACGGTGGAGTTCAGCACCGAACTGGGCCGGGGCACCATCTTCCAGATCAAGCTGCCCCTGACCCTGGTGATTATAAGGGCGCTGATGGTGGGGATGGGCGACCAGGTTTACGCCTTCCCCCTCTCCAATGTCATGGAAACACTGGCCATCAAGCCGTCGGAGATCAAGATTATCCGCAGCAGCGAGGTCATTGTGGTGCGTGGCGGCGTTCTGCCCCTCTTGCGGCTGTCCGCCTTTTTCCAGGTGGAAAGCGCAAACAGCGGCGGCAAGCTCTACGTGGTGGTGCTGGGCTCCGGCAAGAAGCGCATCGGTGTGGTGGTGGACCGGCTCCTGGGTGAGCAGGAAATAGTAATCAAGTCACTGGGCAAATACCTGGGGCAGATGACCGGCCTCTCCGGGGCCACTATCCTCGGCGACGGCCGGGTGGCGCTGATCATCGACGCCAAGGGGATCGTGGCCGACACCAGCAAAGAGGAAATAGCCTATGCCAATTAAAGTTCTGGTGGTGGACGACTCTTCTCTGATGAGGCGTCTGATCACCCGTTTTTTGGAAGAAGACCCCGGGATAAAGGTTATAGACACCGCCGCCGACGGCGAGGAAGCCATCAGGAAAATTCAAAGTCAGCGGCCGGATGTGGTTACCCTGGACGTGGAAATGCCGGTGCTGGACGGACTGGCCACCCTGGGCAGGGTGATGCGGAACTTTCCCCTGCCGGTGATTATGCTCAGCGCCCATACCACCGAGGGGGCCAGGGCCACCATGCAGGCGCTGTCCCTAGGGGCGGTGGATTTTGTGGCTAAGCCCGCCAAGGCCGGAGAGATGGAAGTGATGGTGGCCGACCTCAAATACAAGGTCAGGGCTGCAGCCCAGGCCTTACTGAGAAGGCCCGCCGCCGCCCCGGCCCGGCCGGCGGCCAAACCCCAACCGGCCGCTGCGCACCCCCAGACCGCCCAGATCAAGGGGCTTTCCCCGGCCCCCGGCAAAGGCAAAATAGAGGTGGTGGTCATCGGGTCCTCCACCGGGGGCCCAGCCGCCCTCCAACAAATAATTCCGGCCCTGCCCGGCAACCTGCCGGCCGGGGTGGTCATCGTACAGCATATCCCCAAAGGCTTTTCCGGACCCATGGCCGAACACCTGGACCGAAAGTCCGGACTTAAGGTAAAGCACGCCGACCAGGGTGACCGGGTGGCGCCGGGTCTGGTCCTGGTGGCCCCGGCGGGCTATGACCTGACCTTCCGGAGGGCCGCCGGATCCCTTACCGTCAACCTTGACCCTGGCAGCGCCCCGGTCCCTCCGGGGGGATTCCGGCCCTCGGTGGACGTGGTGATGAAGTCCGCCGCCGAAGTAATCCGGAGTCAGGCCATGGGGGTGCTGCTTACCGGTATGGGCCGGGACGGCGCCCAGGGGATGCTGGCCATCAGAAGTGAAAAGGGCCCCACCGTGGCCGAGGCCGAGAGTTCCTGCGTGGTCTTCGGCATGCCCCGGGCGGCCATTGAGATAGGCGGCGCGGACAAGGTGCTGCCCCTGCAGGAGATAGCCGGGGAAATTGTCAGGACGGTATAATGCTATGGGGAGTGTCTTTTCTGCCTTTAAAATACCTTATGCTGGATACCTTATTCTGTCAGAATCCAGAATCCAGAATCCAGAATGGGGTGGGCCGGAATGAGAGTATTTTCATTGTCTGATGGTGTCGCCCGCAGGCGGCATGGGGGTCTGTCAGGAGACAGGAGAGAGCTTATCGCTACCGGAATTTGTCGTAATCATTATCCGTGCCGGGTCTAAAGTTTAACCGGCCACTGCCGATATTATTTTAAATGAATTGTTTGGAGCGGGTGAGGGCCAGTGAAAATAGACGGCTACAGCGGCATCCTGGATGCCCTTAGGGCCTACAACTCCCAGAAGAAGCCCCAGGTTTCCCGGGGCAGGGAGATTGCGCCGGCGGACCGGGCGGACACCCTGGAGATATCCGACCAGGCCAGGGAAATACAGGAGATCCAGAGTGAGCTCAAGGATCTGAAAGAGGTCCGCCAGGACAAGGTGGATCGGTTTAAAAGAGAGATTGAGTCCGGCGCCTACCGGGTGGATGCCCGGAAGGTGGCCGATGCCATGCTTGCCGAGAGAATCCTGGACAAAGAGGTCTGAGGACTGGAGGAACAGAGTTGGAGTCCTTATTTCTTGATTTGCGGCAGATCCTGGAGCAACAAAAGAATACCCTCAAGCAATTGCTGGACACGGCCCGGGATCATAACCGGGCCTTGCGTCAATTAGAGCTCCCTGCCCTGCGGGAAGCAGTGCGCAGTGAGGAGGAAATTACCTCCATCCTCCGCCGGCAGGAAGAAAAAAGGTCCGCCATAGCCTCGCAGCTGGCGGATCAACTGGGACTGCCGGAGGATGCCGTGCTGAGTGCTTTTATAGACCGTGCTCCGGCTCTAATTCAAGGTGAAATGCTCCGCCTGTTGGATGAAATGGCTTGTGTGGCCGGGGAATTGCCGGAAATAAGCCGGATCAACGGACTGCTGGCCAAACAGGCCTTGCGGGTGAACGGGATGCTGCTGAGGGCTTTTGGCGCTGCAGGCAGCCAGTTGTACACGCCGGGTGGCGTAACCAGGCAGGAACAGCAACTTGTATCGTTGGTGGACAAAGAAATTTAAGGTGGTAGATTGACTTGCCGGGAACTTTTTTCGGGCTGGAGATAGGTCGCAGGGGTCTGCAAACCCACCAGAAATCGCTGGATGTAACCGGCCACAACCTGGCCAATTCCAGCACCGAGGGCTACAGCAGACAGGAGGCGGTTTACTCGGTGACCGACCCATATACCTCGCCGGACCTGGACAGTATGGCCACTGCGGGCCAACTGGGCAGTGGTGTGCAGACCTCCATGATCAGGAGGATAAGGGACCAGTACCTGGACCCCCAGGTGCGGACCTCAAACAAGGACCGCTTTTACTGGGAGGATCAGACCTTTGTGCTGAGCCGGGTAGAGGCTTCCTTTGCCGAGCCGGCGGCTGACGGGATTCAAGACCAGTTGGTGGAGTTTTTCAAGGGCTGGCAGAACCTCAACAACAACCCCCAGGACCCCGGGGTAAAGGCCTCGGTAGAAGAAGTCGGAGTGCAGCTGGTGTCGCTAATGAGCTATACCTACAGGCAGCTCGGCGACATTCAGGAGAGCATCGTCAAGCCAGGCACCCTGCCCAATGTAGAAAGCGGCCAGCTGAAGGACCAGGTGGGCCGGGTCAACGACCTGCTATCCCAGGTTCAGAACCTGACCGAGGATATTGCCAGGATTTACCGGGTGGGGCAGCAGCCCAACGACCTGCTTGACAAGCGAGACTTGCTGCTGGACGAACTGGCCAAGTTCGGCCCCCTTTCGGTGGTGAACGGAACCACCGATGGAAAGCCCAACGGAGAGGTGACACTGACCTATTTTGGCCTGACCATTACCACCGTTCCCAGGTCCCAGACCACCTTCTCGCTGCGCCTGAACGACCAGGAGGGTCCCCTATACGGGCATCTGGAACTGCACGAAGCCTCCGTGGGCAAGGTAATAGACCTCACCGCAGAAAGTGGAAACACGGTTATGGGCGGGTCGCTTTTGGGTCTGGAGTCATCAAGGCAGAGCATCATCGGCTTTAGGGACATTCTGGACGACATTGCGGTCACTCTCAGGGACCAGATCCGGAACAAGAACAGCGCGCCGCCGCCGGCAGGAACACCGGACTTTTTCCTGGGATCCCTGGCCACCGGGGATTACAGGGTAAACGAGGCGGTGGCCAGCGACCCCAGCATTATAGACGGCAAGAAGGCCGCCCTGATTGCCGGGATACGCAATGAAAACATGAGCGCCGAGAGGGACTACACCCTGGAAGAGTGTTACGGGCTGCTGGTTACCAATGTGGGCAACCGGGCCAGGGGAACCGACAACATGGCCGCCAACCAGCAGGCCATCCAGGAGCAGATGTACAACCTAAGAGAATCGGTATCCGGGGTTTCGGTGGATGAGGAACTGACCAGGATGATTCAGTTCCAATATGGTTACCAGGCTTCGGCCCGGGTGGTCGACATGATGGACGAAATACTCGAGGTAATCATAAACCGGCTTAAACCCTGATAAGGAGTGACCTTTAGTGAGGGTGACAAATAGGATCATAGCAGGTAATCTGACCAAAGCCATTGCCGGAAACCTGGGCAAGCTGGCCAAGACCCAGGAGCAGCTTGCCACCGGAAAAATAATGAACCGGCCCAGCGACCGGCCCGAGAACATCAGTCAGCTGCTTTCGGTAAAAGGGGCGCTGTCCTACATGGAGCAGCACAACCGAAATCTTGACGACGGGCTGAGCTACCTGAGCCTGAACGACAGCAGCATGCAGAACCTGGGGGACATACTGCACCAGGCCTCGGAAACCGCTATTCAAGGAGCCCAGGGCAGCTATACCCAGGCCGACCTGGCCGCCCTGGCCGAGCAGATCGACGGCATGATCAACCAGGTGGTGGACCTGGCCAATACCAGTGTTGGCGGCAGGTATATTTTTGCCGGGACCAGAAACAACCGGCCGCCCTTCCACAGGGAGGGCGATTCCATTCTGTACACCGGCGACCAGAACGGAATTTATAGGGAAGTTCTGTCAGGGGAAAACTACCGCATTGATGCTCCGGGAATAACCCTGGGCTTTGAGGTGCTGCCGGTGGTAACCACCAGTGCAAGCCTTCCCGCTGTTACACAGAGGCAGGTCCCATCAAAACTGGAAAACACCGGCATTTTTACCATAACCCGCACCGAAACCGGTTTTACCATAGAAAACCCCACCCGGCTTGACGGGGTCACGGCGGTGCCCAACCTGGCAACCTCTTTTTCAGTAACCGGGGACGTAATCACCATTGACGGGGTCACCGACGAACTGGAGGGGTTAACCATCGATATGTCCGGCACCTCGGTGGGCGATCAGTACAAAGTGGTAATTGATAATCAGTTGGGGGTATTTGGCCACGGCGCCGAAATCCAGCCGGGGGTGTACGAGGTGTACAACCCTACGGTGATCAAGGATCACAGGGTGGATGAGGGTATTTTTGACACTCTGTTCAAGCTCAGGGACCGGTTGCGGCAGGCGGACACAGGCATTGAAATAGAGCCCCTGGTGTCTGCCAGCAATGTGGCCCCCGACGTGGTGCGCATGCAGTTTACCGAGAAGATTGAAAACACCGGTATGTTTACTATCACCTTTACCGCGCCTGACATCTATACAATCAGCGATGAACTCAAGCTGGACGGTGTCACCGCCAATGACAGCCTGGTTGCCGGCTATACCGCCGAAGATCGCTTAATCTGGAAAGACGGCCAGCTGACCACCAGGAAAATACTGGCCATCAACGGTGCCGGCAGTGAATTCGAGGGGCTTGAAATAGACCTGACCGGCCTGGCCGACGGGGACCAGTACCGGGTGGTCATTGACGGGGGTATTGAGTCCAGCATCAAGGAAATCAACGACAGAGTCGACAGCCTGCTGCAGAAAAGGGTGGGTATAGGCTCCCGGACCAGGCACTTTGAAGCACTGAAGGATCAAATCCTGGACCTGGAAACAAAGCTTACCGAATCGGAATCCAAACTGGAGGATGCCGATATCTACAAACTCTCCATCAGCATGAGCCAGGAACAGGTCACCTTTCAGGCTTCGCTGGCCTCCGGGGCCAACATCCTCCAGGTGTCGCTGCTGGACTTTCTGAAGTGAGAACCGGAAAGAATAATAAAGGAAGGGATGGGGCATGAAAATCGGGGCCGGAGGGCTGCAGGCCATGGCAGCCCACGATGCCGCCCGGGGGCTGGATCAAAACAGCGTCAAAACTGCCGCCGAAAAGGCAGTTTTAATAAGTGAGGACCCGGCTGTGCGCCGCCTGGTTAATGAACTGAACAAGGCGGTGGAAAGGATGCGCCGGTCTGCGGAAACCTTTAACCAGCCCATGGACTTCGAGGTGAAAAAGGGGGAAAAGCCCCGGATTAAGGCCCGGGACCGGAGGACCGGCGCCACCCGTGAGTTTACCCTGGAAGAGGCCATGGAGTGGCTGGAGGAAACAGGCCGTAAAAGGTCGCGACTAAACCGATATGTATAGCAGACAGACCGGAAGGTCATTTTTTTTAACAGGGGTGAAGGCAGTGGAGTCTGCAGCCGTATGTGAGCAGATCAGTTCCAGGCATGAGGGTGTGACGGTATCGTTTCCCTGGGGGATGCCGGGACTTGATCAGGACAGGTACATTGTAACCGTTCCGGTGCCCGGAATGCCCTTTTATTTTTTGCGCGGCGCCGACAGGCCCGAAGTGGGGATTATGCTGGTCAATCCCTTTGCCGTCTTCAGGGAATACGAGTTCGATCTGAGCGAAGAGGTGGCCGGTCAGCTTAAGATAACAGAGCCGGGGCAGGTGGCGGTGCTATGCACGGTCAATACCAGCCGGGGCTTTGAGTCCGCCACGGCCAATATGATGGCCCCCATCGTGATCAATATCGAAAAAATGCTGGCCAGGCAGGTGGTGCTGCACGACTCGGGGTACTCGCTGCGCCAGCCGCTCTTCCCCAATACGGAGGCGAAAGGGGAGTGACTCCGATATGCTGGTGCTGGCCCGTAAAAAGGGGCAATCAATAGTCATAGGCAATAACATTAAGGTTTATCTCCTGGAAGTCACTGGAGAAACCGCCCGGCTGGGCATAGAGGCCCCGCCGGGCATCGAAGTTTTCAGGTCGGAATTGTTCGAGGCACTCATGGAGGAAAACAGCGGCGCCCTGACCAGCTCCGAGGAGGCCGTCAGACTGCTGAAAAAGAATCTTCCGGCAAATAATGACAAAAAACTTGGGGAACTTGAAAAAGAACGCTAAACCCCGTCCTCATTCAGCCGATATAAGTATTGTAATCCCCCGGCGGGGCGTACGACCGCGGGGGAGATACCGCACGGACGCGGTATAAATAATTCACGGAGGAATGAGACATGAGGATCAACCACAACATCGCGTCGCTGAACGCGTACAGGAACTTGAGCGCCAACACCGTCGGCACCTCCAAGTCCCTGGAAAAACTCTCATCGGGCCTGCGGATCAACCGGGCCGCCGACGACGCCGCCGGTCTGGCCATCTCGGAAAAAATGCGCGGCCAGATCAGGGGTCTGAACAGGGCCAGCGCCAACGCCCAGGACAGCATCTCGATGATCCAGACCGCTGAGGGCGCCCTGAACGAGACCCACGCCATACTGCAGAGGATGCGGGAGGTGGCGGTGCAGTCCGCCAACGACTCCAACACCGACGCCGACAGAACCCAGCTGCAGCAGGAAATCACCCAGCTGAAGAGCGAGATCGACCGGATTTCCAACCAGACCGAGTTCAACACCAAGAAGCTCCTGGACGGCACCCTGTCCGCCATCTCCTCGGCCCAGGGCTCCACGGTCAAGTCCCTGGCCGTAGGCGCCGTTGGCGCCCAGAGCTTAGCCGAGGCCGGCAACATCACCGGCACCGCCGTGGCCGACCCTGCCGCCGTAGCGCTGAAAACCGTGGCTATCGCCAGCGGCGCCAAGGGCAGCGACACCCAGGCCTTTGCCTCGATTGGCGGAGCATCTAACAATTTCGTTTCCATGTTTGACGGCACCAGCCTAAACTTCCAGGTGGCCAGCACCAAGACCGCCAGTGGCAACTGGAACTGGAAGAACGTGACGGTAACCTTCACTGCTGGTACAAATACGCTTGCTGATATAGCGAATGCCATTAACGCTATAATGGCTTCCCAGACCGGTGTGGGTGCCGCTTTCAGTGCCATCGGCATGTCGGGTGCCACTGACGGCATCAGGATCCGGTCCAAGAATGCCGGTGATTCTTACGCCATCAAGCTTGACTTGCCGGCTACTACCTCAGCGCTGTACGGTGCAAGCTTCACTTGGAAAAGCAACACCGGCGCGGACATGGAAGTAATCAACAATGCCGCTGTTGGCCTGGACGGGGACACGAATGGTTCCTTTACCTTTGCCTACAACAGCTCAGCCCTGAACTTCACCATCAACGACACCCACAACGTCCTGGTTAATTTCAGCAACGGCACATATACCGCGACCCAGGTGCGGGACAAAATCAATAACGCCATCAACACTAACATCGGGTCCGGCTTGGCCTCGGCTTACCTGGACAACGGCTACGTTAAACTTCGGACCAGAAGCGCCGGCGAGACTGCAACTATCCAGCTTGACGTCTCCGGAACCGGTAAGAACGATGCGGCCGATAAACTGTTCGGCAACAACCGGTACGATACAGCTGTCAACAAGGCTGCCGGGGAAAACTACAACAGAATCAAGATTACCGTTGGCACCACTTCCAGCACCTTCACCCTGAACACCCTGGACAACGGTACCCAGACCCTGGACAACATCCGCACCCAGATCCTGGCCGACGCCACCATCGGCAGCCTGGTCAGCGCTGTACTGGTGGGCGGAAACCAACTTAAGCTTTCTTCCAAGACAACCGGCACTACTTCCAGCATCAAAGTTAACAACGATGTTGATAATAGTGACGTGACCAGGCTGGGCTTTACCAACGGCCAGACCGACACCGGCGTAGCTGGCAGGTACAGCACCCTGCTGACCGCTATGACCAACGCCAGCGGGCAGAGCCTGGGGCTGCAAAACGGTGATGTAATAAATATTGCAGCAACCGAGGGTGGCACCAACTATACCGGCACACTTACGGTTTCAGCCGCCATGGATATGCAGCACCTGCTTGACGCTATCAAGTCCACCGCTACTATCAGTTCCGGTACGGTTGCCGTGGATACCGGCGGCACCAGGATTCAGGTTAACGGTGATTCCGGCCTGAGCAACTCCATCTCCAGTATCAACCTGACCGTTAGCGGCCGGGACAACTTCAACGCCGTCTTTGGCGCCGGCACCTGGGAAGAGACCCAGGCCGCCAAGGATGCCAAGGCCACGGATGGTTCGCTGACTTTCCACATCGGCTCCAACGAAAACCAGACCATCTCGCTGACCGTGGGCGATATTGACGTCAACAACCTGCTCCTGACCTCGGTGAACATTTCCTCCCAGAAGGGCGCGGAAGTGGCCGTCAGCGTCATCGACAACGCCACCAACACCGTTTCCACCGAGCGGGCCAAGCTCGGTGCGGTCCAGAACAGGCTGGAGCACACCATCAACAACCTGGGTGTGGCCGCCGAGAACTTAACCGCCGCTGAAAGCCGTATCCGTGACGTGGACATGGCCAAGGAAATGATGGAATTCACCAAGTTCAACATACTGAACCAGGCGGCCACCGCCATGCTGGCCCAGGCCAACCAGCAGCCGCAGGCTGTACTGCAACTGCTTCGTTAACAAGCCGTATTACAATCAAAGGGGTAGGGTCCAAAACCCTACCCCTTTGAATTAAGACAGGGTGGATATTATGGAGAATTCAGTTAACAGCCATTTTGAGATAATCTATGATCAAGACGGCAATCCAATAAATTTAACTATAAATGGAAAATCAGTATACTCCCGGAACATAAAAAGGCAGGCCGATCTTTGGCATGATCAGTCCGTGGCCGGCGTCACCGAGGACTTTCTGATTGTTTTCGGCTTCGGGCTGGGTGTGCAGTTGGAAAGATTACTGAAAGAAAAGAGTGACGAAAGAATAATCTACCTGGTTGTGGAGGACCGGGAGAGCTTTATAAAGTTACATGGTCGGTCCGGGCTTAACTTGAGCCTCTTCCAACAAATATTCGCCCTGGATGAATTGCAGAAGCTATACGATAACCTGGCTCAAACTATTACCATTATTGCTAAAAAAGGGATCAGGGTTATAGACTTCCCCCCTATATCCAATGCCTTGGGCAGTCAGTATGAGAACTTTTTAAAGGGCGTCAGCGATGTTTTAAATGTAGGCAAAATCAATTTCAACACCATGGGTATACTCGGCCCGCAGATGGAAATAAACCAGGCCATAAATATTATCAGATCTCTTAAATACCCAGGCATAAAGGAACTTAAAGGAGTTTTGGGCGATTACCCGGTGGTTATTGTTGGGGCCGGGCCATCGTTGACTAAAAACCTTGATGTGCTCAGGGAGCACCAGGATAATGTGTTCATCATCGCTGTGGGCAGGGTGGTGAAGCTTCTCCATGAAAAAGGCATCAATCCGGACATGGTCTGTATCATTGATCCCAATGAGCTGCAATATGACTATATTTCCGGGGTTGATTTAAAAGATACATTTCTGATGGTTGATCATAAGGCTTCATACAAGGTATTTCAAATGGTGCAGGCAAAATTCTGGGCCTTTGACCGGAACGACAGCCTGACCAACTGGCTGAGGAGATTTACCCCGCCAAAGGGAAAGACGGGTGATTTCTTCAACGTGGCACAGTTTGCGGCCCTGTTGGCCTACCACCTTACCGGGGGGCCCATCGCCATGATGGGGGTTGACCTTTCCTTTTCCAGCCGGACCCATGCCGATGGAGTGATTATGAGCCAGCACTTTGATCCTTCGTTCACATCTCAAACTATGTGGGTTGCGGGCAATGTGGAGGAGAAGGTGGCCACCATGCCAAACATGTATTCAATGATTAAGTTTTTTGAGCTGACCATCAGGAATAACAGGATGATCTACAATGTCACCGAGGGCGGTGCCCGGATCGAAGGAACCGAAATCACCACCTTGAAGAGTTTTATCAAGGAATTCTGTCATGAACAGAAGTACGGGACCGTTAGCAGGATCAGCGATCTCTACAGGGTGGAGCAATTTGGCAAAGAGGATATTGAACTTATAAAGAATAATATTGACAGTATACTTAATGTGCTTTTCAGTGTGCAAAAGGGGTATCAGAAGGGTCTTGGCTACGTTGAGAAATTAAAGAAATACTCCTTAAATGTAAAAAAGAACGGCGAAAAGATTAACAGCTATTTATCCAAAATAGACCGTCTGCATGAAGATATGTACCAATTGGCTGAGAAGGCCGGCGGATTTGTTGAAGGGAGAACGGCCCAATCAGAAATACTTCTTCGCACCCGCAGGGATGAGACACTGAAATACAAGGAGAAGCGCGAGGACTATAAGGTTGTGGAGTTGGAGATAAACAGGTTTGGCAAATATTTTGAGTCCATGATTTTTCACGTTGAGTATGCCGCACATATGCTGTTAAACATGAGCAAGGCCCTGGAAGAAGAGTTTGCCGGCGAAAAAACTGGGCGAAAACAAACAGGTGAGGGTAAGGCATGTATTCAAGCCGCAAACTGAGGGTGCTGGTCTTCAGTGACTGCATGTCCTACGGCTGCTGGATCCCAAAAGCCAAAGAAGCTTTTTACCCGGCGGTGCTGGAAAAACTGCTGGAGCAAGAAGGTGTGGGCGCAGTGGTGGAAAACGCTTCCGGCTCCGGTGAAACCACCGGCGACTCGTTGTCCCGGCTTGAAAAAGACGTGCTTACCAGGGAATTTGATCTGCTGGTTTACCAGTGCGGCATCAACGACGCCCTGCCCAGGGGGCTGACCAGGGACCAAAGGGGGAGGATCATCCGGGGGATGTACCGGCTGGGTATGAACGAAAAGATGCGCTCTCTGGCCAGGACATATTTCCTGAACCCTCTGGAATTGGTTGCGCTGAAACTCAGAGGCCCCCGGTATTATTCCTCTGTTGATCAGACTTCGCAAAACCTGGTCCACACTATTAACCGCATCAGAAATTATTTTAACCAAAAAATACCCATCTTCGTGGTCAGTGTGAACCCGGTGCTGAATTACCGCTTTGGTGACGCCATTCACCACGTCCTGGCCTGCAATCAGGCGCTTCAGGAGGTGTGCGGCAGTATGGAGGATGTCTGGTATGTGGACACCTGTTCGGCCTTTATGCGGGAGGATCTGCCTTCCCTCCTGGACGCCGACAAGTTCCACCTCAGTGAAAAGGGGCACCTTATTATGGCCGAAAATATTTGCGGGCGGATGATGGAGTATTTGCAAAAATAATTTGGAGTGGAAAGATGGAAAAGAAATTTGATCAAACATTCCAACTGGCGGCAAAGAGCGAGGGAGTACATGAGGATGAGAAATACCTGTGCAGCAGGGAGAGGTGGGAGTACCACAGCCGGACCCTGGAACTGGCTCCGGCGCCCCTGCACGTGGATATAGAGCTTACCAACGCCTGCAACCTCCGCTGCATCATGTGCGAGAGACAGAACATGAAGAGAAAGGTTGGCTTGATGAGCTTTGAACTTTTCTCCCAAATCACCGGCCAGTGCGTGGAGTATGATATAGATTCCATCAAGCTGAACCTCTGGGGCGAGTCCACCATGCACCCCGAACTGGGCAGGATGATCGCCCACGCCAAGTCCCAGGGCATACTGAACACCCAGTTCAACACCAACGGGGTGCTGGTGGATGAAAAGGCGGCCCGGGAAATATTCGAGTCAGGGCTCGACAGGCTGACCTTTTCAGTTGATGGCGCCTCCAGGGAGACTTATGAAAAGATACGGGACAAGTCGGACTATGGCCGGGTGATGAGAAATCTTGAGGGACTTTTTGAACTTAAACAAAAACACGGCTACCAAAAACCTTATATTACCCTGCAGATTATCAGGATGAAGGACACCGATGAGGAAATAGAGGGCTTTATCAATAGGTGGCGGGGTGTGGCGGACTACATCACCGTGACCAACATCGGCACCACCTCGGGCATGGAAGACAACCTGGAGCTTTCGGCCAGGGATATGAAGGCATTGAAAAAAGTGCCCTGCCCCCAGTTGTGGCAGAGGCTTTCGGTTTACTGGAACGGTGATGTCACCGTCTGCTGCTCTGATTTCGACGGGTATTTAAAAATAGGCCGGGTGCCGGAAGACAGTCTGCTGTCTCTGTGGCATTCCCGGGAACTCAATAACCTAAGGGCCAGGCACAAAAACCTGGACTTTACAAGCTTGATTTGTCAGCCTTGTACCGGCAACCTGGCCTGAGGCTGACTGCGGAGCACCAGTTACCTGAAGATTTGTCTAACTGGAAAGGTTCATTATGGCCAAAATATGCGTAATAACCACCTCAAGGGCAGACTACGGCCTTCTTTACAATCTGCTGGTGAAACTAAGAGAACATCCTCAGTTCGACCTCCAGCTGATTGCCGGCGGCATGCACCTGCGGGCGGAATACGGCAATACCGTGGAGGATATTATTGCCGACGGGTTTGAGATAGCGGCCAGGGTGGATATGCTGGCCGACACCGCAGACACCCCGGAGGGCGTGGCTGAAGCCATGGGCCGGGGGATAGAGCTGTTCGCCAGGGAGTACCGGCGGCTGAAACCGGACCTGGTGGTTGTATTCGGGGACCGCTTCGAGATGTTTTCAGCCGCCTGCGCCGCAGTGCCGCTAAATATACCGCTGGCTCATATAGGCGGGGGCGAGACCACCGCCGGGTCGGTGGATGACCTCTACCGCCACGCCATGTCTGTGCTGAGCAAGTACCATTTTGTGTCCCTTAGGCAGTATAAAAATGAACTGATCAGAAGAGGGGTTGACCGGGGCAGCATTGAGGTGGTGGGCTACCCGGCCATTGAAAACATCCGGAATGAAACCTGCCTGACTGTCCCTGAATTGGAAAGAATGCTGGGAACGGGATTGGGAGAGAATTTCTTCCTGGTCACCCTGCATCCTGAAACCCGGGGTGAAGGTAATAATTTAAGAAAACTGGAAGCCCTTCTGTCCGCCATGGACGGGCTGGAAGCCAAGTTTATCTTTACGGCGGCCAACGCCGACGCCGGAGGCCGGGAGATGAACCGGAGGCTGGAGGAATATTGCCGTGAAAGGGATAATGCTTTATTCTACAGCAACCTGGGCAGGAGGCTGTATCTCAGCCTCTTGAACAAGTCGCTGGCGGTGGTGGGCAACTCCTCCAGCGGCATTGTGGAAACAGCCTTCTGGGGAATCCCGGCGGTCAACCTGGGGTCCAGGCAGGAGGGCCGGATCAAGGGGAAAAATGTCCTGGATGTTGGCTTTGATGCCGTTGCCATAAGTAATCTGTTGCGGGACATAGCCGAAGGCAGGGTTAAGAGGATCTCGGGGAACAGCCGGTACATATTCGGCCGGGGTGACACATCTTCCAGGATTGTGGGCTGCCTCGAAAAAGTATTTATTCGGGAATGATGAAAATTGCTTTATGAACTGCTGTCCCGGAGGACATTTATTATCGCTGAGGCCGGGGTCAACCACAACGGCGACTTTGCCAGCGCCGTAAAGCTGATTGATCTGGCCGCCCGCTGCGGGGCCGGCGCGGTAAAGTTTCAGACCTTTAAAACCGAGAACCTGGTGCTCCCCGGCACCAAAAAGGCGGCTTACCAGGATCAGGCCTGCGGCGCCGGAGAGGACCAGTTCAGCATGATCAAAAGGCTGGAGCTGGAACCGGCGGACTTCCACCGCCTGAAGGAGCATGCCGGGGAAAAGGGGATCATGTTTATTTCCACCCCGGCCGATGAGGACAGTGTGGACCTGCTGGAGGATGTGGGGGTGCCCTTTTACAAGGTCAGCTCGGCCGACCTGACCAATGTGTTTCTTCTGAAGAAAATTGCCGGGACCGGCAAGGATGTGGTCATTTCCACCGGCATGTCCGGACTGGCCGAGGTCGAGGCGGCCATTGATCTGTTAAGAAGGCACGGCGCCGGGGAAGTGGCTGTGCTGCACTGCACCACGGCCTACCCGGCCCCGTTGGAAGAGGTTAACCTGTCCGCAATGGTTACGCTGAAAAATGCCTTCGGGCTGCCGGTGGGTTTTTCCGACCATACCACCGGGTATATTTCGGCCTGCGGGGCGGTGGCCCTGGGGGCCAGAATTCTGGAGAAGCACTTTACCCTTGACCGCAGCCTGCCGGGGCCGGATCACAAGGCCTCGGCCTCACCGGAGGAGATGGCCGAATACGTCAGGGCTGTACGGTCCCTGGAAAAAGCCATGGGAGACGGCAAAAAGACTGTCACCCCCACCGAGGCGGGCAACCGGCCGGTGGCCAGGAAAGTGGTGGTGGCCCGCCGGGATATTGCCAAGGGACAGCTTGTGACCGGGGAGGATCTGGCCATGAAGCGGGGAACCGGGGGCTTTGGTCCCGAGGTGCTGGATTTTGTGATTGGCAAAAGGGCCGACCAGGACTTAAAAAAGGATCAAATAATTCATCCTGGATTTTTTGGGTCATGAGAAGGCTGATTGGCGGAGAATTCGAGGGCAGGGCAAATATTCCCGGCGGGGAATTTCTGGGTGACCTTTTGCCCCCGGGCAAGCCCGTTTCACTTTGGGCCGGGGCATCTTCCGCCCTGCGGGTGCTGTTCAGGGAATTGGGACTAAGGCCCGGGGACAGGGTGCTTTTTCCTTCCTACCTGTGCCCCTCCATTCTGGCGCCTTTCCGGCAGGCCGGGGTGATACCGGATTTTTACAGGGTGGGCGGGGACCTGGTGATCGACACCGGCGACCTGGACCGCCGCCTGAAAGAGGGTTCCGGGCCTAAGGCTGTTTTTTTCATTCAATACTTTGGCTTTTTGCAGCCCCCGGGGGTGCTGGCGTACCTTCGCGAGGCCGGCCGGCGGGGCTTTGTTACTATTGAAGACGGGGTTCAGAGCTTATTGAGCGGCGGGGTGTTCGAAACCGGCCACTGGGGACTGGCCAGCCTAAGAAAGTGGCTGTACATTGATGCCGGGGTGCTGGTGGGTGATCTCAGTAAATTTCCGGAAGAATCAGCGGGTGTACAGGGTTATTCACTGTACAGGCTGTACAAAGACCTGGGAATACGGGCCAGGGAGATTTACCTCGCCGGAGGTCCTGGATTTTTTGAGAAGTTTTATCTTAATATGTTAAAGAAGGCAGAAAAATGTTATTCTAGTTACATAACATGCAAAAAATTGTCGTATTCAGACCGGCGAAAGCTGGACCGGGGCATCGGCTGGTCCGGGATAAAAAGTCTTCGGCGGGAAAATTTTCTGCTGCTGGAGAGGCTGCTGGAGGGCTGCCGGCAGGCTGTCCCGCTTTTCAGCCTGGACTCCCCGGATATTTGCCCGCTGGGCTACCCGGTCAGGGTGGGAGACGGACTGCGGGACCAACTCCGGGGCCACCTGGCCCGGCAAGGCATTTTCTGCCCGGTGCACTGGGACCTGGGGGGAGTGGTCCCCTCCCGGTTCGAAGAGAGCATAAAACTTTCCGGCGAGATCCTGACCATCCCGCTGGACCAGCGTTACAACGAGGAAGACATGGAGTATACAGCCGGGCAGGTGATCCGGTTTTTCAAATGACAAGCGAGGTTGATGGCCATGCTTGAGGGGCGGCTGGTGCGCCTGCGGGCGCTAAAATCAGACGATGCCCGGGTTTCTTTTGAATGGAGAAACGACTTTGACCTGGTTTCGCTGCAGGGCGGCAATTTTCTGCCGGTTAGCGCCGAGCGGGAGAGGGAATGGATCGATACTGCGGTGAAAAACGACTCAAACAACCTGAGGCTGGCCATTGAGGTCAGGGACGGCGGAAAATACATCGGCAATGTGGGCCTAACCTCAATTGACTGGCGAAACAGGCGGGGTGAATTCGGCATTTTTATCGGGGACCGCTCCGAATGGGGCAAGGGCTACGGGCAGGACGCCACCCGGACCATGCTGGGCTTCGCCTTTAACGAACTCAATCTGGCCAGGGTTTATCTCAGCGTCAGGGTGGACAACCGGCCGGCCATAAATATTTATGAGAAATGCGGCTTCAGGCAAGAAGGGCTTCTGCGGGGCCACCTTTTCAGGGGGGGGCGTTACCTGGATGTTTATTGCATGGGGATACTGAGACAAGAATTTGCCGGGGATGCCGTTTGAAGAATGAGTAAGATTGAAATATTTTCGGCGGACCAGAGAGAACAGTGGCTGGAGATTACCGGGCGCTTTCCGGAAAGCCTTCAAGATATCTACTTCACCCCCCTGTATGGGGCGCTGGAGGAAACCGTGCAGGAGGGCGGCGCCCGCTGCTTTTATTATGCCGAGGGCCAGGACATAGGGGTAGTTGCATTTTTTTTGCGTCCTATAGACAATACCGGCTTTTTTGACGCCGAGTCCTTCTACGGCTATGGCGGTCCCCTGGTCAACAGCCACCGTCAGGAATTCTTAAACTCCTTCGAGGAGGCCTGGCTTGACTACTGCCGGCAAAACCGGATTATTGCCGAGTTTTGGCGCTTTCACTGCCTGATCTCCAACCAGGCGGTTTTTCAAAAAAACATCAGGGTGGTCAAGAACCGCACCACGGTGGTGGTGGACCTTACCCGGGATGATTTGTGGGGCGGCAGTTTAAGCGGCAAAAACCGCAATATGATCCGCAAGGCTGAGAAATCCGGGGTAAGGCTGGAAAAAATGGATCCCCGGGAGGGAATTGACCGGTTTATACCGGTTTACCGGAAAACCATGGACGGCCTAGGGGCAGAACAGTATTTCTACTTTTCGGACAGGTATTTTAAGATCTTAAAAGAGCTGGGTGAAGGACTGGTGGTGCTGGGGGCGCTGGTGGACGGGGAACTTGCCGCCGCCTCCCTTTTTTTAAGGTGGAAGCAGTACTTTCACTACCACCTGTCGGGGAACCTGCCGGAGTACCGTTCCCTGGCCCCCACCAACCTTATTCTCTGGGCGGCCATTCAGGAGGCCAGGGCGGCGGGGTGCCGGGCCATGCACCTGGGGGGCGGGAGGACCGATTCCCCGGAAGACTCGCTCTTCAAGTTCAAAAGGTCTTTTTCCGGGCAGACCCTGGATTATTATATCGGCATGCGGGTGCATGACGACCGGGTGTACCGGGAACTAATCTCTGACTGGCAAAGGAGAAACCCCGGCAAAAAGCAGGAATTGTTCCTGCAATACAGATACTAGGCGGGAAGGTGTATGGCTATGAGCGGCCCCACCGAAAGGGTCCGGAAGATATTAGTCAGTCCGTTGGACAGCATCTGGGAGACCATGGAGGTTATTAACCGCAGCGGCCTGGAATTTGCCCTGGTGGTGGATAAAAAGCACCACCTGCTGGGGGTGGTCACCGACGGCGACCTGCGCAGGGCGGTGCTGAGAAAGCTTGATCTGGGGCTGCCCATCCAGGAAATTATGAGCAGGAGCCCCATCGCGGTCAGGCAGGGCACTTCCCGGGGCGAAATGGTTGAACTGGCCAGGAAAACTCTGGTCAAGCATTTCCCGGTGGTGGACCTGATGAACCGGATCGTCGATGTGATACTGATCAGGGACCTTTTCGAAAAAGAGAGTATCGAAAACCCTGTGGTGATCATGGCCGGAGGGCTTGGCACCAGGCTCCGGCCCCTGACCAGCGAGGTTCCCAAGCCCATGCTCCGGGTGGGTGAACGGCCCATACTGGAAACCATACTTCGCCAGTTCAAGGAATACGGCTTTAATAACTTTTTGGTCAGCGTCAACTACAAGGCCGAGATAATTATTGACTATTTCCAGGACGGCCGGCACCTGGGAGTCAATATAGAATACATCAGGGAGGACCAGCCCCTGGGCACGGCCGGGGCGCTGGGCAAAATAAGGGAGAAGATAAACAAGCCGCTGATTTTAATGAATGGAGACATTCTGACCAGGGTGGATTTTTGCCAGCTGCTTGACTTCCACCTGGAGCAGGGCAGTGAGCTGACTATCGCCTCGCGCCCGTACGAGCATACCGTGCCTTACGGCGTGTTGCAGGTGGACAGGGGGCTGGTCTACAAGCTGGAGGAAAAGCCGACTCAAGAGTATGTGATCAGCGGCGGGATTTATGTGATTAACCCCGGGCTCATGGACATGATCCCGGAAAACACCAAATATGACGTCACCGACCTGATCCAGTACTGCATCAAAAAGGGCATCCGGGTGGGCACTTACCCCATCCGGGAGTACTGGATGGATATAGGGCAGGTGCAGGATTACTACAGCGCCAACGATGACTTTGAAAATATACTGAAAAAATTCAATACCGGGAGTTGAAGCCTCTTGTTCTGGAGGAGCAAAAAAGTGCTGGTCACCGGGTCCGAGGGATTTATCGGCAGCCACCTGGCGGAGAGGCTGGTGGAACTGGGCGCCGAGGTCCGGGCCATGGTCTTGTACAACTCGTTTAACCACTGGGGCTGGCTGGAGACCTTGGATAACCGGGTCAAAAACAGTATAGAGATATTTACGGGCGATGTCAGGGATTACCGCAGCGTCAGCACCGCCATGGAGGGAAGGGAGATGGTTTTCCACCTGGCCGCCCTGATCGCCATACCATATTCCTACAGGGCGCCCTACTCGTACGTGGAGACCAACATTACCGGCTCCCTCAATGTGCTGGAAAGCGCCAGGGAAAGAGGCATGGCCAAGGTGGTGCACACCTCCACCAGCGAGGTCTACGGGTCGGCCAGGTACGTGCCCATTGACGAAAAGCACCCCCTCCAGGGGCAGTCGCCATATTCGGCCTCCAAGATCGGGGCCGACAAGCTGGCCGAGAGCTATTACCTTTCCTTCGGGCTTCCGGTGTCCACCATCAGGCCCTTTAATACCTATGGGCCCAGGCAGTCGGCCAGGGCGGTGATCCCCACTGTGATCTCCCAGGTCTTGAGCGGCCGGGAAAGGATCAAGCTGGGGGCGCTTAGCCCCACCAGGGATTTCAACTATGTCAAGGACACCGTGGAGGGTTTTGTAAAGGTTGCGGAGTCCGAAAAGTCAGTGGGGAAAGTAATCAACATCGGTAGCGGCCGGGAAATTTCCATAGGTGATCTGGCCCTTATGATCGCCAGGCTGGCCGGCCGGGAAGTTGAATTAGTCTGCGACGAGGAGAGGCTGCGGCCGGAGAATAGC
>Ga0209347_1002500_pt1 | contig 24126 bp, 11 predicted proteins | sample AutmiccommuBRH23_FD_187382 | JGI IMG/M metagenome (GOLD analysis project Ga0209347, IMG submission 187382) | Deep subsurface microbial communities from Mt. Terri, Switzerland - Autotrophic microbial communities BRH/23 (SPAdes) (version 2) | ecosystem: Environmental > Aquatic > Deep subsurface >...
TTCTCGCAACTTCCCGAGGATCGGCAGGCCCTGTGGCTCGGAGGCGAAGTCCCGGACCCAGGCGATGAACAGCCCCCGGAAAGGGACCGCGCGGAGGATTCCAAGCCAGGTCTCTTGATTCTTCGCGATCCGACCTGTCAGCGGCTCAATGCTCTGACGAGCCGCCTGGCTGCCCGGGCGGGCGAGTTGACCGGCGGTGAACTCTCTCCGACACCCGGTAAGCTCTCGATGAGCGTGCGCCGGCTGATTCTGTGGGAGTCTCGCTCCAACGGCGAGGAGTCTCCCGAGGATGGCCGTGACGTCGAGGTGGATCCGTCGGCCGCTGGGGAGTACGGCTTCTGTGCCGAAGCTGCGAGTCTTCTCCTGAGCGAGGACATTCCCTCCTCGCTGGCGAGCCTGGAGAATCCGCTGGCCCGGGCCGAGCAGGCGGTTCGGGAGGAACTGGCGAGCATCGAAAACTGTTTGACGGTGAATCAGTGCGAGCTTGTGAGGTCGCGGCTCGAAGTGCAGCGGAGGATCCTCTGCTCGCTCGACCGCCGGGGCCGGCTTGCGGGCCTGCTGGCACGCGTGGATGCTCAACTTGAGCGGGTCGCCGATCTCGAGTCACAGAACGAGCAGATCGGCCTCCAGAGGGCCTGTGCCGAGCTGATCTCGGATGTGGAGCGGTTCTGCCGGCTCGCCGATCCGTGCCGGGCCCAGCGAGAGCACGACGATCTGGTTCGCAGACTCCGGCACGTCCGGTCCGGACTGTCGCCGCGAAACGGCGAGGAAGCGGCGGCGCTCCTCGATGAGCTGACGACTCGTCTGGCCGGCCACATGCAGAGGTTGAGGCGGCTGGAGATCCGCAAGGGCATTCACGACGCCATGCGATCCCTTCGGCGGAATTGGCCCCAGGATTGGGCCGTGCCGGTCCCGGAGGCGACGTACCAGGCTCTGGCCCAGTGTCATCTGAGCGACCCGCAGTGTTGGCTCGAGGACTGGGCCGCTCTCAAGGAGCAGCTTGACGGCCACCAGGGGCAGCACCATCTGCGCAACGCGCTTGGCATGCTGCAGGCGGGGCAGGTCTCCTGGGAGTCGGTGGACGGGGACCTGGTTCGTGCGCTCGCTTTGAAGCCCGACCTGTGGCTGGCGGTGGCGCCGCTGTTCGGGTTGTTCTGTCCGTCGAGCGCGAGCGACTCGCCCGAGGCGACGGCGGGAATTCAGATCGCGATGCACGCGGCGGCAAGTCGCCTGTTCGACGGGGCGCCACAGGGGACGGATGGCTCGCCAGCCGCCGGATGCGATGGACCCATGCGTCGGGCCGGGGAGTTGCTCGAGCGGGTCTTCCAGCAGATGGAGGGCCGGGCGAATCGGTGCCTGGAATTGTGGCAGTCCGTGGCGGCGACACTGTCGCCCGTCCTGGAGAGAGAGGATCTTGGCGTAATCGCTCAGGCCAGAGGCCTGGCCGAGAGATGTCTCGACTCCTGGCCGACGGGGACGGTCCAGTTGCCGGGACGTGTGGACCCTCGCAACCCGGTGCATCTGTTCCTGGAGTCTTGTGACAAGGCTCGGCGTCTGATCGAGGCGGGGCAATGGCTCAACGCCCGGCCCCCGCGATGGGACGAGGCCGGGAAGTGCTACGGCGGTCTGCTCGACCTGGGGCTCGACACGCGCGATCAGCTCCGGCGGGTCGTCACGGGATACTATCTGGCCGAATGGCATGAAAAGGACGCTCCGTATGTGCAGAGGCAGGTCCTGGCGGGCCTGGAGACCTGGGTGGCCGGGGTGTCGCAGGATATGCTGCGGCAGGTCCGGAGACAGAATGTCGCGAAGGAGATCGCAGGATTGAGGGCGGCCGTTTCGATCGAGTGGCCGGAGGATGGAAGCGAACAAGGCACTCTGGCGGGTGACTCCGATAGTTGTCCGAATGATTCAACGGGGGGCGGGCGTGACCCGCAAGGAGGTAAGTCCGAGATCTGATGCCAACTCGTCAGGTTCGGCTCTTGCGCAGGATGATATGTGGACATTGCTGCTGAAAACGATCTTGATCGGAGCTCTGCTGGGCGCCTCCAACGCGGCCGGTGGCGTTTCAGGCGACCTTTCGGCCCAGACGGGTGGCGCACAGGGCTCCGCAGCCATTGCCGACCGGCCCGAGCCGTGCTATGTGGTCATCGCCATCGATGTCTCCGGGAGCATGGAACGCAGCGACGGGGCCATGCCGGATTCCGGGGGCAGACGTCAGACCCTTCGGGATGAAGGGCAATTGCTCCTTCTCCAGATGTTGCCGTTCCTTCAATCCGAACTGTACGTCGGCGTGGCTCATTTCTCGGACAAGGTGCGTTACTCGCTGCCCAGTTCGGAGACCGGGCCTCTGTTGCCATGGGGACAGACGTTCCTGACGGAATCGGCCTGCCGCAACATGGTGCGGCCCGCGGAGTTTCAGGCGACCTTTCGCACGGACATCGCCGAGAGCATGGACTGGGCCGCGAACCGGATCGCCGCCGCCCGGCGGCAGCATGGCCCGGGTCCGGCCAAGCTGATCGTGCTGACCAACGGCGACCCCCGCGATAGTGCGCGGGAGATGGATCGCGGCCGCGGTCCGCTGCTGAGCATGGCCGGGCGTTTCGCGGAACTGGGAATCGAGGTGTACCCCGTCCTGATCAACAACATTTTCTTACGATCTTCAGACAGACAGTCTCTCCTGTCGGCCGACGAGATTGCGGCCGAGGATTTGATGCGCTCGGTTGCGTCGACGACGGGGGGCAAGGCCTATCGGCTCGCACGGGAGCTCGGCTTTGCCGATATCCTCATGGATGCCTTCGGCCTGGGCCTGCAGGTCCGCGACGACCTGGTCGTCAGCCGCCACGATTGGGCGATTGTGGCGGTGGGGGAGCCGGTGGAGTCCGCGACCATGGAACCGGTCGGGCCCGACAGGGGATCTCGCACGCTGACGATGGACGGCAGTCTGGAGGCCGTCTCGGGGATTCGTTCGAATGTCATCGCATCCCCATCATACCAAACCACCATCTTGCGTCGTCCGGACGCGGCGGATTTCGTCGATCGTTACTGGCAGGGCAAGTGGCGGCTCGGCCCGGCGGACGCGAAGTCGCCGCCTGCGGTGCGCCTCTACCGGATTCCCGACTTCCTGGTGCAACTGGAGCTGTCGCCCGGATTGCCCTGGTGGCTGCACGAGCAGGTGCAGGTGAAGGCCCATTTGCAGGAGCGGCACAAGAGGGGCCCGGATGTGCGGGCCGGCGCGTCCCCGGAGAGCGGGACGGATCTCTCGATTCGCATCAGGGCCGCCTCCTCGGATGAGACGAATTCCGTGCTGGTGAACCAGGGTCGCTGGATCTCGCCGGTGCGGCTCTACGAGGCGGAGCCCTTCACGATCGGGACCCCCGGTCTGTACAGGCTGGCTTGCGAGCTGCGGCACACGATCGGCGACGCGAACGTCCCCCTCCTGCAGGTTGCCAACGATGCATATGTGTACTCGGAATGCGTGAGCATCAATGTGGTGAACGCCGCCACGGACGAGTTGCTTGAGGAAGTCCCGCCGGCGGCGGGGGCGACAGTCAACATCGCTTTGCCGGGCGGGCAGGATGTCTACTTCCGGATCTCCGGCAAAGGGGAGTTCAAGGTCGAGCCCTTGTCGGGCGAGCTTCACCTGGAGCCTTTGCCCCAGACTGCCTGGCCGCTGCGCAAGGACGAGCAGGGCAACCTGCTGGCCGGCCCGGTTCGCCTCGTCGAGCGAGAAGAGCAACTCGTCGGATGGGCCGATCTTGAAGTCCGCACACACGTCGGCGTCCGTCGCATCCGGCTTCCACGGTTCGAGCTGGCGTACCTGCCGGCCCCGATGCGGATCGAGTGCAAGTTTGTCGATACGCGCGAGGCGTTGTGGGTGGGCGAGTTCCACAAGCAGCCGCTGGTGATCTCGGCGTTTCCGGTCTTCGAGCGGTTCCGCGATGCGACGTTGCGTCGATTCCCGGAGGTCCTGGCCGAGACGAAGATTCGCACCGTCGATATGCGGTCGGGCACCACGCAGATGACGGGGCCCGAGGGCCGGGTGCTCGAGCCTCCGCAGGCGGGAGGATATGAGGGACGGACCCTCACCGCCACGTACTTCGTGGAATCGGCGATTCCCATCCCCCCGTCGGACAAGTGTGAAATCGATCTCGGTCCGGCGATGGAGAACCTCCAGGGGGCCGCAAAGATTTACGCGATCGTCGATCCGGTCTCGCAGGGGCTCTTCAAATGGGCCGTGACGCAGTCGGGACAAGGTCCGGTGCATCAAGGCGCCGTTTCGGAGGTGCTGTTCTGCGACGAGCCGATTCGATTCCATGTCGAGTGGCGTGCGGACCAGAATATCTCTGCGGTCCGCTTCGAGTTCCCGCGGACCGATTCGAACGAATCTGCGTTCGTGGACATGCCGGTGACGGCCGGAACGGACAAGGCGGATCTCGAGCAGGTGGTGACCGGCCTGGATGCGGGACAGGCTCTTCCAGTCTACGTACACGTGACGATGCGGCCTGCGGGCGCCGATCGCGCCTTGCAGATTAAGCTCAAAGGCGGCCAATTCCGCGCAGAGGACCGCCGGGTGGTCCTGGAGGATCTGAGGGTCGGCGAGGGCACGCCGATGGACATCGCGACCTATGCGTGGGAGCCGGTCGAGATTCCCCTGCGGGCCGTCTTCACCGGTTATAGCGCCACCGACCCGCGGCACAATGCCGCCATCGAGCAGTTCAAGAAATCCTGCGTCATTACAGTCGTCGCCAGGAGCGGCGACGCCAGGAACGTATCGGATACGATCGAGTGGACGTCTGTGACCTCTCCGGAAGGACCGGCCAAGAAGTGCGAGTTGGCGGGACACGCCGTGTACGTGCCGGACGTCGCCGGCCGGGCGACGATTGAGGTGACTGCGAAAACGCCGGCGGTCCAAGGGGCCGGCCAGGAGTCCTCGCGAAAAGCTTACGCGCACGTGTTGGCAAAGGCGCCGCGGCTGACGGTCACGATTCGCAAGCTCACCCCCAGCGGCGAGGAGTCTGTGTTCGATTCCCGCCGGTGGAGTACGGGCGAGGGCGGGGTCTCCGCTCTGCTCACCCGGTACTCCGCCCGCCTGCGGGTGGATATCCGCGGCGGCGAGGGGTCCGCCGCCGGGCAGTTGCCGCCATGGCGGACCAGGATCCGGATGCTGCGCAGGCCCGCCTCGAACGCCGATTGGGTCTCTGATTTCTCGGATACGGGCGAAGTGACGGCCGATGCTCCATTTCTGCGCGAAGTCCAGATCGCGGGCAACGGGGAGTATGCCCTGGAGGTGACGGGATACGATCCCCAGTCCGGGCGTCGGACGGCGTTCCTCGTGACGCCGATCATCGCATTGATCCGGCCGCATGAGATCAAGCCGGCCGTGGCTCCGCCCGCGTGGCTGACCTCGCGAGTGCGGCAATGGCCCTTCGAGTACCAGGTGACGCTCCACCAGGAGGCGGTCGGCGTGAGCCCGACGCAGGCCCTGGCGTTCCAGTTCCAACTGCCCGGCCAGAGCGAGACGTGGATGGATGGGACCGCCTCGGCAGTCCCGTCACAGACGTCGGAGGCGCGTCAGCTTCTGGTCAAGGGCCCGCGGTTCCTGCCTGCCGCGCAGGGCTTGCGCGATGGGGTGGTTCAGTTCAAGCTTTCCTCCCAGGGATTGGACCTCTTGAGGTGGGACTGCCCGGACATCCGCGTGATCCCGCCGGTCCTCGAACGATTGGTGCTCAGCGGCCGGAGCGATGGCGAGGCGATGGAGGTGAAGACGGCCGAGTTGGCCTTCGACGGGTCCTCGGAGCTCTGGGTGCGTCCGCAGTTCCGGGCGGCTCCTGAGTTGGAGGGCCAGTGGACGCCTTCGGAATCGACTGTTTATCTCTGGCGTCACCGGGGTGGCGAGTCGGCGGGCGGGCAGGTGGACGCGCGTTTCCTGGAAAGCCTGCAGGAGCCGGGCGGATCGGGCATTCAGATGTTCAAAACCGAGAATCGGGGGGCAAGCGGTGGCGTGAGAGTGATGCCTCGCCGGGCCGGACTGAGCCTGCTGGGCTGGCCGCGACTGTCCGCGAGCGAACGGTATTCCATGGTGGCTTCCGTTGCCTATCGACTTGGCGAACCCTCAACCTCCTCGGGTGCTTCGCCGGCGGATCGGACGGTCGCCGAGTGGAGCGAGATCTACGCGATTCAACTGAACACGCCCTGGGTCGTTCCGATCTGTTGGTGGCCGATTGCGGCGATCCTCGCTGCCGGCGTTATCACGGCGGTTTTGCGGCTGCTGGTTCCCAATCCGGGCCGGCTGCCTTTGGATATGAGACTGGAGGAGAACATCGCGGTGGTCGAGCCCGTCCGGCTCGACAACCCCGTTCTGGTCGACCTGCAGGAGACCTCGCTGGCGACGGACGTGCGGTTGCACACGCGATACCTGACGAGTCTTTGGAGCGGCAGCGCACTGGGGCCGAGTCTGGCCCTTGTCGTGGGTCCGGCGCGGGTCCTCCTGCGGCGGGCCTTGTGTCCCCGCCGATGGGCGTGGACGGCCGTGACCCCGAGGGTTCGTGGAGACGTCCGATCCGTCCACACCGGTCTGCTGTGCGTGTGGACCGGCTTGGGGGCAAGGCGCGGACGCGTGTGGTCCTGCCACGACGGCTCGCAGCCTCTGCCTCAGAATGGGCAGGTCAAGTCCGTCCATCTGGACCTTCCCTATCGCGTGGATAATGTCAACAGGACCATGCGCGTGACGGTCCGGATTGGGAGGATCCTGCGCAGGGAAACGTAGAGTGAACAGGGGATGTGAGAGAGAGTAGGGGAATAGAGAATGCGACTGAGCAATAGTCCAATCGTCGTGCGGCCCACGTTGATCGTCGGGCTGGGCGGCACCGGGGTCCTGGTCTGCCAGTGGGCGGAACATTACATCCGCGAACTGTTCGGGCACGTCCCGTCGTTCATCCGGTTTCTGAAGCTGGATACCGATGCCTCCGATGACGGCGGGCCGCCCGAGGGGATACTCTCGGACTTCATCAATCTGTTCCATCACGTCGACGTCGGCGAGGTCGTGCGGGACAACGCCAGTTTCCCCGAGTTCCATCCCCACCTGGACTGGATGCGGGGGTTCCGCGAGGACGCGACGTTCGCCGACTACGGGTGCCAGGGCATTCCGCGGCTCGGGCGGCTGGCGTTCTTCGAGTTGCGCGAGACGATCATCCACGAGGCGGTCGCGACCCGCTTCAGCAGCCTTCGCACGAGCACGCAGCAGATCGTCGAGGAGCAGCCGGACCAGTTCATTCTGGCCTCCGACGGGGCGCCGGCGGTACACATCGCCAGCAGCGTCTGCGGCGGCACCGGCGCCGGGATGCTGATCGACATGGCCTACAACCTGCGATGGTGGTCGCGGGAGTCGTTCCCCAAGCCTGCCGAGGTCATCGGCCATCTGCTGCTGCCCGATGCGTTCCGCGTCGATCCGATGCTCAGGCCCAAGCTCGAGGCCACCGCCAGCGCCACCCTGGACCAGATCGAATTCCTCAGCGACGAGCGCCGTCCGGACATCCGGGTCCGATACCGCAGCGACCGCGTCGGCGAGGATTGCTTCCGCCGGGACACGGGCCCCTTCAACTTCCTGTACCTGCTCAATGGCCAGGTCGATATGGGCAGCGGCGACCGCAAACACCTGGTTCGACAGATCGCCCGCGTGGTCCGGGCCATGGCGTTCGAGCCCATCGGCCAGCAGGTCCGGTCCGACGCCAACAACAAGCTCGCGGAGATCCTGCCCCAGAGGGACCCGGTCAACAACCATCGCCAGTGCTTCTCCAGCTACGGGCTGTGGTGCGGGACGCCCGGACACGGGCGGGCCAACATCGAATCGCGCATCCTGGGCGAGCTGGAAACCCTCGCGAAAGATCGGCAGCAGGCTCGCGCCGACTACCGCCAGGAGGTGCAGGCGAAGATCTCGACGGCCCTGAGCATGTCTCCGGGAGTCGATGAATTCATTCAGCCCGCGGTGCCGTTCCGGTGGGACCCGCCCGGCAGCGGGACCTCGCAGGAAGTCGTATCGAACGTCCTGCAGAATGTCCGCCGCCACATGGAAGCCTCCCTGTTGGCGGCGGCACGCAAGGAGGGCGAGAAGATCCAGAACCCCAATGAGCCCATCCGGAGCTTGCTGGAGGCGGCCGATGAGATGTTCGGTCGGGATTTCTTCAACACCGAGCAGCTCAAGCCCATCAGCCAGTTCGGAGCCTGCCTCGATACTTGGGTGGAGGGCCTGGAGACGTTGCTCAACCACAGGCAGGCCGTGGCGGCGCCCAAGATCGGCGTGGTCGTCACGGACATCCTCGCCGCGGTCCGGCAGGGGCTGGAGAGCCTGGTGCAGAGGGTCCCGCCGCTCTCGTGGACGGGCACGGATGTCGCCCCGATTGTGAGCGAGGCGATGGACGCCCGCTGGAACGCCGTGGCCGAGGCGTTGCTCCATGAGAATTCGCTGGGCGCGATCAAGACCACGCTGCGGGTGTTCTCGACTCGAAAACAGGCCATGGAGGCTCTTATCGAGCTGGCCTGGCAGCGTCGCTCCGGCAGCGAACGGGCGCAGCAGCCCAACGGCGGGGGGCGTCACAACGGCTCGCCTCGCCTCGCAGATTTCTTCTCGACGCCTCTGTGCGCGTCGCTGGAGTCCACCAATGCGTTGGACAGTGTCTCGAAGAGGGACCTGCGTCAGAGCCTCATCAAGCCGGTGTTGTCCGCCACGGTGATGTCCATCCGCGAGGTCCGGCCCGAGCTGGCGGACGTGCGGGCCGTGGAGGACCGGTTGTCGCAGTGCCTGGGCCAGTTGGCCGGCGAGATGAAACGCTTCCTGCGGGACATCGAGCATCACGGCTGGGAGATGTTCCGCAACGGCCTGGGCGACCACCAGGCGACCAACGAGCATCCGTATTATCGCAGCGTCTGCGAAATCTGGCGGCTGGCCGAGCCCAAGATCGATCTGTCTAAGTCCCGCAAGTACGCCGCTCCGCTCGACGTCACCGTGACGCAGCAGGTTCCCAGCTCCTGCGTCCCGCAACTGCTGACGCACAATTGCGAGATCAGCCTGCGGGAGGCGAACGTGGACGAGAACTACCGGCATATCACCGGCGAGTGGCTCCAGATCCTGCGCCTTCGCTACGGGTTCTGCCTCGAGGCGATCAGCCGGTACGGCAAGTACGCGGCGGCCACCGACGAATACGTCCGGCGGATGGGATTCGAGTTCTCCGATTTGTGGCTGGACAAGAGCTGGTACGTCTCCTATCAGAATTCGCTGGCGGAATGGCGCAGCCGGGCCGGCGGGCAAAAGGACACGATGGAACGGCGGACCTACGAAGCCAACGCCGCCAAGGCGGGGGCCCTGCGAAGGCTCGTCGAGTCGTTGAGCGAGCAGTTGCGCCATCAGATGCGTTCGGTGACGGACCCGGAGGTCGGCATTCGCATGGCGGAGCTGCACGGCGGAACGAGTTCGCGGATCGACCTGATGCTCCACAGCCTGCCGCTGGCCGATTCCGAGGCGGTTCGACAGGGTCTGGGCCGATGCCTGGCTCTGATGGACACGTTGATCCAGAACGTGGGGCAGTGTGCGGCGGGTCTGTCCGAGAAGGAACAGCACACGATTGCCGAGGTGCTCGATGGGTGCCGGGGCAACGTGCAGGCGTTCCGGGGAGAGCACCTGAACTGATTGATGATTGTAAGTGGCAAATAGTGAATAGTGATTGAGAGGTTGTCGTGGGCGGAAAGAACGGCCGAAAGAAAATGATGGGACCGCTGCCGACCCTGTTCGTCGGGGTCGGGCCCTGCGCCGAACGAACTCTGTCAGAGTTCTCGGCCATGGCTCGGCGTCTGACCGTTCCGATCCAGGGGCCGTTTGGCCTGGTGCTCGTGGATTCCTATTGCGAGGATCTGTTCACCTGCGATTGGCCCTGGGCGTCCGACGTCAAGGTCCCGGAGGCTTCGGTGCTGCGGGAGCGATCCGAATTCGTCGGCCGGGACGACGACAAGATCGTGACGGCCCTGTTGTCTCTGATGCGCCGCCTGCGATCGATCGAGCCGATTGCCGATCCGGCGGGACCCGGACGTGTGCGGATGGGCTGCAACGTGCTGCTGGATCTGTCCGATCCGCGGGTGGTTTCGTCGGCGGTTCGGCTGATGCAGGCGCTTCGCAAGGCGGACCCGGCCTTGGACGTCACGGTTCTGGGCCTGACCGACAGGACCGCGGCGACCGATTCGACGTGTGACAGCAAGTGGTTCGAGGTCTGGAAGCAGCTCCTGGCGGAGCTTCAAAACGAGCCCTTCGCGCAGCGAATCTATCTGCTCGACGGTTGCGACGCGGACAGGACCTGGTTCGAGCAGCCCGAGCAACTGCACCGGCTTGGCGCCGAGTTCCTGCTGTACCATGGACTGACCTGTCGCGGTCCGTTGCGGCAGGGAGAGCGCGCAAGAACCACTGTGGGCGAGAGTCTGCTGAATGTGTGCGGCTCATTCGGCTGCCGGACGATCCACGCGGACCTGTCCCTCGCGGCCGAGAGGATCGCGCAGAAGGTCGCGGCCGAGGGTCTTTGCGGACTGTACGAGCGGCCGATGCCGGACGGCTGGCAGGAAGGCATCGACGAGCAGGTGCAGTCGCTCGTTGAGAAGATCGCGAGCATCTGCGAGAAGGCCGGCCAGACCGGAACAGGGCCTTCGAACGAGCGGGGCCATCGTTCCGGTGCATCCGTGCCGGGCAGCGAGGAGGTCAACGAGGCGTTCGCCAGGGCGGTCAAGCACGTCTGCTCGCGCGAGCCGTTGGTGAGCCTGTGCCATTTCTTCAAAGGCCTTCAGCCGGGGCTCGGCAGGTTGTTGACCCGCCAGCGCTTGTGGGAACGGGTCAGGACCCGCCGGTCCGTTGCGGAAACCCTCCGCCGGCAGGACGGTTCCACGTATGAGCCGATGAGGACCTGGCTGTCGCAGCCTGAGACGCGGTGGACGGACCGTTTCACGCCCGAGCAGAAGGACGTGTCCCACGTGGCGGTGGGGCGGCCCGCGAGTCGGGCCGCCTATCTCGCCGGCCTGGCTTTTCTCGCGGTCGGGCTGATCAGCATCTCGGCCGGTCTGTTGACGCAGGAAAGGCTTTTCGTGATCGGGGGCGGATTGCTGTCCCTGGCGGCTTCGGTTCTCATGACGTTGCCGATCGGATGGGTCCGGGTTCCTCGCAACCGCATCCGGGAGGGGCAGGAAGCCTCCTCGGTTCCGCCGACGGCGTATCGAAAGCGTCCGAGCGGGCGAGTGCTCTGCGTTGCGACTCTGCTGGTTGTCGCGGGCCTTGCCGGTCTCATCTGGCCGCTGTGGCCCGAGGGGTGGACATCGGTCATGACGATCTGGGCCGTCGTAGTGGCTGTGGTGGCCGGGGTTGGTATTGCCGCGATTATCGGCTGCCCCTCGCAGACACACCCCGATCAGGTAAGCGGGCATGAGGCGCCGGGGCATGTGGCCCCTCCAGCGTGGCAGTGCCGTGCCGTGGGGATGGCATCTCTGGCGCTGGCGTGGGTCATCCTCTGTTTGGGCTTCCGGACGCCGGCTGCCCCGGAGATGGCCGCTCAGTGGATTGCCCACCTGGCCGGGCTTGTGCTGGTGGCCGTGGGGGTTGGCTGGGCTTTGCTGCCGCGTGTGGGGCGTGCGAGTTTCGTCGATCGTGTCGCGAAGATGCCGCTGCCTTTGGCCGGCGGCATCGGCGGACCGGCCACGAACCAGGATCTCGCAAGCCGGCTCACCGCCATCGCGGGCTGGATCGACCACCTGAGGCTGGAGCCCGATCTCTGCCTTGGCCAGTCGCAGGCGACGAACGTGCCGCGAGACCGCCAGATGCTGTTTGACTTCCTGGCGGCCGACTGGGAGGAGCAACTGGCCGGGGCGTTTCGACGCGCGCTGGAGACCCGATCCGGCAAGTCTCTGACGGCTCTGGCTCTGCAGCCGGTGCTCTGGGCGGAGTGTGTCGCGAAGGAACTTCAGAATCCTCACGTATTATGGCCCGATCTGCCCTCCCTGTTCACCGTACAGGCGGTCAAAGCCTGGATTGAATCGTATACGCTGCCGGAACTGCTGGGCCTTTTGCAGATCGATGTCGAGAGGTTCAGCCGTCTCACCGCCCGGCTGGCGTCCCCCCACTGGCCGGCCCCGCGTGTGGAGCCGGACATGACGGTCGGCATGGTCGCCGTGTCCAAACCCCTGTGGGACCTGCTGACCCCGCTAATGCAGGCAGGCGGGACGACGCCGATCCTGTCTCTCGATTGGGACGGGCGCAGCGACGCGATCGTCGTTGCAAAGCTCGCTCAGGGTTTGGCCGAGGGCTGGCGAGGGTATCCGGGCATGCCGGGATTGGCCTGAGACTGCATGCCCCGGAAAATGCTGATTTCCACCAGGACGCCGTCCCGATACCATATCCGACGTTTTATCGATTTGGAGAATCGTGCGCCATGGCTATTGGGCGTTGGGAGTTGTTCTCGCATCCGGCGGATATCGGGATTCGCGGCGTGGGCGCCACGAGGGAGGAAGCCTTCGCGCAGGCGGCGATCGCGCTGACGGCCGTCATCACCGAGCCCGAGAAGGTCCAGCCCCGCGAGGTGGTCGAGATCGTCTGCCGCGACGACGATGACGAGTTGCTCTTTATGAGCTGGCTGAGTTCGCTGCTCTACGAAATGGCCACGCGTGGGATGCTGTTTGGCCGGTTCGAGATCGAGCCCATCGAAGGCGGCCTGCGGGCCCGGGCCTGGGGCGAGCCGGTCGATATCGAGAGGCACGAGCCGGCGGTCGAAGTCAAGGCCGCCACCTACGCCGGACTGAAAGTAGAAAAGGACGAAGCCGGCAACTGGCTCGCCCAGTGCATCGTAGATGTGTAGAAGGCGAATAGATAAGTCCCATGGGTCCTATTCGTCCCATAGGTCCCATGGTCATCTTGAATAGGAGCAATGGAATGTTCGCCCAGAAGCTGCAAAAGCAGGCCGAGGCCCAATGGCGGATCGAGCCGTTCGACAGGATGTTGGTGCCCGTGGTTGTCTTCGCCGATGAGGAGCTGATTCGGGAGATGGATGAGCAAGTCTATGTGCAGGCGGCCAATGTCGCCGCGCTGCCCGGCATTGTGAAGGCCTCGTATGCGATGGCCGACGCTCACTGGGGCTATGGCTTTCCCATCGGCGGCGTCGCGGCGTTCGATCCGGACGCCGGCGGGATCATCTCGGCCGGCGGCGTCGGCTTCGATATCTCCTGCGGCGTGCGGGCCCTTCGCACCGGCCTGACCTACGACCAGATCCAGGGCAACGAGCACGAACTGGCCGACGTCCTGGCCCGGCGCATTCCCGCCGGGGTCGGCAGCGAGGGCAAGCTGCGGCTCTCCTCGCTGGAGATGGACGAAATGCTCACCGGCGGCGCCCTGTGGGCGGTCGAGCAGGGCTACGGCACCCGTACCGACCTCAAGTACATCGAGGAGAACGGCCGGATGCTCGGCGCCGAGCCGCGATACGTGTCCGATCATGCCAAGCAGCGGCAGGAGCGCGAAGTCGGCACGCTCGGTTCGGGCAACCACTACCTGGAGGTCCAGCGGGTCACGGCGATTTACCACGAGGACATTGCCAAAGCCTTCGGCCTGGCTCTCAACGACGTCACCGTGATGATCCACTGCGGTTCGCGGGGCCTGGGCCACCAGATCGCCACCGAATTTGCCCCCCGCATGATTAAGGCGGCTGCCGAGCACGGCCTGGAACTGGCCGACAGGGAGTTGGCCTGCGCGCCCATCAAGTCCGACGTGGGCCGGCAGTACTACGGCGCGATGTGCGCCGGCATCAACTGCGCCCTGGCCAACCGGCAAGTCCTGACGCACCTGACGCGCGAGGCTTTTGCCAGACTCTTCTCCAAGGCGGAACTGACGCTGCTCTACGACGTTTCGCACAACACCTGCAAGGTCGAGGAGCACGAGATCGACGGCAAGCGAAAGAAGCTCTACGTCCATCGCAAAGGCGCCACGCGGGCCTTCGGGCCGGGCCATTCGTCGCTGCCGCAGGATATGCAGGCAGTCGGCCAGCCCGTCCTGATCGGCGGCACGATGGGCACCGCTTCTTACATCCTGGCGGGTACGGAAGAGGGGATGAACCTCGCTTTCGGCTCCTGCTGCCACGGCGCCGGCCGGGCCATGAGCCGAAGCGCAGCCACCAAACGCTGGCATGGCAAGGACGTTGTGATGCACTTGGCCCAGAAGGGCATCGTCATCAAGGGCTCGTCCATGCGAGGCATCGCCGAGGAGGCTCCCGGGGCCTACAAGGACGTCGCCGTCGTGGTGGACGCCACGGAAAAGGCCGGCCTGGCCAGGAAGGTCGCCCGCCTGGAGCCGCTGATCTGCGTGAAAGGCTGATTGGGCACGAGCCGCGCGTCTGGAGCACGTCGCTGGTTTTGCCCATTCGATGAAGCCATCGGCAAGCTCCGAAGACTCGGCTTGCCGCTGCCACCCGATCCTGGAGGGAGGACTATTTGGCGGATGTGTCCTTCACGTGATGCCACTCCACATTGAAGACGTTGCGGCCATGAGCGGAGGCATCGACGAGTAGTCTGCGTTCGAGGATCGCGTGGCAGCGGCAAACGAAGTTTGCCGATGGTCTTCCTTGCGGGGGCAATAATTCGCCGGTAGAATCCGTCTTCAGTAGCAGGGGGATCGGTGTGTAAGGGTGGGGCCTTGGGTGCGATGTGTTGCGCCGGGGCCCGGGCAGTTATTGTGAAAGGAGTACCGCGATGCAGTCACGCTTGTCAGCACTCACGATCGGCATTCTATTGATGGGTCTCTCTGTCACGGCATTGACGGCCGAGCCGCTGGCGACGATCACCGTCGAGGCCGGGCCGCACGCTCGCACGGATACGCCCATCTCGATCTCGCTGGCGACGGTGCCGCAGGCGTTGCAGGGACTGCCGCTGTCGTTACAGGAGGTGCGGGGCGCCGAGCGAGTGGCGATCCCGGCCCAGATCGAGCAGGGCTCGACCCCGAAGCTGCACTGGATTGTCTCAGGGACGTTGCCGGCCGGGCAGACGCGGACCTATGAGCTGGTCGCCGGCCAAGCGAGGGCCGAGCGGGTGGTGAAGGCTGCTCAGGACGACAAGTTCCTGGTGATCAGCATGGGGGACGCCAAGGTGCTGCAGTACCATCACGCGATGTTCCCCGCTCCGAAGGGCGTCGCCAGGATCCCGGATGCCAAGCTGCCGCTGTATGACCATAGTGCGTTCATCCATCCTTTGTGGTCGCCCAAGGGCAATGTCCTGACCGACATCAACCCGCCGGACCACCTCCACCACATGGGGATCTGGATGCCTTGGACCCACACGAAATACGAGGGCAAGATGGTCGATTTCTGGAACGTCGGCGACGGCACGGGGACCGTCCGATTCTCGAAGTTTCTGGGCACGACCACTGGCGCGGTCTACGGCGGCTTCCAGTCCGAGCAGGACCACGTCGCTCTCAGGACCTCCAAGGGCGAGCAGACGATCCTCAAGGAAGTCTGGGATGTTCGCGTGTACAACGTTGGCGGCCCGCAGAAGTATTGGCTGGTGGACTTCCAATCCACGCAGCGTTGCGTTGCGGACCAGCCTTTGCTCCAGGATGAGTACCGTTACGGCGGCTTTGGCTACCGGGCGACCCGGCAATGGAAAGGTCCGGAGGCCGACTACCTGACCAGCGAGGGCAAGAACCGCAAGGACGGCAATGGCACGGGGGCCCGCTGGTGCGACAGCTTCGGCCGGATCGGCGAAGACTGGGAGGGCGTTACCTTCTTCAGTCATCCCAAGAACTTCCGGCACCCTGAGCCGATGCGTCTGTGGCCCGAGCCGACCAATCATCTGTTCTTCAACTTCTGCCCGTCGGTGGCGGGCGAGTGGGAAATGAAGCCGGGCGAGGACCACGTGTTCCGCTATCGCTGGTACGTCCACGAGGGTAAGCCCGACGTCGAGCAGATCGAGCGGATCTGGCGCGACTACGCGGAGCCGCCGCAAGTGAAGGTCAAGTCCAAGAAGCCCGCCAACGCGATCACCCTCTTCGACGGCAAGGACTTCTCGCAGTGGCAAAAGCAGGGCTCCGGCGAGATCGGCTGGAAGATTGTCGACGACAGCTCGATGCAGATCGTGCCCAAGAGCGGCAGCATCATGACCAAACGCGACTTCAAGGACTTCATGATGCACGCGGAGTTCAAGACGCCCGTGCTGCCGGAGAACGTGAGAGGCCAGGGCCGGGGCAATAGCGGCATCTACATCCAGCAGCGGTACGAGCTGCAGATCCTCGATTCCTTCGGCCTGGAGCCCAAGAACAACGAGTGCGGGAGCATCTACACGTTCAAGGCCCCTGATCAGAACGTCTGCGCCAAGCCGGGCGAATGGCAAACCTATGATATTCTGTTCCATGCGGCCCGCTTCGGCGAGAAGGATGGGAAACCCGCCAAGGTGCAGAACGCCCGCATCACGGTGTTCCAGAACGGCGTGCTGATCCACAACGACGTCGAGGTCCCGAACAAGACCGGTGCCGGCCAGCAGGAAGGCCCTCAGCCCCGTCCGATCCTGCTCCAGGACCACGACAACGCGGTCACCTTCCGCAATCTGTGGATCGTGCCCTTGGACTGATGAAGGATGATGGATTATTGATGATTGAAGAGGTCCGCTATGCGTGAGTTTCGCTGGATTTCGGTTGTCCTTGTGGGGGGGCTGTGCGCGTCTGCTTCATGGGGACAGGAAGCATCGTGGCGAGCGGAGGCTGACGCTCGGATCAAGGAGATCCGCCAGCGGCAGGTGCAGGTTCGCGTGGTGGATGAGCAGGGCAAGCCGGCGGCCGGCGTGAGCGTCGAGGTCCGACAGATCCGCAAGGCGTTTCCCTTCGGGGCCGCGGTCGGCGGCACGCTCGTGAGGAATGCTCAATACCGTGACTTTTTCAAGGCGCACTTCAACTGGGCGGTCTTTGAAAACGAATCCAAGTGGTACCGCAACGGCAGGGGGCCGGGGCAGGAGGACTATGCGACGGCCGACGCCATGGTCAAGTGGTGCCGCGAGAACGGGATTCCGGTCCGTGGGCATTGCATCTTCTGGGAGCCCCAGAAGTGGCAGCCGCGATGGGTTCCGCAACTCGACGCCGAGCAGTTGAAGGCAGCGGTCGAATATCGCATGGACAGTGCGGTCAAGCATTTCCGCGGCACATTCGTCCACTGGGACGTGGACAACGAGATGCTGCACGGCACCTTCTTCAAGGACCGGCTCGGCGAGGACATCCGCGCCTGGATGTACAAGCGGGCCCGCGAGCTCGACCCGGACGTGAAGCTCTTCACGAACGAGTTCAATGTCCTCTCGGTGGACGAGAATTTCAAGGAGGTCCAGACCGACGAATACGTCGCCGACATTCGCAAGCTGCTGGAGCAGGGGGCCCCGATCGACGGCATCGGCATCCAGGGCCACATCTGGTTCGAGGATATCCTTGCCCACCCGGAGGTCATCAAGCAGCGGCTGGACAAGGTAGCTGCCCTGAAACTGCCGATCTGGATCAGCGAGTTCGATGTCGCCGACGCGGACGAGAAGTCCAACGCCGACAAGCTGGAACTGGTCTACCGCACGGCCTACAGCCACCCGGCGGTCGAAGGCATCATGGCATGGGTCTTCTGGGCCGGCGCCTCCTGGCGAGGCCCCAATTGTGGTCTGGCCAAAAGAGACTGGAGCCTGAACGAAGCGGGCAAACGCTTCGAGTCCCTGATGGCCGAGTGGTCCACAACCGCTTCTGGCGACACGGACCCCGCGGGCACTTTTGCCTTCCGGGGCTTCCACGGCGACTACGCCGTAACGCTGAAGGACTCGGACTTGTCTGTCTCTCCGGGTACGATCACCGTGTCCGCAGGCCAGGGACCTCAGACGATCACGCTGCAAGTGCAGCAGAGCAATTGATCGTCGAGTCTGTAGTCTGTAGGGTGGGTTCTCAACCCACGCGTTTTCTGAGAGGACGGTCTATGATCATGAGCGTGGACAGGACGGTTCGAGCGAGCAGATGGAGTCGTCGCGAGTTTCTCAAGTCCGCCGCAGCCGGCGTGTCATTCCCCGCGATTGTGCCATCGTCGATCTTTGGGGCTCAGGCTCCGAGCAACCGGCTTGCATTGGGTTGCATTGGACTGGGCATCCAGGGCACAGGCAACATGCGGGCCTTCCTGGGCAATCCCGAAGTGCGTGTGGCCGCCGTCTGCGATGTTCACCAGACCCAACTTCAGAAGGGCAAACAGGTCGTCGACAAATGGTACGACAACTCGGACTGTGCCGCATTCAAAGACTTCCGCGAGCTCATGGCCCGCAAGGATATCGATGCGGTGCAGATTACGGCGCCCGACCAATGGCACCCGCTGATCGCCATCGAGGCCGCCCGGCAGAAAAAGCACATGTATTGCGAAAAGCCGATCGGCTGGAGCTTCCGCGCCGCCAAGGCCGTTCAAAAGGCGGTACACGATAGCGGCGTGGTCTTCCAGTTCGGGACCCAGCAGCGTTCCGGCGGCTTCTTCCGCCAGGCGTGCGAGGTGGTCCGCAACGGCAAGATCGGCCAACTGAAAACGATCCTTGTAGGCGTGCCCGGCAGTTGGACCTGCCCGAAGCAGCCCACCGAGCCGGTTCCGCCGGAGTTGGATTACGAGATGTGGCTGGGCCCGGCCCCGATGGCGCCCTACTGCTACGAGCGCTGTCGGCCCTACACCGATCCACCGCGGAACCAGAACCCCGGCAGTTGGGGCCCTTGGAGCATCTGGTATTGCATTTCGGATTACTGCATCGGCATGATTGGAAACTGGGGCGTTCACCATCTCGATATCGCCCAATGGGGCAACGGCACGGACCTGTCCGGGCCGACCGAGATCGAAGGCACGGGCGTGTTCCCCCAGGGTATGCTCACCGACTGCGCCACAAGCTGGCAGGTCCAGAACCACTACGCCAACGGTGTGACGCTCATCCACATGGACGATGCGACCGCCCAGAAGCATCCGCAGCAGGTCAACGGTCACGGCCATGGCGTCCTGTTCCTCGGCAGCGAGGGCTGGGTCCACGTCGATCGCGAGCGGATCGACACCAATCCCAAATCGCTGCTGAAGGTGAAATTCGGCCCCAACGACGTCCATCTCTTCAAGAGCGACAACCACCATGTGAATTTCGTCGACGCGGTGAAAGGCCGAACGCAACCGGCCGCCCCGATCGACATCGCGGTCCGCTCCGACACGCTCTGCTGGCTGGAGCAGATCGCGATCAAGACAGGTCGTAAGCTGCACTGGGACCCAACGAAAGAGGAATTCGCCAACGACGCCGAAGCCAACAACCTCCTTGACCGCCCCATGCGAAGCCCATGGCGGGTGTGAGTGTGGTCTGTTTGTAGTGTGCCTGTCGGAAGGAGAGACCATGAAACGCCGGCGCCAGTCTTTGGTTGTCTTGCTTGTCTCGTGCTCTCTACTCGCGGTATGCCTCCACTATAGTTTACAGCACCGGTGGACAGGCTCGCTGCGGAGGGCTGTCCGGGAGACCACGAGACTCCATATTCGAAGCGGCGGGACTTGTCATCGCGCGATCGAACAGGAACAGACGCTGGCGGAGATCACAGATGCCGGGGAGATCAACCGCTTCATCCATGGAATTGTCATCAGCGGATGGCGCAGCGGCGGGGCCTGCGAGTGCTGTGGCGATCCGACATTCGAGTTCTATGCCGGGGACCGCCTGCTGGCAATGGTTGGCTACCATCACACCGAGCGGCTCCGCTGGGCCGACGGAAAGTGGACGGGCGACGGACGGCTGACCGCTGCCAGCCGAAGGTTCCTCATTTCGTGGCTGTCTCAGCATGGAGTCGACGGTCCCCGCCGAGAAGGGGAGGCGAAGCAAGAACGGCAGGACGAGGAGGGCCGGCGGCAACGGCGCTATGCCGAGTTCATTCCTCCAAAGCTACTCCTCGCGGCGATGGAGGCCGAAGTGCGGCCGTCCCCAAGCTACGACCCGGGTGGGGAGCAACATCGGAAACTTGTTGCCGAAGTGTTCCTGAGGCATGAAGAGGATGCGCAGACCAGCATCGAGCTTTACTTGAGGGTGCTCGGCATCACGGCCAATAGCAGCGGTTGGAACCATTACCACGAGTTCCAGGACACTATCGCACAGAGCTTGCTGCCACGGTTCAAGGGCCCGGACCTCGCACAAGCGGCGTTGAACGTGATGAAGGATGACGAAGGCATGGCAGGGGCCGCACGCTGGTTCTTGGGAGAGAACGGCTGGCGCAGCCTGGACGAATCTGATCGCGAGCGCATCCTGCGTCCCCTGGCACAGCGGGCACTGCAACACCGCTATATGGACATACGCAAGGGAGTGATGAATGTCCTGTGCAACATCGACACTCCCTGGGCTGTGGAATTACTCCGCAGTATGCTGTCGTGGCCTACCGACCCGAAATGGACGCCACCGGAGGTAAGTTCCGGCTGGAGGGTCAGTCTTGCGGATGGCAGCCAAGTCTTGTCGGACGAGTGCTCGGATGCTGTGTGGGCGGCATTCTGCCTGGCCAAGATGGGCAGTGTCGAGAGTCTGCCGGCGATTCAGAAGCTGGCAGACGAGTCCCAGGGTCCGGACAGGAATCTCCTCGACAAGGCGATCCAACTGCTGCGCGATAAAACACCAGTCGATCGGAAGTGATGCACCTGGAATCGATATCGGAGAATTGGGGGAAATAGACGCGCCGTGTTTGTCAGGTCCGGGCAACGATCTTAGGTAAACCAGACTGGTGGAAGGACCGAGCAATTGCCTGTCGCCTGGAAGACAAGAAGTGTCGAGGGCGTCTCGCCCTCGAAGCGCGGGCAGGATGCCCGCGACACGCGCATGGTCACCTACTTTTGGTGGATTTGGTCACGCTTTGCGTTTATGATTCTGTCCGCAGGGCGATGCCAGTGGCGTCGTGACTTAGATTCGTGGAGTTGTCTGAAAAGGAGTTGCTTCGATGAAGAGAGCGATTTGTCTGGCGGGGGCGGTGTGTTTGATTTCGCTGTTCTTGCGGCCGGGGGTTTGCGAGGCGGCGGAGACTCGCTACGACGCCAAGTGGGATTCGCTCGACAAGAGACCCACGCCGCAGTGGTGGGTTGATGCCAAGTTTGGGATTTTTATTCATTGGGGCGTGTATGCTGTGCCCGCTTGGTCCGTGCGCGGGCAGTACTCGGAATGGTACTGGAATCGCATCATGGGCGATAAGGCCAAGAACGGGCCTTGGTGGCAGTATCATGCCAAGACCTATGGCAAGGACTTCCCGTATGCCGAGTTTGCGCCGATGTTCAAGGCCGAGCTTTATGACCCCAATCAGTGGGCCGAAACCTTCCTCCGCTCCGGGGCGAAATACATCGTTGTGACCTCCAAACACCATGACGGCTATTGCATGTGGCCCAGCCAGGAGGCCAACAAGAGCTGGGGCCGGCCGTGGAACTCCGTGGACATCGGGCCCGGGCGCGATCTGCTGGGCGATCTGACGACCGCTGTTCGCGCCAAGGACATCCACATGGGCATCTACTACTCGCTTTATGAGTGGTACAACCCGCTGTGGGTGACGGATCGGGCGATGTACGTCGACAAGCACATGTTCCCGCAGTTCAAGGACGTGGTGACGCGGTACAAGCCCGAGGTGATCTTCTCCGACGGCGAGTGGGACATGCCCAGCAAGGACTGGCGCAGCGAAGAGCTGCTCGCGTGGCTGGTCAACGAGTCGCCCGTCAAGGACAGCGTGGTCATCAACGACCGCTGGGGCAAGGACTGCCGGCACAAGCACGGCGGCTATTACACCACCGAGTACACGGCGGGGCTCGCCAGCGGAGCGCATCCCTGGGAAGAGAGCCGGGGCATGGGGCACTCGTACGGGTACAGCCGGACCGAGTCGCTCTCGGATTACAGGTCTGCCCGGGAGATGGTCCTGATGCTGATTGACATCGTCAGCCGGGGCGGCAACCTGCTCCTGGACATCGGCCCGGCCTCCGACGGCACGATCCCGGTCATCATGGAGGAGCGGCTGACCCAAATCGGCGACTGGCTCAAGGTCAACGGCGAGGCCATCTACGGCACCCGCAACTGGAAGAAGCCGATCCAGTGGACCGAGGGCAAGCAACCCGGGGTCGATTACGGCAAGGAGTACATGACCAAGTACGACATCGCCGAACTGACGGGCAAACCGACCGGGGACAAAGCCGTTATTGAAGCGTTCTTCACAACAAAGGGTGACGCCCTGTACGTCATCACCCCTCGCTGGCCCGGCGAGAAGCTGGTCGTGAAGGATATCGAGGTCTCGCCGAACACCGCTGTAACGATGCTGGGCGTCGCGCAACCTATCCGCTGGGACCGGTCGGGGTCTGACCTCACGATCCAGGTACCGGCGTTATCGGTGGATGACGTGCCTTGTCGGTATGCGTATGTCTTTAAGATTACAGGAGTTAAGTAGTCGCGACCGTTTGTGGTGACGCTTTGAGGCGTTCGGTAGCACGGCTGCGAGTGGCACGGGCATCTTGCCCGTGGCGAGGCAGGGGCAGGATGCCCCTGATACTCATGGGCGGGACGCCCGTGCTACTTGCGGGCAAGATGCCCGTGCTACGGGGCAAATTGGTGGTAAATAGAATTGCTTGCGTACCCTCGGTGGGTATAATTGAACATCTTTGAGAGCCTCAGGCCCGGGGTTTTGTGTTTGCGGAGTTCGCAATAAAGAGGGGATTGTAAGCGTTCTTCCCATGAGAAGACACGCTTTGCAGGAATGGTGTGTGCAATACACCCTACAGTCTTTTGGATAAGGAGGTTATGAGATGGGTAGACCTGTAACGCTTTTCACCGGTCAATGGGCGGACCTGCCGCTGGAGACCCTGGCGCAGAAAGCGAAGAGTTGGGGCTATGACGGGCTCGAGCTGGCCTGCTGGGGCGACCACTTTGAGGTGAACAAGGCCCTCAAGGACGACAACTACTGCAAGGCCAAGAAGGCCATGCTCGAAAAGTATGGCCTCAAGGTGTTCGCCATCTCGAATCACCTCGTCGGCCAGTGCATCTGCGACAACATCGACGGCCGGCACAAGGCCATCATCCCGCCGGAGATCTGGGGCGATGGCAGTCCCGAGGGCGTCCGGCAGCGGGCGGCCCAGAACATGATCGACGCGGGCAAGGCGGCCAAAAAGCTCGGCGTGAGCGTCGTCAACGGCTTCACCGGCAGCTCGATCTGGCACATGCTGTACTCGTTCCCGCCGGCCTCGAAAGAGATGATCGATGCCGGTTTCGCGGACTTCGCCAAGCGATTCATGCCCATCCTCGATTCCTTCAAGAAGGACGGGATCAAGTTCGGCCTGGAAGTCCACCCGACAGAAATCGCCTTCGACATCGCCTCCGCTCAGCGGGCGGTCGAGGCCGTCAAGGGCCACGAGTGCTTCGGTTTCAACTACGACCCGAGCCACTTCGGCTATCAGCACGTCGATTACGTGAAGTTCATCCGTACGTTCCCCAAGCGGATCTTCCACGCCCACATGAAGGACGTGTGGTGGGGTCACGGAGACGGCACCGTCGGCGTCTTCGGCGGCCATACCGACTTCACGGATCCCCGCCGGTATTGGGACTTCCGCTCCATCGGCCACGGCGACATCAATTTCGAGGAGATCATCGTGGCCCTCAACGACATCGGCTACCAGGGCCCGCTCTCGATCGAGTGGGAGGACGGCCGAATGGATCGCGAGCACGGGGCGGCCGAGGCCGTCCAGGCGATCAAAAAGGCCGACTTCAAGCCTTCCCAGATCGCTTTCGACTCGGCGTTCGAGAAGAAATGACAGGAATCACAACGGGGCCTGGGCGTCGCAAAAACGTCCAGGCCTCAGAACTTTGGAAGAGCTTAGCCACAGAGGGCACAGAGATCACAGAGAGGAATGACGATGAGAAGTGAGGAAAGTGAGATGGAGAGAACTGAGGAGAGTGCGGCCCGCCGATCTTCCTACGTTCACACCATCTTTCAGTCTCTCTTCTCTGTGTCCTCTGTGCCCTCTGTGGCAGAAATTCTTTCATCGTCAACAGAGGATAGTTGAATGGCACAGAAGAACATCAACCGTCGCGGCTTTCTGAAAGTGGCGGCCGGCGCCGCGG
>Ga0209347_1002501_pt1 | contig 24116 bp, 18 predicted proteins | sample AutmiccommuBRH23_FD_187382 | JGI IMG/M metagenome (GOLD analysis project Ga0209347, IMG submission 187382) | Deep subsurface microbial communities from Mt. Terri, Switzerland - Autotrophic microbial communities BRH/23 (SPAdes) (version 2) | ecosystem: Environmental > Aquatic > Deep subsurface >...
ATAATTTAATAATCTCTAATGCCCGTTGAGATAAGTCTTGTTCACAAAAAGGGCAATTGTTATCATTTGAATTTATATGTAATTTTAATCCTTCTTCAATAAATAACTGTTTTTCTTTCACTTTCTTTACAAATTCATCATCTAAATTGGATTTTGAAAATGATTTAGTTAATATTCTTTGAACATCAATTAGAACGTCACTGTTAATATCATAAGGAATTTCAGGAACATTTTCCAAATCTTCAGGCATAGTTTTTAGTGCTTGATGTAATTTTTTTAACTCTAAAAAACTCTCCTCTACAATATTCTCATCTGAATTCTTAAGATTTTCAATCGCAAAAATTTTATATTCTTTAGTTCTCTTATTTATTTGTAAAGCATCTAGGTCTTTTCGAGCCTTGTTTAATGCATATATAATATTTTTATCAAGTTGGGACGCTTCATTAATTAATTCATTTAATTTTTCTTTTTCTTTTGACACATCAATATTGACTCTTCCTAAAATATATCCTTCAATATCCCCATTTGGATTGTAACCAAAATTCTCTAGATTTTCTTTTACAAAGTCGCTATTAAACACATGAAATATAAAACCTGACTGATTTTGAATAATAGGATTTTTATTTTGCTCTAATTTCACTGATAAAAACCTATTAGGATTAGATGAGTCCCCTGCATTTTTAAATTCTATTAAAAATTCACCACTTGCTTTCCCAATTGTAATATATTTATTATATCCCTCATCTAAGTCATTGTTATTAGCCAGTCTAAACAATCTACTAATAAACGTTTTCCCCTCCCCATTATTTGCATAGACACCAATATTTATAGAACTAATAGTTCTTTGCAGACTGACGTTATTATGAGGTCCAATATTTCTTAAGACCATTTTCATATTTATTCCATTGTTATTACTCGGCATTTATTTCACCTCACATTTTTACTCTAACTTCACCGCTCATTAATTTGGGTAATAAAATATCTCGTAGTTTTTCAAGTGTTTCTATTTGATAGCTATTCTTAATTACCTTATCGTCAATTGGTTTAACAATAGCTTGGAACTTATCAACTAAAATATCTGGTGGAATGACAATTTCAAATGCTTCAAAATCACCCTTGCTTATCGAACCAAATACTGTTCCTGTTTCATTAAATTGCTTAATTTCTTTCATTAAAGACTTCATCTTAAAATAAGTATAAGTGTAATAAGAGTTATCTCGTTTATACCTGAAAGTAGCTAGTCCACGACCAATACAACATTTTTCACTTGCCATATTTTGCGCTCCTACGGGAGCACGAACACTAATTAGTGTATCGAATTTTTCCGCAAACCTTTTGGGTTCTATTGTATAAACTCTTCTTTTTGGGAAACGAAATTCAAAATCAGCATTTCCTTGATACATAGGAATACCATATCCTTCTTCATTATAGCTCTCGCCAAGTGGTGAAACCCCCATTATGAAATCAAATTCATTTGGAATTTTCCCTTCCTCCCAGTTTTCCCTAGCTTCCTCTATAAACCATTGCCTAAAAAGCGTTTCTGCCATTGCTTCTAGTGTTTTATTTTGACGGTGGAGCAGGTCTATTTTATCGTCAAGACTGCTCAACACAGAAACTATGGCTTTTTGTTCGGGGAGTGGGGGGAGGGAAATATCTAAATTCTCTATATCTAATGGTCTAAGTGAAGGATATGCTGAAGTTGAACCATCAGCAATTACGTCTAAAGTTTCAACGATTTCATCTGTAGTTAAGAAATAATATATAAACAAAGGATATGCTAAATCACGGTTAGTTTCAATTACAGAAAACCCAGTCGATACTACAAAGTTTTCTGGCGGGTTAACAATAAAACCATAATGTCTCTGAATTGGTCTAACAGTTGAATAAACAATGTCATTATTTTTCACGAGTCTTTTTGCCCTACTAGGTGCATCTACTAGCTCAACCTTTTGAAAGTTCTCAATCTTACCTTGTGTTATTGAGCCGGTATCTAAGTAATTAATTATGTCATAAGAATAATTTTTCCCTATAGAGCTAGCATTAGATTTTACAACAGCCCCCAACTTACATTCCTTCCACTCACTCATCTCGATTGTCCTCCAGCTGTTTAGTCCTTGAACCATCCGTTAAAATCCTCATTTGTTGTATGGCAATTTTATTTAATCTATCAAGCCTAGTTTCTTGTGGTAGTCCTTCATTGATAAAAAGTGCATTAAGGTTTTCAAGATTAGCAAGGCAAACCAGCTGTGTAACATCTGCATAGTCCCTGATATTCCCTTTTTGATCAGGATTCTTATTTCTCCACTGGGAGGCGGTAATTCCAAAAAGCGCCATATTTAATATGTCCGCCTCAGATGCGTAGATACTACTAATCTGTGATTTACTCAGTTCTGTCGGTATGAGGTTTTCTTTGATGGCATCGGTATGAATACGATAGTTTATTTTGGTTAGATTTCTTCTGATATCCCAACCAAGCTGTTTTCTTTCTTCATCTTTAAGTCGCTGAAACTCTTTTATGAGATATAGTTTAAATTCTACTGATATCCAAGAGGCAAATTCGAAAGCAATATCTTTATGGGCGTAGGTTCCACCATATCTTCCGGTTTTAGAGATAAGTCCTATGGCATTGGTTTTTTCAATCCACTGTTTTGGAGTAAGAGTAAAACTGTTTAAACCAGCTAGCTTTCTAAACCCGTCGAATTCGACGGGATTAAAATCGCTATTATTAAGCTGCTCCCAAATACCAAGAAATTCAATCGTATTACGATTTCTAATCCAATTTCTGATAAGGTCATCAGTACCGCTTTCTTTTTTATACTTAGCGATATCAGTAATACAGATATAGTCATCTTCTTTAACAGTATAGATAGAAATATCCTTATTCAGCACATTAATCTTTGCCATTGTTAATCACCACCTTGGCAAGATTTTCTATGATTAATGCATTCAGCTTTTCTTCTTCTTTTAACTGTTCTGCAAATTCTGCTTTTAGCTGTATAAAGCGTTCATTAAAATCAAAATCATCTTCATCATCAGGTAAACCAACATACCTACCTGGAGTAAGCACATAGTCCCGTTCTCTGACCTTTTCTATAGAAGCAGAATTAACGAAGCCTTTTATATCTTCATAATCCCCGTCAGGATTTCGCCAATTATGGTAGGTCTCCGATATTCTCTGGATATCCTCTTGGGAAAACTCCCTTGTTCTTCTATTTATCAAATGTCCCATATTCCTTGCATCAATAAACAAGATTTCGTCTGTTCTATTACGAAATCTGCCGTTTTCTTTATTCCTACTTAAGAACCATAAGCTTGCTGGAATTTGCGTATTTAAGAAAAGCTTGGCTGGCAGGTTTACAATACAATCAATTAATCTAGCATCAACAAGTTCTTTTCTAATATCTCCTTCACCAGAGCTTTTAGAAGTTAAGGCTCCTTTAGCCAGAACAAAGCCAGCTTGTCCACTTGGGCTAAGGTGATAGATAAAATGCTGTATCCAAGCATAATTAGCATTCCCAGCTGGTGGTGTACCATATTTCCATCTGCCGTCTTTTCTAAGTAAATCACCACTCCAGTCGCTGTCGTTAAAAGGTGGATTAGCTATTACATAATCAGCTTTTAAATCTTTATGACTATCGTTTAAAAAGGAACCTTCGTTGTTCCATTTTACTTGTGAGCTATCTATTCCGCGAATAGCAAGATTCATCTTGGCTAGCCGCCAAGTCGTTTGGTTGCTCTCCTGTCCATAAATTGAGATGTCGTTGACTTTTCCTTGATGGTCTTGGACGAATTTTTCTGACTGAACAAACATACCACCTGAACCACAGCAAGGGTCAAAGACTCTGCCTTTATACGGCTCTAACATTTCTACTAATAGTTCAACGACACTTCTTGGAGTATAGAACTGTCCGCCTTTTTTCCCTTCGGCTAAGGCAAATTCGCCAAGAAAATATTCAAACACATGACCAAGAACATCGGCACTTCTTGCTTTGGCATCACCTAGGGCAATATTGCCGACTAAATCAATCAATCCGCCCAAACTTGTAGGGTCAAGATTGCCTCTGGCATAAACTTTTGGCAGAACATCTTTAAGGGTTGGGTTTTCCTTTTCAATCGCATCCATTGCCCCATCTACATCCTTACCGATTTCCGGTAGCTTCGCTCTCGATTGCAGGTATGACCAACGAGCCTTTTCAGGAACAAAAAAAACATTTTCTGCTTTATACTCATCTTTATCTTCTGGGTCTGCACCTGCATAATCCCCTTCACCTTTAGCCAGCCTTTGATATAATTCCTCAAAAGCATCAGATATGTATTTTAAGAATATTAAACCTAGAACAATATGTTTATATTCTGCTGCATCAATATTTTTCCTAAGCTTGTCAGCAGCTTTCCAAAGCTGTTTTTCGATTGGTTCTTCTTTTTTATTATTCTTCTCGCTCTTCCCCATTTTGCACACCCTTTTCTTCTGACTCTTATCTAAAATATTGCTGAAAAACTTCAATAATACAAGCTTGTCCACATTATATACAACTAAATTATATGCTTTTTGCGAAAAAATGACAATGAATACTGTCAGATTCTTGCTTACTCGCCTAGAGGTTTATCAAAAAGAAGTACTTTTATCTGATTGGTAGTAAGTACACAAAAAGGATATTAGTTCACTTTCAGAACTAGTATCCTTTCTCTACTTTTATCCTGTTAAAACGAGGGTATACATCATATCTTAACAACTTTTTTTAACTGTTCAATTGCTGAATTGATTTCATCAATTGTTGTATATCTACCTAAACTAAAGCGAATAGTCCCTTTTCCTGCATGCTCAGTGACACCCATCGCTTTTAGAACTGATGAGAGTTCAACATTACCTGAATGACAAGCGGAACCAGTTGAAGCTGCTATTTGCGGTATCTCAGCTAATATATTCTCACCACTATTCCCTATAAAACTTACATTTAGAGTATTTGGTAAGCATTCTTTCAGATGACCGTTAAATTTCACAGTTTCTTTAAAATATTCCTTTAGATTATCCCGGAAATAATCCCTTAGTTCTAAAATGGTTTGACTACTATTGAAATCGGATACCAGTTCACATGCTTTACCTAGACCAACAGCCAGTAGAACATTTTCCGTACCGGCTCTTCTTCCCTTTTCGTGAGAAGCCCCGTGAATAAATGAATCAATTATTGTCCCTTCCTTGATATATAAAGCGCCAATACCTTTTGGTGCATATAGCTTATGTCCAGCCAGTGACAGCAAATCGACGTCTAATTCTTTAACATTAGCAGGAATCTTCCCGACTGATTGAGCAGCATCTGTATGAAAAAGCACATTGTATTTCTTTGCAACCTCTGCAATTTCTGAGATTGGCTGTACTGTACCAACTTCATTATTTGCATGCATTACAGAAATAAGTATTGTTTGTTCAGTTATTGCCGCTTCAATATCTTGTGGTGAAACACGGCCATATTGGTCGACTCCGATATAAGTAATTTTTGCTCCAAAATTCTCAAGATACTTGCAAATGTTCATGATCGTAGGGTGTTCAATTTGTGTAGTAATAATGTGATTACCCTTGTCTTTATTTGCAAAAAAGACTCCTTTTAAAGCATGATTGTTTGATTCACTTCCGCCACTGGTAAATATAATTTCTTCTAGTGAGCAATTTAAAAGACGGGCAATTTGATTTCTGGCTTTGTTTAATGCCTCTTTTGCCGGTTTTCCGGCCCAATGACTTGTAGATGGGTTCCCAAAATAGTTAGTTAAATACGGTTTCATTGCTCCAACAACTTCTGGGTCAATTGGTGTACTTGCATTATAATCCAGATAAATCTTTTCCATCAGGTTATCAACTCCATTTAATGTTAGAACCACATTCTAAACCACATTTTTTCAAATAATAATTTTCCTAAGTGCCAATGAATAGCTGGTTTATACGCTTTTATAACAGGAAGTGGGGAAGCAAAAAAATCTCCTTTAGCAAACCCTGCTTTTCCATCCCCAATTTCAACAAAACATCCGCCATGACCGTTAAATTGAATAGGTTGACCTTTACCTGTTAACTTATTAATAAGATTATTAGCAATTACTTTAGCTTGATCATGGGCGAAAACACCAGCTTTTGGCAACATTTTTCCTGATGGCAAGGGAATTCCGACAGCATCGCCAAGTGCGTAAATTCCAGGAATGTTTGTTTCCAATGTATCCGAATTAACATTTACCCAGCCACTGGATCCGATAATCGGAGCATTTTGCAAAACCTTCGGCAATTTATGCGGCGGAACCTGTACTAAAAAATCATAGGAAACCTCTTCTCCATTATCGAAACTTAATGTTTTCGTCGATGGGGCGACATGGGAAATTTTATGTTGAGGGTAATAAGCAATATTCTTTTCGCTTAACATGTTCAATAATCCCTGTGATACATCCTTGCCGGCGGTCCCCATCGGCATCGGTTCAGCAGCGTAAAAACTAATTTTAACATCAGATCCAAGACCGTTTTTGTTAAAATGGGAATTAATCAACATTGCTACTTCATAAGGAGCAGCAGGACATTTATAAACAGGAGACGCTGTTAAAACAACCAAATGACCTTTTTTGAAATCCCTTAATTTGCTTTCTAATAATTGTGCATTTGCCAAATCATAGAAACTTAAACCGGAATCAAGTCCTGGTATCTCCTCGGTTGATAAATCAGCGCCTAAAGAAATTATGATATAATCTGCAGAAATTGATTTTCCATCTACATGTACTGTACGTGTCTCATAATCAATTTTCTCAATTTCACCTTTTATTACATCTATCCCTTTTTTTTCTAAAGTTTTTAAGGATCGAGAAATTTGCTGTTCTTTTCTATTGCCGGTGATTAGCCACAATAAAGAGGGCAGAAAAACATGATTTGCTTCACGATCAATTAAAGTAATTTTTGCGCGATTTGTAGGAAGTCCTTTCCGTAATAAATTTGCGGTAATTACTCCGCCTGCTCCGCCGCCTAAAACAAGTATTGAAACTGGGTTATTCATTAACATACCTTCTTCCATCTTATAGTTTTTTTTACTAAGAATCATATTATACTTTCTGATTCTTCTTCAAATTAAAGCACAGCTATTTCTTATCTTTCTTGATAAAGTAACAAATATATGTAAAGGAAGTATGAATAATTGAATAAAATGACAAATGGCTTAAGCCCACTTGTCTTTTTTATATTGAAAATTAACTATCAAGAAAGCTGTTTTCTAAAGCAAAATTGATTAAACCGGGCAATCATTTTAATATTTAGCTTGTGTTTTTCCACAGTTTTTATGCTGATTTGGAACATATCCACTATTTCCTTATCCGTATAACCTCTCGCAACGGCTTTTAACACTTCTTCCTCTCGAGGTAAAAATTTCTTTAAATTTGTTATCATCTGATTAATTGTTTCTAATAAGAAAGCTATCTCTTTACTAATCCACGATTCTGCTTTAAGTTTGGCATTGTAGTTTCCTTGACCAGAAGCTTTTTTTAATTTCTTCTTTTTTTATGAGGGAAAGCCCTACCAATGACATATAAGTGGTGCTTTCCCTAATTCATTTAGCACTTCCATTCCATTTATACTTAAATCAAGCTAATAAAATATCATGTCAGGGAGGTCTTCTAATTGTGAAGTTACGATATCCGTTCATTGTACGAATTATATTAATTCCATTGATTATCGTTCTAATTTTAGGATGCGCTCAATCAGACGGCAATTTAGCAGAAAATAAAGCAGAATCAGTTGAACCTCAGGAGACAAATGTCCAATCTAATCCATCTGATCAACCAGAAGAATTGCCTGATGTTCCAATTACAGGTCAACCTCAGAATAGTGAAAGCGAGAAGTTGAATAAAGAAAAGGAGGTATTAGTTAAGGATAACGGGATTTCTGAAGAAGAAAGCATTAAACGTGTAACGCTGAAAATGAATAAAGAAAACATTATCCTAGTAGAAAAATCATTAAATAAGGCTGGATTTTACCCAAACACATTTGAAGGTGTTTTGGATGACCAGTTAAAGGAGGCGATTATCAGCTTTCAAAATTATACCGGATTAAATCCCGATGGGATTGTGGATCTTGACATGATTAAGTACCTTGACATTTACTCCGGGGGCTGTGAATCAGCCTATGCATTAAAAATCAATATCAGTAAATAAAGCGAGACTTATTCAGATGGAGTCTTTTATATCCATCTGAATCTAGCGAGACTTATTTCGAGGATTGAAACACTCTTCGAGTACAACGATTATTTCGGTCATAGAAGCTTAACCGACGTTGTACGAAATGTATGGTCGCAACTTCCTCTTACGATATTGAAGAGGGAGTAATGTTGAAACCGAAGATAAAGAACTATGAAAGAAGGAGATGCCAAGATGAATCAAACAAGAAGAAAATTTTTATTAACTCTCAACGGTTTTCTTGTTACCGTAGCAGCTGCCGGCACCTTATCATTTGAGGGTAAGGCAGCATCAGATACCCCTCGCTGGGGCATGGTGATCGACGTAAGAAAGTGTGTAGGATGTATGGCCTGTAGAGCCAGCTGTAAGTCAGAAAATAATGTTCCTTTGGGAGTTCACCGTACATGGGTTGAGGAACAAGAAAAAGGAGCTTATCCACAAGCTGTTCAATTTTATTTACCTGCTCTTTGCAACCATTGTGACAATCCATCCTGTACCAAAGTATGCCCGGTTGGCGCAACATATCAAAGAAAAGACGGTATCGTCGCGGTTGATCAATCGGCATGTATTGGATGCGGTGCTTGTATTCAAGCATGTCCGTATGGCGCCAGATATATGGATCCTGTAAAAAAAGTAGTGGATAAATGCAGCTTTTGTGTACATCGCCTGGAAAAGGGTCTAAGTGTAGCCTGTGCAGAGAATTGTGTAGCTAAAGCCAGGGTATTTGGCGACTTAAATGATCCTAACAGCGAAATCAGAAAAATAATTGATACTAATACAGTGATGACCTTAAAACCTGAAACAGGAAATGAACCGAGAGTATTTTATATCGGGCTTGAGTCAGTTATGGGAGGTGCTTTTCAATGAGTTTACCTAACGAAACAATACTATGGGGAGTCGAAGTAGTTACCTATGAATCATTGGCAACTTTAGCTGCAGGCTTAGCCGTAGTTTCATTGATTTTAAGTTATTTTAAGAATAATGATTTACAGGCTGTTAATAAAAGCTGGGGAATAGCATGGATTTTTATGACCGGCATTTTGTTTGCTGTACCTGTAATTTTAGGCCTTCACCTGGAACAACCGTTTCGCAGCATCACGATTTTTTTCAGAGGTAACCCGACATCACCTATGTTATATGGCGTTATAATCTTAATGGCCTGGCTAGCTATATCCTTGTACGGAATAGTAGCTATTAAGAAAGACAGCTTGACTAAACAAAAAAGAAAGACTCTCAGTATCATTGCCGCTTCCCTTGGACTTCTGTTTGTATTGTATTTAGGGTTTTTGCTGAGTTTGATGAAGGGTATATCTGCATGGTACTCATCCATAAAACCGATTCAATATTTAGTTAGTACATTAGGTGCCGGTAGTGCTGTATTTTTAATAGCTATCAGTGTATTCCGTTTCTTCGAAGAATCAATAATTAAGATCGTAAGATTATGGATGATTATTGGACTTGGAGCCAGTTTACTTATTAAATCGATAGCCGGATTATCTGCAAGCTATTACGCAGAAAACGTCCCGGGTATTGGTGAACTTGGCTTATCCTTTAGCTATTATGGCATAGAGTGGTTAATAGGACTAATACTTCCTTTAGCTGTTTTAATACTTGTAAGGTCCAACCTAAATAATAAGCTTCTTTCCTTAATTGGATTGATAACTGTCATCGGAGCTTTTGCAGAGAAATACAACATAATAATTGGTGGGCAGTTAATCTCGCGAACCAGCAATGTACTATCACTTGACGCCCAGCAGCATGTATGGGGTACTTCCGCCATCCATGCATTAGGAGGTATTGCTTTAGCGGTATTTTTCTTAATTGTTTTATCAATGATAAGTCCTGTTAATTCAGTCACTACATCAAGTAATCATTCATCAAATAAAAAGGTATTAGGCTAAAGGAGAGTGAGACCCGTGAGTGATAAAAAAACTCGTAAAGAGTTCATAAAAATGGTGGGGGCTGCCGGAGCTTTAACTGCTTTCGGCTTAACAAATGTTGATAAAATTGTTGATGCTGCCACACCGGATCCGAAAATTGAAGGTCGTAAAACAGAATTAGATGATGAAACTAAAGTAGTAAATACAACCTGTCTGGGTTGTGATGCTAGATGTGGTGTCCGAGTCCATGTAAATAATGATGAAATTACCAGAATTCAAGGAAATCCTTATAGTCCGCAAAATGCTGGATATGATCCGCTCCCATATAACTCCCCTGTATTGGAAAGTCTGACAGTAGCAGGTCAGGCATGTTTAAAGGGTACTTCGGGAGCACATTATAATTATGATCCGCTAAGAATTGTCAAGCCGCTCAAACGAAACGGTTCTCGCGGATCGGATCAATGGAAAGTAATTTCATGGGATCAGCTGATAAAAGAGGTCACTGAAGGTGGTAAGATATTCAGTGATATTGGTGAAGATCGTTATATTGAAGGCTTTAAAGATGTTAGATCATCTCAACCTATAGATCCTAACCAACCTGAATTAGGTCCAAAGTCCAACCAGGTGGCAATGATTTACGGTGGTGGCGGAGGACAAGAGCCTCGTCCGGCGTTTGCCAAGAGATGGTTAAGGTCATACGGTAGTGTTAATTATTCCGATCATAGTGATATTTGCCAGCTTCCATGGTATTTTGGACAGTTATTCGGCACTGGCTTTAAAGCAGACAATTATCGTCCTGATTATGACAATGTACGATTTGTTTTGGCAATGGGAATTACTGTGTTTGAAGGTGCGAAACCGGGATTATTGGGTGTTACCTCAAAAATCACTGAACGTGTAACTAAAGGTGATATGAAAGTTGTATATGTTAATCCCAAAGCTCCAAAAACCCAGCTTGCCAAATGGGTCCCTATCCAGCCTGGAAGAGATGTCTCATTAGTGATGGCGATGATCCAATGGATTATTGCTAATGATCGCTATAATAAAGCCTTCTTGGAGAATACAAGTAAAGAAGCTGCTGATAAAGATGGAGAATTATGCTGGTCCGGAGCTACTTATTTGGTTGCCCCTGAATTGAAAAGATACGTAAGGGCTAAGGACATTGGTCTTGGATCGGATGAATATGTGGTTATTGATTCTTTAACCGGAACTTTAACTGCTAATAATAAGACAGATTCAGGAATACTTGATTATTCCGGAACAATTGAGATTGATGGTAAAAAAGTTGAAGTAAAAACCGGTTTAAGAATTATCAAAGATTTAGTAAACGAAAAGACTCCTGATGAGTGGTCTAAACAATGCAGTGTTCCGTTGGAAACAATCATTGATTTGGCACGTCAATTTACCAGTTACGGTAACCAGGCCGCAACTGATAGTTATAGGGGAATGGATCAGGCAAACGGAGCGTATATGAATTGGACCATCTTTATGTTAAATACATTGATCGGCAGTGTTGGAATTAAAGGTGGATTAATAAAAACCGGTGGCGGATTTAATTACATTACAGGTAAATATGATCTTGCCATGGTAAAAGGTGCACCTTTGTTCGGTGGAGTGCGTATAGACAGAAATGAGTCAAAATATGAGGATACTTCTGTGTACCAGATGAAACTTGCAAAAGGAGAAAACCCATATCCTGCAAAGCTGCCATGGTTCCCGTTAACAAAGGGCAGAGGTTCATACTCTCAAGCACTAATGGGTATGGATCAGCAATATCCTTATCCTGTAAAGATCGTAATCTCCTATTTTATGGATGCAATCGGTAATGTTGCCGGTGGCCAAAGGTATATTGAAACCTTTAAAGACCCTGACAAAATACCTTTGCATATTGCAGTTATGACCCAATATGGCCAACAGCCGAGATTGGCAGACTATATTGTGCCTGATTTTACTTATTTGGACGGACAATATTACACAGGTGGTTATCACTGGTCACCGATGAAAGCCACTCCAATCAGAACGCCTGTAGTACCATCAGCAACCGATGGAATCGGATTTGAACACTTTTTAATCAGTGTCGCCAAATCCTTAGGGCTAAAGGGATATGGCAACAATGCAGTCCTGGTCAAAAACGGAAGTCCGGTTAACCTTGATTCGGCTGATGATTACGCTGCTTATGCTTGTGCCAATTTAGCCCTGAATGAGAACTTACCTGATGCAAAACCGGAAGAAATTGCTTTCGTTGAAAAAAATTATCTATGTTCAACAAAATTCAAGCAAGTATTACCTGAATCTGAATGGAAAAAAGTATGCTATTTATTAGCCAGAGGCGGTATATTTGAGCCTAAAGAGAAAATATTTAACGAAAAGGGACATCATAAGTACTCACCATCCTTAATGTTAACATTCTATAATGAGCAATTAGCCAATACGATCAATTCAGCAACAGGAAAGCCATATCATGATTTACCGCGACAAGAATTGATGGGTAGAGACTTCTTTGATCGTTCTTTGGATCAGCTTGCTGGTGAAGAATATGCCTTTAACTTGGTAACTCCAAGACATAGTGCGATGGCTTTTGCCAGAAGTCAAAATTTTTACTGGGCCACTGAAATCATGCCGGAGAACTTTATCGAGTTAAATGTAGAAGATGCCAAGGCATTAAACATTAAAGATGGGGAAGAAATTAGAGTATCTTCCCCATATCTCAAAGAAGGCAGAGTCGGCAAAGCCAAGGTATCGAATTTAATCGCAAAAGGAATAGTGTTTATCTACCATAGCTGGGGTAGAAATAACTCACCGGGCTCTCAGGAATGGTTTATTGAAGGCGGAGCAGATAAAGCGATTCAAGGTTTTAGATTAACTAAAGTACGAAGCAAACAATTATTTGACCATCAATTACTAAAAGAAGGAGTAGTAGACGGAAATCGAGTGAAAGCTGATCCGCGTCGGGGTAAAGGACTGTCAGGAAATGAACTTGGTTCCGTTTGGGAATGGGACGGCAAATCAATAATCAGCTCAGATATCGTTTCCGGTGGCGGCAATTTCTACTACCATAAAGTAAAAGTAGAAAAGATATAGAACTTACCGGGTTTGATCTTAATTTTGGTTATTGCATTATTTCAAACTAATTAAAAAGGATATTAGTTCATTTTCAGAACTAATATCCTTTTGCTTTTGAATATTATTTATTGTAAAAATAACCGTTCTCTAATGCAAACTTGATTAAGTCGGCCAATCTTTTTGTCCCTGTTTTTCTTTTAATATTAAGCTTGTGTTTCTCCACAGTTTTAATGCTGATATTAAACATATCCGAAATTTCTTTCTCCGTAAAGCCTCTCGCTACAGCTTTTAACACTTCTTCTTCTCTTTGAGAGAGGATTACACCGGAACTCTCTAATTTCTTTTTTGCCGGGACCTGACCCATGCTGTGTTTTATTATTTCCCCTGCTAAAATGGGGTCAACTACTGTTTTGCCTTCCATAACTTGAATTATTGCCTTGAATAACTCATGTTCTCCGGTAGTTTTTAGGATATAGCCATCTGCACCAAATGCAAGTGCTTTATTCAGGAATGGAGGTTCATCATGCATCGTTAAAAGAACAATCTTAATACGGGGAAACTTTTTTTTGATATCAGGGATGAGGATAATGCCATCCGGGCCAGGCATACTCACATCTAAAAGAAGAATATCAGGCTGTCTTTTTTTGAGAAAATTCATTAACTCTTTCCCGTCTCCGGCTTCATCTATTATTTTGAAAACAGGTTGTCTTTTAAATAACGCAACCAACCCTTTACGAAAAATTTCGTGGTCATCGGCTATCGTTATTTTTATCTCACTCATCTGCAGCACCCTTTCGTATAGGGACTGTTAAGTAAACTGTAGTCCCCTGGTTTGGTTCTGATTCAATGATTAATTTTCCGTCAATCAGTTCTGTCCTCTCCATCATTCCATAGAGTCCCAAAGATTTGATCTTTCCGGAAGGTTTTTCTGTCGGCTGCAAGATAGTATCAGGATCAAAACCCTTACCATTATCTTCAATCATTACGGTTAAATAATCCATAATGTTTTTTATCGTTATTTCAACCTCTGTTGCTTCTGAATGCTTAACGATGTTCGTTAATGCTTCCTGGATAATTCGGAAGACAGCAATTTTTACTTCATCATCTATTTGTTCCTCACATGTAATCTCGCATGAACAGTTAATATTTATTTTGTTGATTGTTTTACAGTTTTGAATATAATTTTCAAGTGCCGATGTTAAACCAATTTTATCAATTGTAGTTGGCCTTAGTTCCCATGCTAAATGCTTTAATTTCGAACTGGCCTGTAGTACGATTTTTTTCAAATCCTTACTCAAGTCTTTACTCTCTATCAGGTCGTTTTCAGTAGATATTCTGTCTAATCCCATATTGATGGTTGCCATATATTGATTAGTTTCATCGTGTAATTCTCTTGATACTCTTGCCCGTTCTTCCTCTTGAGCAGTTATTATTTTTTGCAGAAGTTTTTTACGTACTTTTTGCGCATGCTCTACTTTGATAGAAATATTTTTTAAATTTGTTACCATCCGATTGAATGATTCTAACAAGACAGCTATTTCATTACTGGTCCACCATTCCACTTTAAGTTTAGTATCATAGTTCCCTTGACCAATAGTATTGGCAAAATTAACCAATTGTTTTATCGGGTGAGTTAGAAGCTTAGTCAGCATATATGCGGCCAACAGGGTTAGAAAAATGATGATAATGGTACTTACAACTATATTTTGAGTAACTCCATATAATCCCATGGCCAGGTAGTTATCTGTAAAGCCAATTCGTAAGGTTCCGCCGGCTATCGGTGTTGCAACGTCCCATATGATTCCTTCTTCTGTAGTTAATTCCTTTAAGTTAGTTTCACTGTTAAAGGGTTTGTTAATTTCTCTTAAATTCTCAGGGACACCATTTGAGAAGCTTGATAGTAACAATCTACCGTTTTTATCCATAATAAAATAATATCTTATCGATTGGTCTTCCTTAATCATTTTGTCTATAATACTGTTTAGTTGATAAATATTGTTTGTTAGTACCGGTTCAGTAATCATGTATGAAGCATTATTTGATGTAACCAAAGCATGTTCGACTATTTGCTTTTCTAATAATGAGCCAACCTTACTACGAACTTCCCAGTTAATCCAAAGTGCTAAAGTAATAATAAGCAGTATAACCATCCCCATTATTTTACTTTGAATGGAGATATGCCGATTCAACTTGATTAAATCTGATATCGCTTTCATTGATTTCTCACCTTATCAATTATTTCTTTTACTGGTTCATAGTTTTTACCAAAAGGAGGTTCCTTGGCAAATCCGTCAATCCCGTATCTATTAAATATCTTAATGGTTTCAGGATCTTCTTCTATTCCGGTTAGAATATTTATAATACTATTTTTCAAATTATTGTCTAAACTGCTGCGGGCCACTATAGGACTGTTTAAAAATTTTGGAGATTTTTCAATTATCAATAATTTTTGATTCAGGTCAGGGTATTCTCGGGTTATTCTGGTATATACGGTACTATCTACTGCTGCCCCGTCTGCCAGTCCATTGATAACGGCATATATTGATTTATCGTGGCTATGTGTAAAGAAAAAATCTGAGAAAAAGCGGTCGGGAGAAGTGGCAAGTTCTTTTAAGCGATAACTCGGGTAAAAAAAGCCGGTAGTGGAAACAGGGTCACTGAAAGCAAATACTTTGTCCTTTAAGTCATCCAATTTGTTGATCCCACTATCTGCCCGTACAATAATATATGATTGATATTCAAACTCACCGTAAATTTTAGGGATAGCAATTAAATCAACAACCTTTGCTTGCTCATTAGCCAATACATAACTGGATGAACAAACAAAAGCAATGTCAATCAGATCCAATGAAAGTAAATAGTTTATATCCGCATAGCTATGTTTTTGAACTACCTCAACTTTTCTACCAGTCTTTGTTTCAATTAGTTTAATCAAATCCCAATGATATTCAATGTTTGATTGTGGAGAAATCCCTGTTCCTAAAGCTATTCTTAACGGTGTAGTCTCTTGATTATTTATTTCTGAGAGTTTTTCGATTTTAGCCAAGACTATATCAGGCTCCTTTTTATTAAACACCAGTTTCATACTAAATATGCTTACTGCCAGTAATACGATAGCAAATGTTATAAATATTGTTTTTTTAGCCAAATGGAACACCTCCAAAGTTTGTGAAACATATAACAAATACTTCTAAAATTAAATTTATTTTTTATATATAAATAGTTGCAATGCTGCTTAATTTAATTTTAAATCAAATTATATTGAATGCCATTAGTTATTTGTGTCGAATTTTTGAAATACAAGTTGAGATGTGAAACTTTGCCCAAAGTAAAAAAATAGCTGCCGATAAATATCGACAGCATTATATTTTTATTTGCAAGCTAATTATCAAGATAGCCGTTTTCTAAAGCAAATTTGATTAAACCTGCCAGTCTTTTTGTTCCTGTCTTCATTTTAATATTCAGCTTGTGTTTTTCTACCGTTTTAATGCTGATATTAAACATGTCCGAAATTTCTTTATCTGTATCGCCTCTCGCTACAGCCTTTAATATTTCTTTCTCTCTGGGTGTAAGGATTACACCGGAGGTTTCTAATTTATTTTTTGATGAAATCTGTCCCATGTTATATCTTAAAGCTTCGCCTGCTAAAAATTGATCAACTGCCGTTTTGCCTTCCCTGACTTGAAAGATTGCTTTAAATAATTCCTGATCTCCAGTAGTTTTTAGGAGATAACCGTCAGCACCTAATGCCAGAGCCTTATTTAGAAATGGGGGTTCATCGTGCATCGTTAAGAGAATAATCTTAATACTGGGATATTTTTTCTTAATATCAGGCAATAAGCTTATCCCGTCTGTACCCGGCATTGTTATGTCCAATAAAAGAACATCAGGCTGCTTTTTCGTAAGTGCGTTCATTAATTTTGTTCCGTCTCCAGCCTGATCAATAACTTCAAAAGACGGCTGGCTTTTAAATAATGAAACCAACCCCTTGCGAAAAATTTCATGGTCATCGGCAATAGTTATTTTTATCTCATTCATCAGTTGCACCCTTTCTTAAAGGAACTTTAAGATATACTGTTGTTCCCTGGTTAGGCTCTGATTCAATGATTAATTTTCCGTCAATCAATTCAGCTCTTTCCATCATCCCATAAATTCCTATTGATTTGATTTTTCCAGAAGCATTTTCTGCCAGTTGCAGGATCGTATCAGTATTAAACCCTTTACCATTATCCTCTACGATTATGATCAAATATTCCTTACTGGTTTTCAAGGTTACTTCAATTTCATCAGCGTCTGCATGTTTGGCAATGTTCGTTAATGCTTCCTGGATGATACGGAAGACGGCAATTTTTACCTCTTCATCCAGTTGTTCCTCACATTCAATATCGCATGTAAAATCAATATTAATTTTGCTGTTTATTTTACAGTTTTGAATATAGTTCTCAAGTGCAGAGGTTAAACCTATTTTATCTATCGTAGTTGGCCTAAGTTCCCATGCTAAATGCTTTAATTCTGAACTGGCCTGTAAAACGATTTTTTTTAACTCCTTACTTAAATTCTTGCTTTTATTCGGATCACTTTCAGCAGTTATTCTGTCCAACCCCATATTAATCGCAGCCATATATTGGTTGGCTTCGTCATGCAGTTCTCTGGCAACCCTAGCTCGTTCTTCCTCCTGAGCACTAATTATTTTTTGCAGGAGTTTTTTACGTACATTTTGAGCATGCTCAATTTTTATAGAAATATTCTTTAAATTTGTTACCATCTGGTTAAATGATTGTAACAGGAAAGCAATTTCCTTACTTATCCACGATTCTGCTTTAAGTTTGGCATCATAGTTTCCCTGACCAATTGCATAGGCAAATTGAACTAATTGTTTTAGAGGGAGAGTTAATATCTTAGTAAGTCCAAATGCAACAAATATGGTTAATATTATCATCACCGTAGTACTGAAAATAATTTTCCGGGTAACATCATATAACCCCACAGCTCTGGATTGATCAGTAATTCCTATCCGTAATGTTCCGCCATATCCATTTGCTATCGGTGTTGCAACATCCCAAATAATTCCTTCCTCTGTAATGATTTCTTCTACATTTGTTTTATTGTTTACAGGATTATTTATTTCTGATAAATTCTCAGGGATACCTATATTAAAGCTCGAGAGCTGTAACGTACCATTTTTATCTAAAATAAAATAATATCTAATCGATTTGTCTGCTTTAATGAATTCGTCAATTATATTATTTAGGTCGTAATAGTTATTTGTTAATACCGGTTCCGCTATGATATATGAAACATTGTTTGCTGTAACTATAGCACGCTCGATCATTTGTTTTTCCAATAAAGAGCTGACTTTATCACGAACCTCCCAGTTAATCCAAAGTGCTAAAGCTATAAGAAGGGTAATAATCATCCCCATTATTTTGAATTGAATCGATATATGTCGATTCAACTTGATTAAATCTGATATCAATTTCATTTCTCTCTAACCTCTTCAATAATTTCTTTTACAGATTGATAGCTCTTGCCAACCGGAGGCTTTCTTACAAACCCGTCAATTCCGTACTTGTTAAATATCTTGACGGCTTTAGGATCTTTTTCTGTCATTGTCAGAATATTGACGATGGTGTTTTTCAGCTCTTGATCCAAACTGCTGCGTGCAACAATCGGGCTGTTTAAAAATTTTTGGGAGCTTTCAATTATCTTTATTTCCTGGTTTAGTTCGGGATAATCACGTAGCATTTTTGCATATACGGTACTATCTACTGCTGCACCGTCTGCTATATCATTTAATACGGCATGAATAGATTTATCGTGACTAAGTGTAAAGAAATAATCAGAAAAAAACTTATCCGCAGTAATACCAAGCTCTTTTAAGCGATAGCTGGGATAAAAAAAGCCTGAGGTCGATACAGGGTCGCTAAAGGCAAATACTTTACCCTTCAGATCATCGAATTTGTTAATTCCGCTGTCAGTTCGCACAATAATATGTGATTGGTATTCATATTCACCGTAAATTTTCGGAATAGCTATTAATTCAACAACCTTTGCTTGCTCATTAGCCAATACATAACTTGATGAACAAACAAAAGCAATATCAACTAAATCCATGGATAGCATATAGTTAATATCCGCATAGCTTTCCTTTTGAATCACCTCAACTTTCCGCCCAACCTTAGATTCAATCAATTTAATTAAATCCCAATGATATTCTATGTTGGATTGTGGTGAGATTCCTGTACCTAAAGCGATTCTTAACGGTTTTATCTCCTGTTTATTTACTTCAGATGTTTTTTTTATGTTCGCCAGTACTACGTCTGGCTCTGCTTTATTCAATATAAAATTTATGCTGAATATGCCTGTTATTAATAATGCAGTACCTAATGTTACAAAAAGAATCTTTTTAAGCATCTTGTACACCTCCAGACTTTGTGAAGTATTAACAAAATGATATATATGCCTTTTTTGTAAATGTCATGTGCATAAATAAAACATTTAACCAACATGATTATATTATTTAACTATAATTATATAATAACTAAAATTATAGTACCAGCTGTAATCTCTGGTAATAAAGTATAACAAACATTCAAACAAATTTTCAGTAGGGTAAACCCTACTATGTTGATTAATAATTAGTATTTCCCCTAATTAATTTCAATTATTAGTCCCTGTTATAATCGAGACGTAGTGTTCAAGAAAATTGAAAAGAAAGGATATTTATAATTTAACTGGAGGTGAATTGTTTGGATTCAAATGAAAAAAACCAACAACGTCGAGAATTACTTAAAAAAGGAGTAGTAGGCGGCTTAGGTGTTCTTGCTTTATCGCAATTACCAAAGCTATCCGGGTTAGAAGCTTTAGCAGAAACAGGAACTGGGAAAAATGAATTAGCTGCATATCCGGAAGAATTAAAATCCAGTGATCCAGTCATTCGAATGCAAGAAGAATTAAGAAAGTCTATCCAAAAACCCACTGATCAAATTTCATGGATAATGGTTATCGATCTTAAGAAATGTACTGGCTGTTCCACGTGTACTGTTGCCTGTGAAGTTGAAAACGGCTTACCGCCAGGAGTTGTGTACAGACCGGTTATCGATGAGGAAATTGGCACCTATCCAAATGTGGGGAGAAGATTTATGCCGAGACCATGTATGCAATGTGAACATCCACCTTGTGTAGATGTTTGTCCAGTAGCTGCAACATTTAAACGGGAAGATGGTATCGTGGAAATTGATTACGATAAATGTATCGGTTGTCGTTACTGCATAACTGCTTGTCCATATGGAGCCAGAACTTTTGACTGGGGAGAATACCACACCGATAATACCCCAGAATTAATGGCTTACGAGCTACAACCTAAGTATGAATATCAAATTGAAAGAACTCGGGAAAAGATTAATTCACCGATTGGAAACACTAGAAAATGTTCTTTCTGCTTGCATCGAGTATATGAAGGTATTCTTCCAGCATGTGTTACTACTTGCCTTGGCAGAGCAACATATTTTGGTGATAAAAATGATCCTGAAAGCTTGGTATCACAACTTATTGCCAGTCCGAGAGTCATGAAATTAAAAGAGGAGCTTGGTACTGACCCAAGTGTTTATTATTTGACTTAAATAGGAGCACCCGTGTCGGGCACAACGATAATTTTTCAGCAACGAAGCTGATTCGACGAAGTGGAAAAATCAATAGGAGCACCCGTGGTGTCGGGCACAACGATAATTTTTCAGCAACGAAGCTGATTCGACGAAGTGGAAAAATCAATAGGAGGTGTATGTATGAAATCAAAAATATATTTTGCAGTATTATCTTTACTTTCCATAGTTGGACTGTGGAGCTTTTTCATCAGGTTTACTGAAGGAATGAAAGTAACTGCTTTAACAAGTTATTCCCCTTGGGGTCTCTGGATCGTATTCTATATCTATTTCATTGGACTTTCGGCAGGTTCTTTTCTGCTTTCGACAATGGTCTATGTGTTCAATATGAAGCAGTATGAGAAAATTGGTAAATTAGCTTTATTTACAGCCTTTTTCTCCTTAATGGCCGGTCTACTATTTGTTTTAATCGATTTAGGTCATCCGGAAAGATTCTGGCACGCTTTAGTATATAGACAAGCTAACTCGGTTTTATCATGGGAGATTCAATTCTATCTGATCTACATGGTCTTGATTCTGGCAGAAATTTGGTTCCTAATGAGAGAAAAATTTGTCTTAGCAGCTGATAAGAGTACTGGTTTAAAAAGATTCCTAAATAGAGTTTTTTCCTTGGGTTATAAAATTCCTCAGGAGCAAACTGTGTTGGAACAGCATCGCAAAAATAGTCATAAATGGATGAAAATATTAGGTATTATCGGTATTCCGACTGCACTTGGTGTGCACGGTGGAACTGGTTCGCTTTTTGGAGTAATCATGGCTAAAAGCTATTGGTTTTCTGGATTAACACCAATTATCTTTCTTGTTTCTGCTTTAGTATCAGGAGCAGCTTTAATGATTTTTCTCTATTCATTTTTTAGTAATTCAGAAAAACAAAATGATCCTTTAGCAAAAGACTTAAGTAATTTATTACTTCTTTTTATCGGCATCGATGTAATACTAATGATCTCAGAATTTTTAATCGGCTTGTATAATCCGATACCAGAAGAGCGAATGGTCTTTATGAATATCCTGACAAGTAGCAGATGGTATATCTTTTGGTTGGGACAGGTAGGAATGGTTATAGTACTTCCAATTATTCTTCTTGCCAAAAGCAAGCAAATAACAAAAATCAGAGGATTGGCTGGCCTCTCTGTAATAATCGGTATTATAGCTGTTAGATGGATACTAATTGTTCCGGCTTTTACAGTCCCACAGCTTGGAGGTTTGGACCGGGCATTTACTGGCACTCGGTTAATTTACTATTACACTCCAAATTCCAACGAGTGGCTGTCAAGTATCGGGATAATTGCGATTGTAACATTATTATTTAGTTTAACTACTAAATTAATTCCTATTTTTGATAAGAAAGGGGTTGAAGAATATCATGGGAAGGCAATCGAAGGAGAAATTCCTTACCAGGCGTAATTTTATCAAAACAACAGCTCTTTTAGGGGGTACAGCATTTTTTACTTCAAATCTACCCTTTGCTAAAAAAGCTAATGCTAAAAATTTGAATTCTGATTTTGTATATCCATATGCAGAATCGGAAAATATTCTCTACTCTGCATGTTTGCAATGTACGGTAGCATGTAGTATCAAGGCAAAAATAGATAATGGCGTAGTCATGAAAATCGACGGAAACCCTTATAGTCCAATGACTCTTGAGGAAAATATTCCTTATGACCTATCTCCCGAGGATGTTACAGCTATCGACGGGAAGGTTTGCCTAAAAGGACAGGCAGGAATCCAACATGCCTATGATCCATATCGGGTAAGGAAAGTGTTGAAAAGAAATGGTCCAAGAGGTTCTGGTAAATGGAAGACCATACCTTTTGATCAGGCTGTTGACGAAATAGTTAATGGTGGGAAACTGTTTGCAGATATGGGAGAAAATCAAGATGTCGAAGGTTTAAAAGACATTTTTGTCTTAAAGGATTCCAAGATCGCCAAAGATATGGCAGCAGATGTAGCTAAAATGAGAAAAAAGCAAATGACTGTAAAGGAATTTCAAGCCAAACATCAAGAGCATCTTGATTATTTAATCGATCCTCAACACCCGGATAAAGGCCCAAAAAACAACCAATTTTTATATCAGATGGGACGAATCCATAAAGGAAGAGTGGAATTTACCAAACGATTCGTTAATGACGCATTTGGTAGTGTCAATTGGATCGAAAAAACAACTTTATGCGGGCAAACCAGTAATAAAGCTTGGGTTCATTTAGCAAATGGTGTCAAAGCACCAAAGCCAGATCATAAAAATACTGAATTTGTACTAGTCGTTGGTAATATTCTTTTTGAAGCTGCTTATGGACCGGTTCAGGAATCAGAGCCTATTACTGAAGGACTTGCAAGCGGACGTTTAAAAGTTGCCGTTGTCGATCCTAGGTTAACGAAGATAGCATCAAAGGCTTGGAAGTGGGTACCAATAAAACCAGGTACCGACGCTGCTTTAGCATTGGGAATGATCAGCTGGATTATGGAAAATGAACGATATGATGCCAAATATTTATCAAGTGCCACACAGGCAGCTGCTGAGTTAATTGGCGAGCCGACAATCAGTAATGGTACTTACTTGGTTAAAATAGACAAAGACGGCAGAGCCGCAAAACATTTACGGGCTAATGAAATTGGCATAGGCTTAGATACCGAATTTGTAGTATTACAAAACGGCGTCCCTACCGCAGTAGAGCCAACAAGTAAAGAAAATGCGGTATATGGAGATTTGTTTGTAGATACATCTATTGAGGGGATTAATGTTAAATCTCCACTGCAATTGATTAAAGAAGAATCTCAGTCTAAGTCAATTGAAGAATGGGCAGATATTGCCGGTATTAAAGCTAAAGATATTGAAGAATTGGCAAGGGAATTTACTTCCCATGGAAAGAAAGCTGCTGTTGAATTTTATCGAGGTGTGGTAAAACACACTAATGGCTGGTATAATGCGCAAGCTTATATTATTTTAAACTTTTTGATCGGAAATCCTGATTGGAAAGGTGGTCTTGTTAAACCTGGTGGAGGTTTTTCCTACAATGGAAGTAAAGAAGGTCAACCTTACCCACTTAGCTCAATTCATCCAAACAAGTTAAGTAAATTCGGTATTCCGATTACTAAAGAGGGCTGGCAATATGAAGAATCGACATTATTTGATGTTGATGGCTATCCTGCCAAACGTCCATGGTATCCGTTTAGTGGTAATGTAGCTCAAGAAACTTGGCCTGCAGTAGCTGATGAATATCCTTATGCCATAAAGGCGGCATTACTATCATCACACAACCCAATGTATTCGATACCTGGGGGGCAAGCACAGCTAAAGACATTACTGCAAAAAGTTCCTTTG
>Ga0209347_1002502_pt1 | contig 24114 bp, 27 predicted proteins | sample AutmiccommuBRH23_FD_187382 | JGI IMG/M metagenome (GOLD analysis project Ga0209347, IMG submission 187382) | Deep subsurface microbial communities from Mt. Terri, Switzerland - Autotrophic microbial communities BRH/23 (SPAdes) (version 2) | ecosystem: Environmental > Aquatic > Deep subsurface >...
TATAAGACGATCGAGCACAGTTTTATGAGACTTGCCCAAAAAGCTAAGCTTATTAAAAAAGAGAGAGAAGTAAATGAAAAACCCAATAAAAATATTGATAATAATGTCCATTAAGTTTTATCAGAAGGTTTTGTCCCCTATGAAACCAAGAACTTGTCGGTTTTATCCTACATGTTCTGAATATGCCGTGCAAGCTGTACAAAAGTACGGTGTTGTTAAGGGACTGTTTAAAGCTATAGCAAGAATATTGCGGTGTCACCCTTTCAATCCCGGGGGATATGATCCCGTTCAATAAATTCCTTTATCTAAAAGGAGGTTTAAATTTTGCTCGCTCCGCTCGTGAATGGGATAACATGGTTAATTATTCAGCTATATTCATTTACTCATAGTTACGGATTGGCCATAATCTTACTTACAGTTTTAATAAAGATGGCCTTATATCCACTTTCTGTGAAACAAATGAGGTCACTTAAGATTACTCAACAGCTCCAGCCAAAGATTAAGGAAGTGCAAGAACGTTTTAAAAAAGATCCCCAGAAGGCGCAAGCAGCCGTTATGGAGATATATAAACAGTATGGAGCCAGTCCGCTGGCAGGCTGCCTACCATTGTTGATTCAATTACCGATATTATGGGCTTTATTTTCAGCTTTGAGGAACCTTGTAATACCTTCAGGAGTTAGTCCTTCATTTTTATGGAATCCCAGCTGGCACATTTTTGGGAACCCTAATTGGCACGGCTGGCTTGAGAGTCTGAAAAATCCGGATCCATTATACATATTACCGTTGTTTGCTGTTTTATCAACTTTCGGTTTACAAAAAATGACTACTAATATGAAGGATCAGACACAACGCACAATGCTTTACGCGATGCCGTTAATGATAGGATTCTTCACTTATAGCCTCCCTTCCGGATTGGGCTTGTACTGGGTCGTTTCAAATGTTGTGGGAATGGCACAGCAGTACGTTATTAATAAACAACCTTTGCCTATCGAAATAAAGGAGGAAGTGGCCAGCAATGAGGGAAGTAATAAAAAGCGCAAGAACGATAAAGGGAGCCGTTGATGATGCCCTAAGTGAATTAGGACTTAAAGAAAATGAAGTAGAAGTTGAAGTTCTTGAGGAACCAAATAAAGGGTTATTTGGCTTGCTGGGCGTCAAAGATGCACGGGTTAAGGTTACAGAAGTGCAGAATTCCGAAAAGAAAGCAACTGATCTTTTAAAAGACATTTTCAGTTGTATGAAAATTGACGTAAGTATTGATACTATAGAAACAGATGGACACATAAAAATAAATTTGTCGGGGCCCGATTTGGGTATTCTTATTGGCCGGCGGGGGGATACGCTGGACGCACTGCAGTATTTTATTAATCTGGCTGCCAATAGAAAGTTAGAGAAAAGGACCCGTTTTGTAGTCGATATTGAAGGTTACCGGCAAAGGCGAGAAGAAACTCTTAATAAGTTGGCCTTCAGGTTGGCAGATAAGGCTAAACGTAAGGGTAAAGACATTGTTTTAGAACCCATGAATCCTCATGAACGACGAATAATTCATACCGCGCTGCAGGACCATAGAGATGTCTTTACTTATAGCGAGGGTGAAGAACCTTACCGTAAAATAGTTATTGCCCCTAAAAAGTAAAATAGATTTTTAATAAAAATTAATAATTTTTTTAAACCCAGTAATTAATAATATTACTGGGTTTTTACAAATAAACGAAAAGTTTCGGTGATATATGATGTTTGAAGATACTATAGCCGCCATTTCAACACCTGTCGGTGCCGCTGGGATTGGAATTATTCGGATTAGCGGCTCAAATTCGGTGTTTCTGGGGGAAAAGATATTTAGAAACCCTCAGGGGAAAAAACTAGCGGGCGCAAAAAATCATAACTTGTTATATGGTCATATAATTGAGTCCGGTAAAGTACTGGACGAGGTTCTGGTTTCTGTTATGAGGGGCCCGCATAGCTTTACCGCTGAAGATGTAGTGGAGATAAATTGTCATGGTGGAGTTATAGCAGTAAGAAAAGTTCTGGAGGCAGTCATAAAGGTCGGGGCAAGGCCGGCAGAGCCGGGAGAATTTAGTAAACGTGCATTTTTAAATGGGCGGATTGATCTGGCTCAGGCAGAGTCCGTTATTGACCTGATTAACGCTAAAACCGAAAAAAGCCTTAAGGTTGCGGTGGCTCAACTGGACGGAATCCTCTCTCGGGAAGTTGAAAAGATGAGCGGCGAATTGCTTCAACTGATTGCCCATATTGAAGCAGGTATTGATTTTCCTGAACACGATATCGAAGAAATGAGCCGTGCTCAGATTAAGCAAGAAGCACAGCAACTGGATCAAAAACTTCATAACTTGATTGATTCGGCGGAAACCGGGAGAGTCTTTCGTGAAGGGCTGCGGACAGTAATTATAGGTAAGCCTAATGTTGGCAAGTCTTCCCTTCTTAACGCTTTGGTCAGGGAAAAAAGGGCAATAGTTACCGATGTCCCCGGGACCACCAGGGATGTGATTGAAGAGGTAGTAAACATTAAGGGCATACCCCTGGTTTTGATAGATACTGCAGGTATCCGCGAGACCGAAGACGTTGTTGAGAAGATTGGAGTTGAAAAGTCCAGAGAGATGTTGACCAGGGCTGACTTAATCCTATTTATGATTGATGCGTCTACAGGTTTAACGGTGGAAGATTTGGAAATTTTACCTTATACTGCGGAGAAGAATAGTATTGTAATCATAAATAAGACCGATTTGACAAATGACATGGATACTTCTGTGGTAGAAAAGCATATTAGCAGAAGTAACATCCTGGAAATGTCTTTGCTTCACGGGCAAGGGCTGGCAGAATTGGAACAAAGGATTGAAAACATGGTATATGCCGGTTTAGCATCAGGCAGCGAAGATGTGATGGTTACAAACGTTAGGCATAAGAATGCCCTTGAGCGAGCGGCCTGCAGTCTTAAAGAAGTCTTAGGCGCTCTGGAAGCCAATCTTCCCACTGATTGTATGGCTATCGATCTTAAAGCCGCCTGGGAAAGCCTCGGGGAAATAACAGGTGAAACAGTTAGTGAAGACCTTGTTGATCAGATATTCAGCCAGTTTTGTATCGGAAAATAAAGTAAGTACCTTTTATTGTTGGAGGAGAAGTATGGAGTATTCAGCTGGAAATTATGATGTAATCGTTATTGGCACGGGACATGCCGGTTGTGAGGCTGCCTTGGCCTCAGCCCGCATGGGCTGTAAAACACTGCTCCTAACGTTGAATATGGAAAATGTGGCCTTTATGCCCTGCAATCCCGCCGTGGGCGGCCCGGCAAAAGGACACCTGGTTCGTGAAATAGATGCCCTGGGCGGAGAAATGGGGATTAATACTGACGAGACCCATATCCAGATGAGGATGCTCAACACCGGCAAAGGGCCGGCTGTTCATTCGCTTAGAGCTCAGGCAGATAAAGAATTGTATCAGCGAAGAATGAAGAAGGTTATTGAAGAACAATCTTTGCTTGACCTGAAACAGGCTTTGGTGGAACGGCTTTTGATAGAGGGTGAACGGATTGCCGGAGTAGTTACTCTGACCGGGGCGGTCTTTAAGTCCAGGGCTGTGATTGTATGTACCGGGACGTTTCTCCGTGGGCGCATAATAATCGGTGATTTATCTTACAGTGGCGGACCTAACGGACAAGCTCCGTCTGTAAAACTTGCTGAAAGTCTGCGTGACCTTGGTCTGGAGTTAGGGCGTTTTAAAACTGGAACACCACCTAGGGTACACAGAAAAAGTATTGACTTTTCAAAGATGATAATTCAACCGGGGGATGATAAGCCACACAAGTTCTCTTTTTTGGGGCCCAAAGTAAACAGGGAACAGATACCATGCTGGCTTACCTACACTTCTGAAGAGACGCACAAGGTCATCCGGGATAACCTGCATCGGTCTCCTCTATACAGCGGCATGATTGAAGGAATTGGTCCACGTTACTGTCCATCAATAGAGGATAAGATTGTCAGGTTTGCAGATAAAACATCTCACCAGATATTTTTAGAGCCCGAGGGTCGGGATACTGAGGAAATGTATGTCCAGGGTGTTTCCACTAGTCTTCCGGAAGATGTACAACTTATGCTGCTGCGAACAATTCCGGGGCTTGAAAGGGTTGAGATGATGCGCACCGGATATGCTATTGAATATGATTACCTTCCCCCAACCCAGCTCAAGCTTACACTTGAATCAAAAAAAATGGAGGGTTTCTTTTCAGCCGGGCAGGTAAACGGGACCTCCGGTTATGAGGAGGCTGCTGCTCAGGGGATTATAGCCGGGATTAATGCTGCCTGTTACGTAAAGGATAGAGATCCGTTGATTTTAAAGAGGTCTGAGGCCTATATTGGCGTTCTGATAGATGATTTAGTGACAAAGGGCACCAATGAGCCATATAGAATTATGACATCAAGGGCAGAGTACCGCCTATTGCTAAGACAGGACAACGCTGATTTCCGGCTGACCGAAGCGGCTAAGCTTGTTGGATTGGTCAATGATGAGCGCTACAGAGTATTTGAGGAAAAGTATAGATTGATTGAACAGGAAACAATCCGTTTAGCTGAAACTACTATGGCTCCTAGTGAAGAAGTACAGGAGTTTTTACAGTCCAGAGGCAGTTCTGAAATAAGGCAAAATACTTTACTCATTGACCTGTTGAAAAGGCCGGAAATATCTTATGAGGATCTCCGTAAAATGAAGCGGGACTTCCCTGACCTGCCAGAAGATGTTGCAGAACAGGTTGAAATTCAAATTAAATATGAAGGGTATATAAAAAGGCAGCTGGAGCAGGTGGAGAAGTTTCAGCGGTTAGAAAAAAAGACAATACCGGATTGGCTTATCTATGAAAACATCCATGGCATGTCAACAGAAGCCAGGCAAAAATTGAATAAGATGAAACCTTCTTCGGTTGGACAGGCCTCCCGTATTTCCGGAGTTTCGCCCGCGGATATTTCCATACTGTTGGTATACATGGAGCAAAAACGCAGGGAAAGTACACAGGAGGCTTAAACCAAATGGAGAGCATACTGGCAGATAAGCTTAGAAATGGTGCTGCGCAATTGGGGCTAACCCTTGGTGATAAAGAAGTAAAACTTTATTTAAAGTACCTGGAAAGCTTAATTATCTGGAATGAAAAATTCAATCTAACGGCTATTAGGGAACCCGATGAAATCCTTGTTAAACATTTTCTTGACAGCATGGCCGTTCTTCCTTATATAAAGGAAAAGTTTAATCTGCGGCTTCTTGATGTAGGGACTGGGGCAGGTTTTCCGGGTATTCCGGTCAAAATAGTTCGGCCAGAGATTGATGTGGTACTTCTAGATTCTTTGAACAAAAGAATTAATTTTCTCAACCACCTAATATCCGAACTGCAGCTTAAACAGATAACCTGTATTCACGGGAGAGCTGAAGATTACGGTCGACAGGAGGAATATCGGGAAGCTTTTGATTTGGTAACTTCAAGGGCTGTAGCAAGACTCTCGGTCCTGGCTGAACTCTGCCTCCCGTTTGTTAAGGTCGGGGGAGTCTTTATTGCTTATAAAGGTCCTAAGAGCAGGGAGGAAATTGAAGAGGCCCGGGGTGCTTTAAATATTCTAGGGGGGGAACTGACCAGGCATGTAGAAGTAAAACTTCCAGGCATTGAAGAGGTAAGGTCACTGCTTTTCATAAGTAAAGAAAGGCCGACCTCGGATAAATATCCAAGAAAAGCAGGTCTCCCTGAAAAAAAACCACTTAGTTAGTCCCGTCGTTTTTTGGCGGGACTAAAATATTGGTTTAAAATGTTGTAGACTTGTGGAGAAAGATACATTATGTAATTTATGTTACCACCTGTAAATTTGATAGCCAAAAACGAACGGGCGTTCCCGGGTTGAAAGCCCGTTTGGGAGACAAAAATGCAATGGGCAATATAAAAGGGTGTTAAAATGGCGATGGCCTGTTATAGGGAAAAGCAGGGCCTTTAGAGCGTGTTTTTATGAAATTGACTAAACAAACTGCATTGGATGAACGGAATATCTAAATTAACGAATCATAAATGAAGGAACGGGGGTATTTTTGTTGAATTAGTGACTAATAAAACTCGGCAAATACAGGTGGTGGAAACATGGGCAAAGTCATTGCGATAGCCAATCAAAAAGGTGGAGTGGCAAAAACAACTACAGCTGTTAATCTGGCAGCGTGTTTGGCTAAACTGGGAAAAAAGGTTTTGCTGATTGATATAGATCCTCAGGGGAACTCCAGCAGTGGCCTCGGGGTCGACAAAGTAAATGTTGAGTACTGTATCTATGACGTGCTCATCAATGGGTTGCCTATTGAAAGTGTTATCTGTAAGGGAGAAGTGGAAGGCTTGGATATCGTGCCGGCCACAATTCAGTTAGCTGGAGCTGAGATTGAGCTTGTTACAGCCATCTCCCGTGAGGTTAAACTTAAGAAGGCCCTTGATTCTGTAGTTGGGAAATATGATTATATCTTCATAGACAGTCCTCCGTCTCTAGGCTTGTTGACCATTAATGCCCTCACTGCCGCAGATTCAATCTTAATTCCAATTCAATGTGAGTATTACGCCCTTGAAGGCCTTGGTCAGTTAATGAATACCATTGATTTAATCAGAAAACATCTTAACCCAGCACTTGAGATTGAGGGTGTCCTGCTGACCATGTTCGATGCCAGAACTAATTTAGCAATTCAGGTGGTTGACGAAGTTAAAGAATACTTTAAAAATAAGGTATATAGCACAATAATTCCAAGAAACGTAAGACTAAGTGAGGCGCCCAGCCATGGAAAGCCAATAATTTTGTATGACCCTAAATCAAAAGGCGCTGAAGTATATCAGGAATTGGCAAAGGAAGTGGTTGAACGTGAATAAGAGAGGTTTAGGCCGCGGACTGCAGGCGCTTCTTCCTAATGTTGCGGAAACAGATGATGGTAAAGAGAAAATTATTGAGTTGTCTGTTAAAGAAATACGAGTGAACAAAAACCAGCCCAGGCGCTTTTTTAATGAAGAAAAACTAAATGAACTTGCTCTTTCTATAAAGGAACATGGAGTTGTTCAACCTATTATTGTCAGACGTTTGGATGACGGTAAATATGAACTGGTAGCAGGAGAACGAAGATGGCGGGCTTCCCAAATAATTGGCTTAAAGAAGATTCCGGCAATAATAAAACAATTGTCATCAAAAGAAACCTCAGAGATAGCGCTGATAGAAAATATACAGAGAGAAGATCTTAATCCGATAGAAGAAGCGGCAGCTTATAAAGCCTTGATGGAGGAATTTGGCCTCACCCAGGAGGTGCTATCACAAAGGGTTGGTAAGAGCAGGCCTTTTATAGCAAATACAGTCAGGCTGTTATCCTTGCCTGAAAACGTAAGGAACCTGGTTTCCCAGGGTAGTATTTCAGCCGGTCATGCCAGAGCCCTAATTGCACTTCCGGGCAAAAAAGATCAAGAGGAATTAGCCCAAAAAGTTGCCCAAAGAGGATTATCGGTGAGGCAAACGGAAAAGACTATTAGGGATATATTAGCTGACAAGAAAAGAGAAAAAAGCAAGCTTATAGTCAAGGACCCGAACCTTAACGAACTTGAAGAAAGGTTAACCAGACGGTTTAGCACCAAGGTGAGGATTGCCAGAGGGTCCAAAAGCGGCAAGATTGAGATAGAATATTACGGAGACGAAGAACTCCAGAGATTGTTGGAAACGTTATTAGGAGAAATCGAACTCTAAATGTTTCACGTGAAACATATTCTGATAAGGCAGGGATATTGTTTCACGTGAAACATTTTTAGCCATCACAGACAAAAGCCGCCAATGGGCGAATTAAAAACTCCTCGTTGGTTGAATAATACTGCTAGAGGAAGTGCCGAGGAGGATTCCGTTGATGATTTACCTGGATAATGCGGCTACAACATGGCCGAAACCAGAGAATACAATAAATGCGGTAGTAGAGTGTATGAGAAATGCCGGAGCAAACCCTGGTAGAGGTGGGCATAAGATGTCTCTCGATGCGGGCAGGATTATTTATGAAGCCCGGGAAGTTTTGGCCCAACTCTTTAAGGTTGAGGATCCGGCACAAATTATTTTTACAGGAAACGCAACAGAATCGCTGAACCTCGCTCTAAGGGGGCTTCTAAGGCCGGGAAACCATGTGATCACCAGTTCCATTGAGCACAATGCTGTGACCAGACCTCTCCATGCTCTGCAAAAACTGGGTATTGAGGTGACAGAAGTCCAATGTTCCCCTGAGGGTTTTATTGACCCCGGAGAAGTTGCTAAGGCGGTAAAAAGAAATACAGTTGCGGTGGCAATTCTTCACGCCTCCAATGTGACTGGGACGATTTTGCCGTTAGGGGAGGTCGGCCGAGTGACCCGGGAAAACGGTCTATGCTTTATAGTTGATGCTGCCCAGACGGCTGGGTATTTGGATATCGACGTGGAAAAAATGAACATTGATATGCTGGCTTTTACCGGTCATAAAAGCCTATACGGCCCCCAAGGCACCGGGGGTCTATATCTTCGCAAAGGGTTTAATCTTGAACCCTTGTTGCTGGGCGGGACAGGCAGCAGTTCTGAATCCTTTGAACAACCGGAGGATATGCCGGACCGGTTTGAAAGTGGCACCCCCAACACACCAGGTATTGCCGGGCTAGGAGCCGGAGTTAAATATATTATGGACAGGGGGCTGGAAAAGATTCGTCAGCATGAACAGGCGCTGGTCGGACAATTTCTTGACGGCCTCAGGCAGATGAAAGGTTTGGAAATATATGGGCCGCAAGACCCCTCCCTGCAGGTTCCCGTTGTTTCGGTAAATATTAAAGGACAGGATTCTTCGGAAGTAGCTTTCATTATGGATAAAGCCTTTGATATAGCCTGCCGCAGTGGTCTTCACTGCGCACCCATGGCCCATCGGACTATTGGAACAATTGATAGAGGAACGGTCCGGTTTAGTTTTTCAATGTCAACGACCTTTGAAGAAGTGGATAAAACCTTGGCCGCCCTGGAACAAACTGTGGTGGAACTGGGGTAGTGCGTTTTTATTGGATGCTAAAATAACGAGGGCACCTTTAGGTGCCCTCGTTATTTTAGATCCCCTTTGTTTAAAAGACGAAGCCTGTATCCATTCATCGCTGTCTCACCCAAGTTGTCCATTAATTTATAATTAGCATACGCTCCTACAAAGGCACCGATAACCGGAACCAATTGCATCATCTTGGCCAGGTCAATATAGTCGCGATACTCCTGCTGAAAACTGCGCCAGTCAAAACTATCTATATCGACAGAAAAACCCCCGGTTTTTTTGTCCCAATTTATAATGTGGTTATATACTTCGTTTCGCTTCTCTTGGCTTGAAAAGGCCAATTGAAACAGGTGGAGGATATATAATCGTTCACTGAATACACAGGTGTTAAAATTATAAAGGCCGGCTGCGTCAAAAAGAAATTTAATTTTTAAACTCAGCAAGATAGGAAAGTCGGCTAATCCGACGAGAAGTCCGCCAGCTCCTGTGCCTGCGCCGCTTGTCGCGGCGGTCTTTTTGTAAAAATCAATTTTTTGTCGGACCAACTTTTCACGCGCTTCTAAAGATAAATCGCCATTGATAGGTTGTTTGGATATAAATTCGGAGCCGGCAAGGACGGCTCTAACCATGTTCTTAATAGTAGACGTTATTATTGTGTGAACTTTTTCTGGAATAATCTGGTTTACCTTTTTCTGCAAACCTTTTGTTAACTGATTGGAGAGGGTAGGCTTTTTCGTCATCTTCTTTTGCCAAATTATAAGTTCATGTAAAAGCTGCTCTTCGTAATTTCCCATCTTAGTCCTTCACTGCGATTGTTTTATAGGTTTCTGTCTTGGCGAAATCATATATTAGTTTCACCGGGAGATGGGTTTTTTCGGCAAGGGCTTTACAATCATCCCACTCCGGCGCAATGTTTATAATTCGTTGTGTCAGAGGGTGGAGGCCTAACTTGACCCTCACTGGGCCGTAGTCTGTTTCAACCGTTACCGTCTCCCTGGACAGCTTATACCTGCGGCAGGGGTAAGTGCGTACCCCTAAAGTGGTGGTTTCTGAAATCAGGATATTTACTACCTTCTCCAACTTATTCTCAGCTGCCAGACACGTTATTATATTTGCAGGTCTGCCCTTCTTCATTATAACCGGGGTGATAAAGACATCCACGGCACCTCCGGCGAGCAGAAGTGGCATAATATAGCCATAGAATTCCGGGTTCATATCGTCAATATTGGCTTCAGCTACGAAAAGGCAATCTTCTAGCAGACTGCAAGGGACTCTGGGTGCGTCACCGGCTGGCGCGGATTCTCCGAGTACGACTCGCAGCAGATTAGGGATTTCCCTGTCAGCTTGGCCTGCTCCGTATCCAATAGATTGAACGTACATTGAAGGCATTGGACCGAAAGAATCGGATAGTGTTCTGACCAGGGCCGCTCCCGTTGGGGTAACTGTTTCTCCTTTTATACTGCAGGTTTGGGTTGGGATGCCTTTTAAAAGCTCAAGTACTGCGGGAGCCGGCAGAGGCAGCGTCCCGTGGGCACACTGAACGAACCCGCTGCCTAAAGGAAGGGGCGAGCAGGCCAGTTGCTCCACCCCAAGTATCTCAAGGGCTATGATGGTACCGGCGATGTCAACAATGGCATCTATGGCGCCGACCTCATGAAAATGTATTTGTTCCGGAGAAACATTATGTATTATTGCTTCTGCCTCGGCCAGGCTGCGGAATACCGCGGCCGTTTTCTGCCGGATAGAGCTGGGCAGCCCACTTTCGTCTATAACTTTTAGGATATTGGACAGGTGCCTGTTCGAAATTTCCTTGTTAAGGAGGGTTACTGTGGCTTTCGTGGCACTGAGTCCGTTCTTGACCGTTTTTTCAGCGTTTATCCGGTAATTGTGGACATTGAGTACGGCAAGCCTCTCAGTTAATTCCACCGGTGACACGCCAAGGTCGAACAGGGCTCCCAGGAACATGTCTCCACTGATCCCGGCGAAGCAATCCAGGTACAGAGTTTTCATTATTTCCCTTCCTTCAGCCTAATGATGGCCGAGGCCATAGCTGCGGCCCCAAAACCGTTGTCAATGTTGACAACGGCAACTCCGGCGGCACACGAATTAAGCATGCTTAGCAGAGCCGCAATGCCGCCGAAACTGGCACCATAGCCGATGCTAGTGGGAACTGCGACTACGGGAACATCAACCAATCCGCCGATGACGCTGGCCAAGGCACCTTCCATGCCGGCTACTACAATTATCACAGAAGCGTTCTTAATCAGGGTTTTATGGAAAAAGAGCCGGTGAATGCCGGCCACCCCAACATCATAAAGGCGATTTACTGTGTTCCCCATGATTTCAGCCGTTACAGCCGCTTCCTCCGCGACAGGCAGGTCAGCTGTTCCGGCACTGATAACCAGCACCGGACTATTGTATTTTGGCAGTGCTTCCTTCTCAATAGTTATACACCTGGCCAATTCATGAAATTTAGCTTCGGGACAGATGGAAACGACGTTATTATACACGACTTCATCTGCTCTTGTGGCCAATATAGCGTTGCAGGCTGGAATGAGTTTTTCGATGATGGTGGCGACCTGTTTAGGCTGCTTCCCCTGACAGAATACAACTTCAGGAAAGCCTGTGCGCAGGGATCTATGGTGATCTATTTTAGCGAATCCGAGGTCTTCGAAGGGCAGTCCCTTCAAAGCGGAGAGGGCTTCATCTACACTGATCGTGCCCATTTGAACCCTGCCGAGAAGTTCACGAATGTTTCCCTTATCCATTGAGAATCTCCTTTGGTAATACTTCGTTCATACTTCCACTGCGGAAACCTTTTAGGTCCACAGTAATATAACTAAACCCGAGGGAATATAGTTTGTTGAAGACCTGGCCGCGTAGGGGCTCTTCAGCCAATCGGGTAATGTCCGGGCCGGGAACTTCTATGCGGGCGACATCACCGTGGTGGCGCACACGCAGTTCCAAAAAGCCACAATCTCTCAGGTAACGTTCAGCTTCTTCCACTTGTTCCAGTTTTTCAACTGTTATCCTGTGCCCGTAAGGGAACCTTGATGAAAGGCACGGCATACTGGGTTTATCCCAGTTAGGCAGGCCCTGAACCTTAGCCAGGGAGCGAATTTCGTCTTTGGTCAGTCCGGCTTCCCGCAGCGGGCTCCGTATACCCAGTTCGCTTCCAGCCTTCATCCCTGGTCGGAAATCATGTACGTCGTCAGCATTGGCCCCGTCAACCACAAAGGCCAGACCGTTGTTTTGGGCTATATCGAGAAGTTTATGAAAAAGCTCAGACTTACAGTAATAACATCTTTCCGGAGGGTTTTGGGAGTATCGCTCATCACTAAGTTCTTGTGTCGAAATATCGATGTGCCTTGCCCCGAGAAATTCAGACAGTTTTTTGGCCAACTGCCGCTCTTCGACCGGGTAAGACTCTGATGAAGCAGTTACAGCCAAGACTTTGTGGGTGCCCAGAGTATTTAATGTAGTTTTTAGTAAAAAAGTGCTGTCAACTCCTCCGGAGAAAGCTACCAGCACCGAGTCCATCCCGGTTAAAATCTGACCGAGGAGTTGAATTTTTGTTAGTGTCATACTGACCTCCAACGGGATTTCCTTTTAATGGTGGTTACATTTTAATATATTGTTGAAACCCTTGTCAACTTTGGAGAAATGAAGGTGAAGATAACAAAAAATATTTATCTGGCACAAAAGGATTTTGTCACGTTTTGTGGAAATGTTAGTGATTGAAAGAGACAGAGGGGGCTTGAGTTTAGCACATGGAACAATTTATGTCAATTTTCCGGGCAAATGATGAAGTAATTACACTGGCGGCCATACTAATATCTGTGATCACCTTGCTTTTGTGGTTTATCAATACTTGGCGGACCGGCAGGCTATTAAAAAAATATGATAAGCTGATGCGGGGCGCGGAGGGGAAAAACCTGGAGGAAAGGTTGATAACACATCTCCAGACCGTTCAACGTGCTCTGGCCAAAACAGAGGAAGTGGAAAGCGCCTATAAGGCTGTAAGAAATATAGCTGAGAAATCTATTCAGCATGTGGGGGTCGTCAGATTTAATGCCTTTGACGATACCGGCAGTGATTTGAGCTTTGCTGTAGCCCTTCTGGATTACCAGGGGGACGGGGTAGTAATCAGCAGCCTTTTCGGCCGCACCGAGAGCCGGATTTATGCCAAACCTGTATCCCGGGGAAAATCGAGCTACCTTTTATCTGATGAGGAAGCCGAGGCAATCCGGAAAGCCATCGGAACGAGTAGAATCGAATAATAAACAATCCTCCCGCTAAGAATAACAGTACATTCCAAAACGGGGGGATTTTTTTATGGCGCTAACGGTAGCTGTCCAGAATGGACTGGGCGAAATAGCAGCAAAGTTGCGGGAACAAGGATATGAAGTGGTTGAAATGGAGACAAATACCGGCCCGGTAGATGTAATCGTGTATTCCGGGGTTTCCAATGACCTGACCGGCTTTGACACTGTTGATTATTATGGTGATGGAATGACCATGGGAGTGAACAGCCCTTCAGGGGTTATGCTGGTGAACGTGCACAGCCACAGTCCGGAACAGGTAGTTTCATTAATAAATAATCGTTTTGGCTGGATGGAGGGGTAACCGTGATTTTTCAGGACCGGTTGGATGCGGGGGATAAACTGGGCCAAGCTCTACAGAAGCTTAATCTGAAAGGTGTGGTAATATTAGGTATTCCGCGTGGTGGGGTGATAGTAGCCAAAGGGGTGGCGAAAGCGTTGAATGCTCCACTTGATGTTATTATCCCCAGGAAGATTGGAGCTCCCCATAACCCCGAAGTCGCCATCGGAGCAGTTACTCAGGATGGGACGGTAATTAAAGATGAAGCGCTGGTTCATTTGCTCGGCATCACGGACGATGAAATTGAGGCTATGGCTAAGCATGTCTCGGGTGAGATCTCCAGGCGGGTAAATACTTACCGTGGGGGGCGGCCCGGTCTTAAGCTGATGGGAAAAACGGTCGTTGTGGTCGATGACGGAATCGCTACTGGTTTTACCGTGCAAGCGGCCCTGAAGTCGGTGCGGGGCATGAAACCCAGACGTCTGATCTTGGCGGTGCCGGTTGCGCCATCGGAAATAATCAAATCTCTGCAGGTTCAGGTGGACGACTTGGTGTGCCTGGATAGCCCCGAGTTGTTTTACGCCGTAGGCCAGTTTTACGTCGACTTTGACCAGACCACCGATGAGGAAGTTATTGAGTTGCTGGCGGAGTATGGCAAGGCTGGAGTGACTAATTAGGTGCTAGGGGTTAGGTGCTAGGTGTTAGGTGGTATTGGCCGGGAAGCAGCAAAAGAAACAGCACGAAGGGTTAACCCGTGCTGTTTTTGTATGTTAATCCATACCAATTTGAGCGTATCTGTGGTTGACTTTTTTGTTTTTTAACGTGGGTCGTAGCCGACTACAGACCAGATACCTGTTTCGTCCTGCCGGATCAGGCGCTTCAGATAGACCTGTTTTATGGGGCCATCGGAAACTGCTGCTACCGCTTCAATACCATTATTGGCTGCAAGCTTAAAGGATGATTCCGGTATTTGCGGTTCGCCTTGAATCCCTTCCGGGGATACCTGCAGGTTAACAAAAGTGAGTGACACCATGAGGGGATCAAGCTGCCATGGGCTGTGGCCTCCATCCACCTGTTGCTGGTCGGCTTTGACGATAGCTATATCAACCGGTACCTTGACTTGAGCCTTTGACACCAGGTTCTTATCGCTATCAGGGAGGGTAAGGTCTGGGGTCATCTGGCGGGCCAGGTCTATTCGTTTAGGCCCGGTGATAATTATTTCAACTCCTTTTTGTTGCCACCGTAGATGCTCACCGAGGACCTCAAGCGGACCTCCGGCGGCTTTACCTACAGCAGCGTAGTTCTCTGGTTTGAAAGGCTTACTAATCGGAAATTCTACTACGCTGGTATCACCATAATCCAATACGATGCGGTTTTTGAAAGCAAAGATACGGGACGGTGATACTTCTGGCAACAGCGGTACAAATTTACTGATAGATCCTGCTTCGGCTGCTGTTGCCACCTGTTGACCCGGGTCTTTTTCAATAATTTTATAGCCTTCCGGTGTTTTATAAGTAAACACTGAGGGATCAATTTCTAAATTCGGCTCAAAGCTTGTATAAGTGTAGGTGGTTTGCAGTGAGTTTTGCATTGCAGTTTGTATTCGTAGAGGCAGATCCGTTTTTCTGTCAACCCAAAGATAATACGGCAGCCCCCCAGGTGGTGAAATTTTTAGTTTAACCGCCCGGTGACCGGCAACAGTCTCCTGGCCAACAATACTATATGGATACTGCTTAGCTCGTTTGGCTTCATCACGCAGGTCGAATCCCTGCCCGGTTTGATTAGGTATCAGGGGCAGGAGGGCAACTTCTTTATCCTCAGGCCGCACCTGCCAATGGCGGCTGCCATTATGCACAGTGAGCGTGTCTTGATTGCCTAGGACGGCATACTTGTTTCCTTCAGACCAGATCTCAACACGCCGGATCAACCATTCGTCCCCATTGGCATTTTTTTCACGTACTTCGATCACACCATGATAAGAAGTTAGGTTAGCAACAGCTTTTTCCATAGCATACACGATATTATTTACATTGTTCCAGGTAGTAAAGAACATAAAAAGTAATAGTCCTGCGGCGATGGCTGTGAGCGATACCGGCATCCATGACCGGCGGTTGGGCTTTATTGAGTCATATATCCTGTTTCCGAGGTTTTTATCGGGTTCAGCTTGTGGACGTAAGGCTTTAACGGCCCGGACCACAGCCAGCGATTCTGACGCTTCAGAACTCAGGTCTGGCTGCGGCTTTTGTTCGTTGTTCAATTGGTCAATAAGATAATCCAATTCTAGTTCCGGGGAATGTTTCATTCTTTACCCACCTCCTCATTGTGTTTGTTAATCAAGCTTTTTAAGGATTGAATTGCCCTATATTGCAGGCCACGAACGGAATCTTCAGTGCGTCCCATGTGATTGGCAGTATCAGAACGGGAATAACCTTGAATAATGCGTAATTGCAGCACAGTGCGGTGGTCCTCCGAAAGTTTTTCCATCAAGTGCTGTACCAGAGTTTGCGTCTCTACGCTATCTGTGACGCTGTCAGAGGAGAACATGTCTTCTTCCAGAGGGACATGGGTACCGCGAATTTTCATATGCCGCCAACGGTCCCTGATTAAATTAAGGGCAACCGTCCTGAGATAACCATCGTTGGGGAGGTTATCGGGGGAGGAAAAATTCCTGAGGGTGCGGGTGTACGTTTCCTGAGTAATATCTTCGGCTTCTTCGCGATTTTGCACATGATAATATACATAACGATAAATCATTGGCCAGGTTTCCTCACACCATCTTTTAAGGTTTTGCTGCTTTTTTTCTGATGGCTTTGCCCTCCAGAATGTATTCACTGTTTTTTCACCTCCTTCACTAATTAAAACGCAGAGAACCATTGAATGTCACGTTAAATTAAAAAAGTATATCTTTTATTAGTTAGAATATACAATGTTGGGGTGGTAAGGTATAATTGCAAACAAGAGTATATATTTTACAGACAAATTTTAGCTTATTTTCAAAAGGAGCGGGCGTATGTTTTATTTTTGGCCAGGAGGTGATATATATCAATATCGGGTTAGTTGAGTTGGTTAACCTTGTGATCACCCCTATAGCGGCTGTAATAGTTTTATATTATGTAGTCAAACTGGCGGTCAAGAATGCAATTAAGGAACTAAAAAAGGATGGACACCTTTAAATTAACAGCACGGATGTTACATCCGTGCTGTTTTTATGGTATCCATCCGCAGCTGCTTTTGATATTTTAGCGATCATTTTTCTCAAAGGCCTGTGTCTGCCCTACCACATCTCTGTTGTTTTCGTCAAGGACGGCAAGGGCCTCGTCAAGGTTGTCCACATACCTTGAGAAAAGGGTCTGGATCTGAGCATCAGAGAATACGGGTAGTTCCTCGGCGGTGTTGATTTTAGAGTTAAGTCCTTCTTTTCTTGTCTTATCGTCCATTCCCGTCTCCTCCTTAAAAATAAGCCCCTTTGTCTTTAAGAATGGCTGAGGCCGCATCAATATTTTCATCTTTGGTTACCACGGTTACCAGAAAAGCCTTGCCTCCAGCCATGCCATACCCCGGGGGGGCATATCCCTCTACCGATGGGTCTGCGCCCATTAGAATACGGGCATCGTTATCGTTGAAGTGGTCGGTATCAGCTGAGAATAGAGTTAGACCTGTCAAGGTCTCTGCCTGGCCTGAAACAGGATTGTTGTATTGGTCATCGTGATTAACACCATATCTGCTGATCCGGTCTAACTGGACGTCCGAGATACCGGCTCCTTTTAGCGCCTTTACTGCTTCCTGGGCAGCGGTACTGCTGGGGAAGTAGGCTAAAATAGAGCGTTCTCCTGGTGAAAGCTGCATAACTAAACCTCCTTCAAAGATTTTCTTGGAGTTAGTGTTTACAGTTAAAGGTTAAAAATATTCCAGTAAAAAAACACCCGCACGGGTGTTTAAGTGTTAATTGAAGATGTGCTGGCTACCAATTGTCTGCTGTCGACTACCCCTGAGCCCAGCTGAATGCCATCGCAGATAATTTTGGCCATCTTCATCACCACATTCAGTCTGGTGTTTTGCAAAACGAAGTACTCCATAAATCCGCCGACGTTAACGACCCCGGTGATATGAATATCACCCACCGGCGGAAGTTGCTTATTCACTCCTGCCCCGGGCTTTAACGCCCCTTCGCCGATGTTGATATAACCTACATTATCGACATTACCAAGACAGGCATCAATTGCCACAACTAACGGATTATGCAGGGCCTGAATTATTTTCATATAATCGGTGAGGTTCCCAGCATGGACCGGGCTTTCTAGGGTCCCCAGGATCTTAAAAAAGTTGTGCTCGTTTTCCTGCAGCCTGCTCCCGATAATAGGGCCGAGGCTGTCCCCTGTGGATCTGTCAGTGCCGATACAGATAATCAGCCGTGGCCTTTCCGGAGGCAGGTTTTGTCTGAGTAGTTTCTCTGAAAAAGCGGCCATAAATTTGTTCACCGCATCTTGTTCCTCGATGTGAATTTTGACTTGGCTCTCGTTCTTCCGTTGGATTGGTGAAAAGAAGGACATACGGCACCTCCCGGAGAGTCTCTTTTCCGAGATATTTATATGTCAGCAATTTTGAAATTATACTAACCGGGTCAAAAAAGGAGTTTCCACGATAATTGTCGAACCTATTCTGTGCTAATGGAGGACTTATCATGAAAAAAATTGGCCGCCGTAAATTTCTCAAACTATGCTCGGCTTCTGCCCTGGCTGTAGGCCTGTCCCAGATTTGGGTGCCCGAAATAGCTGAAGCCTTTAATCAGGCTGCCGCAGGAAATCCACCCATATTATGGATACAGGGTTCGGCCTGCGGTGGCTGCACCACTTCACTGATAAATTCGGAAAATCCGAATATGCGCGAAATTTTAACGGAAATAATCAACTTATCTTTTCACCCCGGCTTTTTTGCCGGAACGGGGAACCTGTTAACCGAACATATAATGCAAACTGCCCGCGCTAACCAGGGTAAATTTATCTTGGTGGTGGAAGGTGGAATACCCCGGGCCCAGATGGGCGAGTTTAATATTATCGGTGAAGACGCGGCGGGCAGGCCTGTAACATTAATAAGTCTGGTCAAGCAGCTGGGTCAAATGGCCGGGACTGTAGTAGCCGTGGGTTCCTGTGCGTCCTTCGGGGGAATATCCGCAGCAAGTCCTAATGATGCTGATTGTGTTGGCCTGGAGAAGGTTATAGGAGTTGCTAAAGTCATAAATATTCCGGGTTGTCCCCCCCATCCTGATTGGATTGTGGGTACTTTGGCCCAAAATCTGCTTTTTGGGGTTCCTGAGACAGACGATTTCGGTAGGCCCGAACTCTTCTACAGAGGGTTAATCCATAATAACTGCCCACGGCGGCAGTATTTCGATAACAGTATATTTGCCAGGGCCTTCGGCGAGGAAGGCTGCCTGTTATATCTAGGGTGCAAAGGGCCGCTGGCCCATGGGGATTGCCCGACGCGCATGTGGAACGGAGCTTCATCCTGGTGTGTGAGCGTTAACAGCCCGTGTATTGGGTGTACAGAACCCACCTTTCCTGACCTGACGATGCCGTTTTATAAGCGGATGCCTGACATTAAAGGGCCAGGCATTACTTCTACTGCCGATACCATCGGTTTGGGTCTGGGGATAGCCACTGCGGCTGGTTTGGCAGTACATTTGGCCGGAAATTACCTTACCGGGAGAGTGGGCACTAAAAAACACGACCGGGAGGGTGGAATATAGTGCCCGAAAAACTGGTTATACAGCCTTTAAACAGAGGGACTAATCCTGTCCGCCTTGAACTGTGGGTTGAATCCGGCAAGGTAGTGAAAGCCAAAGCAGGTACTACCTATTACTGGGATTTTTCCAAAATACTAAGGGGTAAGGATCCTTTAGATGCTCTGCAGTTGACGCAAAGATCCGGCAGTAGTGATTTTATCTCTCATTCAGTAGCAGCGGCCAGAGCTTTGGAAGAGCTGGCTCAAAAACAGATACCGGAAAACGCCCATCTGTCGCGCAGCATTTTAACGGCTTTTGAAATGATATATGGACATATCACACATTTTTACCAAAATGTGCTGCCGGACTATGTTCCTTTCCCGGAACACGGTCCCTTTAGTGCTGGAGCTGGAGATTTCCGGGTGCCCGCCGGTAACGGGGATATAGTGGTTAGAAACGTTTGGCGCGCATTTGATATTCGCCGCTCTATTCACCAGGTGATGGCATTAATAGGTGGTAAAGCGCCTAATATTTGCGCTGTGGTCTGCGGAGGGGTTACGTATACTCCTGACGTGCTCACACTGGTAAAAATAAACTCAGTCCTCGGTGAAATTGCCGCTTTCGTAAATAACGAATTTACTCATGATCTGGAACAGGTTGAGAAGGCCTATCCTGAATATTTCATCACCGGAGCAGGGCTGGGAACATTCATTTCTGTGGGAGAATTTACACAGAAAAAGAATCGTGATTTTCTGCTTTCTGCCGGTGTGGGAAATATTACCGGAAATATGACTCTGGACATGAGCGCACTATCAATTGATTGTACTGGTTCTAAGTTTGAGCCTGCAGGAGGCGAAGGCGCCTCCTGGGCTGGGGACTTTAATCCTTCTCCAGGCAAGCCGGGCGGTTATTCGTGGGTTAAAGGGGTCGTTTATAAGGACAAACCACTAGAAACCGGAGCTTTGGCCAGGATGTGCCTTTCAGGCCGGACAGAGGTTACCGGGCTAGGCAACCGGGCAGTTTCTGTCTTAGGCCGTTTAAGGGCTCGCCTCGAAGAAAGTAAAATACTACTTAAGTATACCGAAGAATGGTTGGGACAGCTGAATCCGGGCAATTTCCCCGCTGAACAGGTAACCCTGCCGGACGACGGAGAAGCTTTCGGTATGGCTGAATCCCCGCAGGGAGCAGTTATACATTATACATCAATTAAAGACGGGAAGATAAGTAGGTATCTTGTGTTGGATGCCAGTGCATGGAACTTATGTCCAGGTACCCGCGGCGGGCAAAACGGCCCTCTGGAGCAGGCCCTTATAGGGTTGAATGTACGGTCTGGGGTTGTCCCCATAGATATTCTGAGAACAGCCCGTTCTTTTATTTGATGACCGGAGTGATTTTATGCCTGAAGGAATCTATTACCATACTCTGCCGGCCCGCATCCTGCACTGGATTAACGCGGCGGTTATTGGGCTTCTGACCACAACGGGATTATATATCAGGGATCCTGGATATTTCCCTCTTTTTGCTAATATGGATATTGCCAGAAAAACTCACTTTATCGCAATGTACCTGATAATATACGGAGTACTTATCCGGCTATTCTACTCCTATGTAAATAGAGATTACAGGGAGTTGTTATTTAGGTTCAGGGACATCCGGGGGTTTGGGCCCCTTTTGAGGTATTATTTGTTTATTAATAAATCTGCCCCCGACTTCGGGAAATACAACCCAGGACAAAAGTTACTTTACAACGTTTGGGTTATTTTATTGTTGCTGCAAGCTGTTACCGGTTTTATACTCTACTGGCCCGATGCTCTTGCGGGAGCAGCTGGAGTTCTGGGTGGACATCTTATGGTCAGGCAGCTGCACTTCCTGATAACGTGGATTTTTATCATAACCGTTGGCTTGCATGCCTACCTCTCTTTTATCGGAGGGTGGGATGTATTCAAATCAATGATTACCGAAGGAGGGAAACAATGAATCTGCTGGATCTGATTCTTTTGGCCATGCTGGGATGGGCTTTATGGAAGGGCTATAAAAAGGGCGTTTTTGCGACCATTTCTTCGGTTGCGGGCTATGTGGTCGGTCTGATAGGAACCTTTGTGTTTTACCAGCCCCTGCGGGTTATTTTAAGCAGGGATTTAGAAATGGGGGAAAAGTTAGCTCCCTGGGTGACAGAAACGTTGGCCCTTCCCGTGTCTTCCTTTCAGACCAAAATCAGTGAAATGGCCATGGATAATGCGATTGAGATGATTAATCAGAAACCTCTTCCGGGAGTTTTTAAGGAAATAATGGCCGGTTATGTTCAGGATTTGACGAAGCTCCCATCATCACAAGGGGTCAAATTTTTGGGAGACGGAATTGTTTACATCGTTAGTGACTTGTTGATTAGTGCCGCGGCCTTATTTATTCTGTTCGGCGGGCTGACTCTACTCTTTCGGGTTATCCTGCCCAGGATTTTCAGGACAGTTACACCACGGCCCCTTTCATTTATTGACAAACTAGGCGGTGCGTTGTTAGGTATATGTGGCGGTGTGATCTCACTGGCAGTTTTAATAACCATTCTTACACCCCTGACATCACTGTGGTCTCTGCAGGGAAATCCCGGCTTCTTAGCAGAACAGATGCAGAGTTCGCTTTTGGTTAATACTTTTCTGGAACATATACAGGATGTATTCGGTACATTTTTTACCGGCGGAAGCGTTTAATACAGGTGCACAGGTCAAATAATATCGTTTAAAGGCAGAGAAGCCGTTAGGAGGTTACCCATGGATAAAGAACCGAAAGATAACAAGGACAAAGATACAAAAAGCAGATGGCAGAAACTCAAAGACGAACTTGGTTTTGAGGCCAAATTGGTTTGGGATACGTTATCCCAGGCAGAAAAAGATGAGACTTTAAAATTTGCCGAGGATTATAAAGGTTTTCTCAACGAAGGCAAAACAGAGCGGGAAACAATAAGGGAAATTATACGTCTGGCCCAGGAACATGGATTTGTTTCGTTAGAAGAGGTTGCCGCCAGAGGCAAAAAAATTCGCCCAGGGAATAAACTATATGTTGTGAACAAGGAGAAAAATGTAGCCCTAATTGTAGCAGGCAAGGAACCTGTCTGGCAGGGCATCAATGTCATTGGCTCACATGTCGATGCGCCGCGGCTGGACCTAAAACCGCAGCCACTAATTGAAGATCAGGGGATTGCTCTGTTGAAGACCCATTACTACGGGGGTATCAAGAAATACCACTGGTTATCTCACCCGTTGGCCTTGCATGGTGTTATCATCACCCAAAGCGGGGAAAAAATAAATGTCCGGGTGGGTGAATCACCCGAGGATCCGGTATTTTTAATTACAGACCTGCTGCCCCACCTGGCTAAAGATCAGATGCAGAAAAAGATGACTGAGGCCATCAGCGGTGAGGCCTTAAATATTCTGGCGGGAACTATTCCCTTCGAGGATAAGGATGCTAAAGACAGGGTGAAATTAGCTATTCTGGAACTGCTAAAAATAAAGTACGGTATTGAAGAAGAAGATCTAATCAGCGCTGAATTGCAGCTTGTACCTGCCTCTCCGGCTCGTGATGTTGGCTTTGACCGCAGCCTGGTCGGCGCTTACGGTCAGGATGACCGGATTTGTGCCTACACTTCGCTTAGAGCGATATTGAATACCCAAAACCCTGTAAGAACAGCAGTTGTTCTGTTTGTTGATAAGGAAGAGATCGGTAGTACCGGCAATACCGGTATGCGTTCAAGGTTTTTCGAGAATACGGTGGCAGAACTGCTTTATTTTATTGCTGGAACGTATGATGAGATATACTGCCGCAAAGCATTGGCCAATGCTCGGGCGCTTTCGGCCGATGTTGGGGCGGCCGTTGACCCCAATTGGGAGGGTGTGCACGATAAGTTTAATGCTCCCCGAATGGGATGTGGGGTTGTGATTACCAAGTATACCGGCTCGGGCGGAAAGTATTCAACCAGTGACGCCAATGCCGAATTCGTAGCCGAAGTCCGCAGGATATTCAATCAAAATAAAATTATCTGGCAATCAGGTGAATTAGGTAAGGTTGATCAGGGGGGCGGCGGTACGATAGCTCAGTTCATGGCCAGGTATGGTATGGAGGTACTGGATTGCGGTCCTGCCCTATGGAGCATGCACGCGCCGATGGAGGTTGCCCATAAGGGGGATATCTACATGTGTTTTAAAGCATATGAAGCATTTTTAAATCACTGATTTCAAAATCCAGTCATATTGACTGGATTCTTTTCTAGGCAGGATTTGTTTATGCCCCGTCGAAGTAACAAAATATTGTCCTTGGACGGAGGTGGCTGTATGGGTTGGTATTTGAGTGCCGGGCTTCTGGTTTTGGGCTTATCACTTGTTGTGGGAGCCTTTATTTTAGGAAAAAAAAGAGAGGCAGCCGGTTTGCGCGAGAAGGACCGGTTTTTTGAAGACTCCGGAGATGTAGAGAAGTATAAGCTCGATTTGGCTGACCGGGATTACAAGGTCCGGGCCATATCGGTCGAAAGGCTGGGCAATGTCGGAGGACCGGGAGTCCCTGAATTATTATTCAACGCTATGGCGGACAAGAACGAAGAAGTGAAGCTTGCGGCTGCCGCTGCTTTAAAAAGGCTCAAGGACCCTGAAGTGGCCTACTCTCTAGTCGGGGCTTTGCGAGAGCCTAACAAGTGGCTGCCGGCACGGGTGGCTGAAGTCCTGGTATCTCTGGGGCAGGCCGCTGTGCCAGTACTTCATGAGGCGTTACAT
>Ga0209347_1002503_pt1 | contig 24112 bp, 23 predicted proteins | sample AutmiccommuBRH23_FD_187382 | JGI IMG/M metagenome (GOLD analysis project Ga0209347, IMG submission 187382) | Deep subsurface microbial communities from Mt. Terri, Switzerland - Autotrophic microbial communities BRH/23 (SPAdes) (version 2) | ecosystem: Environmental > Aquatic > Deep subsurface >...
CTGCAAAGCAGACAGGTGAATTCGAATCAGAACAAGCCTGACCTAACAAAAAGACACCAAAACTGGCATCAAAAACAGGTCACACCCCCAAACGGGAAAAAGAGAATGCAACCCAAAACAAAAACAACAACAAACAAAAACCACCAAACACACTATTGAGTTCTCAAACAACACACCCCATTCGGCCGCGCAACCAACCCGCGGCTTGAAGCCGCTTGCTCGTAATGCGGACGATCAGGAACCCACCGAAGTGGCACTTCCTGCTGGAGGCCGCCGCGCTCTCCGAGTTTTTGGCCCGTGTCGCGGCGACTCCGATAAGTTACGCCAGGGATAACTCTGAGTCAAATGGCCTGCTAGAGCGTGTCTTCCGACTCGCACCCAGCGCGCGCACCCCTCGGTGCGTCAACTCCTGGAAAGCTCAACGCCGGGCTGCCGGGGTTTGTTCCTGAGTGCACACAAAAGCCTCTGACCAGTCAGTACGGCCCGAGAGTCATTCCACCCGCTCGATGCCTGCGATGTTGCGCTTCCCCCGGCGGAGCACCAGCCACTTGCCGTGGAGGTAGTCCGACGGATGGGGGACCCAGTCATCTGTGGCGATCTTCACGTTGTTGACCGACACTCCGCCCTCGGCGAGCGTCCGGCGCGCGGCTCCCTTGCTCGCAGACAATCCGCTGGCGACCAGTAGGTCGATGATCGAGTCCGGAGCCCCGGGGGCCACCTCCGCCACCGACGCCTCCCGCAGCGCCGCGGCCAACGTCGCTTCGTCGAGCCCACCGAGCTCACCGCGCCCGAACAGCGCCTGGCTCGCGTGCTCGACCGAAGCCGTCGCCGCCTCCCCGTGCACCAGTGTGGTGAGCTCTCGGGCCAGGCGCCGCTGCGCGGCCCGTTCATGGGGCCGGTCGGCGGTGGCCTGTTCGAGTTCGGCCAGCTCGTCTGCGGACAGGAAGGTGAACCAGCGCAGGTACGGGACGACGTCCGCGTCGGCGGTGTTGATGAAGTACTGGTACCAGGCGTAGGGGCTGGTCATCTCTGGGTCCAGCCACAGGCTGCCCCCGCCGGTGGACTTGCCGAACTTCTTGCCCTCGGAGTCGGTCACCAACGGCGTGGTGAGGGCGTGCACCGTGGCCCCGGACTTCTGCCGGACGAGTCGGACGCCGGCGATGATGTTGCCCCATTGATCGGAGCCGCCGACCTGAAGCGTGCACCCGTACCGCTGGTGCAACTCCACGAAGTCGTTGGCCTGCAGAAGCATGTAGCTGAACTCCGTGTAGGAGATCCCCTCACCCTCGAGCCTGCGGCGCACCGTGTCGCGATCGAGCATCACGTTCACCGAGAAATGCTTGCCGACGTCCCGAAGGAACTCGATCGCCGAGAGCTCACTGGTCCAGGACAGATTGTTGGCGACCACGGCACCGGTCGGCGAGTCGTCGAACTCCACGAAGCGCTCCAACTGACCCCGGATGCGGCCGGCCCAGTCGGCCACGATGTCGGCGGTCTGCAGGGTGCGTTCGCCGACGTCACGCGGGTCGCCGATCATCCCGGTGGCGCCACCGGCGAGCACGATCGGTCGATGCCCGGCCTGCTGGAAACGCCGCAGCGTCAGCAGGGGGATGAGGTGCCCGGCATGCAGGCTCGGTGCCGTCGGGTCGAATCCGGAGTAGACGGTCAGCGGGCCGTGGTCCAGCGCGTCGGCCAAGGCGTCGCGGTCGGTGGACTGGGCGACCAGCCCCCGCCACTCCAGTTCGTCGAGGATCGGCGTCGCCATCGGCGTCGCCCCTGACATTGCAGAAGCCGACATTGCGGAAGCTCCAGAAGACGCAGAAGTCACAGGTTTCGATCTTTCCGTACTAGTCGCTCTCGCCGGGAGCCGGTGCCCGCGGGCTGCGTCGATACGCCGACACCGCGGGGTGGCCCGCAAGCCACATCCGCCATGGACGGTCGGCCGCCTTGCTCACGCCGACCCGAGGCCCCTTCAGGCCGGCGCGTTCGTCCCCCAGCGCCAGCCGGACCGGTGACGCCGCGTCGAAGAGATCGATCCCGTTGTCGCCCATCGTGATCCCCAGGGCAGAGCACAGATTGCCCGGGCCACGCGCCAGGGCCGTCTGGCGGACCAGCTCACCTCTGCGGGTACGCGCGGTCTCCACACCGGACTCGATCTCCGCAGCGCGCAGCAGCACCGCGCCCGCCACCCCGTCGGTCGCACACACGACATTGGCGCAGACGTGGATACCGTGGCTGCGGTAGGTGTAGAGCAATCCGGGCGGCCCGAACATCACGGCGTTACGCAGCCCCGGGCCGCGGTAGGAATGCGCGGCGGCGTCCGGCCAGGGTCCGGCCTCGGGCCCCCCATAGGCCTCCACCTCGACGATCACCGCATCGACTCCCCGCCCGGTCAGTACCGCGCCCAGCAGCAACTGCGCTGCGGCCAGCGGGTCGACCGCCAGGCGCCCGGTCGACACGTCAGCGCCCGAACACACCGGAGAGGGCGTCGGCCACGACGCCGTAGGCGACCTCCTCCTCCGGGTGCACGCCGGGGAAGAAGTAGAAGCCGTGGGGCATGCCGTCGGGAAAGTACTCGACGGCGGTGCCGCCAGCGGCTCGGATGCGTCGGGCGAACTCCCGCGCGGAATCGACGATCGGATCGTGGGTTCCCGCGACGACGACCGCCGTCGGATAACCGGCCAGGTCGCCTTCGATCGGGCTGACCCACGGGTGGTCCCAGGGCGCCGTGCCCACGTATGCCCCCCGGATGAAGCCGGCGAAGGCCATGTCGTAGACGATTCCTCGGGGCGCCAACGCGAGAAACGACGCCCACCGCTCGAACTGGAAATCGGCGAACGCGCCCAGCATCACCACCGCGTCCGGCACCCGGATGCGCTCGGCGCGGGCGCGCCGTGGAATCGCGGCGGCGAAATTCGATCCCGCGGAATCGCCCGCGACGACGACACGGGTCGCGTCGGCGTCCAGGTCTCCCCCGTGTTCGACGACCCAGGCGTAGACGTCGAAAGCGTCGTCGAGAGGGACCGGGAACATGAACCCGGGTGCTGACCGGTAGTTGGCGGACACGACCAGCGCATCATTGGTGACGGCCAGCTTGCGGGCGAGGAAGTCGCAATCCTCCGACGAGCCGACAGCGAATCCCCCGCCGTGGTAGTAGACGATGACCGGCAGGGCACGGTGACCGGAGTCCGACGGCCGGTAGAGCTGGCAGCGGGCCACGCCGTCGCGGACCGGCAGATAGACCTGCTCGACGCTCACCCTTGGCATGGCCTCGGCTCCGCTGGGGGGCACCAGTGACGGGTCGGGTTGGCCTCCGTCCCCGATATATCCGCTGCGAACCGGCGCGATCATCAGGTCGCGCAACGCCACCACCCCAGGGGACTTACCCTGCGGTTGTTGGCGATCACCCGGTACATCGGCATGGCGGGGTCGTCGGGATCGATGTAGCTCAGCCCGTCGATCGTCACAGGTGCGGTGACGTCCACCATCCCCTCTGGGATGGCGCGCAACGATTCTCGGACCATCAGCCCACATCCTACGGGCGGTGTGCCACCCCGCTATTGACGTGAGCTCTTCAAGGCCGGAGTATTCAACTCGTGATGACTTCATCTCGTGATGAATTAACGAGGTCGGCGTCTCCCTCGGCCGTGGAGGTGAAGAACCTGCGCGTCGTGCGGGGCGGTCGGGTGGCGGTCGACGACGTCACCGTCCAGGTGGCCGCCGGCGCGATCACCGGTCTGCTGGGTCCGTCGGGGTGTGGCAAGACCACGCTCATGCGCAGCATCGTCGGAACACAGATCGTGGCCGGCGGGTCGGTGACCGTGTTGGGCAGACCTGCCGGCTCCCCCGAACTGCGCCACCGGGTGGGCTACGTCACCCAGGACCCCACGATCTACCCCGACCTGCGGGTCGTCGACAACGTGCGCTACTTCGCGGCCCTGTGCGGTACCGACAACAGGGACGTCGACGAGGCGATCTCCGCCGTCGGCCTGGATGACCATCGAAAGGCCTTGGCCGCCAACCTGTCCGGTGGACAGCGCACTAGGGTTTCGCTGGCCTGCGCCCTGGTCGCCCACCCCGACCTGCTGGTCCTCGACGAACCGACCGTCGGGCTCGACCCGGTCCTGCGGGTGGACCTGTGGGAGCGGTTCGGCCGGCTGGCCCGCAACGGCACCACCCTGCTGGTGTCCAGCCACGTCATGGATGAAGCCGACCACTGCGAGGACCTGCTGCTGATGCGCGACGGGCGGGTTCTGGCCCACAGCACACCCAACCGACTGCGAGAGGACACCGGATGTCAGTCACTGGAGGAAGCGTTTCTGTCCATCATCCGGCGCGGCACCGAAGCAACGCTCGCCTGAACGCGCTCAGCCCTCGCGCCTACCTCGCGACGACGGTCCGGATCCTGCGCCAGCTCGCCACCGACCACCGCAGCGTCGCGATGATTCTGGTCGTGCCGAGCCTGGTCATCACGCTGATGTACTTCATGTTCGTCGACATGCCCCAGCGTCCCGGCGCCCCGTCGCCGTTCAACAACGCCTGCCTGATCATGCTCGGCGTGTTTCCGCTGATCGTGATGTTCCTGATCACCTCGATCACCATGCAGCGAGAACGCGTCTCCGGAACCCTGGAACGGATCCTGACCACGCCCCTGCGCAAACTCGACCTGCTCGCCGCCTACGGCACCGCGTTCTCGATCGCGGCGGCCGCGCAGGCCACCCTGGCGTGTGTGGTGTCCTTCTGGTTCCTCGGGCTGGACACCGCGGGCAACCCCGGGTGGGTGATCCTCATCGCCATCGTCAACGCGGTCCTCGGCGTGGGCCTCGGCCTGCTGTGCAGCGCCTTTGCGCGCACCGAGTTCCAGGCCGTCCAATTCATGCCGCTGGTCATCGCGCCCCAATTGCTGCTCTGCGGAATCATCGTCCCGCGCGCACAGCTCCCCGACTGGCTGCAGTGGATCAGCAACGCGCTGCCCGCCAGCTACGCTCTTGAGGCACTGCAGCAGGTCGGTGCGCACCCGGAGTTGACGTTCGTGGCGGTGCGGGACATCGCGGTCGTCGTCGGGTTCGCCGTGGTGTCACTGGGACTGGCCGCGGCGACCCTACGACGAAGGACACCCTAGACACCTTGACGACCACTCCGGACCGCAAACGTCCCGGGCGACCGCCGGGGACATCGGACACTCGCGATCGAATCCTCTCGTGCGCACGTGAGCTGTTCGCGCGCAACGGAATCGACAACACCTCGATCCGGGCCATCGCCGCCGATGCCGGGGTGGACCCCGCCTTGGTGCACCACTACTTCGGCACCAAGACCCAGCTCTTCGCCGCGGCGATCCACATCCCGATCGACCCCATGACGATCATCGGCCCGCTGCGGGAGGTCCCGGTCGACCAGATCGGCAGGGTGCTGCCGTCGCTGCTGCTGCCGCTGTGGGACTCCGAGCTGGGCAAGGGATTCATCGCCACCCTGCGGTCGATCCTGGGCGGCAGCAACGACGTCTCGCTGTTCCGGGCCTTCCTGCAGGAGGTGATCACCGCGGAGGTCGGCAGCCGCGTCGACGATCCGCCGGGCAGCGGGCGGGTGCGGGTGCAGTTCGTGGTGTCGCAGTTGGTCGGAATCGTGATGGCCCGCTACATCCTGGAGCTCGAACCGTTCAAATCGCTCCCGGTGGAGCAGATCGTCGACACGGTGGCGCCGAACCTGCAGCGTTATCTGACGGGCGAACTACCGCGGCTGTCCTAGGACTGGCCCGCAGCGACCAACCGCTGATGCTCGTCGTCGTCGACGGCGACGGCCTCATCGATCAGCAGCACCGGTATGCCGTCGTCGATGCGGTACTTGCGGCGCAACCGCGGGTTGTAGAGCTCACCGTCCACCAGCAACAGCGGGCCGCGATCGGCAGGGCACACCAGGATGGACAGCAGTTGGGCGTCCAGCACTTCTCCTGACACCGGCGGCGCTAACGGCCGGGCATCTGGAAGATCGGCGCGTCGTCCTGGATCATCGGGTTGCCCGGGCCCCACGACGGGCCCATCGGTGCGTGGGGGCTGCCGGGGGTGGCGACGGGCGGAGCGGCCTGAGCGGGCGCCTGGGCGCCTCGCTGCGCGAACTGCTTGCGCTGGTCGACCAACGTCGCCTGCAGCGCCTCGACCAGAGGTGTCTGGTTCGGCCGCGCATCCAGAGCCGCCCGCAGCGCCAACGCATTGGGCACCGAAGGCCGGATCCCCTTCGCGCGGAGGTTCATCACCTGCTCGATCAGCTTCGACACCTGTCCGCCGCCGGCGCCCGTCTGGTACTCCTGCGAGATGATCATCAGAATCTGATCCGGCGACACTCGAGTCGGCTGAGCCTGCGTCTCCGACGAGTCGGCCGGCTGCGCCAATGCCGCCGGTACGGACACAGCTGCGAGTCCGCCGACCACTGCGGCGCCCGCCAGCGCGGACGCGACGGAGCGGCGCCAGATGTGTGGGGACATCGATCCTCCTCGTGGACAGCAAGCCAGCGCGAGCCTAACAGTGCCGCCGCCCCCGGGCATCACTACCGACTGCCGGCGATCTCGCTGCGCACCGCAACGGTCAAGCGCTTGTACCGATGGGTATCGGGGTCGCGGTACCAGGCGTTACGGGACGCCTTCGGGACGCCCCGTTCCTGCAGCGGGGCTGCCAGTGGCCGATACGTCGCGGTGAGGGTCATGTCAGGCGCGACGTGCACGATGTCCGGGGCGTTGCCCACCGCCAGCTCGGCCAGCGCCTCGGACAGGTCGGCCGAGGGCACGCTGCCGCCCGGGCGCAGGGCCAGTGCGGTCACCGCCAGGGTTTCGCCGTTGGCCTGGACGCCGTAGGTGACGGCCATGTCGACGGCACCCAGCCGTCCGACCGCGTCGTTGACCGTGGCTGCAAAGACCGGACCCCGCCCGGTGTGGATGACCGTGTCGCGGTTGTCGACGAGCCAGTAGTCGCCGTCCTCGTCGCGGCGGAACAGATACTCGGTGGACACCCACGTGTCGGCGGGGGCGAAGACCCCCCGCTTGACCGAGGCCAGCGGATCGACCGGACCACGGGGATGCGCCAGCAGCACGCCGACCTCGTCGGCCTCGGCGACCCGAACGAACCCACGGTCGTCCTCGAGGATCAGGTCGTGCTCGGGGTCGTAGGCGGCCAGCGCGATCTCGCCGCCGCCGGGAAGCGGTCTGCCCTTGCTGCCGATCTTGGCGCCCGCGACGTTGGCCAGCACGGCCTGCCCGTCCGTGGTGGCGAAGAACTCGACCACCTGAGCGGGCTCGAACACGTCCAGGACCCGCTTCCACAGACCGGCGGGCATGCCGGACCCGATGAACAGCCGGACGGGATGGCTGCCTGCCGGTGAGAACGCCGGGTCGTCGATCACGTCACGCAGCATCGCCCAGGTGTGGGACACCACGGTGACGCCGTACTGACGGATCTCCTGGAGGAAACGGTCCGGGCGCGGCCCTCGCGACAGTGCGATGCGGGCACCGCCGACGACGGCGCCGCCGAGACTGACCAGCAGGCCCGACTGATGGTGCAGCGGGGTGAGGCAGTAGACCGTGTCGCTGCGGCTGAGGTTGGCGGCCGAGGCGGTGCCGAAGGCCGACAGCGCCCACCGGTAGTTGGTGATCTGGCGGGCGATGAGCTCGCCGCTGATCGTGCTGAACCCGATGAACGCCAGGTCGCGCGCCAGCCCAGGGTTCGGCCGGTACCAGCCGGGCAGGTCGACCTGCTCGGGGTCGATCTTCTCCATGTCGACCACCGACGCGCCATCGGAGTCGTCGGTCAGGTGCAGGTCGCGGGCCTCGCCGCCGCCGAGCACCAGGACGCGCATGTCGAGACCGCGTGCCACATCGAGGTTGCTGGGGTCGGCGATCATCTCCGACACTCCGCCGAGCCGGGCCGCTGTGGCCAGGTCGGCGTCGGGCGGCATGAGCACGGCGACCGCACCGAGGCGCGAGAGCGCCGCGATGGCGACCAGCGCGCTGGGCCTGGTCTCCATGAGCACCCCGACGCGCGCACCCTGCCGTACTCCGACCCCGATGAGACCGCGCACGACGTTGTTGATGCGCCGGTCGACGGCCTCGAAGGTGTGCACGCGCCCGTCGAAGAGCAGTGCCTCGCCGTGAGGTGCGTCCCGCGCCTGCTCGGACATGATCCGGCCCAGCGAGATCCTGGTGTGGTCGTTGACCTGGCCCAGGCGGGCCAGGCGCGGCAGGGTCCTGGCCGTCTCCACCGCGAGGGTGCGTGCCGACTTGTTCGCGGCGACGAGCGCACCTGCCGCCGATCGCGCCAGGCTGAACGCCATCTCCGTCGCGGCTGCCGAGCTGTGGGCCAACCGGGAGCTCAGCGACACGCCGCTCTCGGTGGTCGCCGCGGGCTGCAGCGGCATCGGCGACACGCCTTCGGGCATGTCCCCGCCACCATCGAGCCAGCGCACCCACGCCCCCACCGCGGGCCACGTCTGGGTCGCCGCTTTCGATCCGACGACTAGACCGAAATGTCCTGCACGGATGAGGAATTCGTACACATCGGCCTGCGGGGCGGCCCTCTTGATGCCGCGCACCGACGCCGGCTGGCCGATGTCGTCGACCTCGCCGATGACGGCGAGCACCGGGCAGTCGATGTCGGACAGCGTCACCAGGTCGCCGTGGATCGAGAAGCCGCCGGTCATCATCCGGTTGTGCGCGATGAACTGCTTGAGCAGTTCCGAGATCGCCGGACCGGACCAGGCGATCCAACCCTCGGAGGCCAGGAAGCGGCGTTGTTGCTCGCGCGCCAACAGCGCCTCCCGGTCGTGCAGCTGGCGCAGGAAATCCAGTCGCGACTGGGCGGTCTTGATGGGGTCGAGCATCTGGAAGCCGGTCCGTGCCAGCCAGCCGGGGATGTCGATTCGGCTGAACACGTGGTCGGCCATGAAGTCGGCGGCCGCGGGCGCCAGGCTCGCCGGCAGGTTCATCGGCAGCGCCGCGAGCGTGTCGACGGGCGCCCCGAAGGCGATGATGCTCGCCAGATCCTTGGACCGGCGGTAGGCGGCCGTCTGATAGGCGAACATTCCGCCCTGAGAGTAGCCGGCGAGGTGGACGTCGCGGCCGGTGACGATCTTGACGGTGTCGATGGCCTCACTCAGCGCGACGACGTGGTCGGCGAGATTGCGCTGCATTCCACCCTCGACCTTGTCGGGGGATCCGAAGTCGATGACCCACGGATCGATCCCGGCCTTGTGCAGGATGCCGACGGCACCTTCGTCGCGGGTGACGTCCCACATGTCGGCGGACATCATCATCGGGTGCACCATCAGAACCGGAGGCCCGGCGGGCTTGGCGCCAGGACGGCTGTCCGGCGGGAAGTAGCGGCGCAGCCGGTACATCGGCACGCTCTCGATGATCTGGAACGGCGATGGGACGGCACCGGTCTCCAGGCCGCCGTAGCGCAGTACTTCAAGGCCGTTCTGGGCGGTGGCGACGAGGCGCCCCACGGGCCCGGTGATCGTCGAGAGGTCCACCAACGCACGCTCCCCTATCGCCAGACTTCCTTTTCCGATCCGCCGCCCGCCGACGACATCATGGCACAGGCCGCGCCTATCATCGGCGCCTGATGGCAAACCTGATCAACCTCGAACGGGCAACGGTCGGCTACGGCACCCGCACGTTGCTCGACGCTGTCAGCCTCGGGGTCGAGGAGGGCGACGCGATCGGTGTGGTCGGCCGCAACGGCGACGGTAAGACCACGCTGCTGAAAGTGCTGACCGGTGTGCAGGATCCGGACTCGGGCCGGGCCACCCACACCGCGGGCCTTTCGGTGGGTTATCTGCGCCAGGCCGACGACTTCGCCGTCGGGGCCACGGTGCGCGCGGTGATCGTCGAGGGCAGGCCCGATCACGTCTGGGCGGCCGAACCCGACACCCGCGCGGTCGTCGAGCACCTGTTGGCAGGGCTCGACCTCGACGCCGAGGTGATCGGTCTGTCCGGCGGTGAGCGCCGCCGGGTCGCACTGGCCGAGGTCCTGCTCGCCGGGCACGACGTGCTGGTGCTCGACGAGCCCACCAACCATCTGGACGTGGAGGTGATCGGCTGGCTGGCCGGGCACCTGAGCTCACGTCCGGCGCGGGCCCTCGTGGTCGTCAGCCACGACCGCTGGTTCCTCGACGCGGTGTGCACCAGCACCTGGGAGGTCCACGACGGTGTCGTCGACGCCTATGACGGCGGGTACGCCGCGTACGTGCTGGCCCGCTCGGAGCGCATGCGGGTGGCCGCGGGCACGGAGGCGCGGCGCAGGAACCTGATGCGCAAGGAATTGGCCTGGCTGCGGCGCGGCCCGCCGGCGCGCACATCGAAACCCAAGTTCCGCATCCAGGCCGCCAACGAACTGATCGCCAACGAGCCGCCGCCACGGGATTCCCTTGTCCTGCAGCGCTTTGCGACCGCACGGCTCGGCAAGGACGTCTTCGATCTGCACCGGGTGCGTCTCGAGGTCGGCGACCCGCCGCGGAGGCTGCTCGACGGCGTCGACTGGTCGATCGGGCCGGGGGCACGCATCGGGCTGGTCGGTGTCAACGGCACCGGCAAGACGTCGGTGCTGCGGCTGCTGGCCGGCGAGCTGGCGCCGGCCGCGGGCACCGTCAAGCGGGGCCTGACACTGCGGATCGGTCACCTGAGCCAGGCTCTGAAGGAGATCGACGGCGCGGAGCGGGTCATCGACGCGGTCGAGGGTGGCCGCAGGATCGCCGAATTGGCCGGCGGCCGGGAGATCACCGCGGACACGCTGCTGAAGGACTTCGGGTTCGTCGGCGACAAGCTGACCACCCGCATCGACGAGCTGTCCGGCGGTGAGCGTCGCCGACTGCAGTTCCTGCGGCTGTTGCTCGACGAGCCCAACGTGTTGTTGCTCGACGAACCCACCAACGATCTGGACATCGACACCCTCACCGTCATCGAGGATTACCTCGACGGCTGGCCCGGCACGCTGATCGTCGTGACGCACGACCGGTACTTCCTGGAGCGGGTCACCGACGTGACGTATGCGCTGACCGGTGGCGGCCGCTGCGATCTGCTGCCCGGCGGCATCGAGCAGTACCTCGCCGACCGCGCCGCGGCCGACACCGCGGCGTCATCCAAGCCGGCGCCTGCACGCAGCGAGACCGCCGCGGCCAGGGAACGCCGCACCGGCAAGGAGATGGCGCGCATCGAGAACCAGCTCGCCAAGCTCGACGACCGGATCGCCTCGCTGCACGAGTCGATGGCGCAGGCCGCCGCCGACCACGTCCGCGCCGGTGAGCTCAACGCCGAGCTCAACGAGCTGCTCGCGCGGAAGGACTCGCTGGAAGAGGCCTGGCTCGCCGCGGCCGAGGACACCGGATGACCTACGTGCTGCGACCGCGTCGATCCGCTAGCGGCGGAGCCGCATCCGCAACGTGTCGCCGGCCTCGCGCACCGCACCGAGTTGCCTGGCGACCTGCACCGGGGCGGTGCCGCCGTGCGCATCGCGGGAGTTCACCGAGCCCTCGACGGTGAGCACATCGCGGACCTCGGGCGTCAGCTCGGGGTGGATGCCGGCCAGCTCGGCGTCGGCGAGTTCCTCCAACCCCACGCCGCGGGCCTCGGCCGCCCGCACCGCCGCCCCGGCGGCCTCGTGGGCCACCCGGAACGGCACTCCACGCCGGACCAGCCATTCGGCGACGTCGGTGGCCAGGGTGTAGCCGAGCGGCGCGAGCTCAGCCATCCTGTCCACGTCGAAGCGCAGGGTGCCGACCAGACCGGCCATCGCGGGCAGCAGCATCTCCAGCTGTGCCACCGAGTCGAACAGTGGTTCCTTGTCTTCCTGCAGATCGCGGTTGTAGGCGAGCGGCTGCGCCTTGAGGGTGGCCAGCAGCCCGGTCAGGTTGCCGATCAACCGGCCGGACTTGCCGCGGGCAAGCTCGGCGATGTCGGGGTTCTTCTTCTGCGGCATGATCGAGCTGCCCGTCGACCAGGCGTCGTGCAACGTCGCGTAGCCGAATTCCGTGGTGCTCCAGAGGATGATGTCCTCGGCCAGCCGGGACAGATCGACGCCGATCATGGTCAGCACGAACGCCGCCTCGGCGGCGAAGTCCCGCGACGCGGTGGCGTCGACGGAGTTCTCGGCGGCGGTGTCGAAACCCAGTTCCGCGGCGATGGCGTCGGGATCGAGGCCGAGCGAGGAACCTGCGAGCGCACCCGAGCCGTAGGGCGACACCGCGGCACGCTTGTCGAAGTCGACGAGCCGTTCGACGTCACGCAGCAGCGGGTGGGCGTGAGCGAGCAGGTGGTGCGCCAGCAGGATCGGCTGCGCGGACTGCAGATGGGTCTTGCCGGGAAGGATCGCGGTCGGGTGCGCGGCGGCCTGGGTGGTCAGCGCTCCCACGACCTCGAGCACGCCGTCGGCGACACGGCGGATCGCGTCGCGCAGCCAGAGCCGAAACAGCGTGGCCACCTGGTCGTTTCGCGAGCGTCCGGCCCGCAGTCTGCCGCCGAGTTCGGCACCGACACGGTCGATGAGCCCGCGCTCCAGCGCGCCGTGGACATCCTCGTCGCTGACCAGCGGCCCGAAGCTGCCGTCCTCGACGTCGGATCCGAGGCTGTCCAGACCGGCGAGCAGGGCGTCCCGCTGCTCCTCGGTGAGCAGCCCGGCCCGGAACAGCACGCGGGCATGGGCTTTGGAGGCGACGACGTCGTAGGGCGCGAGCACCCAGTCGAAGTGCGTCGACTTGCTCAGCGCCGCCAGTGCGTCCGACGGCCCGTCGGCGAACCGGCCGCCCCACAGCGAGCCTTCGTTGGTACTCACTTGGTCACCCCGCCCCAGCTCGCGGTCACTTGCCCGCCAGGTCCCGCCGCGCCGACAGGCTCGATGACAGCCCGTGCACGTGTACGAACCCCTTGGCCGAGGACTGGTCGAACGTGTCGCCCTCGTCGTAGGTGGCGAGGTTGAAGTCGTACAGCGACTCCGCGCTGCGGCGACCGTTGACCGCGATGTGCCCGCCGTGCAGCACCAGCCGGATCTCCCCGGTGACGTGCTCCTGCGTCTTGGCCACGAACGACGCGAGTGCGGTCTTCAGCGGCGAGTACCAGAGGCCGTCGTAGACCAGTTCACCCCACTTCTGGTCGGTGTTGCGCTTGAACCGGCCCAGTTCGCGCTCCAGCGTGACGTGCTCGAGTTCGGTGTGCGCGGTGATGAGCACCATCGCGCCGGGCGCTTCGTAGATCTCGCGGCTCTTGATCCCGACCAGGCGGTCCTCGACGACGTCGAGCCGGCCCACTCCCTGCGCGCCCGCGCGCTGGTTGAGTTGTTCGATGGCCTGCAGAACGGACACCGGGTTGCCATCGATGGAGACCGGCACACCACGCTCGAATCCGACGACCACCTCGTCGGGGCTGCTCCAGTTGATCGTCGGATCCTCGGTGTAGTCGTACACATCCTTGGTCGGGGCGTTCCACAGGTGCTCCAGGAAGCCGGTCTCCACGGCCCGGCCCCAGACGTTCTGGTCGATCGAGAACGGCGAACGTTTGGTGACGTTGATCGGGATGGCGTTCTCCTCGGCGAAGGCGATCGCCTTCTCCCGGGTCCACGCATAGTCGCGGACCGGGGCGAGCACCTCGAGATCGGGTGCCAGCGAGGCGAACCCGACCTCGAAGCGGACCTGGTCGTTGCCCTTGCCGGTGCAGCCGTGCGCGACGATGCCGCCGCCGTGCTCACGGGCGGCGTCGACGAGGTGTTTGACGATCAGGGGCCGGCTCAGGGCGGAGACCAGCGGATAGCGATCCATGTAGAGCGCATTGGACTGGATCGCAGGCAGGCAGTACTGCTCGGCGAACTCGTCGCGGGCGTCGACGACGACGGCTTCCACCGCACCGCAGTCCATCGCGCGCTGCCGGACGACCTCCATGTCCTCACCGCCCTGCCCGAGGTCGATGGCGACCGCGACCACCTCACGACCGGTCTCCTTGCCGATCCAGCTGATCGCCACCGAGGTGTCGAGGCCGCCGGAATAGGCCAGGATGACGCGTTCGGACATAACGAAACTCCTTCTTGTGGGGCAAATTCAGGCTCGGGAAAGGTTTTCGACGGTGGCGGCGAGTTCGGCGCCGGTCATCGGTTCGCGAGCGATCACCAGGATGGTGTCGTCACCGGCGACGGTGCCGACCACGTACGGCAGCGCCGCACGGTCGATCGCGCTGGCCAGGTAGTGCGCCGCGCCGGGCGGCGTGCGCAGCACGGCGAGGTTACCGCTGGCATCGGTGGACACCAGCAGGTCGACCAGGAGCCGCGACACGCGCTCGGTGCCTCCGGTGACGCCGCGCACCGGGCTGCCGTCCTCGGGGACCACGTAGACGCCGACGCCGCCGTCGGCGCCCCGCAGTTTGACCGCGCCGAGTTCTTCGAGGTCACGCGACAACGTCGCCTGCGTGACGTCGATGCCCTCGTCGGCCAGCAGCGCCGCCAACTCGCCCTGGCTGTGCACCGACTGTGCCGAGAGCAGGGCGATGATCCTCGCCTGCCGGCCGGCGCGGGTCGCGGCGCTGGTCATGGCGAACCCTGCTCGAGCAGCCACACCAGCAGCGCCTTCTGCGCGTGCAGGCGGTTCTCCGCCTCGTCCCACACCGCGCTGCGTGGGCCGTCGATCACCTCGTCGGTGATCTCGTGCCCGCGGTGCGCCGGAAGGCAGTGCAGCACAACGACGTCGGAATCGGCGTGGTCCAGCATCGCGGCGTTGACCTGGAACGGCCGGAACGGCCGCACCCGGTCGAGGCCGTCGTTCTCCTGGCCCATCGACGTCCAGGTGTCGGTCACCAGCACGTCCGCCCCGGCGGCCGCCTGCAGCGGATCGTCTGTCAGCGTCACAATGGCACCGGTCTGATGGGCGCGGGTCTCGGCGGCGGCCACGAACATCGGATGAGGTTCGAAGCCGCGCGGGGCGGCGATCGTGACGTGGATGCCCGCGGTGACCCCGCCCAGCATCAACGAGTGCGCCATGTTGTTGGCGCCGTCGCCGAAGTAGGCCAGCCGCAACCCCTTCAGGGCGCCCTTGCGTTCCGCCAAGGTCTGCAGGTCCGCGAGCACCTGACACGGGTGGAACTCGTCGGACAGGGCATTAACAATCGGGGCGGAGGCACCGCTAGCCATGGCGGTCAGCCGTTCCTGGGCGAAGGTCCGCCACACGATGGCGTCGACGTACCGCGACAGCACCTGGCCGGTGTCCTCCAACGTCTCCTCGCGGCCCAGTTGGGTGCTGCGGCCGTCGACCACCACGGCATGTCCGCCGAGTTGCGCGATGCCCATCTCGAACGAGAACCGGGTCCGCGTCGAGTTCTTCTCGAAGATCACCGCGACCCCACGCGGGCCTTCGAGCGGCCGTCGGCTGAACGGGGCCGCCTTCAGTTCGGCCGCCAGCGACAGGACCTCGGCCTGCTCCTCGGGAGTCAGGTCGTCGTCGCGAAGGAAGTGCCGGGTCATCAGGCCTCCATCTCGGTGCTCGCCCGGTCGAGGATCGCCGGTAGCGCGGACACGAACGCCTCGACCTGCGCCTCGGTGATGACCAACGGCGGGGCCAGCCTGACGACGTCCGGTGCGGCGGCGTTGACCAGGAATCCGGCGTCGCGCGCGGCGATCTCGACGCGCTTGGCCGCCTCGGCGGTGAGCACGATGCCGAGCAGCAGACCACGACCACGGACGTGGTCGACGAGGGGATGGCCGAGTGCTTCGGTCCCGTGAACGATCGTCTTGCCCAGCACGTCGGCGCGTTCGATCAGGTGCTCGTCGGCGAGCACGCCGAGGACCGCCAACGCGGCCGCCGTGCAGACCGGGTTGCCCCCGAACGTGCTGCCGTGCAACCCCGGGGTGAGCAGGTCGGCCGTCGCGCCGACCGCGAGGCACGCCCCGATCGGCAGTCCGCCGCCGAGCCCTTTGGCCAGGGTGACGATGTCGGGGGTGATCCCGTCGCGCTGATGGGCGAAGAACGCGCCGGTACGCCCGATCCCGGTCTGCACTTCGTCGAGCACCAACAGGGCGCCGTGTGCGGCGGTGATCTCCCGTGCCGCCACCAGGTAGCCGGCGGGCGGGACGACGACGCCGCCCTCCCCCATGATCGGCTCGAGGAAGACCGCGGCGGTCTCGTCGTCGACGACGCGCGCAAGCTCTTCGACGTCCCCGTACGGCACGTGGGTGACGTCGCCGGGCAGCGGGGCGAACGGTGCCTGCTTGGACGGCTGACCGGTCAGCGCGAGCGAACCCATCGTGCGCCCATGGAACGCCCCTTGGGCAGCAACGAGTTTCGTGCGACCCGTCAGCCGGGTGATCTTGAACGCCACCTCGTTGGACTCGGTTCCCGAGTTGCAGAAGAACACCCGAGCCGGCGCACCGAGGAGCCCGACGAGCGCTTCGGCCAGCGCCACACCGGGCTCGGTCGCATACAGGTTGGAGGTGTGCCCCAGTGTGTTCATCTGACGGGTCACCGCGTCGATGACGGCGGGATGGCGGTGCCCCAGCACGTTGACGGCGATCCCGCCGAGCAGGTCGACGTAGGACTTGCCGTCGACATCGGTGACCACCGCTCCGTCACCACTGGCCAGGGCCAGCGGCGGGGTGCCGTAGTTGTTCATCATCACCGCCGACCACCGGTCCAGCAGCGGAGTCTCCTGCGTCACGAGCGCACCACCTTCGTCCCCGCACCTTCGTCGGTGAACAGTTCGACGAGCACGCAGTGCTCCACCCGGCCGTCGATGACGTGCGCGCTCGGCACTCCGCCGCCGACCGCGCGCAGGCACGCTTCGATCTTGGGCACCATGCCCTCCTCCAGGGTGGGACGCAGTTGGGTCAGTGCGGCGACGTCGATCTCACTGACCAGCGAGCCGCGGTCGGGCCAGTTCGTGTACAGACCCTCGACATCGGTGAGCATCAGCAGCTTCTCGGCACCGAGGGCCTCGGCCAGCGCGGCGGCGGCGGTGTCGGCGTTGATGTTGTAGACCAGGCCGTCGGTGTCGGGAGCGATCGTCGACACGACCGGGATGCGGCCGGCGTCGATGAGATCCAGCACGGCATCGGTGTTGACCCGCGCGACGTCCCCCACCAACCCGATGTCGGTGGCCACCCCCTCAACCAGCACGGTGCGACGCACCGCGGTGAACAGGTGTGCATCCTCCCCGGTGATGCCGACGGCGTAGGGACCGTGCGCGTTGATGAGGTTCACCAGTTCCCGGCCGACCTGACCGAAGAGCACCATGCGGGCGACGTCGAGCACCTCGGGCGTGGTGACGCGAAACCCACCCTTGAAATCGCCTGCGATGCCCAGCTTCTTGAGCATGGCGGAGATCTGGGGCCCGCCACCGTGAACCACGACCGGGTGGATACCGCAGTTGCGCAGGAACACCATGTCCGCGGCGAACGCCACCTTGAGCGTGTCGTCGGTCATCGCGTTGCCGCCGTACTTCACCACGATGATCTTGCCGTGCAGCGCCTTGAGCCACGGCAGCGCCCCGGCGAGCACCTGTGCCTTGTCGTACGTCGTCGGGCTCACGAGCTGTACGCCGAGTTCTCTTCGACGTAGGCGTGCGAGAGGTCGGTGGTGCGGACCTCGGCCGACGCCGCTCCGACCCCCAGATCGACGGTGACCGCGATGTCCTCGCCCGACAGATCGACCTCCCTCGCACCCGGTGCGCCGACACTGTCGACACACACCGGGAAACCGTTGAAGCACACGGTGATCCGGTCGGCGTCGAGCGTCACCGGCGCCATTCCGACGGCCGCCAGCACGCGCCCCCAGTTCGCGTCGGACCCGAAAAGCGCCGTCTTGACCAGGCTGTCGCGGGCCACCACCCGCGCGGCGGTGAGCGCGTCGTCCTCGGTGGCCGCGCCGGTGACCGCGACGACGATCCGCTTGGTGACGCCCTCGGCGTCGGCCTGCAGCTGTGCGCACAGGTCGTCGCACACCTTCAACACGGCATCGTCGAGTTCGTCCTGGCTCGGGGTGATCTCGCTGGCGCCCGACGACAGCAGCAGCACCGTATCGTTGGTGGAGCAGCTGCCGTCGATGTCGAGCCGGTCGAACGTGTGGGAGACGGCATGCCGCAGTGCCTGTTGCAGCGCGGCGGTGTCGGCGACGGCGTCGGTGGTGATGACGCTGAGCATGGTGGCCAGCGACGGTGCCAGCATGCCCGCCCCCTTGGCCATCCCGCCGACCGTCCACTTGTCCTGGTGGTGCAGCGCAACCTGTTTGGGCACCGTGTCGGTGGTCATGATGGCCCGCGCGGCCTCCTCACCGCCGGTGAGACCACCTGCCATCTCGTGCACGATCTCGCGGACACCGGCCAGCACCCTGTCCATCGGCAGGCGGTCACCGATCAGACCGGTCGAGCACACGGCGACCTCGATCGCACCGGTCTCGGTACCCCAGTCCGACAACGCGGTCGCGACGGCCTCGGCGGTGGCGTGGGTGTCCTGGAATCCCGCCGGGCCGGTGCAGGCGTTGGCGCCGCCGGAGTTGAGGACGACCGCGCGCAGCCGTCCCGTGGTCAGCACCTGTTGGGACCACAACACCGGCGCGGCTTTCACCTTGTTGCGGGTGAACACCCCCGCGGCGGCGTAGTCGGGTCCCTCGTTGAACACCAGGGCGAGGTCCAGCGCACCGGATGCTTTGATGCCAGCGGCGATTCCGGTCGCCCGGAAACCGGCAGGTGCGGTGACACCCTGGGTGCGCAGCAACCGGGTCACGGCGCCACCCCCACCGTCGAGAGTCCGTCGGTCTCAGACCAGCCCAGCGCGAGGTTCATCGATTGCACAGCCGCTCCCGCGGTACCTTTCACGAGGTTGTCGATGGCAGCGATCGCGATGAACGTCTGGGCGTCCTCGTCGACCGCGACGGCGAGTTGGGCGGCGTTGCTTCCGATCACCGCTCCCGTCTTCGGCAGCTGACCGTCGGGCAGCAGGTATACGAAAGGCTCGCTGTCGTAGGCCTTCTCGTAGGCTGCACGCAGCTGCGAGACCGGTGCGGCAGTACGCGCCGTGCAGGTGGCCAGGATGCCGCGCGAGGTGGGGATCAGGACCGGGGTGAACGACACCGTGACGTCACCTGAGCTGACGGCACGCAGGCCCTGGGCCATCTCGGGGGTGTGCCGGTGCTTTCCGCCGATGTTGTACGCGCGCGCCGAGCCGATGACCTCGGCGCCGAGCAGATCCACCTTTGCCGCGCGGCCCGCACCTGAGGTGCCGCTGACGGCGACCACGGTGACCGCGGGTTCGATGAGCCCCTCGGCCAGGGCGGGCCACAGCGCGAGCAGTGCGGCGGTGGGATAGCAGCCGGGTACGGCGACCCGCTTGGTGCCGCGAAGCCGTTCACGGCCGCCGGGCAGCTCGGGCAGGCCGTAGGGCCAGCTGCCGGGATGGTCGGATCCGTAGAAACGCTCCCAGTCGGCGGGTTCGGTGAGCCGGAAGTCGGCGCCGCAGTCGATGATGAGCGTGTCGGGTCCGAGTTGGTCGGCCAGCGCCGCGGAGTGTCCGTGGGGCAGGCCGAGGAACACGACGTCGTGGCCGGCGAGGATGTCGACCTCGGTGGGCTCCAACGTCCTGCCTGCCAACGGGAGCAGGTGCGGGTGATGTTCGGCCAGAGGGGTGCCTGCGCTCGCCGCCGCCGTCAAGGCGCCGATCGTCAGCCTGCCTGCGGCGTAGGCGGGATGACCGAGGAGCAACCGCAGGATCTCTCCCCCGGCATAACCGCTGGCACCGGCGACCGCTACGGATGTCATGCAGCGATGATGCATGATTATGCAGAAAGATGCAAACTAATTATCCAGGCTGGCGGTCAGTCGCGCTGAGTGCCGTCCCGGGCGTCGAAGGCGTCGTGGAAGGCGACCGTCCCGATGGGGTCTCCTCGGCCACCGTCAGCACCAAAGGTTCTCCGGGGGCACCCCCGGCATGACCAGTGACGGGGTGGCACCGGTGAACCCGAACCTGCGGTAGTAGTCGGGGTCACCCACCACCACGCAGCCTCGCGCGCCGATCTCGCGTAGTCGTTCGAACGTGGCGCGCACGAGCGCGGTGCCGATGCCGACGCGCCTGAAGGTCCGGCCGCACCGACAGAGGACCACCGCCATACCAGCCGAGATCGGCGCGACCTCCGATGGACACCGGCGACAGGACCACATGGCCGACGACCTCGCCTGCGTCGTCGGCCGCGACCAACGAGAGGGTGAGGGCTCCGGCAGCCCGGAGCGCGTCGATCACCGCCGCCTCCGTCTGATGGCTCTGCGGCACGTCGGCGAAGGCGGCTTCGGTGAGCGCGCGGACCGCGGCGACATCGGACTCGCGTTCGTCGCGGATGATCATCGACGTCAGGAGCGCAGAGCCGCGTTGACCCGCGCCGCCGCCTCCGCCACGGCCGCGTCCCGGGCGGCGCTGGCCTCCTCCTCGGTGAGGGTGCGGTCGGGTGCGCGGAAGCGCAGCGCCAGCGCCAGCGACTTGCGGCCCTCGCCGACCTGCGGGCCGGCGTAGACATCGAACAGCCGGACGTCTTCGAGCAGCTCCCCTGCGCCGGCGCGGACGGCATCGACGACGCTCTGGGCCGCGACGTCGTCGTCGACGACGAGCGCGACATCCTGGAACACCGCGGGGAACGGGGACACCGACGGCACCGGAAGCCTCTCGGTGATCGGGATCGCGTCGAGATCCAGCTCGAGTGCGCAGGCTCCCTTGGGCAGACCGCAGCGCTCGACGACCGCCGGATGCAGCTGACCGGCGTACCCGACGACCACCGAGCCCTCGTGGCCGCCGAGCGCCACCTCCGCGCAGCGACCGGGGTGCCACGGCAGGCGCTGGGCTGGGCGCAGCGTCAACTCCACGCCGCAGGCCCTGCCGATGATGCGCACCGCCTCGAACGCGTCGGACGGGTGCACCGGCCGTCCCGGCCCCCACGGCCCCGCGGTTTCCCGCAGGCCCGCCAGTACCGCCCCGACGTGTTGTGGCTGACGGGGCAGCGACGCGTCGAGGACGGCGATCTCGTCATCGGTGGGTCGGCGGTCGTTCGGAATACGGTCGACCGCACGGGTCTGCGATGTCGGCTCGACGACCTGTGCGACAGCGAACAGCGCCACGTCGACCGCCCCGCGGGACACATTGCGCGTCAAAGCCTCCAGCAACCCGGGCAGCAGCGTGGTGGCGAGCTCAGGGCGATCCGATTCCAGGGGGTTGAGCACCCTGGTGGTGCGCCGCCGATCGTCGTCGGCGGGCAGGCCCCACTGGTCGAAGATGTCGCTGGCGAGGAACGGGGTGGGCAGTATCTCCACGTAGCCGTTGAGCGCCAACGACTTTCCGATCGCCCGACGCCGCTTCTGGACCGGGGTGAGCCCGCGTCCGGCCGGAGCCGGCGGCAGCACCGACGGGATCACATCCAGACCCTCCAGCCGCATCACCTCTTCGACGAGGTCGGCGGGTTGGCGGATGTCGGGTCGCCAGCTCGGCGGGATGGCCGTGACCCGATCACCGTCGACGGTCACCGCGGCACCGATCTGCGTCAGCCGCCGCTGCGTGGCTCCCTGCGGGTAGCCGACACCCGCGGTGCGGTCGGGCAGGTCGATGGGCATGCTCACCGGCGGATGCGACCAGTTCTCGGTGGGCGGGTCGCCGCGCCAGTCGGTGAGCTTGGGTTCGACCGAACCGCCCGCGATCTCGGCCAGCAGGGCGGCGCACCGGTCCAGCGCCGCGACGGACACGGCGGGATCGACCGTTCGCTCGTAGCGGCGGCCGGCTTCGCTGTGCAGGCGAAGGCGGCGCTGCGTGCGTGACACCGCGGCGGGATCCCAGACCGCGGCTTCGAGCAGCACGTCGGTGGTGCCGTCGCGGACCTCCGTCGTCCCGGCCCCCATCACACCGCCGATGGCGGCGGTGGCGACGTCGTCGACGATCAGGACATCGGCGGGATCCAGGCGACGCTCGACGTCGTCGAGCGTGACGACCGTCTCCCCCGGCTCGGCGAAACGCACCCGGAAGCCGCCGGTGATCAGGCTCCGGTCGTGGGCGTGCATGGGGTGGCCCAACTCGAGCATCACGTAGTTCGTCACGTCCACCGCAGGCGAAATCGCACGGATGCCGCTAAGCAGCAATCTGCGTTGAATCCACCACGGCGACACGGCTTTCGGATCGATGCCGGTGACCGGACGCAGCCCGAAGCGCAACACGCCGGTGCCCGGTTCGATCGTCACCGGTAACGCCTCGCCGTCCACGGGCAGCGGCGGGACTCGGGCTGGATCGAAGGCGGGGTCTATGTAATCGAGGTCGTACGCGTTGGCGATCTCGCGCGCCATCCCGCGCACCGAAAGGCAGTAGCCGCGGTCGGGAGTGATCGCGAGGTGGAACACCACGTCGTCGAGGCCGAGCACCTCGGCCGCCGGGGCGCCCGGTTCAGCGGTTCCGGGCGGCAGGACCAGGATGCCGGAATGATCGGCGCCCAGGTTCAGTTCCGACGTCGAGCAGATCATCCCGTCGGACGTGCGGCCGTAGGTCTTGCGCGCGGTGATGGTGAAGTCACCGGGTAGCACGGTGCCGGGCAGCGCCACCACGACGAGATCGCCGACAGCGAAGTTCGTTGCACCGCAGACGATGTCACGAATGTCCGACGGCCCGACTTCTACTTTGACCGCCCTGATGGGCTTCTTGAACTCGGCGAGTTCGTCGATCTCGGTCACGCGGCCGATCGTCAGCGGGCCGGTGACCGGACCGGCCGGGATGGTCTCCTCGACCTCGTGGCCGATGCGGATCAACGCCTGTTCGAGCTCTTCGGGCGAGGGGTTCCACCCGGGGGTGCCGGCCTGAACGACTTCGCGCAGCCAGCTGTAGGGAAGGCGCATCAGGCCCCCACCCCGAACGGCAGCGAGAACCGCACGTCGCCCTCGACCATGTCGCGCATGTCGGGGATGCCGTTGCGGAACTGCAGGGTGCGCTCCAGGCCCATGCCGAAGGCGAAGCCGGAGTAGACCTCCGGATCGATGCCACAGGCGCGCAACACGTTCGGGTTGACCATGCCGCAGCCGCCCCATTCCACCCAGCCGGGGCCGCCCTTCTTGTTCGGGAACCAGATGTCGACCTCGGCGGACGGCTCGGTGAACGGGAAGAAGTGCGGCCGGAACCTGGTCCGGCCCTGGGGTCCGAACTCGGCCCGCGCGAATGCGTCGAGGGTGCCGCGCAGATTGGCCATGGTGAGGTTCTTGTCCACCGCGAGACCCTCGACCTGATGGAACACCGGCGTGTGGGTGGCGTCGAGTTCGTCGGTGCGGAACGTGCGTCCGATCGAGATGATGTACACCGGCAGTTCACGCTCGAGCAGGGCACGGATCTGCACCGGCGAGGTGTGGGTGCGCAGTACCTGCCGCGAGCCGTCGGGCGCGACGTGGAAGGTGTCCTGTTCGCTGCGCGCCGGGTGATCGGGCGGGAAGTTCAGTGCGTCGAAATTGAACTGCTCCGTCTCGACCTCGGGGCCCTCGGCCAGCTCCCAGCCCATCGCGACGAACGTGTCGGCGACATGCTCGGCCAGGATCGTGATGGGGTGCCGGGCACCGATGGGCTGCCGGGTCGACGGCAACGTGACGTCGATGCGTTCGGCGACCAGGACGGAGGCGTCACGCTCGGCGCGCAGCACCGCCAGGCACTCGTCGTAGCAGCTCTGCACCTCGGTCCGCACGACGTTGACCCGCTTGCCCGCATCGGCACGCTCGGCTTTCGGAAGTGACCCGAGGGCCTGTCGCGCCAGCGCGACCGGCGACCGGTCGCCGAGGTGCTCCGTCTTGGCGCGCGCGAGTTCCTCCAGGGTCGATGCCTGGTCGAAGGCATGCCTGGCCGCGCCGGCCGCTCTGGCCAGCGCATCGTCTGATAGGTCTCCTGGCTGCTCAGCCACCCGGCGATCATAGGCGATGTCTCCTGGGGCACTTCGCATGCATTGTCGCGCGACGCGATGCCCGCTGATCCAGCGAAAAAATCGGCGAAAACAAAGGCTCTATTGCCATGAATGTGGATGACCTCCTGTGTGGTATGGGAGCTTCAGGGTGACGGGTCCGCAGGCTAGGAGGATGAGCGCGAGGGCGGCCTTGGCACTGTGGAAGCCGTAGGCG
>Ga0209347_1002505_pt1 | contig 24060 bp, 22 predicted proteins | sample AutmiccommuBRH23_FD_187382 | JGI IMG/M metagenome (GOLD analysis project Ga0209347, IMG submission 187382) | Deep subsurface microbial communities from Mt. Terri, Switzerland - Autotrophic microbial communities BRH/23 (SPAdes) (version 2) | ecosystem: Environmental > Aquatic > Deep subsurface >...
CCTCAGGACAGGCACTACGTTCGGGATGACATCTCGCCCCTCGCCCCTCGCGCCTCGCGACTCGATCCGCGGATCACTCCATCCGTCCCGCGATCGCCCGATCCGCCGAGAACCGGCCGCCGCCCCCGATGATCAGCGCGAGGGCCATCCCGATGGCGAGGATGTGGAACTCGAATCCCTCCCCTGCCTGGGTGCCCGACCAGTTCATGAAGAGGCCGTTCGCACGGTGCATGAACGCGGCGACGGTCATCACCGAGAGCATTCCGAATGCGGCGACCCGCGTGGTGAAGCCGGCGATCAGGGCGAGAGCTCCGGCGGACTCCGCTGCGATTGCCAGGAAGGCGAGGACGGCGGGGATCCCCATGCCGACGAATCCGGTCATCGTTCCCTCGAAGCCGTAGCCGCCGAACCAGCCGAGAGTCTTCTGCAGCCCATGCGGGAGCATGACCAGACCGAGGGCGATCCGGAGGGTGGTGAGTGAGATGGAGCGGTCGGTCGCGAGAAGAAGCGAAAGAGGGGAACGATACGAGAGTGCGCGCCCGGGGGTGGGATAGGTGATAGAGCTCATGATTTTCTCCTTTTAGTTAATGCGTAAAATATTAGCTAGTTGATGTGAGAGCCAGAGGGTCACTGGCCGGTGGCTAAGGATTCGGAGGTTCCGTCAGGGTGTGCTCGTCCGGTTCGGGTCCGATCCGGTCGCGGATCTCCGCCAGGACGTCGAGGAAAAGCGAGAGGCGGGACTCGTCGACACTCTCGCCCAGCGATTCGTCGATCGCGTTGACCGCGGGGTCGAGCCGCTCGAGGAGGTGAAGACCGTCGGCCGTGATCTGGCAGAGATACTGGCGCCGGTCCCCCGCCCACTGCTCGCGCCGCAACAAACCTTTCTGCTCGAGAGTGGTGACCAGCCGGGTGATGCCGCAGGAAGTTTCGATCATCCTTCCGGAGATCTCCATCGTCGGCAGGGGTGAGCGCGCCCCCCGCAGGATCCGCAGCACGTTGTACTGCTGCGAAGTAATCCCCTCGGCATCCACCACGCGCTCCACCTTCCGCCGCACAAGGTGCGCCGTTCGTAGCAGGGCCACGACCGCCTCCTGGGAGGAAGAGCGGAAAGGTCGCGTCTGGCCGATCTCTTCGCGAATGGAGCGTTTCATGGGAGTGAATATTGGCCAGTTTAGTTTACGTGTCAAGTATTAAAGCAGGGGCTAGGGGCCAGGGACCAGGGAAAAGCAAAGGCCACGACCGGATCTTCAGGACTACTTGCTTCCGATTCCCTAGCCCTAGCTCTAGCCCCCTTGCTCTTTTTGTTTTTCCCTAGCCCCTAACCCCTAGCCCCTAGCCCCTTTGTTTGTTGCGAGGAATATTTGACATTGGCCCATCCTTAGCAAGGGGTACAGAGACGGCATAGCAGCCGCCCTAATCGAGACAAGAAGGAGACCCGCCCCATGGCAGAGAAAACCACCTGGCAGATCGACCCGGCTCACACTTCCGTCGAGTTCGCGGTCAAGCACATGATGTTCACCACCGTTCGCGGCCGGTTCAAGGACGTGAAAGGCACCATTGAAGTGGATGAGCAGAGCCCGGCGAACTCGACCGTGAACGTCGAGATCGCCGCCGCGAGCATCGACACCGGGACCCCCGACCGCGACACGCATCTGAAATCCGCCGACTTCCTCGACGTCGAGAACCACCCCACCCTCACCTTCAAGAGTAAGAAGGTGGAGGGAGCGACGAAGAAGGAAGGCGACAAGTTCAAGGTCACCGGCGACCTCACGATTCGCGGCACCGCGATCGAGGTCGTCCTTGAATGCACCTACGAAGGAACCGGCAAGGATCCTTGGGGCGGAACCCGCTTCGGCGCCGGCGCCACCACGAAGATCGACCGCCGCGACTGGGGCCTCAAGTGGAACCAGGCGCTCGAGACCGGCGGTATCCTCGTCGGAAACGAAGTGAAGATCGAAGTCGAGGTTCAGGCGGTGAAGCAGTAAAGACAGGGGCTAGGGGCTAGGGACTAGGGAAAAGCAACACCTTGGATCTCTGTCTCCTGCCTTTCCTAGTCCCTGGCTTCTGGTTTTGCCTTTCCTAGTCCCTAGTCCCTAGTCCCTAGTCCCTCTACTGAGGAGTTCCAATGATCACCAAACGTCCCTCCAATGCCCGCGGCCTCGGCCGGCACGGCTGGCTCACGACGCGTCACACGTTTTCCTTTGCGAATTACTACGATCCGAAGCAGATGGGATTTCGGTCGCTTCGGGTGATCAACGAAGACACCGTCACCCCGGGCCAGGGGTTCGGGGCGCACCGGCACGAGAACATGGAGATCATCTCGATCGTCATGGAGGGAGCGCTCGCCCACAGCGACAGCACGGGCGGCGACGGCGTTCTCCGGCGCGGAGAGGTCCAGCGGATGAGCGCCGGCACGGGCGTCGTCCATTCGGAGTTCAACGGATCGGAAGAGGAGCCGGTTCACTTCTTCCAGGTCTGGATTCTCCCGGAGCGGGACGGACTCGAGCCGGGCTACGAACAGAAAGCGATTCCGGAAGAGGAGCGGCGCGGGCGGCTGCGTCTTCTGGTCGCACCCGGCGGGGAGGATGGCTCGCTCGACATCCATCAGGACGCGCGTCTCTACTCGGCGATTCTCTCCGCGGGCGATCGCGTCTCTCACTCGCTTGCGAAGGGGCGGGGCGCCTGGCTGCAGGTCGCGCGCGGCGCCGTGGAGCTCAACGGCACGCGCCTCGAAGCCGGCGACGGAGCCGCTATCGAAGACGAGGAGACCCTGGAGATCACCGCCGGGGAAGATGCCGAGATCTTTCTCTTCGATCTCGCGTGAGGAGCGTATCCATGATCAGGATCGTCGGGTTTTCAGGCAGCCTTCGGCGCGGGTTCTTACAACTCTTCGCTTCTGGCTGCGGCAGCAGACCTTCTGCCGGAAGGGGCCGAGCTCACCATCGGCACGATCCGCGGGATTCCGCTCTACGAAGCGGATGTCGATGCCGCCGAGGGGGCGCCCGAGGAGGTGCGGATCCTCAAGGAACAGATCGCGTCGGCCGATGCGCTGCTGATCGCCACGCCGGAGTACAACCACTCGATCCCCGGCGTCGCGAAGAATGCGATCGACTGGCTTTCCCGCCCGCCGAGCGACATCCCTCGAGTCTTCGGAGGGCGGCCGGTCGCGCTGATGGGAGCCACGCCCGGCCGCGGAGCGACTGCGCTCTCCCAGGCCGCCTGGCTGCCGGTCCTTCGCGCCCTCGCCACCCGTCCCTATTTCGAGCGCAGCATGATGATCGCGGAAGCGGGAAAGATCTTCGACGCCGAAGGCGCGCTGACGGACGAGGCGACGAGGGAGAGGTTGAAGAAATTTCTCGCGGGGTTCGTCCAGATGGCGAGGGAGAGGAAAAGGCAGAAGGCAGAAGGCAGAAGGCAGAAGTAAAGTCAACAGCAGAAGCCGAGTTCTGCTCCTGCCTTCGCCTTTGGTTCTGACTTTACTTCTGCCTTCTGCCTTCTGCCTTCTGCCCTGTAGCTTTCGGCCCCTCGCCCCTCGCCCCTCAGTCCCGCTCCGCCGCCTTCAGCAGCCCCTCCACGGGCCCCGCGATCCTCTCCGCCATGATCTCGTACCCTCGCGCGTTCGGGTGGATGGCGTCGCTGCGGAGATCGGGCTTCGTGAGAATCCCCTCGAGCGATCCCTCCACGAGCAGCGCCCCCTCTTCTTCGGCGACCCGCTCATACATCGCGCGGTAATTGGCGCTCAGGCTCGGGAACTCGAACCCGAGCAGCACGACCATGGCACCGGCGTCCTGAACCGACCGCACGATCGATCGAAGAGTCGCCTCCGTCGACGGGAGCGGGGCTCCGCGGAGGAAGTCGTTTCCTCCGAGCCCGACGATCACCACCTTCGGGTCGCGGGATAGAACGTCCCGCTCGATCCGGCCCAGGGCCCCGTCGGTCGTGTCACCGCTAACTCCCGCATTAACGACCGGCACACCCAGCCGGGCAGAGAGTCGCGAGGGATAGTCCTCTCCCTCCCCCGCCCCGTAGCCCGCGGTCAACGAATCGCCGAACGCGATCACTGCGCTCCCGCGCGAGTCGAGATTCTTCACGTCCGAGTACGAATCCCCCCGCAGCATCCAGATCGCGACGAGGATCAGCACCGCGGCGCCCACGGCCATCGTGGCAGGAGGAAGGGGGCGGCCGTAGGGGGGCTTCCTGGGGGGAGCGGTCGGGCGGGGCATCGGATGATTAAACCAGAAGCGAAGAGCCGGGTCATCCTGAGGGAGCGCCGCGGGAACGGCGAATTCACGAAAACCGTGCGCGCGACCGAAGGAACTCAAAATTGCAGGATCCTGCAACCTGCGTCGGCTCGTTTCAGGACGATCCTCGCATTCTGAGATCCTTCGTCGGCGCGCACGGTTGCGGTGAGGACTCGTCCTCCGCGCGCCTCCTCAGGATGACGAAAACTGACTTCTGCCTTTCCTAGCCCCTAGCCCCTAGTCCCTAGCCCCTTGCTTCGGCACCGAGACGTTCGCCAGGCTCTCGGCACTGTTCCCCGAGGCGTCGGTGCAGGCTACGGTGAGCGTGTAGACGCGGCCGCTGCCGGTTCCGGCCCGCTCGGAGCGGAGCTGGACGTTGTGCTCGTCGATGACGATCCAGTCGGGAGCGGTATCGCCATCACCCGTGCCGTTCACGGGCTCGTTGCTCGCCACGGACAGCGTGCACGAGGGAGCAGCATCGCCGCCGTCGGCTACGGTGTAGTCTACGGTGACGTTCACCATCTTGTGGGTGACCGGCCAGAGGAAGGTGGTGCTCAGAACGAGGTTCGAGATGGTCGGCGCGGTGGTGTCGATCACGGTCACGTCGACCGTCCCCACCGCGCACTGCGGATCGGACGCTCCGCCGGTGACTCCATCGTCGCAGACGCGATAGTCGAAGCTCGCCGCGCCCCCGAAGCCCGGAGTCGGGACGTAGGTGATGATGCCGCCCGCGAGCGAGACGGTGCCGTGGGTAGTGGCGCCCGGAATCACCGCCGTGACCGTGAGCGTCTGATCGCTCTCGTTCGCCGGCCCTGCGACGTCGTTCGCCAGCAGATCGGACGCGGGGAAGACGAGCGTGGTGTTGTCGTTCGTCGTCTTCGCATCATCTCCCGCCACCGGCGCATCGTTCACCGGAAGCACCACCAGCGTGACTTTGGCGATCCCTGACGAGCGGGTTCCGTCGTCGACGCGGTAGGTGAAGCTGTCGTTGCCGAAGAAATCCGGAGCGGGGGTGTAAGTGCGCGAGCCATTCTCGCCTTCGAGCGTTCCGAAAGCCGGCTCGGTGAGAATCGTGTAGTTGAGCGATCCGCCACCGACCGCGTCGAGGGTGAACGACTTCGCCGTGTCCTCATGGGCCGCGACGAACTGGTCGGCGGCGCCCGGAGGGTTTACTCCGTTCACCCCCGCCTCGATTGCGTTCTCGACCGCATCGGGGAGGTTCGCGAAGAAATCGTAGCCGGTGAGCGCTTCGACCTGGTCGACGCTCGTCAGCCACTCCTGCCAGCCGAACGAAGTTCCCGTCCGGATTCCCTGCCGGTTCGGCATGATCACGGCGATGGTGCGGGTCGATGCGTCGACGCGCGCGATGTCGTTTCCGCCCATCTTCGGAAGAACGAGCGCCACCTTCCAGGTATACGCCGGGACGGTTACCCGGCCGCCGGCGATGGTCGCGGCGAATCCGTTGGACCCTTCCCCTCCCACGCCCGCGCCTCCGGCGACGATGTAGAGCTCATGGTCGGGCAGCAGGCTGCGGAGGTACATCTCCATATCTCCCCACGGTCCCTGATTGTTGTCGGGGGCCTGGGGAATCATGTTGGTCATGAGGAACGTCGCCTGGTTCGTCGGGATCGCGTCGTGGTCATTCCGGTCGGCGTTCGGAACCAGGTGACCTCGATCGAACCCTGACCCGGAGTAGTCGAACTCCCCGACGCGGTACCAGTCGGCCGGGACCGCCGGATCGGGGCGGAAGGTGTCGACGCGCCCGAGAAAGCCGGTCCACTCATCGCTCAGGTGCCAGCTCACCCAGTTCGCCGTTCCGCGGTCGCGGTTGTACGAGAGCGCGAACTCCGGCTTTTCCATCAGATAGTTCGCCGGGTACTCCACGTCGGGAGTGGCGCCGGACGGGTTGCCCATGGTGAGGTGAACGTCCGGCGGATACGCGGGCGGCTCGCCCGTGGCGACGGTGAAGCTCCAGATCTCGTCCGCCGCGAGCGTGTCGGTGCCCGGATCGGCGTCGTCGAGATCCTCGTCGTGAACCGCATTCGCGAAGATGGTCACGGTGCAGCGGTCGCCAGGGGTGAAGTTCACGTTCGGCGTGATCGTCCGGTACTTTCCTTCGCCGGCGATCGTCGCGTCGTTGTGGAGCCCGGTCGCGTCGCACTGAATGGAGAACCAGTTGGCGTCGACGGTGACCGGCTCCGTGAAGGTGAGGTCGATGCTCGCATCGCGAGGCGCGTTGAATCCGTTCTGCGAAGGATCGGTGTTCGAGATGGCCGGGCCATACTCGATGAACGGTGCGGTGCGGCGTGGATTCGGGGTGGCGCGGTCGAAGTCGCTCACGTTGTCATTCGTGTCGATCTCGCCTCCGCCGAGGCGGATGGCGGCGAGTGTGCTGCTGAGCGCCCCCGTCGGCCCCGTTCCCTCGAAGCAGTTCGCGGATCCGAAGCCGACGAAGTCGACCAGATCAGGGTCCGACAGAGGACACGATCCCTCCAGGAGAGTGGAGTTTCCGACCAGGGCGATCTTGCCACTCGTGCCGCTCATGTTCATGGCGCCGGTGATGTTCGCTTCCGGCAGGTCGACTCCGGTCGATCCACCGGCGAGCGCTGCGAGGAAATACTGGCCCGGACCGATCTCACCCGCGAGCGGGAGAAAGGTGTTATTGAATCCCCAGCTGCTGCCGCTCGAGGAAGCGTACTGGAGGCTCCAACCCGTCAGGTCGACGGTTTCATCGGTCGGGTTGTAGAGCTCGACGAAGTCGCGGTTGTAGATCGCGCCTGAGTTTCCTCCGCCGCCGTAGACCTGGCTGATGACCACGTGATTGAGAGGACCGGCCGGCTCGAGGATGCCGAGCGCGATGGTGGTCGAGCCCGATCGCCCCTGGGCGTCGGTGATCGTCACCGGCAAAGAAAGGGCGCCGGAGGAGACGTGCGAGGCGACCGTCGTGCTGAAGGTGAAGGTCCCGTTGTTCTGATCGTCGAACGGCTGGCTGGAAACGCCGCCGATCGCCGACAGGTCGGCCGAAACCGTGATTCCGGTGCTCTCCGGATTCACGCCCGCCGTGACCGAGACGGTGAGCGAAACATCTCCTCCCGGAAAGACGGACGCGGGCGAGGCGGACCCGATGCCGGAGGGGTCGGTAGGCATTCCCGGCTGGCAGGCCACGCCCGGAGAAGCGCTGTTCCGGGGTGTAGGAGTGCCGCGTGTGAAGTCGCTCGCATTGTCGTTCGTGTCGGTGCAGCCGCTGTCGTTGCGGATCGCAGCGGTTGCGTTCGTGAGAGCGGTTGTCGGGCCGCTTCCCTCGAAGCAGTTCGCGCTCCCGAAGCCGACGAAATCCACGGCGGGGGGACACGAGCCCGTGAGTAACGCGGTCGAGTCGATCAGGGCGATCTTTCCTGCGGTCGCAGACATCGTGATCGTTCCCGTCGCGTCCGGCGTGGGAAGACCGACGCTTCCGCCGGAACCCTGCGACTGCTGAATCAGGTAGTAGCGTCCCGGCTGGATCGTGCCGCTCAGATTCGTTCTCGACCACGACGTGCCGCCGGAGCTTCCGTACTGGACCGACCAGCCGTTGAGATCCACCGGCTCCGTGCCGCGGTTCAGCAGCTCAATGAAATCGTGGGTGTAGGTCGCTCCGCTGTTTCCCCCTCCTCCGTACACCTGGCTGATGACGACCTGAGCGGACGCATTCATGGAGAGGAGGCAGAGGACGGACAAGGCCCAGACGAGATTTCGGCGCAAGTTGTGGCTCCTTGAAAGGTGAGGGATTGGGGGTGCGAGACGATGATAACTCACCGTCAGGGAGTTTCGTTTCCATTTCACGCATTTTTTACGCGCGTGGTATCCAGCGATCCTCCGCCACCGAACTGTGGCACTCTTTGCGCTAGTTGAGGTCGATGTGTACAGATTCCTTCGCTACGTCCCGAAAAATCACCTGAGCCGGCTCGCCGGCGGGCTGATGCACGTCCGGTTTCCTCGCCCCATCGCGCGCCGACTGGTGCGCTGGTTCGCGGACGCCTACAAAATCGACGTCTCCGCCGCGTCGCGCGAGCTCGAAGAGTACGGCTCGATCGGCGAGTTCTTCACCCGCGACCTTCGCGAAGGATTGCGCCCGATCGAGAGCGACTTCGTCAGCCCCGTCGACGGCTTTCTCCGCAATTTCGGACTCGTCACCGACGGTAAGCTCGAGCAGATCAAGGGGAAGACCTACACGCTCGACCGCTTTCTCGGCGATGAGACCAGCGCCCGCCGTTACCTCGGCGGCGCCTTCTTCAACCTCTATCTCTCCCCAACCGACTACCACCACATCCACTCCCCCGTTGGCGGCACCATCCCGGCCAGTCTTCACATCCCGGGAAAACTCTGGCCGGTCAACGACTGGTCGCTCGCGAACATCGACGAGCTCTTCTCCATCAACGAGCGCGTGATCACCTACGTCGACTCCCATCTCGGGCGCGTCGCGGTCGTCATGATCGGCGCGACCAACGTCGGCAAGATCAGCGTCACCTACGACACCTTCATCTCCAACGCCTCCGGCTCCCCCCGCAAAGCCTCACGCACCTACGACCCGCCCGTCCCCATCGCCACCGGCGACCGCCTCGGCACCTTCCACATGGGATCGAGCGTGGTCGTCCTGGTGGAACCCGGAAAGATCGATCTGGAGAAAGTGAAGCTGAAGGCGGGGACGAGCGTGCGGTACGGGCAGGCGGTGGTGAAGCAGGGGCTAGGGGCTAGGGGCTAGGGAAAGGCAGAAGGCAGAAGGCAGAAGGCAGAAGTAAAAGCAAAAACAAGTCACAACCGCTGACGTCATCCTGAGGGAGCGCCGCGAGATCGTCACACCGCGCAGCCGGTGAGCGCGACCGAAGGATCTCAAAATGGCAGGATCGCGCCACGTGCGATCCTACAGCTTCGGATTTTGAGAGACGATCCCTAACTTTCACCGAGCTGCGAGGGCGAGGGCCAGGGGCGAGAAGGAATCGCTGCGCGATTCCCCCCTAGCCCCTAGAGTCCCTAGCCCCTAGCCCCTGTCTTTCTTCACCACACCCGGCACCGCTTCTCCGACACCATCGCGTCCCCTTCCTTGCACCCCCATGCCTTCTCGAACTCCTCCATGTTGAGATGAGGTCCGATGGCGCGGATGTGACCCGGCGAGTGGGGGTCGGTCTGGATCTGGTTGCGGAGAGCTTCCTCGGTGGCCTGGCTGCACCAGGCGTTCGTCCAGCCGATGAAGAAGCGCTGGTCGCCCGTGAGGCCGTCGATGACCGGAGCTTCCTTCCCGTGGAGCGACTGCTTGTAGGCGATGTAGGCGATCCGGAGACCGGCGTTGTCGCCGATGTTCTCGCCGAGGGTCAGCTTGCCGTTGACGTTGACTCCGCCCGCCTCGTACTGGGCGTACTGGTCGACCAGGCAGGAGGCCCGCTCGTCGAACGCCTTCGCGTCCTCCTCGGTCCACCAGTCCTTGTTGTTCCCCTGGTGGTCGTACTTCCGGCCCGAGTCGTCGAACCCATGGGAGAACTCGTGTCCGATCACGCCGCCGATCGCCGCGTAGCTGTAAGCGTCGTCGCCGAAGCGGTCGAAGAGGGGCGGCTGCAGGATGCCGGCCGGAAAGACGATCTCCATCAGCGGCGGGCTGTAGTACGCATTGACCGTCGGCGCCGTCATTCCCCATCGTTCCTTGTCCGTCTTGCCGCCGATGAGGCCGTAGTTGCGGTTGCGCTCGTAGTTGAAGGCGCGGTGGCTGTTGCCGAAGAAGTCGTCGCGCGCGACGGTGACGCCCGCGTAATCCTTCCAGGTCTCCGGATGGCCGACCTTCTTCGTGTTGAAGGCGGCGAGCTTCATGAGCGCCTTCTTCTTCGTCTCGTCACCCATCCATTCGAGATCGTCGATGGTCAGCTTCATCGCAGTGCGGAGGTTTTCGATCATCTCCGCCATCTTCTTCCGCCCCTCGGGGCCGAAGTTGTTGGCGACGTAGAGCTGTCCGAGAGAGTCTCCGAGGGCGCGGTCGGTGGCGCCGACGCACTTCTTCCAGCGCGGCTGCATTTCCTTCGCCCCGGTCATGTACTGCTGGTAGAAGCTCCACGCCTCCTGCTCGAAGGCCAGCGGCAGGCGCGGCGCCGCGTCCGCGACGACGCGGAAGCGGAGATAGGTTTTCCAATCGTCGATCGACACCTCGTCCATGGTCGCGCCCAGCGACTCGTAGAACTTCCGGCTCACGACGTTGAGGCGCGTCACTTCCGGCACTTCCGCGTTCGCGAGGTAGGTGTCGAGCTGAATCGACGGGACCATCTTCGCGAACTCGGCGCGGGTCATCGGATTTTTCCGGTTCTCCGGATTCCGCATCGCGACGCGGTCCATGGCCGGCTCGGCGAGCCGGGTCTCGATCGCCATGATCCGGTTTGCTGCATCCGAGGCCGCTTCCGGCTTCTCGCCGAGAAGCATGAGCATGTTCGTTACGTGGGAGACGTACTTTTCGCGGGTCTCGACGCTCTTCGGGTCATCCCGGAAATAGAAGTCACGATCCGGAAGGCCGAGCCCACCCTGGCTGAAGAAGGCGATCTGGAGATCGGAGTCGTTCATGTCGGCCGAGGGGTAGAAGGAGAAGATGCCCGGAACGCCCTGGCGGTGGAGCCAGGAGAGCGTGGCGATGAGCGACTCGCGATCCTTGATCGCGTCGACACGCGCCAGCTGCGGCTCGATGACCGCAGTGCCGCGCTTTTCGATCAGCTCCTCGTTCATGCAGGAGGCGTAGTAGTCGCCGACCTGCTTCTCGAGAGGCGAGCGCGTTTCCGAAGGTTTCGCTGCGGTCTCGAGGATGTCGCGGAGGAGCAGGATGTTCCGCTCTCCCAGCGCCGTGAGCTGACCGAACCGCGAGCGGTCGGGCGGCATCGGGTTCTGCTCGATCCATTTGTTGCAGACGAAGCCGTAGAAGTTCTCGCACGGCTTGACCGAGCGATCGAGCTGGTCGGCCGTGAAGGCCCCCGTTGAAGGTTTCGATTCGACGCTGTCCGCGTCCGCCGCAAAAAGCGGGACCGCCAGAACTGCCAGCGCCAGGGTGACTGCTGTGAGCACGCGCATTCCTTCACCTCGAGTCGATGTTGATTTCAGAGTGGATTCAAAGCCCTCGGGAGTATAAGCCCGGGCAGCTCCGCATTTCCGTGACGGGATCGTGAGGAAACGGCGATAGGACGAACAGAACCTATTCGTCCTATCCGTCCCCCCTACGAAAACCGCCACCGCAGCCGGTACGAAGGCTCGTGCCGCATCGCCTCTTCCACCGCCACGCGCACTCCGCCCGCCGTCGGGGCCCCGCGGCGAAGGCGCGGCCGGGCCGCGAAGGCCGCCGGATCGATCACCGCTCGCTCCCCTTCCCGGTGCGCTTCGAGCCAGGCGCTCAACGGATCGGGGTCGATCCAGCGGCCGTCGAGAAGGAGAAGAGAGTCGATCACGCCCCGGCGCGGGATCTCGAAGCAGTCGTCCGCCGCGTCCCGAAATCCTTCGACTTCGAGGACCTCTCCCTCGACGCAGACGACGAGATCCGCGGGAAACGGATCGTAGACCTCGAGCGAGCGCTCGTTGAAGTTCCACCCCGCGTTCTCAGTCGAGACGGCCGCGCCGGCCACCTCGTGCATCGCGTTGCTCAGTCTCTCGAGGATCTCGATCTCCTCCTCCGACAGCGGATAGTTCGCCTCGACGTCCTTCTCTGCGGTCACGTCGGAGAACAGGTTCCGGAAGACCGTCTCGGCACGGTCCGGGGCGATCTCCAGATACGCATACAGTGCATCGGCCTCAGTGAGATAGGCCGCCACCAGCTCGCTCCACAGACCCAGCTCCCGGTCCACCGGTCCGCGAGCTCCCGCCGCGGCCGAGCCCGAGGAGCCGGGAACGATCAGCAGTTGACGCTCGTACTCATCCGCGATCGACGAGATCGTTAGATTCGAGCCGTTGAAAAACAGCGGCAGGTTCCGGGCCGGAAAGATCGCAGAGTGGCGCACCTGACTGAGCCTGCGCACGCGGCCGTCCCGCGAGTGGACGAGCGTCCGCTCCTCGTGCACGGCCTCGACTCCTTCGAAGCGTCGCGACCAGGGATCGGTGCCACGTTCGAACGCGTCCCGAAGGTCGGCGAGCCGGCGCGTCAGCTGCGCGCTCTCCTTCTGTCCGCTCAGGATCGTCACCCGCGCGGTCGCCTCGACCTCGGGCCCTTCCCCGAAACGAAGAACCACTTCTTCCGAGACGGGATCCTCGAAACAGCCGGTCGAGAGGAGAACCAGCAGCGTGGCGAGTAGAACGGCGGATCTCTTCATGCGTCCTCGCTGATCAGAAGGACCGGGCAGAACTTGGGGTCAGCCCGGCAGTTGGTCGAGCAGCGCCTTCTCGGCTTCCGTGAGCTCATCACGGAGGTTCTCGTTCGTCTCGAGGAGTGCGGCGACGTCGGCGAGATCCTGGAGACGCTTCGATCGCCTCCGGGCCGGATCGCTCCCCGCTCGAAGCTTCGCGTGCAGGAGGTCGACGACGCGAACGACGCGCAGCACGACGCGATCGAGAACGATTTCCTCGGCCTCCACGATGGCAGACGCGAGGAGCGGATCGTCAGTGAACTGAATCGGCGTGCCGTCGGAAGCGACCCAGTTCTCGGAGCGCTCGAACGAGCCGGTCCGGCGAAATCCGGCCTTCTCGAGGGCTGCTGCGGGGATGGCGTCGCGTGTTCGCAGCGCGATGTCGATATCGAGCGTGGTCCGCGGCTCGGGATGGTGGACCTGGAGGGCCAACCCCCCGATGATCGCGTAGGGCACGCGCTCCTCGCCGAGAATCCGACAGACGGCCAGCAGCGCGGGCCTTTTGCTCTTCTCCATTTCGCCCCTCAGCCAATGCCACTGCCGGTCCAGCAGGAATCCGGCGTCCAGTCCCGAGACCATGATCTGCATTGTACTCGCGCCATGGACAGCCGCCGGCCCGGACGTAGGGACCGCCTGCGGCGGTCCGGTGCCGCGCAGCGGCACAGCTCTCAGAAAACCCCGAAAATGCTTCTCAGCGTCTCGTAGAGCCCGACCAGAATGAGGACGATCGCCGTCGCCGGCCGGAGCCAGCGCTCGAGGCGCCCGGCCGCGTCGAACATGGCTCCTACCTTCGTCGTCCCGAATGCGATCGCGCCGGCGAACACCGCAACCGGGATCCCGGTGGCGACCCCGTAGACGCCCGGAAGGGTCAGGACCGAGTTGTGGGTCACCGCCAGAGGGATCAGCATCCCGAAGAAGAGAGCCGCGGAGACGGGGCAGAAGGAGAGGGCGAAGAGCGCGCCGAGGCCGGCGGCGCTCCAGAGCCCTCCCTTCCTCACGCTCGCTTCGGACGGAAAGCTCTTTCGCTCGGGGAGGCGGATTGGGATGAGGCCGAGGAGCACCATGCCGATCAGGATCAGCGCGGGACCGAGAAGGCGGTAGAGCGTTCCCTGGAGGAAGTTCGAGATTCCGAGCATCCGTGAGAAGGCGAAGACGGCGATCGCCGCGAGGAGGACGTACGCGACGCTCCGGCCGACCGTGTAGAGCAGCCCCGCCGTCAGCGCGCGGCGCGGCGATCCCCCCTCGCGGCTGACGAAGGCGATCGCCGCGACGTTCGTCGCCAGCGGACAGGGGCTGATCGAGGTCAGCACTCCCAGCCAGATCGCGCTGCCGATCGCAAGAAGAAAGGCGGTGTCCATCAGTGGAGCTCGAGGTAGCCGCGCACGGCGTCCTGCACGTAGTTGAGGTAGGCGGGGCGGTTTCCGACGAAGGCCCACACCTGATCGAGCCGCGTCCATTGCGCAACCGCCCCATCGACCTCCTCGGTCACCACGACCGAGCGCGTCATCAATTGATAATCCTGGACGTAGTGGCGGTTGGCCGGCTCCTCGACGTTGATCGCGCGGAACTCCACGACGCCCGCCTCGATCTCGGAGCGGAACCCTTCCTCCACCGCCTCGCGCGCGTAGGTCTCGACCTTGCGGCAGGTGGCGCATCTCACGTTGCCGTGAAAGTAGGTCGCGACGACCTTGCGAGCTTCCGGCTGCGGCTCAGCGACGGGGATGCTCGCCGGCGGCTGCGTCTTCGCGGCGACAGGCGCCGCCTTCGCCGGCTCCGGAGCGGAAGCGACCGCTTTCGTCGGCGCTGGCGCCGCAGTCTGAACGGGTGCCTCGCTCATCACCTCGGTTTCAGAGTTGGGGGACGTTACCTCGGGCGTCTCCGCTGGAGCGGGAGTTGCCGGCGCGACTGCTGCCGCGACGACCGGCGCCCGCTCGGGCGCCTCCTGCCGAAAATCTCCGATCACGACGAACGCAATGGCAACGACGACGAACCCCGCGAGAAGAAGGGTCAGTGCCTGTTTCGCTCTCATGGCTCCCCCCGGGTCACGCCAGAAGGCGTCGGACTTCGTCGGCCTTCGGAACGCGGCCGGAGAGGATCACCTTGCCGTCGAGCGCAACACCAGGAGTCGCCATCAGGCCGAGCGCCATCATCCGCTCGATCGATTCATCCTTGACGACCTCGAATGCGAGACCGTCGGCGCGGACGACTTCGTCGACGACGCGGAACGTCTCTTTGCAGCGGGAACAGCCGGGACCGAGAACTTCGATTTTTCTGGTTTCAGTCATCACATAGTCTCCTGTCGATGCGTTTGCGCGCCTCGCGCGCGAGTCACGAAAGCCATCCGTAGACGATTCCTGCGCTCATCGCCGCGAGGACGACGAGCCCGACGTATGCGAGTGTTTTCTTCCACCCGACCATCCCCGCGATCACCAGGATGCTCGGCAGAGAGAGAGAAGGACCGGAGAGAAGGAGCGCGAGCGCGGGCCCCTCCCCCATCCCCGCACCGATCAGTCCCTGGAGGATCGGCACCTCGGTGAGCGTCGCGAAGTACATCAGCGCTCCCGCGAACGACGCGATGAAGATCGCGACGATCGAGTTCCCGCCGACCGACGAGGCGATCCACTGCGAGGGGATCATTCCCTCGTGGCCGGGCCGCCCGAGGAGGAAACCGGCGACGAGGACACCGATGAACAGCAGCGGGACGATCTGCTTCGCGAACTGCCAGCTCTCCTTAAACCACGCGCCGAGCTCCCCTCCCTCGCGGGCGAGGACGATCGAAAGCCCGACCGACCCAGCGGCGAACGCAGCGACGGGACTCTCGCGGAAGAGGATCGCCAGAACGGCAACCGGTACAACGACGAGCGCGAGCTTCCCAACCGAGAGGCCGAACCAGCGAACCAGCATCACCGCAAGGGCGGCGGCGGAGAGTGCGGTCAGCCACCAGCGGATCGACCAGATGAACATCCAGACGCCGTCGGCCGCCGGCCGTCCCCAGTTCGCAAAGACGAGAATGGCGACGAGAGAGCCGAAGAAGAGGACGTTCTGCCCGAGCGTGTGGGCGGGTTCTTCGTCGGCGGGTTGATCGAAGCCCCAGGTGGCGGCGCGCGCGGTCTCCTCGCGTCGGAAGAGGAACTGCATCCCGAGTCCGATGAGAGCGGCGAAGCCGATGGCGCCGATGGCACGGGCGAGGCCGAGCTGCCAGCCAAGGACGCGGGCGGTGAGTGCGATCGCGAGGACGTTGATCGCGGGTCCCGAGTAGAGGAAAGCCGTCGCCGGCCCGAGTCCCGCTCCCATCCGGTAGATCCCGCCGAAGAGCGGGAGGACGGTGCAGGAGCAGACGGCGAGGATCGTCCCGCTGACCGAGGCAACGCCGTAGGCGAGCGGCTTGGGGGCACGGGGACCGAGGTACTTCATCACGGAGCGCTGGGAGAGGAACACCGAGATCGCGCCGGCGATGTAGAACGCGGGGATGAGGCAGAGGAGAACGTGCTCCCGCGCATACCACGCGGCCAGCTGGACGGCTTCAATGAGGGCGCCATCGAGGCGGGCCGAGCTCTCGGGGAGAAAGTAAAACGCCGCGAAGAGGGCCACGAGGGCGGCGAGCGCCTTCCACTCGGTGCGCCACTCGAGGGAAGGAACGGCAGTAGGGCTAATCGTCATTTCGCCAACTCACGAAATAGCATAGAGCGGCGGGCGGAAGAGCGGGGTGACGATGATCACGTGTCAAAGGAGATGTCATCCCGGCGGATGTCATCCCGAGCGGAGCGAGGGATCAGGGGGGGCGGGGAATCCGTAAACGCGGAAACCCTGTCGGCGGGAAATGTGAATTCGTCGTGGGCGGCGCCCGGCCCGCCAACGGAGCGACCATGCAGTGGCAAGTTCCAATAACTTAGAAAAGGAAAGACCGGACCCTCTTCCCTCCTTCCCTGCCCCGTTCGGTGGGGACCCCCTGGCGCGGCGCTATACTCAGTCGCCTACGAGCGAGAGCCGACGAAGCTGTGAAGGTGCGTGAGATCATCCGGATCCTGGAAGACGATGGATGGCGCCTCGTCCGCACACGCGGAAGCCACCGGCGTTCCGGCATAGCTCGAAGCCTGGAACCGTTACAGTGGCGGGGAAGGAAAGTGTCGATATCCCGGCTGGCACTCTGGCCAGCATCGTGAAACAGGCGGGCCTGAAGCGATGAGCAGAGAATACGTAGTCGTGGTCGAAAAAAGTGAAAGCGGCTTCGGCGCCTTCGTACCGGACCTGCCAGGTTGCGTGGCGGTCGCCGACACACACGAAGAAGCAGTCGAGCTCATCCGTGAAGCCATCCAGCTCCATATCGATAGCCTCCGGGAACATGGCGAACCCGTCCCGACTCCTTCAGCAACTGTCGAAACGGTTGTGGTCCATACGGCAGCCTGACCGCGACGGACCGAGGAACCTCCCCACGCGATGATCCGTGAACGCTTCGAGCAGGACGGGTGGGCGCTGGTTCCACGCTTGCTCTCGCCACGGGAGGTCGAATCCCTTCGCGCGGCGAGCAACGTACTGGCGTCGAAAGGTGCGCACCTCGTGGCCGATGCCGAGATCGACGGCTCGCGTTACCAGGTGCAGTCCGCGAGCGGCCGCCGGGGGGAGCCCGCGGTCCATCCCGGTGCCCTGCGGAAGATCACGTTTGCGTCGTCGGCCTCCGAGGAGGTGGCCCTTCTCCGCAACGATCGACGGATTCTGAAGCTCATGGAGACGGTAGGCGTGAGCGCGCCGCGCTGGATCGTCGATCAGATCAACCTGAAAGAGCCCGGGGTCGGGACGGGCTTTCCCTGGCATCAGGACACGGCCTTCGTCGCATGGCAGCAGCGCGACGCGATCGCGGAACACGGCGGGGCCAACCTGGTGATCGCCCTCGATCGCGCGGACGAGGGGAACGGCGGGTTCGAGGTCCTCTCCGGCACCCATGCCGGCGGCGCAGTCGACTTCGATTACGACGCTTCCGGTACGAATGCGGGCGTCTTCGACGAGAGCCGCAGAACGCTCATCCCGCTCGATCCGGGTGACGCGGTGATCTTCCATCCGCATCTCGCGCACGGGTCGGGACCGAACCACTCACCGCTCCCGCGCCGCCTCGTCGCGTTGTGGTTCATCGGCGCTCCAGCACCGAAAGCAAGAGGCAAAAAACAAAAAGCGACGAAGTAGTGGCCACCGGCGACTACTTCCCAGCCCGCCTTCGGCGCTTTCCTTCTCGCGAAATACCTTCATAACGTTTGGCGTTCATAACGGATGGCGTTATGATTCGATCGCTTGATTCGCAGCTGGAACGACAAGGAAGCAGAAACGCTGTTCGGCCTCGGGCGACCGCGCCGCCTGCCTGCCGACCTGCATCGGACGGCTCTCCGCAAACTGAGAATGCTCGACGCCGCCACCACGATCGAGGATCTTCGGATCCCGCCCGCGAATCGCCTGGAGAAACTCTCCGGGGACCGTTCGGGCCAGTGGAGCATCCGCATCAACGACCAATGGCGCTTGTGCTTCGCCTGGCGCGAAGGGAACGCATACGACGTGGAGATCGTCGACTACCACTGAGGTGAGTGATGGCAAGGCTGACACCCATACATCCCGGCGAAGTCCTTCTCGAAGAGTTCCTCGGACCGCTCGGGATCTCGCAGTACCGGCTCGCGAAGGAGACCGGTGTCCCGCCGCGGCGCATCAACGAGATCGTTCTGGGGAAGCGCGCCGTCAGCGCCGATACCGCCCTCCGCCTGGCGCGGTTCTTCGGGACGTCCGAGCTCTTCTGGCTCAACCTGCAGGCGCGCTACGATCTCGACGTTCAGAGAACGAAGCTCGGCTCGCGGCTGAATGCCGTTCACCTCTTCTCACCGGCGCGCACCGCCGCAGCCCGGAAGACGGCAGTGGCGCGCGGAGCCCGCGCGAAAGAGTCGCGGTCGAACTCCAGGAAAGCGACGAAGTAGCAGTTTGCAACTCTACCGCGTGCGGGTTGGTGCGGCCGAGTGCTGATCCGTTAGACGTCACAACCTCATGCGAGTACTCGCGGCCATTGCTTTGGTAGCGCCATTCACGATCGTGGTGTTCCTCTTTTCTCCAACACTTCGATCGCCGGACGAAGCGCTCCAAGACTTCATCGGCGGCTGAAGCGCAGGCCCGTTAGCCGCCGGAATGTTACGGCGACGTAACCTCAGCTCGAGCCGAAGCGACTACAGTGGATTCATCGAGGGCTGTTGTGACTGGTGACTACATTTGACGAGGCGGACCTTCCATGCGCATGGCCAGTCCAACCAACATGTCCGCTGCTGCCTCGATCCACACAACCAGCGCTGTTGCTGGTCATCGTCGATTCGTCGTTGATCCGGGTTCTCGTGCATCTCGCGCTGCGAAGCTCCTCGTCCGCATCGCTTCGTGCCTCGCACTGATCGGCCTCGCCTCAACGGCGACCGCGCAGCAGCCGACCCCCGGCGAATGGGGGATGCGGGCCCCGGCACTCGTACCCCTCTCCGAGTTGGCGCTCACGGAATCGAACGGCAAGCTCTACCTCATGGGCGGTTATCCGCAGAATCGGGTGACCGCCCGTACGGTCCAGGTCTACGACATCGCCACCGACACCTGGGCCTACGGTCCCCAGCTCCCGCTGCCTAACAACCACGGGATGGCGGCCAGCGTGAACGGGAAGATCTACCTCATCGGCGGCCAGTTGAACGCCGATGACCCCCCGGGCACTAATAGCTACGTGAACACAGTCTACGAGCTCGACCCCGCGGTCGGTGTATGGGTCACGAAGACGCCGATGCCCACGGCGCGCAGCTCCGGCTTTGCCGTGGTGCACGACGGCAGGATCTACGTCGCCGGTGGACGATTGCCGCGCGGATCCGACTTCGCCGTCTACGATCCGGCGGCCAATACCTGGGAGGTGCTGCCGAACCTGCCCACGCAGCGCAACCACTTCACCGGCGCGGCAATCAACGGCCGCATCCACTACGTCGGCGGGCGGCAAGGCAACGGATTGTCGCCCCTCATGACGACCGCGCACGAAGTTTTTGACCCTCAAACGCGGACCTGGACGACTGCCGCCGCCATGCTGCTCCCCCGCAGCGGCATGAACGGGGTCGTGGCCCGCGGTTTGTTCCACGTCTGGGGCGGCGAGGGGCCGAGCGGCATGTTCCACGACCATGACTACTACGACCCCCAGACCAACACATGGACAGAGCTCCCCGATATGCCCATCGCGGTTCATGGCATTGTCGGCTCGGCCTTCGTGGACGGTCTGATCTGGGCGACCGGTGGCGGCACCCATATCGGGGGAAGCTCCGGCAGCACTCTCAACCAGGTGTACCGGCCAGCGGTCGGATTGGCGGAGCCTGGAACGCTGTCCTTTTCATCACCGGCGTTCGGCGCATTAGAGAGCGCCGGCAGCGCCACCATCGAGGTGCAGCGAACCGGCGGATCCGACGGCGCGGTGAGCGTGGCGTACGCCGTCACGGGCGGCACCGCTGTCGATGGAACCGACTATCAGAATGTGAGCGGTGTCTTGAGCTGGAACGATGGTGATGCCGCCAGCAAGACGTTTACGGTTCCGGTCTTCAACGACGCAGTAATCGGCGACTCGAAGACCGTCATCATCACGCTAGCGAATCCCACCGGCGGCTCCGTCCTCGGCGCCCACATCCTGACCGTCTTGACGATCTATGACGACGACCGGCCGCGTCGTCGGGCGGTGAGGAAATAGCGGGTGCATCCGCTGGCCATTTCTCTCCACGTAATCCGCAGTCGTGCCAGACCCTCATTCAGCCTTCGTACGCGGTACCCGCATGACGATCTTTGCGACTTGCTCCATGCCGCTGTAGTGGACTGTGGTGAGAGGACGCCGCACCCAGTCCGGGAACCAGGGGGTGAGGCCGAAGCTGCGGATCGCGGAGAATGTGTAGCGCCCTGGCGGCATCCCCTCCAGCGTCAGCCGGGAAGAGGCGCCGGAACGGAAGGACCTGTTCTGGATCGACTCGATCGCAAGTCGGACCTCTCGCGGAATCGGATGCACGTCCCAATCGAAGATGACGTGCGCGAAGTCCACGGGCTCCTCCTCGGCATCCTCGAAATCGAGGATGAGCTTCTCTCCCGGCTGCTGGACTCGGATCGTGATCTCTTGATCGAATCCGCGCTCGCCCCGTGCAAATGAGCCCTGAGCGGGCACGATCCAGAACGGCACCGGGCGGTCCGGGATGAGACGCCTGAAGGTGATCTCTCCGTTCTCGTCAGCAACGTGACGTCCGTACAGTCCACTTCCCTCGAGGTAGACGGCCCCGGGGATCGGCTTGCCGTCCTCCCAGACCACGCTGACCCGATACTCTGCGCCTGGGCTGACTCGAATGGGCAGCAAATCATTGTGGCCAGGTTTGGCCTGGCCGCCTCCTGCGGCAGGCAGAAATCCCTCGGCTCGGAGCCGGTAACGGTAGTTGCCGGGGACAAAGCTCTCGATCTCGAACCGGCCGTCATCGTCCGTCACCGCGCGAACCGCGGAGTCCCCGTAGTAGAAGAGGTCCTCGAACAGCAGCGCCACTCCGGCTACGGGTTTTCCCGAGCTGGCGTCCACCACCCGGCCCGCGATCGACGCCGAGGGGCCGCCGATCGCTACGGTCTGCGCCTTCTCCTCGCCGATCTCCACCTCGGTCGCCGCCCGGATGTTGGCATCGGCCAGATGCGCGGTATGCCTTCCCTTCTCCCAGATCGTGATGGTCGATTTCCCTGTCGCGTCGGTCGGCGCGGTCTGGACCCGATGCCACGGCGGGCCCCACTGCGTGATCTGCACCGGCACGCCCTCGATGGCTTTGCCGTCGCGCGACACATCGACGGTCACCTCCGTCGGCTGAATCGCGACCTCGATCTCGAGCTCTTCCTCAGGTGTGACATTGAAGAATCGGGACAGATACTCCCCCTGGTCGTGGCCTCGGACGACCAGTCTCAACTGGCCCTCGGGCAGGTTCTCGAACTTCACCGACGACGCGTCATCCGTCAGCGAAACGGAATCGATCAGCGGGAAAGCCCGCTGCGTCATGAACAGATCCGGCGCGTCGTGGCGCAGCTGCAGCCGATGCCACCTCTCAGAATCAGAATTCGCCCGGCGCGGGTAGTCGGGAGCGGGAATCTGCGCCGTCGGATCGTCCAGGATCTCGACGACGAGCGGTGTCTTCACGAATCCGCGGTCGAGATCCACGGTCAGCGTGCCACCCTTCGCGAGACGTACAGTGTCCAGGTCGAGGTCGCGCCTGCGGTTGCTGATCGTGAACCACGCCTGCGCCGTGCCGGGATACTCGATCCTGAACGACTCAGGAAGAATGCAGTTCCCCTCCCCGGTGCATGGAGCTTCGTAGAGTACCTCTCCGAAGTTGTCGGAGATCGCAAGCACGTCACCCTCATTGCCGATCATCACCGCGGCCGTAAGAAACTTTCCTTCACGATCGATCACGGTGCCACGAATCCGGGGGAGCGGCTCGAGGGTGATGACGCCGGCATTGACCGCTTCGAGCACGCGCATGCGCGGGAGCGTGGTGACAGCGTGGCGGCTGGCCTTGAGCCGGATGTCCCACGTTCCGAGGGGTACGAGAATTGTCCGGAGACGCACGACGTCGACCGCGCTCAGCTCAATCTGCCACAGGCCTGGCGACTCGCGAGTCCCGATGGTCAGTGTGGTGGCTTGCGGCCAGTCGCGATCCTCGGAACCTTTGATCTCGAGATGGATGGCGGCCGGCCCCTCGGGCAGCATCACGTTGTTCGCGCTCGCTGGGACGATCCCAAGCGCGATCGTCGACCGATCGGCGCTGATCCAGCCGAAGACGCGCTCTTCGGGACTGCTTTCCACCTCAAAAGATCGCCCCTCGACGGATGGACAGCGGTTCGCGACCATCCCGGAGCCGGAATCGCGCAGACAGAGATTTCCTCTGTGCGGTTCACCCGACAGCGGGCCGAGGCTCTGCATCGCGAGAACCATCGTGAGGATGATGTGCATGTTGGTTAGATGGATGGTAGGCGAAACAGGTTCCGACTGACTCACCGTCGTCCCGAAGAACGCACGCGCAAGTTAGAAGTAAAAAGCAAAGGGGACGAAGTAAAAAGTAAAAGATTGGGTCACGCCCAACCCAGAACGAACCTACATCTCGCGCCGACAGGGTTCCTGCGCACGGGAATTCCCCACCCCCCCTGATCCCTCCCTTCGTCGCTTCGCTCCTCAGGGCAGGCACTCCGTTCGGGATGACATCACGGGTCCGTGAAGGTGACGTGGTAGACCGGCTGGCTGCGCTCCCGCAGGGGGAGCACGATGCCATCGCGCTCGAGCTGCTGGAGCACGGCGCCGAGCTCGCCCTCGAGATGCGGCGCGTGGAGGGTCCCGAGGTTGTCGAGGCGCGTGGTCACCTCGGCGCGCAGGGGTGGGGTGACATCGAGCTCCGCGGCCAGGGATCGGTGGTCGAGCGACTGCGGCGCCGCGAAGCTGAGGTAGGCGATGTCCAGGGTCGTGCCGAACTCGTGGGAGCTCCTCTCGTCAGCCGCATTGGAATTCCGCCGTTGCAGTGCCGACTGCTGATCGCTGGTGCGCAGTACAGAGGTTACGTCGAGACGGAACGGCGGCAGCCCATGCTCATCGAGCCGCGCGTGGAACCGTCGCCCGACCTCCTCCAGGGCCGCCCGCGTGCCGGGCGTCACGTACGGCAGCGAGTGATCCAGATCCCGCAGCACCCACCACTCGGTCGACTCCGGCAGCTGCACCAGTGCACCACGGTCGACGAGGTTGGCCAGGTGGGCGCGGTCGCGCACGGGGCCGACGCCGTTGCTGCGGGCCGCCGCAACGTGCGTCTCGTTCAGATGCAGCCGCATGTCCTTCCGGATGGATCCGATCAATCCGGGCAGCCGCTCAACAGCCGACTCGATCTCCGCCAGCCGCTGCTCGAGCACGTCTCGGGTACGCGCCTCCATCGCAGGGTCCGAGGGGTGCGCCGGCGGCGCCGACGACGCAGGCTCCTGCACAGGTGCCACGTCGCCCGTGGCGCGGGTCTCCGCGCTGCCGCTGCCGCCGCCGTCGCCGCGGCAACCGAGCAGAGCGGCGGTCGCGAGGAAGCAGAGGGTTGCCAGTCTGATGTTCATGGAAGTCGTATTGGCAAGAGCTGCGCCCGGGGACGTCCATGGGGCAGGACGAAACTTACATCCCGCGCCGATGTCATCCCGAGCGGAGCGAGGGATCAGGGGGGGCGGGGAATTCGTACGGCGCGGGAACCCTGTCGGCGGGAGTTGTGAGTTCGTGTTGACCTTCACGACGACCTTACATCCCGCGCCGACAGGGTTCCCGCGTCACCGGATTTCCCACCCCCCCTGATCCCTCACTCCGCTCGGGATGACATATACTTCGGGAATCGGCGAAATGGCGAAACGGTTCCGATCGACGATGGCTGAACACCTTTCCCGCAAGCTCTCCTGGCTCGACCGCTGGCTGACTCTATGGATCTTTA
>Ga0209347_1002506_pt1 | contig 24051 bp, 29 predicted proteins | sample AutmiccommuBRH23_FD_187382 | JGI IMG/M metagenome (GOLD analysis project Ga0209347, IMG submission 187382) | Deep subsurface microbial communities from Mt. Terri, Switzerland - Autotrophic microbial communities BRH/23 (SPAdes) (version 2) | ecosystem: Environmental > Aquatic > Deep subsurface >...
AGCGATTCCACCAAGCCCGGCTGAGCCTCGGGCAGGGCGGCGGGATCGGTGGCCGGCAGCGGCGAGGCCGGCGGACGCGAGGTCTGCAGGACCATCACGTTGACCCGAGAGGCCAGCACCCGTCGCGGCAGGGCCGCGGTGACCGGCCCGTGGGCGTTTCCGGTGTCCTGGGTGAAGATGTCGGAGACCACGTTGCCGTTGAGGAAGATGTATTGCAGCCGGGTCACCACCCGATGCTGGAGCCACCGGTCCTGTCCCCCAGGTCTTTTCGCCACCCATCCCGGCGTGACCTCGACACCGGAAACCATGTAGCTCTTGCCGAAGTCGACAGCGAGGATCTTGCCTTCGAGGGCTTCATCGCGGGAGCCCCGCGCGCACACCCACGCCGAATCGGTGGCCGTGTCGGTCAGCGACTGCGCCGAGGTCGACCCGGCTGCGCACGGGGCACTGGCGGTATACGGGATGGACTGGTCTTGGGGGACTGTCGGTGCCGCGGAGGTGGGAACCGGCTGAGGCTGGGCCACCGGCGCGACCACAGTCGGACTGTCCTGACGGGGCGCTGCCGGGGTGTCGGTGTCGCTGAAGGTCACCAACGCCGCCACGATGGCCGTCACTGCCACGAGCAGTCCCGCTCCCAGCACCACGGCGGTGCGTTTGGCGCCGGCATCAGCGCGTGCCACCCCGGATTCGTCGCGATCGGCGGCCAGCGCCGTCGCGGCGGCCAGCGCCGTCGCGGCGTCGAGCTGCACGGGCGGCACATCGGGTGCGATCGCGGCGGCCGGATGCAGGTGCCGGTCGGTGAGCGCTTCGTCCTCGGCGTTGGCGTTGGCGTTGGCGTCGAGTTCGTCGACGTCGAGTTCGGCGGCGTCATATTCGGGGGTGGCGGAGGCGTCGACGTCGGCGAAGTCGCTGCCGGCGGCGTCAGAATGCACCGTCCCGACCGGCGGCGCGGCCGACGAGTCGGGGCCGCCCAGCAGGTCATCGACCCAGCACTCATCGGTGATCGGCGAGGTGTCAGCCACGGCGGTCGTCCTCAATCACCTCGGCGTCGACCACCGTCGGCGTCGGCTGCCACGCCACCGGCGGGGGTCCCATCCACACCGGAAGCAGCACCCACCCACCTGGGGCCTGCGGCGCCCAGCCCACCGGCCGCGCAGGCGGCGCCGTGCGTGCGGGGGTCACCGCGCGTGCGGTCGGCAGCACCGGCAGCTGCGGCCGGTGCGGGCGCCGGGCCTGCACCGCTTTGATCACCACGACCGCCACGGCGATCAACAGCAGAAGCGGAGCGAGCTTGATGACGATGTGCACCACCGCCAGCGCGAGGACCGCCGTCAGGGCGGCCATGACGGCAAACAGAGCCAGAAGTATCCTCATGTGGGCAACCTAACGTCGATGTATGACATAAATCGGCCGTCGCAATTTGCTGGCCGACTTCGTGAATCTGGTGCGGTAAGTTGGGGATTATGACGGTCCCAGCCGACGGCGTTCCCCGACTCATGCACTTCGTCGACGCCCGGCTGTCCCAGCTGCGGATGAGCAAGGAAGAGGCCAACCGTCGAGGCTTCCCCCACCCCAGCACGTTGGCCGCCGTGCGCGACCGCGACTCTCAGCGCACGCCCACCGTGCGCACGTTGCTGCGGATCGACCGCACCCTGGGCTGGCAACCCGGCTCGGCCGCGGTGGTCCTGCTGGGGGGCGCACCGTTGAGCGTGACCGCTCGCACCACCCGCGGCGTGCGCGCCCACGAGCAGACCGCTACGCCGATGACCGCTGATGACGTCGCCGATCGGCTCCTGGGCCAACTGCACGACGAGATCGAGCGGGCCCGTAGCGACGTGCGCGCCGCCGACGAACGACTCCAGCGCCTCTACACAGTGCACGAGCGGCTGGCCCAGGAGTTGCGCGTCGACCACACTCTGGTCGAGGAGTTCGACGACCAGGATGCCGTCACCGAAACCGTGCAGCACTGAGGTACGGCCAGCGCTCACCATCGCGGCATCCGCTCGCCGTGATCGGGCAGTGGGCGGGGCTCCACCACCGGCGCGCCGGTGATCTCGTAGGGTCCCAGAATCTCGGCGGCATCCTCAGGACTTAACGTGGGCTCCGGCGGAGTCAGCGGCCACCACTGATCCGAGCCCGGAATCGCCAACCAGCCTTCGGCCAGGCCGTACACGCCGGCCACCACCGGGGCGGCCGCCACCTGAGCGCACAACCAGGGCACCACCACCATCTGACCGAACGTCGGCGCAGGGTCATACAGCGCAATGATCGGCAACCCCAGCGCCACCCCCGACCACAGCAAGGCCGCAATAGGAAACGACCGCAGCGTCGCCGGAATCAAGTTCACCAGAACCGATTTGAGCGCCACGCCGGCCAGCCAACCCAGCGGAATGCACACCCCCAGAATCGTTACTGCCACCAGCTCCACCTGAGAGGTCGGCGACTTAGCCACGCGCAGAATCAGCCAGGGCAGCGACGTGTCGTCATGCGGGTCGGGAACCGCGGCCACAGTGCTGCGCTGGCGGGCGCGGACGCGGCGGCCGAGCTGCTCGGCGCGGCGGCGCTGAATCAGCGACCACCCCTGGTGCCGGGCAATCCAGGCCCGCCGCACCTCATCGAACTTATCCCTGGGACCAGCCATACTCCGACCCTAAAACGCGCCAAACGGTCCCTCGTGCACTATTTTTGCGGCCTTTGCCCGCCCGACACTCAGTCACTTGCCAGGTGCCAGGACCCCTGAGGCCGCACCCTTCGCCCGCTGAGCCACCCGTGCACCACCACCACCCATGTCGCGGCGCAAGGACTCAGCTGGCGGCCGCGCAATCGTTCACGCGTGCGCACGCCAGAGGCGATGCCTCGGCGGCCGAGAAGTGCTGGGCTGACGTGAAATAGAGCCGCGCGTAACGCAGTTGTCCGGCGTTGGCGTCACCAGCCAGCAACACCGTGGCAGCCCCATCCTGGGCTGAGAGTGCGTACTGGCGGCGGCGGTGGGTGTCGAGGCCCATCAGTACCGCAATCTGGAGATCCTTGCGGGCCCGCCTGAGAGCCAGTGCCGTCGCACTGCCGGTCGAAATCGCGTGCGCCGCGGCGACGGTCATCGGGCCGTGGCCACCGTGTTGACGCCGTTGATCCGCGGGCGGTTGCTGCTGCTGCTGCTGAGTCGAGCTGCCCGCAGTTCGTCGAGGTACTTCACGAACTCGGTCCAGTCGATGAGGGTGACCATGCGTCCGGGCGTTCCGCGGATCAGAAGCCGCGCGAACGAGTCGTTGGGCGGCATCAGCTCCTCGGGTTCGAGGGCATTGCCGAAGGTGCGGCTCGTCGACGTCGAATCCAGACTGTGGTCGTAGGACAGCTGACTGCGCGTGGTTTTGCCGCTCCAGAACGACGCCGACTCCATCAGATCCTTCTCATGCGAGCCGTACATCAGCAGCGACGCCGGAACGACCGCGCGGATCGCGGCGCCCTGCAACGGGCCGTAGATCGCGTCGAGTTGCTCGCCGGCCTGCGCGGCAAAACACAGCGACACCCCGAGGCCGCGGGATTCGGCGATGTATTGCGGCAGCCGCGGCAGTGGGGTGTTGGTGATCTCGTCAAGGAACATGCCGAGACGGGAAAACTCGTCCCACTGGGCGACTTTCACCCGCTGGCGGTTGATCAGCTGGTCCATCAGCGTGATCGCCTGAGCGGCGACCGTGCCATCAAACGGCGTCAACAGAAAGATGGTGGCGTTGGGGTCCTCCAGGAACTCCTCATCGAGGACCGGTAAGTCTCTGTCGCGTTCCATCGTCTGCAGCCAGGCAGTCAAGACCTTGGTCACGGTGATCTTCACCGAGTCGCGCTGCTTGGCCTCCATACTCAAGACACTGCGCACGCGGGCCTCGAAGTAGCGGTTCGACGACCAGACGGCCGCGGTCACCCAGGAGGCATCAGTGCTCATCTGCGGCGAGGTGGGCCAGGGGTTGGGCAGGGTCACGTCCTCGGCAGCCTCGATTACCCAGTCGATGCCCAGCCCCAGCCCTTGCGGACTCGCGGCCAAGAGTAGGCAGGTCAGCGGGGCGAACGCCAGGTCATCCCAGGGGCCGGGATCGCTGCCGCGAAAGGAGCTGCCCGAGAGGGCCACCGCCGAGGTGCTTAGCAGCGTGCGAGCGACGGCCTTGGCATCCTCGAGTCCGGTGATCCATGCGGTGGGATCGAACCGGTACGGACGCAGGTCGGCCGGATAGTACGGGGCAGCGATAGGCCGCAAATCCAGCAGCGCGGCAGGCCCGTAGCGGCGGGAGGCCACCATCTGCATGAGGTCGTCCTTGGAGGACGACACCACCGCTGGGCCCGGCCACAGCACCGCCGACTGCGCCAGCCACTTGCGTGTCTTGCCGGTGCCCGGCGGGGCGAACGCGCCGATATGCGGGGCGGTCTCCAGCGGCACGAGTCGGCCGCGGTCGTCGTGGACCCAGCCGGCGAACGGGGTCACCGGTGGCCGATAGCCGCCGGAGGCGGCTGATGTCGCACTCATAGTTGGAACAGTAGGGCTGCCGCAGGGGTGCTCCGTGCACTATTTTCGAGCGCTGTTTTTAGTCCTGCCGCGGTGAGACGTACTCCCCGGCGCGCAGGTCAGGCCCGATCTGGACTGCGAACTGCAGTTGGTCGGCGGTGTACATCCAGCCCGCATCGGTCCAGGTGCGCGGAACTAGTTGCGCCACAACAGGTTGTGGAAGACCGCACGCGGCGGCGACATCAGCGATCGTGAACTGCGCGGGCCCGCCGCTCATCGGCGTGGCTGCTTTGCGACGCCGATACGAGTCCAGACACAGCGGTGCGGCGAGCTGCTCTTCGGGCATAGGTATAAGGCTACGGCCACCCGGGGCGCCCGACAGGCACAAAATGAGAACATCCGTGCGGCGAGATCAGGCCGTGACGAGTCGCTCGACGAGATCGCCGGCGATACCCGAGCCGTCGAATAGGCGGATCGGGCCCTCAATGGTGCCGGCGGCCGACCCGAGGTAGGCATGGCCAGGGGTTTCAGGGAGATACCAGGCGTCGGGCTCACCGAGCAGGTCCATCGAGTCCTGCGAGGCGGCTGTCCGCAGTGCAATCACGGCGTCGCCGCGCAAGGTCCCCTGCTGCCGATCGGCAGCAGCAAACACCGCCGCTGGCTGGGTGCTGGACGCGATCAGCCGCACCCCGCGGCCGGGGCCCTCGTCGACGACTCGCTGCACTATGGCCGCCAGCGCCGGATGCTCACCGAGCAGTTCGCTGAAGGGCGTCGATCACCACCACAAGTTCGGGATACTCGCCGAGCTGCCCTGCGCGCCGGTCCAGTTCGGTATTGAGATAAGCACACCAGCTCTCCCAATGTCCGGGTGGATTCGCGGGGCGGTGTTGGGCGCGGTGGGCTGCAATGTGCGGCGGCAACCCCCCGCGCCCTATGCCGTTCTGGTAGTCAGCGACCGCGAGTTGGACCCGGGTGGGTGGATATCGGGTGCACAGGCTTAGCGCAAGCGACTGCAGCGCAACCGTTTTGCCGTACAGGCCCACACAGAGCACAACGCTGGTGCGAGCGCTGAGCTCGATGCTCACAGCCGAGTCGGATGCGCCGACCGGAATCCTCAACACCTCATCACCAGCGCGGCGCTGCCACCCCGGGCAGGGGTCGAACGTGGCGAGGTCGCCCACCCCCACGACGTTGTGAACCGTCCCGAGTTTCATGCACCCCCGGGGTTGTGTGAGCCGGCCGATTGGCTGGCGTCCAATTGATCGTAGTAGCAGGCTTCCGCTTCGGCGGGTGGGATTCGCCCGAGGCGGTGCATGAGACGCTGCTGGTTGTACCAGCTGACGTAGTCGGCGGTGATCAGCTCGACGTCGCCGAGGTTGCGCAGTGGGCCGCGCCGGAAGGGTGAGTCGGCGCGGATGCATTCGTTCTTGTAGAGTCCGATGGTCGTTTCGGCCAGGGCGTTATCGTAGGCGTCGCCGACGCTGCCGATCGACGGCCGCAGCCCCGACAGGGACAGTGTCTCACCGAAAGGTATTGCGGTGTATTGGGATCCGGCATCCGAATGATGGATGGCGCCGTCGATCCGATGACCTTGTCGAGCCCGTAGTGCGGCGGCCTGGCGGATCGCGGACTCCACGAACGAAGAAAGACGTTGCCGCCTTGAGGATCTGCTCCAGCTCAACGTTGCGCCGTTTGAGCGCACGGATCTCTGCCGCGGCCGCACTGCCAACACCGTCACGCTGGCCCTCGTCGACCTGCTGCTGACGAATCCAGCTCCGCAGCGTCTCAGCGTTCATCCCCAGCCTCTTGGACACCGCGGTGATCGCGGCCCACTCGCTGAGATAGTCGTCGCGATGCTCGCGCACCAGACGGACGGCCTTGGCCCGCGTCTCCGGATCGTACTTGCTCGGCATGAGATGCACCTTCCCAAGAAAGGAGGTGTGCATCAAACGCGGGATAGTTCAGTTCCCGGGTCGACATTCTCCGACACCCACAGCGAGAACCGCTGTTGGATCGCGGCGAGCTTCAGTTCGGCGGCCTCGGTGGCGTCGGCGTTGCGGACCTTGCGCCACGTGTGCGTCTGCTGGCCGTAGCCGGGGGAAACCTGCGGGACACCCGTTGGGGGGTGGTCTTTGGCTTAGGTGAACTGCAAACCTGAGGCTCCACTGCCCGGCGCCGCACCGCTGTGCAGCTCGCCCGGCCTCACCGGCGCCTGGTCGGACTACTCCACCTGTAGCCAGGTGCCTGAGCGTCGTGGAGAAGCATGATCACCGGCGAAGTGCGTCAAGAGTCGAGGTGGTCCACTGCCCGACCTTCGTGAGATAGGCCCGATCGGGACCCAGGTGCGCAGAATTGGCTTCCGCGCCAGCGAGGCCGGCGCGGAGGTCCTCCAAGACCTGTCTGCTCGCCCCAGGAAGCTTGGCTCGTTGACACCCGTAATCGGCGTTCTCGAGGTCGGTGCCGAGGGCCTGCCAGTCGGCCATACGCTGATTGTCCTGTTGTGGCGCGACGGTGTAACCGAGATTTAGCTGGTCGAGCGCCTTACGCAGCGCCAAGACTGAAGCGAAGCACGTGGCGCGGTCTTGACGATCGCTTCCCGCCGCGTTGATCTGGTAGGGGATCAGGACGCCCGTCGCGATCACTCCGACGAACCCAGCTACGAAAGCGGCTATCTCTACGCGCTTTTCGGCGATGTCTGGCCTGTTGCAACGCTGACATGCCAGGTATGTCACGGCGAACACTACGGAGGCGACGACGACGACGGTTGCAGCCAGCATAATCGCTGTAAGAAGCACTTTCAACCGCCGTCATCGGATTGTGCCGGGCCAAGCACCTTGACTACGAGAGCACGGCTCGGGTCTCGCTGGGTATCCGCGTTGCCTTTGGAACCATTGTCGGTATTCGCGGTGAGCCGTATGGGCGGTGCGAGAGTGATCATCCCCTTGGTGGGGAACTCCGGATCGAACTGGCGGATCGCGTCGACGTCGCCAACCCGTACGGTGAACTTGACGTACACGTTGCCGCCGCTCGGCGCATAGTTGCCGGCGTTGATACCTCCCGTCGTCATGTCGGAGTTAACAAGATTCCATTTCCCCTCTGTTTTCGAGTTCGCCATGTATGTCGTACCGGGAACGATGCTCAAGGCGGGTGGTAGTCGATCGACGGCGAGGACGACGTTGTCCTGCTCCACGGTGCCGGTGTTCTGGTACATCATCTTGACGATCACGTCGCTTCCTGGCCGTACGCGGACCTCGTTTCGGTAGTCGATTGGCGCCGCCTTCGACAACCAAGCATCCACGATGAAGTCTGGATACGAAGCGAAGAGATCGATGGTGACCACGCCGCGGCAGCGCCGGCCGACCACCACTCCGTCGCGTCCACCGCACCCGATTAGTGCACCGCCGCCCGTCGCAAGGTCATTGACAGACAAGGGTGTGTCGGGGCGTCCTTCGACATGGAGCTCGGCCGAGTCAGGAACGGCGCGCAAGGCAACACCCGGAATGCCCTTTGGCAACCTGACAGTTGCTGAACTCATCACTCGTGCGGGCCTGGCGTTGTCAGAGCTGATGATCGCTTGCAGGGCGGACGAGCCTTTGGTGACTGCATCCCACTGCAGCAGCATCCGGGTATTGGTGGCCACCGTCGATGTGTCACCAGAGTTCGAAAACGCGATCGCCATGGTGATTCGCTGTCCTGGATGGATCTCTAGTTGACGCGTGGAAACCTGATTTCCGTCGCCGGCTGGTGCGATCCATACGAAGAACCGGTCGTCTTCGTTGGGCCCGATCGTCGAATTGAGTACCGCGTACCGTGCCGGGGCGTCTGCGGTGAACATCGGCCGGTCCGGCCAATAGACCAACGGCAGGACATCCACCCGAGCTGGGTCCGGATCCTCAATCGGACCGTGTTCCGGCAGCGCATCGGGCGGCATGTTCGTCGTGGATGCCGGAGTGAACGTCGCGAGCGTCACGCATAGAACAAGGCCCATTGACAGCCCCCGTCGCCACCGCATCGACTAAACCCCCAGCGCTCCCACAAGTGCTCGTGAATGGCATGGTTCGGGCGCACGTCCCTACGGATCGCGTAGGTCGCGATTCGTAGGAGCAATCTACAACGATCCGCTGCCGGAAAGGAAAACGGTCGTCGGTCAAAGGCCGACAAACTCCCAGACGGAAGCCACCACGACTCACCGGGCCGGCGTACCTGGGGCCGCAGCTCGAAGCGTACGGGCAGATCCCAACTAGTCTAGGGCGAGCCGCGCTGCGATCCTGATGGGCCTAGCGACCAGGTGGCATGAGCTACACCGCTTCAACAGTCAACGTGAAGTACGCGCTATACCGAAATCCTGCACGGACGGATCCATCTAACTTGTCGATGCCAATTAACTGTCCATCCGACTCCAGAAAATCGGTTCCGGGAATTGAGGTTCCTGGATTCAGATTAATGTTGTTGAACAACTTCGCCGAACCTGGGACATAGGCGAGTGCGAATTCCTCTCCGCTATAGAAATTGACACCACCCCAAATGGCGGGCGGATATGCGTTCGACGACTTCACGATCCCGTGCGAGGCGATCTGTCTGCTTCGGCAGTCGGGAAGAGTGACGAACACTCGCACGTCCTTCGCCGTGGTCACGTCGTTGATATACGCGCTGTTGACGACGTACAGCTGCAAGTAGTAACGCTTTCCTCGCTGCACATCCGTAATCTCATTACTCCACCCCGCAGCATCGGTATTCGCAGCATCTTTGACGCGATAGAAATTCCGCGAGTCCCCGTACTTGGGGTCTTCGTTATACCCGTTGAGGGTGGGGTACTGAAATGCAAACGGCCCTGCGGCGGCCATCATGGGACGATTTGGTCCCCAACCGGCGAAGTTCTCTCGCCCTACCTCGCACCCCGTCTTCGACGGCAACGACGGTTGCCCTGGGAGTCCCGCCGCTTCAGGCATGTAGTTGTTGACAGCGGGCACAGGGACCGTCACATTTGGCGGTGAGGGTTGATTCGTAAGCGCGATGACCGCAACAGCTACCGCGGCAAACGTCACGACCCAGTTCGCCCACCAGTGCCGTTTGCCGGCTTCCCACTTCGACGCGTTCTGACTGTCGCCTGACCCTTTCTCGCTGGTGTCGGGGATCGCGACCGCAGGCTCTGGCGCCGCCACGGCCTCATTCAAATCCTGGGTCCTCGACGTCAGTTCGGCGGAGCGGTTGGCGGGCACCTCTTCCTGGTCGTCGTTTTCATTCGCAGCCGCGACTGAGGGAGAGTCTGCGAAAGGCGGCGTCCCACCGGCGCCAGCATGGCCGGTTTCAGTGTCCGCCTGCGGAGCTTCCTTGCCCGCAACATCACCGTGAACGGCGCCAGCGTCCTCTGCAGTGTCGTCGTCCCTCATTGGCTTCTCGTGGCGGTCCGGCATGCCAGGAATCTAACGCCTCGGGCGAATCACCACGATCTTCAACCCGCGCTCCACATTGGCGTGTCTCATTGCCGCTGAAGCATCCCCGGTTTCATGCACACCTCGTTACGTGTGACCGGTGTGCTCTCCGGCCTGGAGTCGAGCGTAGTACTCGGCCTCGACCTCGGCCGGTGGGATGCGGCCCAGGCGGTGCATGAGCCTGCGCTCGTTGTACCAGCTAACCCACCCCGAGGTCATGTTCTCCAGGTCGGCGACGGTTCGGATCGGCCCCGTACGAAACGGGGAGCCAGGGCGAACGCACTCGGTCTTGTAGAGCCCGATCGTGGTTTCGCACAGCGCGTTGTCCAGGGCATCGCCGACGGTACCGATCGAGGGGATCAGCCCCTCCAACATCAGCGTTTCGCTGTAATGGATTGCGGTGTACTGGCTTCCGGCGTCGCTATGATGGATCGTGTCGTTGAATGGATGGCCTTGACGGGCCCGGAAGATTGCCGCGTGGCGCAGCGCGCGCTCGACGAATCCGGTGTCTTTGACCATCGAGCACTCCCAGCCTGGGATCAGCCCGGCATAGGCGTCGACGACGAACGCGGTGTAGCCGAACCCACCGGTGTCCAGCGGGACGTAGGTGAAGTCAGCTACCTCCAGCAAATTGGGTGCGCCAACGCGCCAGTTGCGGCCCACCAGGTCCAGGACTCCTAATGAGTATTAGCGGGTCCGGCCTTCGGGCAGACTTGCTGCCGGTAGCGGCCGGTGGGTGAGCACTGATGCCTCCTGGATTTCGAGTCCTGATGTCAGATCGTCGCCCCCACCGGTTCGCCTGGGAGAAGGGATCGCTGATGGGATGTCGTGCCCGCCCGCGTGGCGTGAGCACTGCTTCATTAGGTCGCCGAGAGTTCTCCCGCACGCTGCCGGACCAACTGCAGACAGGAGCGAGGAGTGGCGAAATTGCTGTACGTGGGCGACGATTGGGCGGAAGATCATCACGACGTCGAACTGATGGACTCGGGGGGACGCAGGCTGGCCAGGGCGCGGCTGCCCGAGGGCGCGGCCGGGATCGCGCGGTTGCACGCGATGATCGGCGCCGAGCTGGGCGCCGACGCCGACATGGCCGAGGTGGCGATCGGAATTGAGACCGACCGGGGCCCGTGGGTGGCCGCGCTGATCGCGGCCGGATACACCGTGTACGCGGTGAACCCGCTGTCGGTGGCCCGGTACCGGGAGCGGCACAGCGTCTCCGGCGCCAAGAGCGACCCGGCGGACGCACACACGCTGGCCGACATGGTCCGCACCGACTCGCACCAGCTGCGCCCGGTGGCCGGCGACAGCGCGGCAGCCGAGGCGGTGAAAGTTGTTGCCCGCTCGCACAAGACGATGATCTGGGACCGCACCCGCCACACCCAGCGGCTGCGGCACGCGCTGCGCGAGTACTTCCCCGCCGCGCTGGAAGCCTTCGACGATCTCGACGCGGCCGATGCGCTGGAACTGCTCGGCAGAGCCCCCGACCCCGCGTCGGCGGCGAAGCTGAACCGCAGCCAGATCCGGGCCGCGCTCAAACACGCCGGTCGCCGCGACATCGACACCAAGACCAGCCGGATCCAGGACGCGCTGGGCGGCGAGCAGATCGGCCGCGATCCAGTGATCACCACCGCGTACGCGGCTGCCACCCGCTCGATCGTGGCCGTGCTCACCACCCTCAACGAGCAGATCGCGATCCTGCAAGAGCAGGTGGAGGAGCATTTTCACCGGCACCCGGACGCTGAGATCATCCTGTCGCAGCCCGGCCTGGGACCGATCCTCGGCGCCCGGGTGCTCGCCGAATTCGGCGACGACCCAGCACGGTACGCCGACGCGAAGGCCCGCAAGAACTACGCCGGAACCAGCCCGATCACCCGCGCCTCCGGCAAGAAGAAGGTCGTGCTCGCGCGGTTCGTGCATCAGGACAGGCTCATCGACGCGCTGATGACGCAGGCGTTCTCCGCGCTGCGCGCCTCGCCCGGCGCACGCGCCTACTACGACAAGCAACGCGCCCGCGGCCTCGGCCACAACCCCGCGCTGCGCCAGCTCGCCAACCGGCTCGTCGGAATCCTGCACGGCTGCCTCAAGACCCGCACGCTCTACGACGAAGCCACCGCCTGGCCGTCCCAAAATCAAGATCAACAAACCGCCGCTTGACATTTAAGCTCCTGGGATGTCTGACATGGAGTCCGGGTCCGGTCGGTAGTTTTGTGGTTTGATCTGCGGGTTTCCCGGCGTGTCGTGTCGGGGTCCCGGGCCTTGTGCGAAATAATAGATGGAACTATTTCTGGCGATGTGGGGTTGGTGGACGATGGCCGTGATGACCGCGCAGCCGCCGCTTCCGCTGACGCCGCGGAATGCCCGCCCAGTCGGCGGGGCTGCGGCGATCGTCGAGGACGACGAGGGTGGGCGGGTGTTCGTGCACGGCAACCTGGCTTACGCCTGGGACGCCGGCGACACCGCGGGGCGCCGGTTCGCAGCGGTGTCGCTGATGCGGATCAAGGCCGCCACCCAGCTCGAGGTGGCCGAGGCGTTCGCGGTGCGCCCGGCCACGGTGCGGCGCTGGGACACCCAGCTCACCGATTCCGGTGTGGCCGGGCTGCTCGCCGAACGCAAAGGGCCCAAACGCAAGTCGAAACTCACCGGCGACACGGTCGCGGCCATCCGTCGGTTGCGTGCGGGCGGAGCGTCCTACCGCGCCATCGCCGCCGCCACCGGGGTGTCGGAGGGCAGTGTCCGCAACGCCCTCAAACCCGCTGGCGCCGACGTTGACAGCGACGAGCCTTGCGTCTCAACCGGTTCCGATGATCAGCTCCCTCAGGAGCAGGAGCAGGAGCAGGAGCAGGAGCAGGAGCAGGAGCAGGAGCAGGAGCAGGAGCAGGAACAGGAACAGGAACAGGAACAGGAACAGGAACAGGAACAGGAACAGGAACAGGAACAGGAACAGGAGCAGGAACAGGAGCAGGAGCAGGAGGTCGAGGCCGGGCCGGAGGTCGAAGTAGGACCGGAGCCGAAGGTCGAGGTAGGACCGGAGTCTGAGATCGATGTGGGTGCCGAGGATGATTGTCCGGCAACGGCTTGCGCTGTCATGGCGGCACCGCTGGTGCGGGTGCCGGTGTTGGCGGATCCGGTGCCGCGTGGGGCGGAGCGGGTGTTGGCGCGGTTCGGGCTGATCCCGGCGGCGCCGCCGGTGTTCACCGGGTGTGCGCGGGCACCATTGGCGGGGCTGCTGCTGGGGTTGCCTGCGCTGGTGGCGACCGGGCTGCTCGACACCGCGCACACCGTCTACGGTGAGTTGCCCAACGGCTTCTACTCGCTGGACGCGATGTTGTGCGAGGGGGTGTTCCGCGCCCTGCTGGGGGAGGCCCGCGCGGAGGGCGCGGCACGGATCGACCCGGTCGCGCTGGGACGGGTGCTGGGTCTGGACCGGGCGCCGGAGGTCAAGACGATCCGTCGCAAGATCCGGTATCTGGCCGAGGCCGGCAAGGCCGGCGACTGGATCGCCGCGATGGCGCGTGGTCGTGTCGCGGCCTGCCCCGAGCAGGCGGCGGTGCTCTACGTCGACGGGCATGTGCGCGCCTACCAGGGCACCCGCAAGATCGCGAAAACCCATGTGCCGCGGTTGAAGTTCCCCGCCCCGGCCACGGTGGAAACCTGGGTGTGCGACGCCGCCGGGGATCCGCTGCTGGTGGTGATGGCCGAACCGGCCGCCTCCCTGGCCTCAGAGTTGCGCCGGCTGATCCCCGAGCTGCGCGCCACCGTGGGCGACGACCGGCGCGTGCTGGTCGGGTTCGACCGCGGCGGCTGGTCCCCGACGCTGTTCGCCGACCTGCACGCGGCCGGGTTCGACACCCTGACCTGGCGCAAGGGCCCGATCGCCGACATTGACGAGCACCAGTTCAGCGAGCACACCCACATCGATGAGCGCGGCCGCACCCACACCTGGCGCCTGGCCGACACCGAGGTCACCCTCGACATCGTCGAGGGGCCCCGCAAGGGCGAGGTGTTCGCTATGCGCCAGATCAGCCTGTTCAACACCGGCGCCACCCGCCAGATGCACATCCTGACCACCCGCCGCGACCTGCCCGCCGCCGAGATCCGTTACCGGATGGGGTCACGCTGGCGCCAAGAGAACCACTACCGCTACGCCCGCATCCATTTCGACCTCGACTCGCATGACACCTACCGGGCCGCCGACGACAACCCGAGCCGGATGGTGCCCAACCCGGCCAAGAAATCCGCCTACCGAGACGTCGAAAAGGCCAGGCGTGCACTGCATCTAGCCCAAACCGCCAGCGACACCGCTATGCTGGTCGCCCACTCGCCCCAACCCGGGACCTCGGTAGTTCTGACCAACGAGATGATCAACACCATCAACGCCGACGTCCACACCGCCGAAACTGCACTCGACGCCGCACTTGCCGCCCACCAGGCGATCCCCGTCCGAGTCCCGCTGGCCCAGGTCAACCCCGGCCAGCAGGTGCTCGACATCGAGACCAAACTGATCCACCACGCCATCCGCATCGCCGCCTACAACACCGCGCAGTCCCTCGCGCGCGCGATCCTCACCGCCACCGGCTACACCCGCGCCGACGACGAAGCCCACACCCTGATCCGCACCGCACTCACCGGATCCGGCGACATCATCCCCGACCACGACACCCTGCACGTCCGGCTCGACCCGCTCCCTGCGCCACGGCACACCGCCGCCATCGACGAACTCTGCCACGCCCTCAACGACACCAACACGGTCTACCCCGGCACCGGCCTCACCCTGCGCTACAGCATCAAATCGCACCGACGACCGCACACCCATTCCTGAGCTATGTCGGGAGTCCTGGTCTTGGTGTCCACGTAGCCTTCGACCTCGGTCAGGCAGACCGCCCAGTGTGCGGGGTTGGTGACATGCTCGTCGGTCGCGGCGGAGCCATCGGGGGTGCGCAGGTAGCGCAGTTCCACGCAGGTCGTGTCCCCGTACGCGGGGAAGTCCTCGATCACGGTGTATCCCTGCTCGGCGTAGCGTGCGGCGGCTTCCTGGTAGGCCTTCTGCGATTCGCGGTCCTGGCGGATTTCGGCCACCCGGTGGTCGAACCGGTTGGTGCCTGCCACCTCGATCAATCGCGCGATCGCCTCGGGGTCATCGTCGAACTCGCTGAGCACTGCGGCCTCTGTCAGCGACAGTTGCCCGGCGTCGAGGGCTTCCATCGCGGCCTGCGATCCGGCGGCGGTGGCCACGGATTTGACCGTCTCGCGCCCGATGGACAGTTTTTTGGCGACCTTGGTCACCGAGACCCCGGCGTCGAGCATCTGCTGGATGCCGCGTGCCCGCTGGGCCTCGGTGAGCTCGCGGCGACGGTCATTTTCCACGATCTGTTCCGAGACCCGCTCGACCACCTGGGCCTTGTCGTCGGACGCACCGGCTGGGCGCACATAGACCGGGACGCTGGTCAATCCCGCCTCTCGCGCTGCCAGGGTGCGCCGCTGACCGGCGCGCACGCGCACCACGCCGTCGTGTCCGCGCACCGCCGCGATGGGGTTGAGCACGCCGTGCTCGGTGATGCTGGCAACGAAATCGGCGTCGAGTGCGGCGTCATCGCGCACGTTGCTTTCCAGCTCCAACGTGTGCGGGTCGAGGTGTTCGAGGGTGCCCACTGCCGGGGCCTGCTCGGTGGTGTCGGTGACGGTAGTGGTGTTCTCGCTCATTGCTATGGTGACCTTTCTCAAGGGGTGAGTGGGCGGTGGCCGCCCGTTCTTTTTGCCTTCTGGCACTGAAGATTTGGGCCGGCATCAGGGCCGTGGAGTGCAAAGGTCCGGGCGCAAAATTCTTCGCGCGAGCGCAGCGAGCCCCGGAGAAATTTGCGAGCCCTTGGGCCCGGAGCGCAGCGGAGGCCGTGGCCTTGCACGCAGCGGGCCGCCGGCCATAATCGAAAGCCAGAAGGCAAATAAACAAGCGCCGGGGCCCGGAGGGACCCGGTGTCCAGCAGCGCCGCAGGCGCTTCCGCCTGTGCGGTTTCCCCGGATCGCGCCGCCATCGTTGCGTCTTGCTTGCTGCGCGGGTATGCCTGCATCGCACTGTCTTTCGGCGTGCCGAGTGGTCTGGCCCGCTGCACTGCAGGCCAGACCGCCGGCACGGGTTAGAGAGTTTGCAGCATCCGGAAGGCGTTGGTCTTCAGGGTTTGGGCCGTGCTGCCGCCGGTGACCGCGCGCAGGGCCCGCACCGAACGCGGGTCACCCGCCGCGCGGACCTTGCTGTAGTGGTCGGCGTACTCGGTGACCGCGTTGTAGGCCGCCCACCGGGTGCCGGCGATCGGGGCCACGGTGGGGCTGGACACCCACAGTTTGACGATCGCGTTGGCGGTGTCGCGGCGGTTGCGGGCGGTGGTCTTGGATTCGGCGCCGTCGACGTCGACCAGCTCGCCGGCGAAACGGCGCATCTGGTCGAGATCCATCGCTGCCGCGTAGAGGGCGGCTGCTTCCTGCTCGAACGCTTCGACGTAGCGCCAGCTCAACTTGAGCGCTCGCCGCGCTTCCTGCAACGCGACGCTGGCTCCACCGGTGTGGCTGATTCCGAAGCTGGCCGCCGCGCGCGATCGCCGCGCTCTGGGTGTTGGCGCACACGATGCGCACCGGTGTCACCAGGAAACGGAACTTGCTGGACCCATCGTGAGAGTTCAGCGCGGCCAGGTAGAAATCGGTGCGGTCCTTGGAGCCGTCGATCCCGTCGAACACCATCGATTCGGGCAGCCTCATGGTGACGAACGTTTCGCGGCCGCCGCGCAACGCTCCGGCTGTCTCATAGACCGCGCCGCTTTCCCCGGTGAGCGCGTCGAGCAGATCGCAGGATGCTTCGTTCTGCATCGGCTCGTACTTGTTGCCGACCACGCCGAGCACGTCGAGGTTCCCGTTGATGGGATTGGTGCGCACCGTGGCCCACTGGTCGGGCACTGGCAGCGGGGCGGGTGTGGTGACACCGGTCTCGCTGATCACGGGCTCCTGGGGGACCACCAGCGGCATTTTGCGCACGTTCCAGTTGGCCAGGTGGGCGGCGTGCAACGCCTCGCGGGCGGTCATGGCGTGGCCGACCTGCTGGCCGAGCTGGTGCCAGGCGTCGGTGCGCGAGTCGGCGAAGCTGACTTTGCCTGCGGTCTGATCGAGTTCGTGGGCCATGGTGGGTTCCTTTCGGGAGGTGAGTGGGCGGTGGCCGCCCGTTCTTTTGCCTTCTGGCGCTGGAGATTTGGGCCGGTTTAGGGCCGTGGAGTGCAAGGTCCGGGCGGGGCAGTTCGCCGGTGAGCGCAGCGAACGTTGTTGGGGGACTGGCCCGAGCCCGTGGGCCGGAGCGCAGCGCAGCCGTGGCCTTGTGCGCAGCGGACCGCCGGCCACAATCGGAGGGCCAGAAAGGCAAATCCTGGGGTCGTCGTGGCCCCGCAGGGGCCGCGAATCACTGCGGCGCCGCCAGGCGCTTCCGTCGTGGGTGTGCCCCGCACCGCGGTAGCCTGGGTTCATGTCGTCGTGTGAAAGTGCGCTGGTCGAGGCGTTGACGCGGCCGGTTGCCGAGCCGGTGCCGGTGGCGGCGCTGAACTGGGTGCTCACCGGCGCGTGGGCGCGCCCGGCGATGCCGTTCGATATCGCGCATGCGCGGCCGGGGTGGTCAGACCCGCTGGCTCTGTGACTCGCGCCCACGCGGGGGTCAGAACATCGCGACATCGCCGGCGACTTCGTTGAACCACCGCTCGAAGTGGGGTCTGGCCTTATCGGCGACGACGGCCGGGCAGGCGACATAGAACCGTTCTGCCCATGGCGGCGACTCACCACGGCTGAGCACGACGAGTCGAGTGCCCGCTGGCCGGTCGGGTACGGGCCTCATATGGCACGGCAGTGCCATCACCCCGACCGCAGTGCAGCTGGTTCTGAGTGTGGAAATCTCTGCAGATCAGTGGCTCCGCGCTCACCTAGGATCGCTGTTATGCCTGTGCAAGTTGATGCGACGCACCTGAGCAAGGTGATTACCGAGGTTCGCGACCTCGCCGAAACCGTCCGCACGTACGGCAGCGGCGCCGACGCGACGATCGCCTTTGACATCCCGGCGGCCTTGCACGTCATTGCGGCCCGACTCGAATCGGAAATGCGCAGCTGGGCCCAGACTGAAGGCACACTTGCCCGGCTGTTCGACGAGCAGCAAGGCGGCAAGGCCATCAGGTTTCCTGAGCTGCGGGCGGTGCTGACCTACGTGACACCGTCGCCGGTAAGCCGCGATGTCCAACTGGCCGAGCTGCACGGCGCAGGCACTCGACTCCGGGCCCTGGCCGGTGAGCTGGGCACAAATATGAAAACCCAGTCGGCGCCGAAGTTCGTCGAGCTGCTCCAAGACCAGGCGGCGGCGGTCATGGCTTTCGCCGATGGCCTCGGCTAGGACGGCGGGCAGGCGATGAGCCGCCGCAAAACGACTCCGTGGGCGGCACCGGGCCTGCCCGACATTCGCCGGCAGTGGTGCAACGGGCTGGACAGCCTTGTCGATCACCAATCCACTGCCCTCGCGGAACCGTCCGAAGCGTTGGGAGCGGCGGGGGAGAGCCTTCGGAGGTTGCAGCGGTTGCAGGCGAAGCTGGCCGAGTCGTTGAGCCAGATGAGCGGTGAGGCTGACGTCATCAAAAGCGCTGAGCTGTACTGGGTTTCACGCGACATGGTTGACGTCGCGCTCGATGCCGCCGACTCCCTTCCGGAATGGACGCCCGCTGTCGCCGCACCGGCTCCGACTGGGTTGTTGTGTTGGGCAAAGCCGGCCGGCAATGTGCCATGGAATGCGTTGAGCCCCAACGATCCCACCGAGGTCCCATGGGACGGGCTGTGGTGGTGGTCTCGCCCCGACGGGGTGCTGCAACTGCAGCCGTTGTCACGCCTGGCCAAGAATCCTGAGCTGCTCGCCCCCTACGGGGTGTCCTCGCCGCTGTGGGTGACCAACCCCACGCTGCTGCTGCAGCCGTTAGTGCCGCGCACCGCTGAGGTGGCTCGATCGGCTGAGGCGTCGCCGTTGGTCAGCGTCATCGGAGCGGCCTGGCTCTTGATGGGCCAACCCACCGTTGCCTCCACGCGCGTCCTCGGCAGTGCACCGTCGACGCAGACCGAGGAATCCTCTCGTGCGGCCGCGGACCCGAACCGGGTGAGCATCATTGAGTTGCGACGCCCCATGAGCCCGCCCGGGGAACGCGATGGTTCATCGGGTGACCGTCAGTACCGCAACCGATGGTGGGTCGGCGGCCATTGGCGTCAGCAGGCCTGCGGGCCCAACCATGCCGATCGCCGCCCGAAATGGATCGCGCCATACGTCAAGTGTAGTGTCTCACAACCGATTTCATTTTCTCACGATCAACTGCATCTCAGGCGTGAGAATCGCAAAAGGCCAGGTGGCCACGGCGCGTTGGCGGCTGGGCTGTAGGAAATGAAGCCGTTCGTGAGACAAAACGCAGGTGCAGCGAGCGTGAGACAAGTTAATAACCCCAGGTCAGGGCTACACCAGTGTGCAGCCGATCGTGAGAACCTACAGCGGCGGCTGTAGGTTCTCATTCCTGATGTCATATTCTCATCCGTGATGTCATATGGATGTCATATATGACAGGGCAGTGAGATTCGCGGCCGGTCGCTCCGGCGTGTCGATCGTCTCGGGCGACGTCGGTGATGATGTGCAGCGCACGCGCAGGCGTCATGGCCCCGCCGCGCAGCGCCGATCTCAGCGTTGGTGCCTTCGACGTACTCCATCGCGATCCACAGCTGGCCGGTGTCGGCCTCGCCGCGGCTGAACACACGCACGATGTTGGGATGTTCGAGCCCGGCGGTGATGTCGGCTTCATGCAGGAACCGGCCGCGCAAGCGCTCGTCGTTGCCCAGATCCGCTCGAAGCACCTTGAGGGCTTCACGGCGCGGCAGGGTGGGGCTGTGCACGAGGTAGACGGTGCCCATCGCAGTGGCCGCCAATGCCCGCTCCACGCGGTAGCCGGCGATGTGAGTGGGCGGTGTGGACGGGCCACCCGGTGCGGTCATGTCGAAGCCTTCTTCCGGGGCGACTGCAGGAGGCTGCGCACGAGTGTGCTCATAGGCGCAGCCGTTCGACCGTTTGACCGGTGATCTGCGCTATCAGGTCGAAGTCCTTATCGAGGGCGAGCACGGTGAGACCGGCGATCTCAGCGCCGGCGGCCACGAGCAGGTCCGGAATGGCCGGGGCGCGGTGCTGCCCACGGTCAGCCAACTGGAGCTGCACTTCGACGGCCCGGTCCTCGGCGGCCGGCGTCAGGTACTCGAGCGGCATCAGGGCCAGCGGGGGCGAGGACGACTCACTGCGGGCCTGCATCCCGGTCCGAAAGGAGTAGCCAATTTCCAGGCGGGTCACCGTGCTCATGCGCACGAGGCCGCGTTCGATGCGCTCAACCCAGGCGTCAGCATCAGGTGATGCCGCCAGGCGTGTGTAGGCCGATTTGTCGATGAGCCAGTTGGTCACCGCCACGCGGAGTCCATGACGTGGGGATCGTCGAGGTCGCCGGCCGCATGGGCGGCACGGCGGAGATCCTCGACGGTCATGGTCCGCGGCGCAGCGTTCACCGTGCCTTCGATCTCAAATCTGGTCCGCAGATACTCTTGGCGGGAGAGGCCGCGAGCGGCGGCGTCGGCGTCAATGCGCGCGATCGCCGCTTCGGACAGGCCGCGGATCAACACATCACCCATCTTGCTAACCCCCTGATATCGCCGATATCAGGATAGCGGGTCGCAACTGGACTCGACGCAACATCGTTCCTGGGCGCGCGCCTCGTCGACTCCTGCTGTCACTGGGGGTGCGTATGCCCGATAATTGGGGGCGTGTCCATTCAGCTAGAGGCGGCCCAGGCACTCGCCGTGGTCGAACGTGCCCGCTCGCTGTTCGGCACACATGGCCCCACCGCCGCGGCTGGCGTGCCGCTGCAATCGGCGGCGGAGTCTGCCGGGGGCACCGGGCAACAGATGTCTGGGCTGTCCGGTCAGCTGGTCGATCGACATGCGTCGGTGGCCGAGAAGCAACAGCGGGCCCTGAACACCGCCGGTCGCACCGACGCCACGTTGGAGTCCCATCTGAGCAGCGCGGCGCAAATCACGCACGGCGGCGCGCGCCAAATGGATACGATCGTGGCGCAGACGCGTTCGATCGCCCAGGTTGCCGCGTCGGCACGCACACCGGCCGCCGAAATGATGGTGCTCAAGGCGCTGCGCGCTCAGGTCGCTCAAGCCCAGTCCGTCGTAGCCTCGACGCAGCAGCAGGCCAGCCAGGCCGCTGCGCAGGTCAAATCACTGAATTATGGCAGCGGCGATCTACCGCAAGCGCCGGCCGATCTGCCCACCGACAAGCCGGATGAACAACCTCCGCACGGCAAGGACCCCCGGTATTGGCTCGACGTCACCAAGATCACCTACGTTCCCGATGGGGAGCTGGCCCCCGCTAACACCGTGCAGGTGGGGCCGAACTTGTGGTACCCGGACCCGGATGGGGGACTAGGGGTGCAACCGGCACCACCGCCAGCGAAGTACCCTCTCGACATCGGCGACATTCGCGTGATCGACCCAGACTCAGATGCACTGTTCCCGCCCGGCTATCAGCAAGTCGCGCCGGGGATCGGCGTGCCGGATCCTGACCCCTACCTCGGCGCACAGCCATCATGGCCGCAGCCGCAGCAGCCCATTGATGTGCGCGACGTCATCCAGATTGCACCCGACCAACTCGCCCCGTGGGGCTACGTCGAATACATGCCCGGCTGGTGGGTGCCCGATCCCTCGCGGCCCTAAGATCGGCACTCTCATCTCTCAGAGAACCCAGCGGCGTCAGATCAGTCTCGGGTTTCCATGCTGGTCTTCGACTATGCGGCGTTCGCCGCGCAGCAGCGCATCCAGAATCGAATACATTGCGGCGACGGCAACGCTGTCGAGCCGAACGGGCCCGGAGATGAAGACGTGGCGAGCGCCCGCGGTCAGGCCGAAGGACTCCAGGTCGCCGTCGGGGCGTAGATGCATCTCCCATGAGATGTGCAGTCCGACGTCGTTGGCACGCGCATCGAGCGACGCAATCGTGCTCGCTGAAACCCACCTGAAGATCGTAAGGGCGCCTCAATAGGTTGCTGAGCAACAATTTTGGCCGTGCACCTAATAGCCCGCTACGGCGGGCGGTGGTCGGTGCGTTGGTGCGCTCGGACCCTGCTGGACGAGGATTGACCACGGTGTCGCAGACGCACCTTAGCATCAGCGCCATGCTTGGTGTCTGGGTTACCGCGTGGGCCGCATCGCTACTATTCGCGACGCTGTCTGTTGAGACGTACGTGAAGCGCCGATGGCCATCTCGCAGCAGCCTAGGGCTGGGCGCGGTGGTTGGGCTCAGCGCAATCCTGTTCGCATTCGTTGGTATCGGCGCCCTCGTGGAAGGCGCCCTTCGCGGCGCGGCATGGCTGCGCGACGACGAGATGGCGCTATGGATCGGAATCCTGTTCATATGGGCCATCTTCGTGTTTGGCGCGGTCCGAGCGATTCCGTGGGTGGTCGCACAGCGTGAGTGAAGATGACCACGTGTTTCTGGCATGCTCGTCTGAAGCCTGAAAGGTACAGCGGCAGCGCTGAAACGCTATCCGGGCTAATCACCGGCCCGAACGGTGAACACCTCGTCGGATACGCCTGCCAGCGCGGCGCGCGCATTGTCGAGATTAGGTGAACATCGTCCCGCCCGACCAACCAGAGCTGGATGGCCGGGGATTCCCGCGAGGCCGACGTCGAGACAGTCGCGGTCGAGCCTGTCCGCCGACACCAACTGGCGACCAGGCCGGCCGGCACTGTCGAGGGCCGAAGCGACCGCCATGCCTGAGTTTGTCGGCAGCATCGTATGGATAACCTCGGCCACGGACCAGGGGTTCAGCCGGGACGCAGGCATGAAGTCGTCGACGATCGCGCCCACTACCGGCAGAACGGTGAATATTGGCATACCGTCGAAGAATTCGATGTGCTCGTCGAGCGCCGCGTCAAGTTCCCCGCCGTTGAACAGCTCTCCGAAACGGGCTTCCCGAGTGCCCAGATCGGCGAGACGGCCAGCGATCGGCTGGTGACTCTGTCCGAGCTGCACCAGCACGAAGTCCACCGCTAGAGCTACCTGTCCGCGGCGGAACGCAATGTCGTGAGCGGCCAATTCACCGTCGAGCGCGCTGTCCACCGGAGCCACCAGCGGGCGGGCCTGTCCGTCGATGACCGCCACCGCACCGTTCTCGAGGACGAGCGCGTCGGCATGGTCGGCGAGTTGTGGGAAGTCGGAGGCCAATTCGGTGCCGATCCGGCCGGTCACGAACGCAACACCGTGGCGTCCAGCCGTGCTCGGTCGATTGCCTCGACGGCCCGGGTGGACACTTCGCCGGCAGAGGTCAGTGTTCCGTCGATATCGGCCGCGATGACCTGGAAGAACGCCACGTCGCTCCCATCTGTTACATGAGCCGGGACGTCACTCGCGATGAGGCGTCATCGGATCCCGTGAGCGATGCCTCACCCTACGGTCGGAGTCGGCTCGGCGCGAGGGGTATTGGCGTCTGCCACTCGAGCTCACCAAAAAGGCAACGGCCCAAAGTCCCCGTCGGCTTGGTCTGACGAATCTGGCGTGGCAGCCGTCCGGCTGGAACAATTCGTGCAGTGACCACAACAATCGTCGTCGTACTGATCATCGGGTGGATTGTCGTGGGGCTGGTGTCCGGGTTGTGGATGGCGCGGCACGGACACGATCCGATGTGGACTTTGATCGCAGTGGTGCTGGGACCGCTGTTTGTGCCAATCGCCCTGGAACGCGTACAGCGGCGCCCCGGTTTGGCTGCGTTCGGGTCGAGAGGGGCGCCACCTCAGCGGCCGGCGGCAGAGGGAGGATTGCGGGTGTTGGTCGGTGTGGACGGATCGGCCGAGTCCGAGCGTGGACTGGCCACGGCCCAGCGCCTGTTCGGGCCGTACTGTGCACTTCTCGTCCTCGCTGAGGTCGTGCACTTCGAAGCGGCCGAAGCTGCCCCCCGTAACGACGTTGACGCGGCCTCGCGGCGCCTGGCCGGGTTGGCGAGCCGTGCCGACATCGCGGGTGTGGTCCATACTCGGGTGTGGTCC
>Ga0209347_1002507_pt1 | contig 24049 bp, 22 predicted proteins | sample AutmiccommuBRH23_FD_187382 | JGI IMG/M metagenome (GOLD analysis project Ga0209347, IMG submission 187382) | Deep subsurface microbial communities from Mt. Terri, Switzerland - Autotrophic microbial communities BRH/23 (SPAdes) (version 2) | ecosystem: Environmental > Aquatic > Deep subsurface >...
GTGTTTCATCCGACAAGGCTTTAAAGATATCTACAATCTCCTTCATTTGAACAATCATCCCTTCGGCTTAAATTATTTTTATTAGTGATCACCTTCGATCGTTTCAGCAACTGATTTGTAATATAACATTTAAAACCCACACATATATAATCGCTTATGCGAATATACGAATATGAGGTTATTATACTCTATTTATTATAATAATGATAGTCCTAATGAATAAAATTCTTAGTCACTTGAAGAACTTAATAAACAGACAGATTACCTGTCCCCTTGGTCTGAAATGGTAAACTTACCTTTTGCCAAAGCAGACAGTTAGCCTGTCCCCTTGCCCGCTAAAAATATGTTGACAAAGGTCGGATTTTAAGTGAATATTAATTCAACGTCTTAAGATAATATACATGGGGAAGATGAAAAATGAAAAATGAACTAATGGGCACCATCTACATTGTAATTTCCGCGATTTGCTTCGGACTTTTAGCTATTGTCGCCAAATATGCTTATGCCGAGGGTGTTAGTGTTAACACACTAATGCTGTTGCGTTTTACTCTCGGAGCAGTTATCCTTTGGGGATATGTTGTCTATAAAAAGCTATCAATAAAATTACCTGTTAAAGATCTAGTTTTTTTAATTATTATGGGTTTTGTCGGATATACGGCTCAGTCCAAGCTGTTTTTCACTTCCTTAGAAACAATTTCTGCTTCCTTGGCTGCATTATTATTATATTCATATCCGGCACTAGTTACTTTAATCGCCTTTTTCTTGAAGATTGAAAAGCTCTCAATGCAAAAAATCTTCGCCTTATTTTTTTCGGGAATTGGCCTTTTACTGGTTCTCGGCATCTCAGCCAATAGCTTTGACCTTAAAGGAGCAAGCTTTGCTTTTTCTGCCGCATTGGTTTATTCCATCTATATCTTAGCTGGGAATCGAATTAATAAACGGGTCATACCGCTAGTAATGACTACAGTAATTATTAGCTCTGCTTCATTTTCGTATATTTTCATTAATATATTCGAGAATAGCTTTACCCTCAGCCTTACAATCAAGGGTTGGGCTATTATCTCCCTATTGGCAGCCATTTCTACTATGGCTATCGTAACTTTTTTCTTAGGATTGGAGCGTTTAGGACCATCTAAAGCATCAATTATCAGCACCTTTGAACCAATAATAACAATTTTAGCAGCAACTATTCTTTTTGCAGAGCAATTAACCTTTGTTCAAGTTATCGGTGGAACATTAATTCTCTTGAGCGTAGTTTTCTTACAAATTAAAACAAAAAAAGTAGCCAAGAGCTTACCGGAAAATTCTCCTCAAGAACTTCCTCAGTAAAGAAGCTGATTCAGCTGGAGTTATCATCCGATAAAGCCAGAACGAAGATAGACTTAAGAAGCCGATCTATATCAGTAGGAGTTCTCCACTCCATCTGCCATAGTCGGCTTTAGTTGTTTAGTATTTACTTCAGCTGACAGTTGTCACTTTCACCATATCTACAACTGTTACCTCTTGCCCTTGAACGCGGACAGCAACCGGTTTTGCCGATTCGTTGGTAATGGTAATCAATCCGTCAGACAACTTAACATTTAAACGAACCCCTCTGAACATTACCTTGAAGGAGAAGCCCTTCCATTGTTCTGGCAAATAAGGATTCAGGATTAAAACCCCATCCTCCACCCGAAGACCGCCGAATCCTTGAACAACTGCCATCCAAGTACCCGCCATACTGGTAATATGCAAACCATCCTCAGTATCGTTATTATAATTATCCAGATCAAGACGAGCCGTCCGCAAATACATTTCGTAAGCTTTCTCCCGGTAACCCAGTTCACACGCCAGAATCGCATGGACGCACGGTGACAAAGAGGATTCGTGAACGGTCAGCGGCTCATAGAAATCGAAATTCCTTTTTTTCGTCTCTAAATCATACAAATGACCTAAGAAATAGAGTCCTTGCAGAACATCTGCCTGTTTTATAAAACAGGAACGTAAAATCCGATCCCATGACCAGTTCTGATTCAACGGCAGATGCTTGGGGTCTAATTCCTTTACTGGAATCAGTTCCTTATCCAAAAAACCGTCCTGCTGCAAGAAAATACCCCTTTCCTGCTTCTCCGGATAATACATTTTGGAAATAATATCCTGCCACTTAGCCCTTTCCTCTTCCTTTAACGCCAGCTTTGAGCAAAGCGCCTGATAACTAGCCTGATCTGTTGCGGAAAGTTCGTCCAAGACTTGTAAAGTATACTCTAAAGTCCAAACAGCAATCCGATTGGTGTACCAATTATTGTTTACATTGTTCTCGTATTCATTAGGACCCGTAACACCCAGCATCACGTACTTATCTTTTAATGGTGCGTAGTGCGTTCGTTCCTCCCAAAAACGAGATATTTCCACTAGAACCTCCAGACCATATTCACTTAAATACCCTTTATCGCCTGTATAATTTACATAATTATAGATCGCATAAGCAATTGCTCCGTTCCGGTGGATTTCCTCAAAAGTAATCTCCCATTCATTGTGGCACTCTTCCCCGTTCATAGTAACCATCGGATAAAGTGCACCCTTGGAAAATCCGAGTTTTCGAGCATTTTCTTGAGCTTTCTCTAAATGCTTATAGCGATAAATCAAGAGGTTCCGAGCAATTTCTTGGGAAGCCGTGCTTAAGTAGAATGGTATACAATACGCTTCTGTGTCCCAGTAAGTGCTGCCACCATACTTCTCTCCGGTAAAGCCCTTCGGCCCAATATTCAGACGTTCATCTTCTCCAGTATAGGTCTGGTTTAGCTGAAAAATATTAAAGCGAATCGCCTGCTGTGCTGCTAAATCCCCTTCAATAACAATATCTGATTCCTGCCACTTTTCTGCCCAAACATCCGAATGTTCACTTAAAAGCTCAGAAAAACCTATTGTCTTAGCCATTTCAACCCTTTCCCTGCCGATCTTCTCCAGATCAGTTAGGAGATAATCTCTAGAAGTTACGTTTGTGACATATTTATAGATAATAACCTCTTGACCTTGAACTACCTGCAAATTAAGAGTTTGTGAGACATATTTCTCATTAGTATGCAGTTCCGGCACCGACTCCACTGCTCTTCCAGCCACCTTAAGTGTATACTTCATTGTGGAAGTTACATAGAAATCCAGCTTTTTCGTCTTAACTGTTAAGGAAGCAAAACCCTCATTGTTGGTACTTGCAACCAGATCCCAAAACTTCTCATCGTAATTGGCATCCTTATTCTTAATATCTCCATCCAAATACAAAGTTGCCTTTAAATCTCCACTAAAATTCAGTGGGGTAAGAGAGTATTCAATGGCGCCGATCTCCTTCCTCGCCATGCTGACGAAACGGGTTGCCTGAACACGTATTTCTTTGCCATCGTGTAAAATAGCAGTAAAAATCCGTTGTAAAGTACCTTCCTTCATATTTAATATTCGAACAAAGTCCCGAACCTCCACCTTGGCTAAATCCAGCTTCTCTCCAGCAATTTCCAGGTTAATCCCGATCCAATTAGTTGAATTCAAAACCTTAGCGAAATACTCTGGATAACCGTTCTTCCACCAGCCAACCCGGGTTTTATCTGGGTAATATACGCCAGCCAGATAGCTTCCTTGAAGTGATTCACCGCTATATCCTTCTTCGAAGTTGGCTCTTTGTCCCATGTGTCCGTTGCCAATACTAAAGATGCTTTCGGAAAGCTCATGGTTTTCCGGAGCAAACCCTTCCCCGATAATCTTCCACTCGTCGGTTTTTAAATATTGTTTCATCCCTATACTCTCCCCTATGAAAAAATTCCTTTAGCCCTAACTATAGCGCAATCGTTTGCATTTTTCGTCTAAAAAAAATATGGCAACATCCCGCTTATTATGCGGAGGTATTCAGCTTTTTACTCGAAAAATTACAAAAAAAAATGGCAAGCTCCACTGCCGCAAATCATTTTTACTTACATAAATATACCATTTACTGACCTCAAAAGTCAACAAAAAAAAGAAGGCACCAAAAAGGCACGGTTTAGCGGTAGATAAAAGTGCGGGCTTTTTCAAACACTCGGTTCATTTTTTTCCTCCAATTTATCTAAGAGTCGTATCACCCTTGAAGTGCAATCCCGCTTTCTGTCCTCAATTTTACGCCACGAATCAGATAGTGGAAAGTGAATGCCGTCCTTAACGGCAGAACCCATATCCCACAGTCCGTTTTCGTCTTGCTGGTTTTTTAACCAATCCACTACAAAGCCCAACTTTTCAGATGCAAGCGAATAATCAGTCAATAACTCCATTGCAGCTAAATAGCCGTTGGCTCTGCGCGAAGTAAATTGTTCAGGCAGTATATCCAAGCGGCTATTATATATATAAACAATGCCACGTGGGTGTACAAGAATATAGTCAAGCATTGAGGATTCGATTTCGCGGCTTAAAAGCCCCGGCAGCAGAGCAAGTTGATAAAACACAACAAAATCAGCCAAACAGCCCGCTTTCGGATTCAGCTTTGTAAATTCAGATTCATAAGCCACAACATATTCTGTGTGAGAATATTCACCGCTTTGAAACGCACAAGTGATGACTTTTGCCCACTTTTTTGCAATAAAGAGAGCGGCATTATTATCGGGGTCAAACAGACGTATCCACGCCGCAAGCATTAAGTCGCCGTATGTTTTGGAATCATGCTTCTTCTCATGGAAGACAGTAGGGTGCGGTCGCAGAAGATTGTGTTCCATATAGGCAAGCGCATTGGCTATCGGTTCATCGTCCTTTGTCAAGCCGAGAATCCGAAGCCGTCTGAGGGCTTGTTCGGTTGTCATGGGCTGCTGTTTCGTCGGTTGGCTCAGTGTATGAAAATGCCCCCAAGAGCCGTCCTCCTGCTGAAGAGCAAGAATTTGTTGCACCCATTTGTTATCAAAAGCAGACATAGTTTATCCCTCCTTGGGAAAACTGCGAAAATTCAGTATGTTGCCGTCTGGGTCTTTGAATTGAAACGACCGCGCTCCCCACGGATGGGTGGTCGGCTGGTTGAGCATTTCCGCACCCAGTTTCAAGAGCCGCTCGTATTCTGCATCCACATCATATCGCGTTCCGTGGCTAAATAGCACCCCGTCTGTTAACCGAACTCGGAGACAAAATTTTACGCATCACGACCACGCCGTCATGCTCGACAACAGGTACAAAGCCTAATTTCTCATACAGTCTTGTCGGACCTTTAAAGTCAAAATCATCCCGCCTTTTTCGTATGTGTGCATAGCCTTCAACTGCTTCAAAACCTTCTGCCCTGGCATCGGCAATCACCCTCTCTAGCAGAGCAGTTGACACACCCTTACTGCGATATTCAGGTGCAACCGAAAAGCAGACAATAGACATAGTTTTGCCGATGGTGTTATCCCGTGCAAAGTCGGGGACAAACTGATAACGATTTTTGACGTAAACATTCATATCTCCGGCATTGCACCAACCGGCGATGGTATCTCCATCATACGCCAGATATCCATGAATTTTGCCCTCGCTCAGCATTTTGACTGCATGACGACGAATTGTCCCTTTGACATCATCCGCAAACTCGCTTACCATTTGGTCTATTTCCTCCGAGGTCTGCATTGGGCTTGTGCAGTAACAGGGCCCGTTTGAGTCTGTATCCGCAAACGCCCGATTGTCGAAGAAGTCAAGATAGGATGGGATGAGATCTGACGTTAGGGGTTTTATGGTTAGGTTCATAGGATTTTTGCTCCCTTCAAAATATCTTCAGCTATCTTACTTGGTTTCTGTGCACCGTCCACAACGAGGTCGGATGATGGTATTTGCGTATCTGGCATCCTTGCGTATGTAGGGCGAGAGGTCGTGAGATAGTGGCTCAATTCAGTTTCAATCGCAGAAAGGTCAACCTTGATTTCGTGGCGGTTGGGAGCGCGATTAGTATAATCCCGGATAATCCTACGCGCCAATGCCAGCTTTAAGGTCGATGACAACAAAGCATTTCAAAATGAAATTATAGAACACAAGGTCGATGTTTTTCACCTCGTCAAATTGGTGGTATCCCGATGACCAAAATATACAATATTTCTGCGCTGGATTCAATATATTTGCATGAATAAAAATAACAATATCATTTTCGTGCGAAAATATTTACAAAAGTATAGCTTTATCAGAAAAGCTTCATCCACTACCGGGACATCGGCGTAATCAGTGCCTTCACAGAAGAAGCCGAGAAAATAGCCGTTTAGACGGCAAAGGCAGACAGTGAATCTGCTGCCTGCCTTCTCTAAAACCCACGGTTCAATTTGTGTCCCTATGGACACGGGCCTAAGAGGTGCTTTGTTTACAAAGCTTATACCGCCTCATTAGCTTCAAATTGGCTGTTATATAATGATGCATAAAAACCTTTGGAAGCTAAGAGCTCTTCGTGTTTCCCCTGCTCGACTATATCTCCCTCGTTCATTACCAGAATTAAATCAGCGTCTCTAATAGTTGAAAGACGATGGGCGATAATAAAGCTGGTTCGATCCTTCATCAAATTCTCCATCGCTTTTTGAATTAATACTTCAGTACGCGTATCAACTGAGCTGGTTGCCTCATCAAGGATTAACACCTTGGGATCAGCTAAAATTGCTCTGGCAATCGTCAGCAACTGCTTTTGCCCTTGAGAAATGTTGCTGACTTCTTCATTTAGCTCCATATCATATCCATTTGGCAAGGTCTTGACAAAGTGGTGAGCATGAGCAGCTTTTGCTGCTTGAATAACTTCTTTGTCGCTAGCCTCTAAGTTACCATAGCGAATATTCTCTTTGATTGAGCCGTTAAACAACCAAGTATCTTGAAGAACCATACCAAACATTTCTCGCAAATCATTGCGTTTAAAATCCCGAATATCTTTACCGTCTAATAATATCGCCCCGCTGTTAACATCGTAGAACCTCATTAGTAGCTTAACGATGGTTGTTTTACCCGCCCCAGTTGGTCCGACCAAGGCAATTCTTTGACCGGATTTGATATCAGCACTAAAGTTGTTGATTATTATCTTCTCAGGGCTATAGCCAAAATGAACATTTTTAAAAGTGACATCGCCGTGAATATTTTCAGTACTGAGCGGCTTGGCTGTCTCCTCTATTTCCTCTTCCTCTTCCAAGAATTCAAATACTCTCTCGGATGCCGCTACGGTGGATTGCAGCACATTGGAGATTTGCGCCACTTGAGCAATCGGCTGAGAAAATTGCCGTACATACTGGACAAAGGCGAGAATATCCCCTACCTGAATAGTTCTTTTTATTGCTAACCAACCGCCTAGAATAGAAACTAAAACATAGCCAATGTTCCCGATAAAGGTCATAATCGGCATAATCATCCCTGAGAGGTACTGAGATTTCCAAGCAGAATCATAAAGCTCATCATTTAGCTTATTAAATTTCTCAACCGCTTTTTCTTCGCCGTTGAAGGCTTTCATTATAACGTGACCACCATACATTTCCTCTACATGTCCATTTGCATGCCCTAAATACTCTTGCTGGTGTTTGAAGTACTTTTGCGATCTCTTAATAACCAAGGCCATAAACACCATAGATAAAGGCAGGATGATTATTGAAGCTAGCGTCATCAGCCAGCTTATTGAGAACATCATGATTAATACACCGATTAATGTCATCACCGAGGTGATCACCTGCGACATGCTCTGATTTAATGTTTGGCTAACCGTATCAACATCATTAGTAACACGGGACAGCACCTCACCGTGTGTTTGCTTATCAAAATATTTCAATGGTAGACGATTTATTTTTAGAGAGATCTCTTTACGTAAATTGTAAGAAACCTTCTGAGCAACACCGGAAATAATATAACCCTGTACGAAGGAAAAAAGAGCACTTATTACGTACAAAATTAGCAAGAGGACAACAATATTCCCGACATAGGAAAAATCAATCCCTGCTCCAGGGGCTCCACTAACCTTACTTACTAGACCTTCAAATATTTTAGTTGTTGCATTACCAAGTATTTTCGGTCCGACTATATAAAAGACCGAGCTGCCGATTGCAAACAGGATAACAATGATTATTGAGGGCAAATACGGCTGCAAAAAAGCTAACAGCTTCTTCATTGTTCCTTTGAAGTCTTTGGCTTTTTGAACGCTGCCCATTCCCCCCATTGGACCACCGCCCATAGGTCCTCTACCCATTGGACCAGGTCCCATCGAGCCTCTATTTCGATTAAATCCGCCGTTTTCACTGCTTCTTGAATCGCTCATTATGCAAGCTCCTCCTTTGAAAGCTGAGATAAAGCAATTTCTTGATAGACATCGCAATTGTTCATCAGCTCTTTGTGTGTCCCCTTGCCAACAATCTTTCCTTCATCAAGTACAATTATTTGTTCCGCATTCATAATTGTACTGATTCGTTGTGCAACAATTAATAGTGTACTTTGCCCAGTCTCTTTTTTCAGAGCCTTTCTTAGGACTGAATCTGTTTTGAAGTCCAGAGCCGAGAAGCTATCGTCAAAGATATAGATTTCCGATTTCTTGGCAAGTGCTCTGGCTATTGAGAGACGCTGCTTTTGTCCACCGGAAATGTTAGCACCTGCTTGAGCTATCTCTGCTTTAAAGCCCTCAGGTTTAGCCTCAATAAACTCCGTTGCCTGGGCAATCTGCGCTGACTTCGCCAGTTCTTCTTCTGAAGCCCCTTCCACACCATATAATAAATTGCTTTCGATGGTTCCGGAGAATAGAACCGCTTTTTGCGGCACATAACCAATCTTTTCTCTTAGTTCATGCTGGGAAACCGTTTTAATATCTGTTCCATTTATCAAAATCCGACCTGCCGTGGCATCATAAAACCGCGGGATCAGATTGATTAGCGTTGTTTTTCCGCTGCCCGTACTGCCGATAAAAGCTGTAGTTTCGCCTGGTTTAGCCGTAAAGCTTATATCAGTAAGCACACTCTCCTCAGCACCAGGATAACGAAAACTAACATTTTGAAACTCTACATAGCCCTTCTTGATTGAACCAAAATGTTGCAAGTCCTCGGCATCCTTAACAGAAATCTCAGAGGCCAATACCTCAGCTATCCGCTCTGCAGAAACAGCTGCCCTAGGCAACATGATCGAAACAATGGAAATCATTAAGAAAGCCATAATTATCTGCATCGCATACTGAATAAACGCCATCATATCGCCGACCTGCATTGCTCCTGCATCAACCTGATGCGCCCCAACCCAGACAATTAATAAGGTGACCCCATTTAAGATTAACATCATCGCCGGCATCATTAATGCCATAATTCGATTAATAAAAAGATTTACTTTAGTTAGTTCTTTATTGGCAGCATCGAACTTTTTATCCTCATGCTTCTGATTGTTAAATGCCCTGATTACCGACAAACCGGAGAGAATTTCTCGAGTAACCTGATTCACCCTATCAACCAGCTTTTGCACTTTTTTGAATTTGGGAATTGCCACAGCAAACATTGAGATTACTAAGCTTAAGATTGCCGCTACTGCAATCCCGATAATCCAGGCCATTGAAGCATCGCTGTTTATTACTTTAATTACTCCGCCAATCGCCAGTATTGGCGCATAAAACACTATCCGCAGCAGCATTGTCAACAGCATCTGAATCTGCTGAACATCATTAGTACTGCGAGTTATTAGTGAGGCTGTAGAAAATTTATCGAATTCCGAATTGGAAAAGCTAGCAACCTTTTTGAAAATGTCTCGACGAAGATTTTTCGATAGACCCGCCGCTACTTTCGCACTTAAATAAGCTACAACTATCGTTGCCCCTACACTTACCAAGGCAACAAGCAGCATTAATCCCCCAGTAACGAGGATGTAATTGTTCTGAAGCTTATTTATGTTTATCCCCAGCGCTGTATATTCCTCGTGAATATAAGATACAGCTGATTGAGTAATCATTGAGTCGGTCAGGTCGGCAATATTCTCCTGCGCCAGATTTTTTACCGCCTCAATTTGGCTGCTGGGAATCGTGGAAATTGATCCGCCGCTTTTCTCAATCCCGCTAACTATTAAAATTGCTTTGCCTAAGATTAGATTAAGATCGTTTATGGTCTCTTTTTCTTTTTTTGCTAGCTCGTAAACAGCTTCCTCAGCTAGACCGGGATACTTACCTACATAATCTTCGGCTTCATCCTTAGACATCTTATTAATGTCTAACAATTTATAGCTTTCAGTAACCTTTGCTCTCTCTTCCTCATCCAAAAAGAGCATTATCTTGTCAAGCTCAGTTTCCCGAATTGCTTTAGGAACTGCATTCTCTATCCCGCCCTGTTGAATTCCAACGTTAACGATATCGGAGGTATAACCAGGCAAAGAGAGGTCGCTTACTGCCTGAACAAAAAGAAGCAGAATAATCGCCGCTAACGAAATAACAAACGGCTTCAAGTAACGTTTCAACTTCAGCATTTAAACATCTCCCTCGACGTATTTTGAAAAATGTGCTATAATGTTAACAATTGTTTATAGTACTTAATTGGTTATAGTAAACATCTATTTACTATAACACTATACTCCTGATAGCAACTATATGTCAATATATATTTTCACTCATGAAGTTATATTTTATTATGATAATGATTGGGTAATTAAGTAAAAGACTCTTGAAAGGAATGAACATTCAGATGCCAGATAAACAAATAGAACAGTTAGCAGGCGAATTTTTGCAATTGATGCCGTTGCTAAGAAAAAAACTCCTCAAACCTATAGAAAAAACGCCATCAGACTTAAGTCCCTTGCAAATGCACGTCTTGTTTTTTCTAAAAGACAAAGAACCCCTTTCTATGTCAGAAATCGCTGAAAAAATGGGTGTTTTGAAGCAGCAAATGACTTATTTAACAAACAAATTAGAAGAAAATCAGCTTATTGAGAGAATTCATGACAAAAAAGACCGCAGATCAATAAAAATATCGATAACTGAGGCCGGTATAGCTGCTCTAAAAGTACACAAAAAACTATTACTGGACTTGATCATTAATAAATTCAACCAACTGTCAGATGAAGACATTCGTGAGCTAAAAGATGTAATCCAGAGTATCACCACACTCTTAAACAAATTGTGATAAATCGGAGAAAAAGCTCTGGAGATGGACAAAAAATAACAGCCCTAGATTTCTCTTAACAAATCTAGGGCTTTTTCAAGAAAAGCACCGGGGACGGTTCTTTTTGCTTTTCACCTTTCGGTGTTTATTGGCTACTACTTATGGGGAGTATAAGAATAATCGTTCTTTTAAACCATCTAGGACTTCTTCTGGCGCTTCCCTGAACTTGATGTCCTCACCGAGGAAAAGTAGCCAATTTATCATTTCCGTCATTTCTTCGGACTTATTAACGTTGATATAAGTCTTTAGAACGGCTGTGGCTAGGTATGGATTCGTATAGAAAATTGAAACCTTTAACGGATGGTATTTTTTATACTGGGCAATCGCTTTTGGACCAAGTTCAAGGACAAGGTTGATTTCTTCTTCCTGCTTACTTAGTTTTTCTAAAATCTTTTGCTCACTTAATCTCTTTTTCGTCGAGTAAGGTTCGACATTGGTGAGATGGTCAACAGAAAATATCTGCTTCTTTTCTTTCTTTAAGTCAAAACCTTCAATCAGCCAAAGGCTATTTTCACGATAAAGGTGCAAGAGATAAATTGAGTAAGACTTTATTACCTTCCCTTCTTTGATGGAAATCAATAAATATCTACCCAAAAGGAGGATTTGGATGAGCTTTTCCAATATAGGATGAGGGAGATCAGAAAGATTAAGTATGTCGGGATTATGGGGATTGGTCCCTTCAAAAAGCAAGATTTGATTTAAAAGAACCAGGTCATCTTGCTGGGTTTCTGAGATGAGGCCTAGTAATTTTTCAGCAATAGACTGACGACTCTTTAGATATGGAAGTTGTTGATTTCTTGTGGCCATAAAGGCAATAAAAAGAGCTTTGACCTCATTGTCGCTAAAGCGAACAACAGGCAGGACAGAGTTGTGCATGACAAAATAACCTCCATCCCTTCCAACTTCTGCGACAAGAGGCAGCCCCAAGGCTTCAATTTCTCTGATATCTCTAATAGCTGTAGACCGAGAGATGTCAAATTCTCGCATGATTTCAGAAATTGTAAAGTGAGCGCGGTTGTTGATATACCGCATGATGATATTAATCCGTTCAACTTTTTTCATCGGGACTCCTAAACAGTATCTTTTTTTGACATGATTTAAGGTTATTATAAACCTATCAAGTGAAGAAGGACAAGTCATTTGATTAATTTAAAAAAAGAGGAAGGTTTTGAATATGGCAGACTATACCCTAGAAGAAAAAGACAGCTTTACCGTGTTAGGTTTTGGAACTGAGCTTAAGAGCGATTACACAGACTTTGCTGGCTTAAACAAGGAAAAGTCAGACTTTTGGCAGGCCATCAGCCAAGATGGTAGGCTTGAAACTTTAAAATCCCTAGCTTCAAATGACTACGTTTTTGCCGTGAACGAAGCGGTGAATAACAGGAAGATGCATTATGCTGGCGTCATGACAGAGGCATCAGCACCTGATGAAGCCAGAGTTATCCAATTTCCTAAGGGGGAATACTTAGTTATTAAAGGTGAGGGGAAGACGGCTGAAGAATTGAAAAATAAGCTTACTGGTCTTGCCTTTGGTCAAATCTTGCCAGAAGCAAAGAATTTTGCCTATGTTGGTGGGCCAAATGCAACTGTTGAGATGGGGCAGCGAGACGGCTTAGTTTTTGGTGAAAAATGGATTCCTGTTGTTAGGAAATAAGAGATAAAACGGTTGTTGAAACCGAAGAAAAAAGGAGGGATGTAAATGTCTTATATCGTTGATTTTAAAGATGTGTCTACGATTGGTTTAGAGTCTTCGCCTGTAGTGGATGCGCTTGCTGGTTTACGTGCTAATGAAGCCCGTTACTTTATGAACAAATACAAGCATGAATTTACGGTTCTGCCAGCTAGCGAAAGCCAGGAGGCTCTTGATTATGTAAATCGAATTTTGAAAGAAGAACGTGATATTGAGTTTGCAGCCAAACCTTTAGAAACGTCGCGTTTTCAAGTGGAAAATATCAAATTTACCTACGTCTTTTATGAGGATGGTCTTGGGGTCAACGTCATGTATACGGTTGATGACCCTAAAAAGCGGGCAGTTGGTTTTAAGCTTTCTGAGGGAATGGAAATACCAAAGGAGTTAGAAGGAAAGTTTAAGTTTGCTCGGCAGAAGTCTAAACTAGCTGGAACAATTCGGGGTTCGTTTTTTGTAATCAAAGGCGAGTATTAAAGACCAATTTGACATATACCAAAAAGCCCTAGATTTGTTAAGAGAAATCTAGGGCTTTTTCTAGAAAAGCGTCAGGGACGGTTCTTTTTGCTTTTCGCCCGCCCCCAGTTAATCTCATTTTAAAATCGCTCTTTATCAAGCACATTACTACGAGTAAAGCTAAAGCAGCTTTTATTGATAGGAAATATCTATCTACTCAATTTCCTTTTAAGTCCGGCAAGTTCCTCAAGCATTGCCGGGCGACGTTGATAAATTCCGCACAAACGGTCAATCATTTCTATAGCTTCAGCCTTGCCACCAGCCTCATAGAAGTTTTTGATAATCTTACATACATTTTTGTATTTTTCTCTGTCGGTAGCTTCTTTGGCTTGCTCCACAATATATTCTTCATAAATCCCATATGTCTCTTTCGGGAAGCTTTCTGCAAGCTGCTTTCCAAAGTCAGTAATATAAGATTTATTTTTCATAATTATCTCTAACAATTTCTGACTTTCGCCTTCCTGAGCAAGTAATAGTGCATATTGGTGAGACATATAAGCCTTCGATAGTTCCTCAAGAAGTGGCTCCCTTTCTTGCTCCCATCTACTCTGCTGCAAATATATTTCCTTTAGTTTTTTGTAATACGAAGTATCTCCATTTAAGAGTATGAAGCGTATCATCTCAGTAAGTTTCTCTTCAATTGCAGTTTCGGTATATAGCCTCTCAAGATAGTATGCCCATGGCGCAGGCGTGTTGAAATAGCCTCTAGGATCTTTCTTTAGTGCCTCAATACAAAGCTTTTCTGTTAACGGATAGTTTTTAGCAGCAAGGGCATTTTCAACAGCAATGACCCTAATCTCAGGTACACCGATATTATCCATCAAGTATTTATCTGCTGCTTCCTTTCCTTCCAATCGCTCTATGATGCCGTGTGTAATAAGCAGCTTGTCCGGGTAATCTTTACCGTCATACATCGTACCGAGGAGAGGAAAAACATCATAAACCTTTTGCGCCTGTTTCTGGTTATGTATAAAATAGACCGCAGACTTTAATAGTCTGTAGGCATCACCAGACCAGTCCTTAAAAGCTTTATTCTTGGCAGTCTTAATAATAGTATCAAAAAAGTGTTTATGATTCTCATCATCAGCAGTTTGACACAGCATACCTATCTCAATCAAACAGCCACGGATGACATCACCTGCTACTCCGGATGATGTATCTGCGTGGGAAATCAGCTTAATTGCCTCCAACAGCACCATGGTATAGATGCCAAAGGCTTTTACAGCATCGGTGCTGGCCTCTACATTCTGCATGATAGACAGCATTTCTCCACATACCCGGTTACAACCACCGTATGTGAAGAATCCCTGCTCGGAGTTCCGACGGATAGAGGTTTTTATTTGGTTTTTCAAGTCAGTTAGATTTTGGTTATTCGACATAAATCATTCACCTTTATGCTTTAAAAATTCTTGTTGACGTAAATGCATCAAAAATGAGCCAAAGTATTATTACTGCATCTACTTCATATATCTCTTCAGTTCATCATAAAAGTTTTCTCGTGTACCGGCAAGAACTACAACTACCATCTGCCCTTTTTCTTCATATATTCTATACGCAAGCTCGTAATTGGTTTTGCTGTAGTAGACATCATAACAATAAACCCCAGCCAGATCACCTGTTTTTAACTCACCAATGTACGGATCACTGCTTATTTTTTCAAGAGCCTCTTGAAATGCTTTCTTGAGGCCCTTTTCCTTAACCTTCTTCAAGTATTTCTCAGCGGCTCCCGTGAAACGGATTTCGTACATCTATTTGTCCTCCACTCCGAAGATATCCGCCATAGTTGCACCCTTTTTTTCTCCCTTTGCAAAGCTATCTGCCTCACCGATCAGTTTATCCATGGCAGGAGCGATTTTTTTGCTCATCTCCTTGAATTTTACAAGGAGTTCTTGTCCTGAAAACCCCTGAGCAATCAAATCAGCAAGAATTTGCTCGGAAAACTCGTTTCCTGCGTTTTCTCGGATAGGGCGGATGACAATTGCATTGTTTTGCAAAATACATTCAGCTTCATTACTGAATCCAAGTACTTCAAAATACTTCTGTGGTATAGTTATCTGCCTTTTGCCCGAAACACTGATAATTTTACGTTCCATAGAACTGCTCCTAACTGCACTTTTCGCCATTTTATTTCCTCCTCCCAGTGTATGCTCAAAGTATAGTTTTATACACATTTCTTTGATTTTATTATAACCAAGAAAATGAGAAAAATCAATTCAGGAACGAGATTTTGATTGCAGTGTTTCTGATTTAAGCATATACTAAATCACTTCATTCAATGTCGTAAACGCTTTTATTAGAGCGCCATCTATTCTTGATAGGAAATATCTATCTACTCAATTTCCTTTTAAGTCCGGCAAGCTCCTCAAGCATTGCCGGGCGACGTTGATAAATTCTGCTCAATCGGTCAATTATTTCTATAGCTTCAGCCTTGCCACCAGCCTCATAGAAGTTTTTGATAATCTTACATACATTTTTGTATTTTCCTCTGTCGGTAGCTTCTTTGGCTTGCTCCACAATATATTCTTCATAAATCCCATATGTCTCTTTCGGGAAGCTTTCTGCAAGCTGCTTTCCAAAGTCAGTAATATAAGATTTATTTTTTATAATTATATCTAACAGTTTCAGACCCTCGCCTTCCTGGGCAAGTAATAACGCATATTGGTGAGACATATAAACCTTCGATAGTTCCTCAAGAAGTGGCTCTCTTTCCTGCTCCCATCTACCCTGCTGCAAATCCTCTTGGATCTTTCCTTAGTGCCTCAATACAAAGCTCTTCTGTTAACGGATAGTTTTTAGCAGCAAGGGCATTTTCAACAGCAAGGGCCCTGATCTCATGCACACCGATATTATCCATCAAGTATTTATCTGCTGCTTCCTTTCCTTCCAATCGTTCTATGATGCCAAGTGTAATAAGCAGCTTGTCCGGGTAATCTTTACCGTCATACATCGTACCGAGGAGAGGAAAAACATCATAAACCTTTTGCGCCTGTTTCTGGTTATGTATAAAATAGACCGCAGACTTTAATAGTCTGTAGCCATCATCAGACCAGTCCTTAAAAGCTTTATTCTTGGCACTCTTGATAATAGTATCAAAAAAGTGTTTATGATTCTCTTCATCGGCATTCTGACACAGCATACCTATCTCAGTCAAACAGCCACGGATGACATCACCTACTACTCCGGATGATGTATCTGCGTGGGAAATCAGCTTAATTGCCTCTAACAGCACCATGGTATAGATGTATTTACAGCATCGGTGCTGGCCTCTGCATTCTGCATGATAGTCAACATTTCTCCACCTACTCGGTTACAACCGCCGTATGGGACGAATCCCCGGTCGGAGTTCCGACGGATAGAGGCTTTTATTTGGTTTTTCAAGTCAGTTAGATGTTGGTTATTCGACATAATTCACTTACCTTTATGCGCGGCAACTTACTATAAACAATATATCCATTATTTATCTAATCATCAATACAAAAATGCCGCACTTATCTATTATGTGCGGCAACTTTAAATAAAATTGGATCCTTTTCACCATTTATAATGTGATTTCATTTAATACTAAAACTGAAGACCCCGAGAATATTGAAATCAATACATGGAAGTATTATAAAAATGGCATCATTGCACCTATAAATTCTATAGGATCCAGCTTATATAAGCTGTGGTCTAAATCCAATTTTCACACGGCATGATAAGCGATCTGGGCATGGACAATAGTGAAAATCAGAAACAATATACAATAAAATTCTTTTTCACATATTTTGGTGCGAATTTATTATAGTTTTAAAGATTATAAATTGAAAAATGATTATAAATTAATTATACTAATATTAGAACTTTTGTTCGGGAGGGATTCAATTGAAAGCTACAGAAGCAGCTTATTTGGCAGGTATTATTGATGGTGAGGGAACAATAACCTTAACAAAACTACATTCTAATGAAAACCGCAGACCAATAATATCGATTGCTTCTACTGATATAGAATTACTTGAATATATTAAATCGATTACAAGTGGGAGTATTAATAAGAAAAGAAATTATTCCCCAAGCAAACATAAAAACTCTTATACTTTTATTATTAAAAGAAAAGGAGTCGTATTAAGTACATTAATGGAAATTATTCCTTATTTGAGGGTGCCTTCTAAAATAAAGAGGGCTAAATTTATAATCGAAAATTATGAAAAGGTGACAATTAGAAATGGGCGATATAATGAATCTACTTTAGTTTTAAAACAAGACTTTGAAAATGATTTTTTTGCTCTATAGAAAAAAGACACCTCATGCGGTGTCTTTTTACATATTGGTGCCCTAAAGGACAACGGTTTTCGCCTTCTTCGTTGTATATTCAACGTTGTTACGCTCATTTTTATTTGGTGGAGGCGAGGGGACATGTTGTTCCATGCTTTCGCTATGGCACTGACTATATCTTGAACTTGGAAGCAAGCCCCAAGTCCCTTGGCGTGTTATGCAGAATCTATATTTGGATGATTATCCGGTATTCCGCATCTTAGTACTACCTTTCATACTTAGGCAGCCTATAAGTCGATACACGGCTGTTGGATTACTCCACATACCGCTCGGTATTACCCTGTCTTTTACGACGTAGGCTTCACCGATAAAGCCAAGTTTTCACTTACGTGTCACCACGTAAGGCGACTATTTTACTAATCGAACCCCTGTCCGAAGACATCGCAACATTAGCTTCTCCGAGTGCAGTTACTTGATTGGGTTTTCGCCTAGCGGACTGCCAAGTAACCTGCTATCCGTTAGACTAGTCTGATTAATCTCTTCGGCTGCCTGCAGACGGAAGGCGCACCGCGTATCCCACTAAAGTTGAGCCCTAGTCACGCCACATGGGCGATGGAGTGGTAGAGCCGCAAGCTGACTAAGCAGCTAAAGCGAAGTTGTTGTTAGTTTTGCCAGTTATTATTGGCTTTCGCGTTTTAACGAGGCCGCAACCCCTCGACTCGCTACTAATGCCCAAACTATCCCCGTCGAATCCAAAAACGCCCCCATATACAGATATCAAAAGACTGCAATAAATAGTATATCACATATTGCTGCACACTAAAAGCTGAACCTTTTACCAAATCAATTGCAAAAAAACACAATTGCTAGCTAATACTTTTGCTTTTCTCTAAGTGCTCTGGCAATTTGTCTGTTGGCATCCTTTTCGGCCAAGGTATGCCGTTTATCATATAATTTTTTACCTTTTGCAAGAGCGATATCAAGTTTTGCAAAACCGTTCCGTAAAACTAATTTCAGCGGAACTAAAGAATAGCCCTTTTCCTTAGTTAATCCAATCAGTTTATTGATCTCCTCTTTATGAAGAAGCAGTTTTCTTGCTCGGGTCGGATCATGGTTTGAGCGATTGCCTTGCTCAAATTGGCTTATATGCATATTGTGAATAAAAGCCTCCCCATTTGAAATCCTCGCAAAGCTATCCTTTAAATTAGCTTTCCCTGATCTGATTGATTTTATTTCTGTTCCTGTAAGCACAAGTCCAGCTTCATAAGTAGCTTCAATAAAATAATCGTGCGTAGCTTTTTTATTTTGTGCGATTACCTTTAAATCTTTTTTCCCCACCAGTACTCACCTCTAACAATGATCCTTCTCTCCAATTAGTATCTCTGACCATTTATTGTAACACAAAACATTGGTAGAAGCAAATGTTTTGCTGTACTACCTAATTTGTGTAAAAACTTCGCTGGTGTTGAACTGTATGGCAATCATTTTGAATCTGATATAATTGGTAACGAAGTTGGCAAATATAAAAGCGATTATATTAACATCCCAAGTATTATTATTTCTATCCTATTTAGTTAATCTGTATTCAGGAGGAACCCTTGATGAAGAAAAATCTAACATACAGCGTTATTGTAACCACGTCCTTAATATCACTTATCCTGTTTTTTAGCGGTTTTGTTTTGGGGATTCAAAATGTTCTAAGTTCCGATGGAACAGCGCTCCCAACATTGCCAAAGGAAGCAGCTACTACTACTGAGAACTGGAATATTGTCGCTTTAGGCGATTCCTTGACTAGAGGAATTGGAGATATTGAAGGTAAAGGCTACATCTCTTTACTCCAGCAGGCTCTTACTTCGTCCGATAATAATGCCCAGTTAACCAATCTTGCTGTAAGCGGTGCCACCTCTTCTGATCTCGTTCAGCAGTTAACCAACAATGGTATCTTACGGACAATTTCCCAGGCAAATCTGCTTGTGATTACAATTGGTGGCAATGACTTATTTCACAGTGCTGAGCTGCAGGAAATAAATTTTGATAAAATACCGGAAACCTCACAGCTCTATTTAAGCAATCTTAAAATTATTGTTAGTTCTATAAGAGAGGTAAATAAAACTGCTCCTATTTATTTTTTAGGCCTTTATAATCCATTTGCTGATTTAAACTTCTCTGAAATAACAACAAGAATTGTTTTAGAATGGAACTTCCAAACTCAGCTGACAACCTCAACTTATGAAAACCTTAATTACGTACCAATCGCTGACATCTTTGATAGTAATTTAAGCGAACTGCTTTATACCGATCATTTCCATCCTAATCAAGAGGGCTACAAAAGAATTGGCAATCGCTTAATCCAGCTTATTTCACCTATGCAGTAAAAGCATATTAGTTTTTTTCATTAAGATAGGAGTGAAGTTATTTGATAACCTTAGCCGTCAAGAATCTCCAAAAAAGTATTGGAAAAAAAGAAATTATTAAGGACATCTCCTTTGAAGTACATAGCGGTGAAGTATTTGGGTTTCTCGGTCCAAACGGGGCCGGAAAAACAACAACTATCAGGATGATCGTGGGACTAATCAAACCCTCAGCCGGTTCTATCAGCATTTGCGGGTATAATGTGCAAGAAGATTTTATCAAAGCGATGAAATGTGTTGGCAGTATTGTGGAAAATCCAGAGCTCTATAAGTTTTTATCGGGACGAGAAAATTTGGAACTTTTTTCTCGCATGCTGGGTCCAATTAATCAAGATAGAATTGAAGAAGTTGTCCAATTAGTTGAATTATCGCAAAGAATCGATGACAAGGTTAGCACATATTCACTTGGTATGCGTCAGCGGCTTGGTATTGCTCAAGCACTGCTTGGCAAGCCTAAGCTCTTAGTACTTGATGAGCCGACTAACGGGCTTGACCCTGCGGGAATAAAGGAAATGCGTGGCTTTCTCCGCAAGCTGGCGCACGAGGAGAACTTAAGTGTATTCGTCTCCAGTCACCTTCTGGGGGAAATTCAATTGTTGTGTGATCAAGTTGCGATTATTAGTCATGGACGGATTATCAAGACGGATTCTGTAAAGGAAATAATCAGCACAGAAATCGGTACAGTAGAATGGGACATTCAGCCTTTAAATGACGGGCTTAAAGAGATAAAGGGCGTCTCGTTAAATACTGAGATTCTAGACGAACGAAGAATCCTTAGCAATATGCCTTTCTTAAAAATATCCGAGGTTAATCAAGCCTTAGTAGCAAAAGGGATTAAGGTTAACGGAATTAAAAAACAAAACAAATCTCTTGAAGATCTATTTTTGGAATTGACGGGAGGAGACAAAATTGAGTGAGCTAATTCGACTTATCCAAAACGAAATGATAAAAATTGTTCGTAAGAAGCGTTTTTTGGTGATTTTTCTAATCTTAACAATTCTAATTCCGATTTTCGTTTACGCTCAAATGCGGCAAACTGAGACTCTGCAGGAAAGAATGGGTGATGCTGACTGGCAGACAGTGCTTCAACAACAAATCGTTGACTCACAAAACCGATTATCCAGCTCGCAAATTCCCGAGGAATGGAAAAAAGTTCTAAGAATAAATATTGAACAAAATCAGTTTTACCTTGATCATAACATCAACCCTACTAATCCCGGAGGACCAACCTTTGCTAAAGAGTTTTTAGAAAACAGCATCTCATTGTTTTTGCCGCTCTTAATCATGATAGTGGCTACTGATTTAATTTCTGGAGAGCATGGAGAGGGTACTATTAAGCTACTTCTGACCCATCCAGTTAAGAGATGGAAGATCCTGCTTAGCAAGCTCTTTTCTCTATTGTTATTTGTGTCACTAATTGTTGCTGCTTTAATCGTAATTGCCTACATTATTTCTGGAACTATTTTTGGATACAGCGGCTGGAATGCGCCGATTCTTACTGGATTTAATATTGTTAATGATCAATTGGACACCTCTCACGTTCAATTAATCCCCTTGTGGCAATTCATTATGATGTCAGGCGGTTTTGCTTGGTTCGTCGGTATTATCATTGGAATTATTTCCTTGATGGTCTCCGTTTTAGTACGCAGCAGCGTCGCTGGAATGGGTATAATGCTGGCATCGTTAATATCAGGTACAGTCCTTACTGCAATGGCTTCTTCGTGGGAGGGCTCCAAATATTTATTCGTGACTAACCTAGAGCTAATCAAATACCTTACAGGTGATTTGCCCCCAGTAACCGGAATGACCCTGCCATTTTCACTGATGATACTCTCTGTTTGGGGAATCGTTGCCCTAATTGTGGCATTCGTTACTTTTAATCGGCAGGATATGTTGGCATAGCTGTAGACGAATATTTTGGTAATCGTCTAATCTTTATCAATATATTCATCAAGAAGTTGTAAAATCCACTCATAAAATGAAGCCATGTTATGATTTATATTTCCTAATATTATTGACAAAATTAATTTCATGTTATATATTTATAACATTAAGTTATATATATATAACATGAAGAGTGGAGGAAAATAGATGAATGATAAAGGAGTTTTTAGAATCTTGCTTGTTCTTTCATTATCACTTATTATTGGTCTGATAACTTTTGCAATTAGAAGTGGAGTTAGACACACAGCTATTTGGATTATTCTCGGCATTCTTATTGTTATTGCTTTCTTAGCAATACTATTAAGAAGGAAGTATGTTGACATCAGAGAAGGTATACCATTAAAAGACGAGAGAACAAAAAAGGTTAAGCTTTATGCAGCTGGTTATGCTTATGTTGTTTCAATCTATATCTGGTTGTTATTATTAGCCTTTCAAAAATATTTAGAGAGTGATGATTTAATTCTAATAGGTATGTTTGGTATGGTTATTTCTTTTGGAATATCATGGTTAATTATGAACAATAAGAAGGATTTAGAGTAAAATGATAACTAAAATAAAAGAATATCGGGCACGATTAAATCTAACTCAGGCACAATTAGCAAACAAAGTTGGTGTAAGAAGGGAAACAATTGTTTTTCTTGAAAAGGGTGAATATAATCCCTCGCTTAAACTTGCTACAAAATTAGCTCGAGTGTTTAATACAACTGTAGACGATCTGTTTATTTTAGAGGATAGCGATTTAGAATAACCATAAAGCCTATAACTCCCCCTTAGCTAAAGCTAAGGGGAATTTTTTCTTCGGAAATTCAAAGCCCGCACCAATTATAATCATGCTTCTTTGGGGAATATATTATTTAAATCAATAATCAAACAAGAGATCGTTAGTGCTTTTAGTACATCTTGTTCGGTCAAAGTCGCCGCTAACTGATAGCGTCCATTGTCTAATACAAATTGCTCTGCGAGACGATAAAGTGGATCGACCAACCAATATTCTTTCACACCGAATTTCTCGTACATTTTCTTTTTAATTGTCTTATCCCTTTTCCCCGTGCTTTCTGATAAGATTTCTACCTCGAGATCAGGCACGCCAAATATATATCCGTCCCTTATTATATTTATGCGTTCTCGAGCAATGTATATAAGATCCGGCTGGACTATGTTATCTTCATCAAAATGTACATCTAGCGGGGCAAACAATATCTCCCCTTCTTGATTGCAGGACGAATGGAATGCAAGGTGTAAATTCGTTAAGAGCTTTTGATGAACATATTTGGGAGAGGATAAGAAATCATAGCGAATACCTTCAATGATCTCATAACGTTCAGGAATTTCATAATAACCCTGCTGTTCCTTGATTTTCTCTTCCGGTTTTGATACTTTTTCATGTTTCAAGAAGCCCACCTCCAAATTTCTTTAATCAATTATATCACATAGTTCTAATGATTAATTTAACAATACCTTATCAACCGCAGGGACAGTCCCCTTGGTTCAGGCGATATAAAATTCAATTAACAGCTATCCTTTCGTTACTATGTCAATAATTCTAAGAAAGCTTACCATAAATAATCCAAATAATATAAGAACAATAGAGCTTACAAGTCCTAATATTTTTTTGGTTTTAGCATTCTCTAACAATTTACCTACTCCAGCTATTGCTAATGCGATGTATATGTAATCTACAATTACTACAGCCAAAACAGCAAATAATCCATCCATTAAAGTTTTCTGTAAGGCAACATTTACAAGAAAGAAGAATATAGGACCTATTGCTGCTTGCAGAATTAATCCTGTAGTTAATCCTTTAAAAAATACTTTTATCAAAATAATAGTTCCTTCTATAACGACGGTTATTTCTCACCAGCGGAATCTACATAAAAGCTCACCGATAATACACACGCCACATCATATTAAATCAGATCGTTTTGACTCCAAGACATCCAGTGAACCTGCTCAGAAAGGGTTATGCGTGAGATAAAACAGGAAACATAATTTTTCTATTTTTAAAAATATCAGATTTGTCTTTCATTATAAAAAGAGTTGTATCTTCTTCATTCAATAATGTTTCTTCAAACGAAGCCGTATTTTTAGGGGTAAATCCCAAGACTATTTTTTTTATCTCCTTATTTACCATTGCAGCAATAATATCATCTAGCGGCTCATTACTC
>Ga0209347_1002508_pt1 | contig 24038 bp, 19 predicted proteins | sample AutmiccommuBRH23_FD_187382 | JGI IMG/M metagenome (GOLD analysis project Ga0209347, IMG submission 187382) | Deep subsurface microbial communities from Mt. Terri, Switzerland - Autotrophic microbial communities BRH/23 (SPAdes) (version 2) | ecosystem: Environmental > Aquatic > Deep subsurface >...
TGGATTCAGTTCGTGCAGGGGGAGCACCTCCAGGAAAAGGCTTTGGAGGTGAGGATGCGGGATGTTCCGGTGGAAGCCAAACGGGGCACCATCTATGACCGCTCCGGCAATGAGCTGGTGACCAGCATCAGCGCCGATTCGGTTTACGCCATCCCGTACCAGGTCAGGGAGCCGCGCCGGGCCGCCGATCAGCTGGCCCCGGTGCTGGAAATGGATGCTGAGAGGCTTCACCGCATCCTGACCCGGAAATCCAGTTATGAGTGGGTAAAGAGAAAGGTCAAGCCCGAGGTCTCGGCCAAAATAAAGCAGCTCAATCTGCCGGGCATTCATCTGGTGGAGGAAAGCCGGCGGTTTTACCGCCACGAAACACTGGCGCCGCACCTGTTGGGCTTTATCGGGGTTGACAACCAGGGTCTGATGGGCGTTGAGAAGTCCTTTGACGATGTCTTGCGGGGCAAGCCGGGGCGGATTTGGGTGGAGCACGACGCCGCCGGCCGCAATGTGCCGGACCCCATTCACCGCTATTTTCCGCCGGAACAGGGCAGTCAGCTGGTGTTGGCCCTGGACCAGAATATACAGTATTTTGTGGAGCGAGAGCTGGACAAGGTGGTGGCCCGCTACCAGCCCAAACTGGCCGTGGCCATAGCCATGGACCCCCAGACCGGGGAGGTTCTGGCCATGGGCAACCGGCCCACCTTCAATTCCAATAGCTGGAACGAGGTGCCCAGGCACGTCTGGGACCGCAACCCGGCCATCTGGTATAACTACGAGCCCGGGTCCACCTTTAAGATCATCACCACCTCGGCGGCCATCAGCGAAAATGTGGTTAAGGACAGTGACCGCTTTTTCGACCCGGGCTATGTAAGCGTGGCGGACCGCCGGATCCGCTGCTGGAAGGGCGGTGGCCACGGCAGCCAGAGCTTTGAAGAGGTGGTCCTGCATTCTTGCAACCCCGGCTTTGTGGAGGTGGGGCTGAGGGTGGGCAAGGAGAGGTTCTACAAGTATGTCCGGGCCTTCGGCTTTGGTGAGAGGACCGGCATTGACCTGGACGGGGAGGCCAAGGGCATCCTGATCGGCGAAAAGAGCGCCACCAACCTGAACATCGCCACCATGTCCATCGGCCAGTCCATAGCCGTCACCCCCATTCAGCTGCTTGCGGCCACCTGCGCCGTAGCCAACGGCGGCACCTTGATGAAGCCCCTGCTGGTGAAAGAAATCAGGGACAATCAAGGCAAGGTGGTGCAGAGTTTTAAGCCCGAAGCGGTGCGCCGGGTGATGTCCGGCGAAAGCGCCGGCCATGTCCAGACCCTGCTGGAAAATGTGGTGGCCAAGGGGACAGGCAGAAACGCCTTTGTAGAGGGCTACCGGGTGGCCGGCAAAACCGGCACCGCCCAGGTGGTGGGGGAAAGCGGCGGATATGTAAGCGGCAGGTACGTGGCCTCTTTCAGCGGCTTTGCCCCGGTGGATAACCCCAGGGTGGCCATCACCGTAATGATTGCCGAGCCCCAGGGAGGAATGTACTACGGGGGGATGGTGGCCGCCCCGGTGTTTCAAGCCATAATGCAAGACACCCTGCACTATCTGGAAGTGCCCAGAGACCCCAGCCTGATTAAGCCCCCGGACCCGGCCCAGTGGTATCAAGCGCCCAGGGTCAGGGTAAAGGTGCCCGGTGTGGTCAACTACCCGGTCCACGAGGCCATCAGGATACTGCGGGCCCAGGGGTTGTCCTTCCAGACCCGGGGCAGCGGATCCATCGTCTATGGCCAGGTGCCCCAGGGAGGGGCTGAGGCCATGAGTGACGTGACAGTGCTTTTGGATTTGACCCCACCCAAATCAGGTGAGGCCGGGAGCGGCATCACCGTGCCCAACCTGGCCGGACTGACCGAAAAGGAGGCCAGGAGTCTCCTGGAGGAGATGGGTTTGGTAATGGAGCCCGTTGGCACCGGCCTGGCCCGCTCCCAGAGCCAGCCTCCCGGGAGGAAGGTGAACCGGGGCACAGTGATCAGGGTTGAGTTCAAGCCCCCGGGAGAATCAGGGGCGGCGCCGCCCGGACTGATCCCGGGTGCGGCTTACGGTGGTAATATTATCATGGACTAACGGACCGGCCCCGAAGATATATATTTAATGTCACCCGGTGGCGAAGTACGCCGCCCCGGGCCGGGCCGTCAGCCGGCAAACAGTAAGGTGAGCAGTTGAAAGCATTATTATCCGCTAAACATCGACACTCAGAAGCAGCAGCAAAAGAACAGCTATCCGGCAACCGGCCGCCCTTCGTTGGCAGCCGGCGGCCGGACAGTTGTGGTTTAAGCCTGCCTTTTCAAACCAGCAGGCTTAAAAAGACAGCCCGTTGGGAAATAATACCTGATGAAAGGGGAACGGGTCTGGTGCATCTGGGTGAACTGATTAAAAACCTCGGTGTTTTAAAAATTGAAGGCAGTGAGCAGGTTGAAATAAAGAACATTTCCCATGACTCCAGGACCCTGGAGCCAGGGTCTTTATTTGTGGCCATAAAGGGCTTCAAGGCCGACGGGCATAATTACATCACCCAGGCGGTGCAGAGCGGCGCCCCGGCGGTGGTGCTGGAAAGGGATCTGGCTGTTCCCCCCGGGGTGACCAAGGTGCTGGTGGAGAATAGCCGGGCCGCCCTGGCCCGTATTTCCACCTCCTTTTTCTGCCGCCCCTCGGAGAACATGAGGCTGGTGGGGGTTACCGGCACCAACGGCAAGACCACCACCACCTACCTGATCGCCTCCATCTTCCGGGCCGCCGGTCAGAAAGCCGGTATTATCGGCACCATCGCCAACTATATAGGTGACCGGAAACTGGAGGTCAGGCACACCACCCCAGAGTCCACCGATTTACAAAAACTGCTGCGGGAGATGGCCGACGAGGGGGTTCAGTCGGTGGTCACCGAGGTCAGCTCCCACGCCCTGTCCCTGGACCGGGTAACCGGGTGTGAGTTTGATGTGGCGGTCTTCACCAATCTGACCCAGGACCACCTGGACTTTCATCAGGACATGGAGGATTACCTGGAGGCCAAGTCCAGGCTGTTCAGGATGATCGGGCCGGGTGTCAAGAAAGGCCCCAAATTTGCGGTGGTAAACCTTGACGATGCCTATGCCGGCAGGATTATCTCGGCCGCCGGGGCCCCGGTGGTGACCTACGGACTTTCACCGGACGCCGATGTCAGGGCCCGGGAGGTAAAGGTCTCGGACCAGGGCTGCTCCTTTGCCGTGGACTGCAGGCAGGGGGCTTTCCAGCTTAAAATCAGGCTCTCCGGGCTGTTCAACGTCTACAACACCCTGGCCGCCCTGGCCGTAGGGCTGGAGTCGGGCCTCGGCCCGGAACTGGTGATCCGCGCCCTGGAAGCGGTGGAGGGTGTCCCCGGGCGGTTTGAAAGGGTGGACTGCGGCCAGGGCTTTGTGGTGGTGGTGGACTACGCCCACACCCCGGACGGACTGGAAAATATACTGAAAGCTGCCCGGGCCGTGACCTCCGGCCGGCTGATCTCGGTTTTCGGCTGCGGCGGGGACAGGGACCGCACCAAGCGGCCGATTATGGGCAAAATCGCCGGACTGTACAGTGACCTGCCCATCATCACCTCGGATAACCCCCGCACAGAGGACCCCCTGAAGATCATTGACGATGTGGAGCAGGGGATTAAAGAGGTGCTGCCGGCCGGGCGCTACAGGGTGATCCCGGACCGCCGGGAGGCCATCAGGGCGGCGCTGGGCGAGGCTCTGACCGGCGACCTGGTGATCATCGCCGGCAAGGGGCACGAGGACTACCAGATTGTGGGCGGCCGGGTTCTGCCCTTTGACGACCGGGAAGAAGCCAGGCAAGTGCTTCTTTCGTTGAGTGCAATATAGCTTTTCAAATGGAGGCGTCAGGTGTTTAAATTAGATTTGCCGGAGATTGCCGGGGCCATCTCGGCCACTTTGGAGGGAGGCCGGCAGGGTGTGTTCGGTTCGGTATGCACCGACTCCCGGGCCGTAAATAAAGGAGCCCTTTTTTTTGCCCTGTGCGGAGAGAGATTTGACGGGCACCAGTTTGCCCAAAAGGCGGTGGAGCAGGGGGCGGCCGGGGTGGTGGCCCAGCGCCGGCCGGAGGGCCTGCCGCCGGGGGTGCCGCTGCTTCTGGTCAAAGATACCCTGGCGGCGCTGCAGGACCTGGCCCGCTACAACCGCCAAAAGTTTACCGGGCCCCTGGTGGGGGTCACCGGCAGCTCGGGTAAGACAAGCACCAAGGACCTTATTTACAGTGTCATCTCGGCCGGCTTCAGGACCCTGAAGACCGAGGGCAACCTGAACAACGAGGTGGGGCTGCCCCTGACCCTGCTCAGAATCGATCAGAACTGTCAGGCGGCAGTGGTGGAGATGGCCATGCGGGGCATGGGAGAAATAGACCTTCTGGGCGGCCTCGCCCTGCCCTCGGGGGCGGTGATCACCAATATCGGGGAGGCCCACTTCGAGCTGCTGGGGTCGGTGGACAACATCGCCAGGGCTAAGGGCGAGATACTGGATCACGTGCCGGAACAGGGTTTTGCCGTGCTGCACGGGGACAGCCCCTATATGCGGAGGGAGGCCCGGCGCTGCCGGGGGAGGGTAATCTTCTTCGGGGAAGACCCCGGATTCGGGGTGAGCCTGAAGAATGCCGTTCCGGAGGCCGGGGGCAACCGCTTCACGGCATCTGTACGGGGCCGGGAGGAGGAATTTTTTGTTCCCCTGCCCGGCCGGCACAATGTGATCAACAGCCTGGCCGCCATTGCCGTGGGGCTGGAGCTTGGCCTGGACCTGGCTGAGGTCCGGAAAGGCCTGGCCGGGGCCCACCTTACCGCCCTGCGGCTGGAAATATCCCACTGGAACGGCCTGAAGATAATCAACGATTCTTACAACGCCAATCCCTCATCCACCAGGGCGGCCATCCAGGTGCTGGGCGAGGCCGCCGGAGAGGGTTCCAGGAAAATTGCCGTGCTGGGCGACATGCTGGAACTGGGGGAAAAGTCTGACCAGGCCCACCGGGAGGTTGGCCGGGCCGCCCGGGAAGCCGGGGTCCATCTGCTGGTGGCGGTGGGGGAAAGGGCCGGGTCCATCGGCCTGGGCGCCCGGGAGGCCGGACTTCCCGCCCGGAGTATCCACTACTGCCGGACCGCCAGGGAGGCAGCCGGGGTGGTCCGGCAACTGGCCGCGCCGGGGGATGTGATCCTGGTCAAGGGCTCCCGGGGGATGAAAATGGAAGAATTTGTTACCGCCCTTCAGGAGGACAACCGGTAGGGTCCGGAAGAAATATAACCAGGCAGCCGGTGGAAAATTTTTACCACTTTTTGCATATCCTGATTTGCGGGTATTTTTAAAGCGGGAGGTTCCGGTGTACAACCGGTGGCTATTATGGACAATACAGGGCTGTCAATGGGCAAAGCACTTTTAATCTCATTCCTGGTCACCGCAGTGGTGGCCCCCTTTGCCATTCCGGCGTTGAGAAGGCTTAAATTCGGGCAAAATATACGTAGCGAGGGCCCGGCCAGACACTTTGCCAAGGCCGGCACACCCACCATGGGAGGTCTTATTTTCCTGGCCGGCATAGCGGCGGCCGGGCTGTTTACAGCAGCCAGATACCCTGAGGGGGTGCTGGTCCTGGCCACCACCCTGGGCTTCGGACTGGTGGGCTTCCTGGACGACTTTCTCAAGGTGGCCCTGGCCCGGCCAATGGGCTTGAGGGCCAGGGAAAAGCTGGCCGGGCAGATACTGGTGGCCGCCCTGCTGGTCCTGCTGGCGGTGTCCACCCTGGGCCGGGGCACCGATCTGGTGGTCCCCTTCAGCTTAGGCAGCATCGAACTGGGAATGGGGCTGTATATTGTTTTCGCCGTGCTGGTGGTGGTGGGTGTGGCCAACGCCGTCAACCTCACCGACGGTCTGGACGGCCTGGCCTCGGGGGTTACCGTGGTGGCCTCCCTGGCCCTCGCCGTGATTGCCCTGATTATGCACCGGTCCGGGGTGGCTCTGATGATGGCGGCGGTGGCCGGGGGCTGCCTGGGCTTTTTGATCTACAACCGGCACCCGGCCAGGGTGTTTATGGGGGACACCGGCTCCCTGGCCCTGGGCGGCGCCCTTGGGGCGGCGGCGGTGCTGACCCGGAGCGAGTTGTTCCTGGTGATCATCGGCGGCATCTATGTATTGGAGACACTGTCGGTGATGATCCAGGTCTTTTCCTTCCAGGTCTTTGGCCGCAGGGTGTTCAGGATGAGCCCGCTGCACCACCACTACGAGCTGGGCGGCTGGAGCGAGAACAGGATCGTGCTGACCTTCGTGGCGGCGACCATAGCGCTGTCACTGATAGGCATAATAGGGTTTTATAAGATAATTTAAGCCACAAAGGACACAAAGATCACAAAGATAACATGCCATTAATAGATAGCGGAAAAATAGGTGAACTCATATCTAATGGCTTGGAGCTAACATCTGACAAATATAATGGCGTTTAAGTTTTTTTCTTTGTGTCCTTTGTGTGCTTTGTGGCTAATAATAGGAGTGACTCATGAGCTTGGAGCTAAATGGCAAAAGGGTGCTGGTGGTGGGGGCCGGGAAGAGCGGACTGGCCGTGGCCCGGTTTTTAACCGGCATGGGTTCCCGGGTGACCGTCACCGATACCAGGGAAGTGGACAAGTTCGGCGATCAGCTGGACGGTCTTATTAAAAGCGGGGTTTCACCGGCTCTGGGGGCTTATCCCCCGGTCAGGGGAAATTTCGACCTGCTGGTGATGAGCCCCGGGGTGCCCCTGAGCATAGCCCCGGTGGTGGAGGCCGGGCAGGCCGGGATACCGGTGACCGGGGAGCTGGAACTGGCCTACCGCTTTGCCCGGGCGCCCATAGTGGCCATCACCGGCACCAACGGTAAAACCACCACCACCACCCTGGTGGGGGAGATATTTAAGGACGCCGGCTACAGGACGCTGGTGGCCGGCAACATCGGCCTGCCCCTGGTGGACCAAGTGGAGGGTTACGGCCCCGGGGATGTAATCGTGGCCGAGGTTTCCAGCTTTCAGTTGGAAACCGTGGAACTTTTCCGGCCCAAGGTGGCCCTGATCCTGAACCTTACCCCGGACCACCTGGACAGGCATGGCGATCTGGCCGGGTATGCCGCCGCCAAGGGCAGAATTTCCATGAACCAGAAGCCCGGTGATTTTCTGGTCCTCAACCACGACGATGAAACGGTCAGGCAAATGACCGGCCGGGGCAACGGAGAAGTAATATTTTTCAGCCGCAGGCATATTTTAGAAAAAGGGGTCTTTGTCCAGGACGGATCGATCACGGCCCGCCGTGGCGGGGTGCTGAAACCGGTGCTGGAGGCCGAAAAGCTTCCCCTGCCCGGGGCGCACAATTTAGAAAATGCATTGGCCGCGGTGGCGGCGGGCTGGGTCATGGGGGTTCCCGGGGAAAGCATGGCCGGGACCCTGGCCAGGTTTTCCGGGGTGTCCCACCGGCTGGAGTTTGTGGCCGAGATAGACGGCGTCAGGTATGTCAACGACTCCAAGGGAACCAACCCCGACGCCAGCATTAAGGCCGTGGAGTCCTACGCCGGCCCATTGGTGCTGATTGCCGGCGGGAAAAACAAGGGCAATGATTTTTCCGGCTTTTCCCTCGCCGCCGCCCCCAAAACAAGGGCTATGGTGGTGCTGGGCCAGTGCGCCGAAGAGATGGCCGCCTCGGCCGCCGGGGCCGGCATCACCAGCATATTGAGGGCGGGCAGTTTCCGGGAGGCTGTGCTGCTGGCCAGGTCCGCAGCCAGGCCCGGGGATGTAGTGCTCCTTTCCCCGGCCTGCGCCAGCTGGGATATGTTCAACAGCTTTGAGGAAAGAGGAGACCTGTTCAAGCAGATCGTGAGGGAAATGGCGGAAAAAAAGCTATAAGCTGTAAGCCGTAAGCTATAAGTTATTGATTGCCGGTCATAAGTAATAGATAATAAGTGTCTGGATTGCTGATGTGTTGTATTGGAAAGTAATAAATTCATCTGCTTAAATGGTGAACTTTGAATGTAGGGCGGCAGAAAAAGCTAATAGCTAACAGCTTATAGCTAATTGCTGGCCATGGGGGTGTAGGCATGCATCTTAAGAGAAAGGCACCGGACTTCATACTGTTTATCACCGTGATGATGCTGATCAGCATAGGCATTGTCATGGTTTTCAGCTCCAGCAGCTATTATGCTATGTTTCCCCCCTTCAACAATCCCTTCTGGTTCCTGACCAGGCAGTTGATTAACGCGCTGGTGGGCATACCGATCATGACTTTCATGATGAGGTTCGACTACTGGAAGCTTAAGCGCTGGGCGCCGGCCCTGCTGGTTTGCGCCATTTTGCTGTTGATCCTGGTGCTGACGCCCCTGGGGACCTCCAAGCTGGGCGCCCAAAGGTGGATCAACCTGGGGTTTTTCAGCTTTCAGCCCTCTGAGTTCGCCAAACTGTGCGTGGTGATTTTTGTTGCCACCACCATGGCCCAGAAGGGGGTCAAGGTGCGCACCTTCAGGCAGGGGGTACTGCCCTACCTGGTGCTGATGGCCTTTTTCTCCGGGCTGATCCTGGCCGAGCCCGACCTGGGGACGGCTATAACCCTGGTGGGCACCATCTTCATTATGATGTTCTGCGCCGGGGTGAAGTTAAGCACCCTGTCGGCCATCGCGGTGTCCGGGGTGGGGGCTGTGATGGCCGCCATCTTTACCGAGGAATACAGGCGGGACAGATTTTTGGCCTTCCTTGACCCGGAAGGGGACCCTACCGGGGCCGGCTGGCACATACTGAACTCACTGATGTCCCTTGGGTCCGGAGGCCTGCTGGGGACCGGGCTGGGACAGGGCCGCCACTCAAAATTCCTCTACCTGCCGGAAAGGCAGACCGACTTCATCTTTGCTGTGATTGGGGAGGAGCTGGGTTTCATCGGCGGTTGCCTGGTGATACTTTTGTTTATACTGTTTGTGTGGAGGGGCTTCAAGATTGCCATCACCTCCCCTGACCCCTTCGCCAGCCTGCTGGCGGCCGGGGTCGTGTCCGGGGTGGCGCTGCAGGCCATCATCAACATCGGAGTGGTCACCAGCTCGCTGCCCATCACCGGCATCACGCTGCCCTTTGTAAGCTTCGGGGGGACTTCGCTGGTCTTTACCCTGATGGGGGTGGGGGTACTGTTGAATATATCGCGCTATATAACGCCGAAGTAGCTCTTCACTCGGAGGTGCGCTGATTGAGATTCGTGGTCACCGGCGGTGGAACCGGCGGACATATTTATCCGGCCCTGGCCATCGCCAGGGGATTAAAGGACCGGTTCGGGGCCGAAGTTTTTTATATCGGTGGGACCCGGGGGCTGGAAGCAGAAATAGTCCCCAGGGAGGGGCTGCCATTCCACGCCATTCACCTGGCCGGGCTTAAGCGCGGCCTTTCGCCGTCCAACCTGATGGTGGCCTGGAAGGCCGCCGCCGGATTGGGCAGGGCCCGCCGCCTGCTTAAAGAAATCCGCCCGGCCGCCGTGGTGGGCACCGGAGGCTACGTCTGCGGGCCGGTGGTGCTGGCCGCCGCCCTGAAGGGGATACCGACCCTGATCCATGAGCAGAATGCCTTTCCGGGCATCACCAACCGGATCCTGTCCCGGTTTGCCAGGATGGTGGCCCTTACCTTCGAGGATGCGGCCAGATTTTTCCCCCGGAGGTCAAGGCTGAAAGTAACCGGGTTGCCCATCAGAAAGGAAATACTGTCCCGGGACCGCCGGGAGGGCAGGGAAAGGCTGGGCATCCCGGCTGATGGTGTGCTGGTGCTGTCCTTTGGCGGCAGTCAGGGGGCCAGAAGCATAAACACCGCCATGGCCGGCCTGCTGGGGAGGTATGCCGGCAGGAAAGAGATACGCTTTCTGCACATAACGGGTCCGGCCAACTATGACCGGTTCATGGACCTATGCAAGGGTATAAATGTGCCTGAATCTGGCAATATTACCATTACTTCCTACATGCATGACATGCCCAGCGCCCTGGCCGCCGCCGACCTGGCCGTCTGCCGGGCCGGCGCCGCCACGCTGGCCGAGCTTACCGCCGTGGGGCTGCCGGCAATACTGGTGCCTTATCCCTATGCCGCCGAAAACCACCAGGAGTATAACGCCAGGGCACTGGAGAAAAAAAAGGCGGCGGTGCTGATCCGGGACCGTGAACTAAGCGGCGACCTGCTGGTTTCGGAGGTGGAAAAGCTGGCCGGGCAGCCCGGGCTGCTGCGGGAGATGGCTCTGGCCTCAAAGGCTATGGGCCGTCCCGGGGCGCTGGATGATATTCTTGACTGTGTCAACAGTATAATAGATAATAATCCAAAGCATTAATCCGGTCTTGTTTCTGACAGCCCGGGAGAGTACGAGGCCGAGCTTTGCATCTGGAGCTTTTGGACTGCCTCAAAGAGGTTATAAGGTTGTGTTTGAAGGTGGGTCACAGTAGTTTTAGCGACAATAATCGCCGGGTCTCAAGGAGAGGCCTGGTTTTAACATTTTCCAGCGGATGGAGATGGTATGGCCCGACTTTAGGGCGGCGGTATTTTTACGGGCTGGTTGGACAAGCCCTGCCGGGCCGTCCGGTAACACCTTTTTGGCGGGAAGCATACTATAATTCTATCCTTGGGGAGAGAAGCTATTTTTTGGCTGAATTTCGACGCAGAAGGGAGTTGGTATTGAATTGCAGCAAATTCCTGAAAGGATTCACTTTATAGGCATCGGTGGGGCGGGGATGAGCGGACTGGCCAGGATACTGATGGATCTGGGCCACCGGATTAGCGGGTCGGACCTCAACCAGACCCCCGTGACCCGAAGGCTTGAATCCATGGGGGCTGTATGTCATACCGGCCACAGACCGGAAAATGTGGAGGGGGCTGAACTGGTGGTGGTGTCCACCGCCATCAGGCAGGATAACCCGGAGCTGGTCAGGGCTCTGGATCAGGGAATACCGGTGATTCACCGGGGGGACCTGCTGGCCATGCTGATGCAAAGACAGATCGGCATAGCGGTGGCCGGAGCCCACGGCAAGACCACCACCACCTCAATGATGTCCATGGTCCTGGAAAGGAATGGTTTCGACCCCACCATAGTAATCGGAGGTGAATTGAACGATATTGGCGGCAACGCCAAGTTGGGCCGGGGTCAGTATCTGGTGGCAGAAGCCGATGAAAGCGACGGATCCTTTCTGAAGCTCTCGCCTCGAATGGTTATTGTCACCAACGTGGAAAACGACCACCTGGACTATTACGGGTCGGTTGCCAAAATAAAAGAAGCCTTTGCCACTTTTCTGGCCAAAGTGCCGGCCAACGGCCTGGCGGTGGTCTGCCTGGACGATCCGGGGGTGCGTGAGGTTTTAGGCGGGTACAACGGCCCTCTGGCTACATATGGTATTCAGAAAGATGACGCCGACTATGTCCTCAAGGAGATCAGTTTCAGGGGGATGTTTTCCAGGGGAGAAGTCTACCAGCGGGGCAGGCGCCTGGGGACCCTGGAGCTGACCCTGCCGGGGCAGCATAACCTGCTTAATGCCCTGGCCGTGGTGGTGGTGAGCTTGAGGCTGGGACTTGACCTGAGGGCGGTTTCTGGCACCCTGATCAATTTTAAGGGAGCCAGCAGGCGTTTCCAGTTTACCGGGGAACACTCCGGGATCAGGGTGGTGGACGACTACGCTCACCATCCCAGTGAGATCAAGGCCACCTTAAGGGCGGCCAGGCAGGTGGGCGCCGACAGGATCATCACGGTTTTTCAGCCCCACCGCTACAGCCGGACCTCGCTGTTGAGGGAGGAATTCGGGTCGGCCTTTCTGGACTCCGACGTGGTCATCATCGACGACATCTACAGCGCCGGTGAGCAGCCCCTGGAGGGTGTCAGCTCCAGGACAATAATCGAGGCCATGGAGAGAAACGGCCAGGAGAACGTTCTTTACCTGGGTTCCCGGGATAAGATTGTGGATTACCTGGAAGACTTTGTAAGATCCGGAGACCTGGTGCTGACCATGGGGGCGGGCAATATCTGGACTGCCGGGGTGCATCTGGTGGATAGGCTGAAGCGGTCGGCCAGGAGGGATCTCCATGTCGGGTCCTGATCATGGAGCGGAGTTAAAGAGGCTTTTGAAGGGCACGGTAATTTTCCGGGAGCCCATGAGTTTACATACCAGTTGGCGAATTGGCGGGGCGGCTGAAATTTTTGTCGAGCCCGGGGGATTGGAAGACCTCAGGGCAGTACTGGCCTACGCCCGGGAAAAGGGGCTGCCCCTGACCGTCATTGGCGCCGGAAGCAACCTGCTGGTCAGGGACGGCGGCATTAGCGGGGTGGTGGTCAGGATTGGCCAGGGCTTTGATCAGATCAGGCAGGAGGGGGAAACCCTGACCGCCGGCGGGGGGGCCAAACTGAGCCGCCTGGCCTTGGTGGCCAGGGAAGCCGGTGTGGGGGGGCTTGAATTTATGGCCGGCATCCCCGGGTCGGTGGGCGGGGCGGTGATTATGAACGCCGGCGCCTACGGGTCGTCTATGGGGGATCTGATTACCGGCGTGACCTCCCTGGACCTGGAGGGCAATCTTAGCCACCTGGACGGCGGGCAAATGGAATGGGGGTACAGGAGGAGTGCGCTGCAGGGAAAAGGGATGATTGTGTTGGAGGCAGGGTTCAGGGGACACCTCCGGGACAAGGGACTGATTGCCGGGGATATTGAGAGGATACTGGCCAGCCGCAAGTCCAAACAGCCCCTGGAATACCCCAGTGCCGGCAGTGTTTTTAAGAACCCGCCGGGCCATTACGCCGGCAGGCTGGTTCAGGAGGCCGGCTGCCAGGGAATGCGGCTGGGGGACGCCCAGGTGTCCACCAAGCACGCCAATTTTATCGTCAATCTGGGGGAGGCCAGGGCCTCGGAGGTTCTGGATCTGATCGCGGCGGTTCGGGAGAAAGTGCTGGCCCGGTTTGGTGTCAGCCTGGAGACCGAGGTTAAGGTTTTAGGGCATGACTAGGCGGAGGTATGATCATGCAAAAGTATATGATTGTTGGCGGCAACCGCCTGCAGGGCAAGGTCAGGGTCAGCGGCAGCAAAAACGCCTCTCTGCCCATTCTGGCAGCTTCCCTGCTGGGCACGGGGGAGAGTGTGATCCACGAAGTTCCCAACCTTAAAGATGTCCGGGTGATGATGGAGGTGATGCAGAGTCTGGGCGCCGGTGTCAGAAGAGAGGGCGGCACGGTCTGTGTGGATACCAAGAACATTGAGAGCTTTGAGGTCAGCGAGGAGCTGATGAGAAAAATGAGGGCCTCCAACCTGGTCCTGGGGCCCCTCTTAACCCGGTTCAAAAAGGTGACCATCAGCCACCCCGGGGGCTGCAACATAGGGACCAGGCCCATGGATCTGCACCTCAAGGGTCTGCAGCGCATGGGGGCCGAGATCACCGAGAAATACGGCTTCATCACGGCGGAAAGCGAGGCCTTATGCGGGGCCGAGGTCTACATGGATATGCCCAGTGTGGGGGCCACGGAAAATTTAATGATGGCGGCGGTTATGGCCAGGGGCACCACCCTGATTAAGAACGCGGCCAAAGAGCCCGAGATAGTTGATTTACAGAATTTTCTAAATAAAATAGGGGCCAACGTCAAGGGCGCCGGCACCGACGTAATCAAGATCAAGGGCGTGAACTCACTGGGCGCGGCCGAGCACACCGTCATACCGGACCGGATTGAGGCCGGGACCTTCATGGTGGCGGCGGCCATCACCGGCGGGGACGTGATCGTCAACAATGTCATCCCCGAGCATTTTGAGGCGGTGACAGCCAAGTTGAGGGAGGTCGGGGCCGAGGTTGTGGTTAACGACGACCATGTCCGGGTGAGGGGGAATCCCCCCTATAAATCGGTGGATTTCAGGACCCTGCCCTACCCCGGGTTCCCCACCGACATGCAGCCCCAGATTATGGCCCTGATGGCGGTGTCCCAGGGTACCAGCATCATCACCGAAACCATCTTTGAGAACCGCTTCAAACACGTCAGCGAGCTCAGGAGAATGGGCGCAGATATAAAAGTGGAGGGACAGACCACAATTATCAAAGGTGTTCCAAAGCTCAGCGGGGCGGTGGTGGAGGCCTCGGACCTGAGGGCCGGGGCGGCGCTGATCCTGGCCGGGCTGGCCGCCGACAACGGTACGGTGATTGAAAACATAGAACATATCGACCGGGGATATGACCGGCTGGAATATAAATACACCTCCCTGGGGGCCCGGATTATCAGAGTGCACAGTTAATGTGGCTCTTTTTTAGTTTTAGGGGGGACAAGTAGGCTTGTCCGGGGGAAAATGGAGATTTATATTTTTTGACCTGTCTAAGCGGCTAAGTTATGATCATTAAGAGGTGATTTTCTGGTGAACTCAAGGGAGAGGGTGGCCGCGGCCATCAGGGGGGGGATTCCGGACAGGGTGCCCCGGGGGGAGATCTGCATTGACGATGATCTGGTCAGGTCCTGCCTGGGTGTGCCGGGCGCCGGTTTTGAGGAGCGACTTGAATTGGCCCGGCGGCTGAAGCTGGATATCATCTGCCTGGCGCCGGTATTCCCGGAGGGGGGGCCGGAAGGTGGCCTGCCCGGGGCCGCCTCTGCGCTCTGGCCGGACCTGGGAAGGTGGGCCGGGGAATCCGGGCTCTTTGTCTTTGTCATCCTGGACGGTCCCTTCGGCTGGGGGCCCCGGCTGATGGGCTATAATAATTTTTTACTGGAGGTGGCCCGGAAGTCCCGGGATCCGGTTGATCTGGCCGGGCAGGTGGCCGGCCTCAACCTGGAATTGGCCCGGCGGGCTGCCGGCTGCGGCGCCGGGGGGGTTTTAATCGCCGACGACATAGCCTACCAGCGGGGACTTATAATCTCTCCGGCCGCCCTGCGCAGCCAATTTCTGCCGGCCCTTGAGCGCCAGGCGAGGGGGATTAAAGGCCTAGGGCTGCCGGTTTTCTTTCATTCCGACGGCAACCTGGACGCCGCCCTGGATGACATCGCCCGGGCCGGATTTGACGGGCTGCAGTGCCTGGAGCCGGCGGCCGGCATGGATATCGGGGAAATAAAAAAGAGGTATGGATCCCTCTGCCTCTGGGGCAACCTGGACCCCGGAGTGCTGATGACGCCCCGGGGCGCCGGGGAGATCCGGGAGTCCCTACGGCCCATCCTGGAGGCCGCCGCTGCCGGCGGGGTGATCTTCGGCACCAGCAGCGGGCTGGTCGGCGGGATGATCCCGGAAAATGTGGCTTTAGCTTACAGCCTGCTGGATCAGCAAAACATTTGGTGATGGACAAGTTCCGGCTGGCTGATATAATATAAGAGGTTATTAACAGCTTTTGCCGGCTTTGACGGCCTGGGCGTGGGGCTGGACGGGCGGCCCGGGAAGTGGTATTTTGACCAGAAAGCCTTCAGGGCATAATCTATTACAAAGCATTTTTTTTATCGTGGTTTTTTTAACCGCCGCCTATGTGCTGGCCCGTTCCTCGGTTTTCGAGGTGCGGCAGATCAGGGTGCAGGGAAACAGCGCCCTGAGCCGGGAGGCCATCATTTCCGCCTCCGGCATCAACCCCGGGGAAAATATTTTCAAGCTGGATTTAAAGTCCAGCGCGGAAAAGATTACCACCATACCTATGATCAAGGGAGTGGAGATGTCGAGGAAACTGCCCTCGGCGGTGGAGATCCGGGTGGAGGAGAGAAAGCCCCGGGCGCTGCTGCCGGTGGAGGGCGGCTTCATCCAGGTGGACGGCGAGGGGGTTTACCTGCAAAAAGGGGACCTGATTTCCAGTCCGCTGCCGGTGATCACCGGGGTGGGTTTCAGCCTGCCGCCCCTGGGAGGGCAGATTAAGTCCGACGACCTGGCCACAGCCCTGAAGGTGGTGGGGGAACTTCCCCCGGCGCTGATGCCTCTCCTTTCGGAGGTCAATGTTCAGGGGGGACAGGTGCTGACCTATACCCTTGGCGGTATCCAGTGCCGTCTGGGCAGCGCCGGTGAAATGCAGCAAAAGGGCGAGATGCTGCTTAAGGTGCTCAGCGAACTCAAGGTCAAGGGAAAGAGAATTGAGTACGTGGACCTTTCCTACACCGGGTCGCCGGTGGTTAAATATCTGGAATAAAGCTTATGCTTAGAGGGGGGTGTTGACTTGAAGCTGAAACCTTTTCATCTGGCCCTGGCCCTGGTGGGCCTGGCTCTGGGCGTATTGCTTTCGGTTCAGTTCCGGGTTACCAGAGACACCATGAACACCCCTCAGATCTCCAGGGTCCAGACCATGGCGGTTAAGGTCAACGAGGCCAGGTCCGAACGGGACCGGAAGCAGGAACAGCTGGACAAGCTAAGGGCCGACCTGGATAAGATAGCCGGGGGCGCAGAGCTGGGACCCTTCAGGGAAGACCTGAAAAACGCCCGCATCGAGGCCGGACTCAGTGAGGTACAGGGCCCGGGCGTAGAGGTTACGCTTAATGACAGCAACACCATCGCCAAGCCCGGGGAAAATCCCAATCTGTACGTGCTGCATGACGAGGACATACTGAGGGTGCTCAACGAGCTGCGGGCCGCCGGGGCCGAGGCCCTGGCCATCAATGGCCAGAGGGTTCTGGCCATCAGCGAGATCCGCTGTACCGGCCCAACCATACTGATCAACCGCAACCAGCGACTGACCCCTCCCTTTATCATCAGCGCCATCGGCCACCAGGACAACCTGGCCAACTCCCTTAAAATGAGGGGCGGGGTGATTGAAACCCTCCAGTTTTGGGGGATCCAGGTGAATGTGAAAAAAGTCTCCCAGGTCACCATAGAGCCCCTCTCCGGGGGGGTAAGCTTTGACTACGCCAAGCCGGCGGCGGAGGGGCAGAAATTGCAATGAATAAGAAATCGATGTACCTTTCAATTGGGCTGATCACCATGATCCTTGGGATCATGCTGGCCATCCAGTTTAGAACCAACCGCTACATCGAGCAGGGGGTGCCTGCGGACCGCGCCCAGGAGTTGCAGGTGGAGCTGAGCAAGCTGGAGCGGGACAGCCGCAAGCTGGACCGGGAGATTGAGGACCTGAGCTATAAGCTGGAGCAAGCCAAGAAAGGTCAGTTGCAGGCCGAGGCGGCGGTGCAGGATGAACTGAAAAAGGCCAGGATCAACGCCGGCCTGATAACGGTGTCCGGGCCGGGCATCGAGGTGGTCATGGACAACCCCTCCAATCAGTCCAGGAGAAGCAGCATCTTCATCATCCGGGACGAGGATTTATTGAGGGTGGTTAACGAACTGCGCGGGGCCGGGGCTGAAGCCATATCGATCAACGGCCGGAGGTTGATTTCAACTTCGGAGATAAGGCAGGCCGGGTCGTTTATCAACATCAATCTGGAGAGGGTGGAGCCGCCCTTTCAGGTGCTGGCCATAGGCAGCCCTGATAAACTGAAAAGCGCCCTGGAGATAAGCGGGGGGCTGGTGGACTACTTCAAGGACCTCGGTATTGAGGTTAAAATACAGTCGCACAGCAGTTTGACCGTGCCCGCGTACCACAAGAATTTACAGTTCAACTATGCCAAGGCGGTTCGGAAAGGATGATGGCAATTGTGGTTGGGAGTATGGCTGGCGGTTTTAGGCCTGGCTTTTGGTATAGCCCTCGGGCTTAATCTGCCCGTTACCATTCCCCAGGCTTACGCCAAGTATATGTCGGTGGCCGCCCTGGCGGCCATGGACTCGGTTTTCGGGGGTATCCGGGCGGCACTGGAGGACCATTACGACAACCGGGTCTTTATCACCGGGTTTTTCAGCAATGCCCTGCTGGCGGCCGGGCTGGCCTTCATCGGGGAGCGCCTGGGCATAGACCTGTACCTGGCGGCGGTGGTTGCCTTTGGGGTCAGGCTTTTTCAGAACCTGGCCATCATCCGCCGGCACCTGCTTAAAAAATAAATTAGCGGTGCAAAAGGGAATTTGCCGGCAGTGTTGAATTTTACAGATTAAAGAAATACTGGTCTTAATTCTATTTTCTCCCCGCTGGGTACATAAAAGCCGGAAAGAAAGGTATAAGATAAGCTGATGGATGCTGTAGCCGGCCTTGACATAGGTTCTTACCGTGTTGTCGCTGCAGTTTCACCTCTGGCCCCGGTCCCGCCGCATAGGGAGGCCAGGGTTGCAAGGGAAACCGGGGACGGCGGGGCGCCGGCAGCCGGCCCGGCCCCCAGGGGGCTTCAGGGATTATCTGTGGGGTCTGCGGCAACTCTGGGTATGCGCCGTGGGCAGGTGCTGGACGCGGAGGAGTTGGCACGCTCGGTGAGGGAAGCCCTGTCCCGGGCGGAGTCGGCTGCGGGGGCCAGGGCGGCGGTTGTCTGCCTTGGCTTTTCAGGTCATACAGTTGTTTTTTACCGGCACAGGTATGGCAGCCTAATCGGCAAAAGGCGGGTCAACCAGCAGGATCTGGACAGGATCAACCGGCTGGCCCTGGTCTCGGACCTTCCCCCGGGCCGCCGGATTATTCAGGCCGTACCGGTGGAATACCTGGTCGATGGCCTGCCGGTGTCCGGGGAGCCGCTGGGAATGTATTGTTCCAGGCTGGAAGTGGAATCAGTGGTGGTCACTGCCGACAGTGAACTGATTGACTGCCTGGTCAGGGCCGTGCACGGTTCCGGTTTAAACCTGGAGATCAGGGGTCTACTGCCGTCAACCCTGGCGGCGGGCAGGGTGGTGTTGAGCGAGGCCCGGCAGCAGTTGGGGGCAGCCCTGGTGGATATCGGGGGCTCCTGCACCAGTATAGCCGTTTACAACCACGGATACCCTGCGGGGTTCGATGTGTTGCCCCTGGGCAGCGGCCATATCACCAGTGATTTGGCCATCTGCCTGAGGACTACCCTGGAGGGGGCCGAGGAGATCAAACGAAAAATAGGGCTGGGAGCCGCAACAGCCGGCCATAATGAACAGGATCAAAAGGACCACGGCCGGGCCACGGTAACCTTTCCCAGGCTGAGCGGTTCCGGCTATAACGAGGTTCCGGTAAAGAATGTGGTTGAAGTTGTCGAGGCCCGCACCTGTGAATTGCTGGAGCTGATCCAGGCCTCGCTGAAAAGACTGTCCGGCGGGCTTGAACTGCCCGGGGGGGTTACCCTGACCGGGGGGGGCAGCAGCCTTAAGGGGATTGTTCCACTGGCGGGCCGCTTTTTGAGTGCCGGGGCCGGCCCGGGGTCAACAGCCCCGGAGGTGGAGACTAAAAACCCCGGCGACTCCCTTCATACCGCCGGGGCCGAGGGACTAATCAGGCACTGGCAGAGCCTTTATGTTCCGGCTGACGACTATCAGCCGCCGGCCGATATATGGAGAAGGTTTAAGGATTTCTTTGGGCTCCAGGATAAATCAAAAATCGATTCCCATTCATCTTTTAAAGGGAGGATTTTTTAAATGCTGGATTTTGATCTTGATCTTAATCAGTTCGCCACGATAAAAGTGATCGGGGTGGGCGGCGGAGGGAATAACGCGGTTAACCGGATGATCAGCGCCGGACTGAAAGGGGTCGAATTTATCTCCGTAAATACCGATGCCCAAGCCCTTCAGTTGTCCCAGTGCGACATCAAGATCCAGATCGGAGCCAAGCTCACCAAGGGGCTGGGGGCCGGGGCCAACCCGGAAATAGGCCAGAAGGCGGCCGAGGAGAGCAGGGACGAAATAATCAAGGGCCTCAAAGGGGCCGACATGGTTTTTGTTACCGCCGGCATGGGCGGGGGCACCGGCACCGGGGCGGCTCCCCTGGTGGCCGAGGTGGCCAAGGAGATGGGGGCACTTACCGTGGGGGTGGTGACCAAGCCCTTTACCTTTGAGGGGCGCAAGAGGATGACCCAGGCAGAAACCGGCACCCAGAACCTCAAGTCCAAGGTGGACACCCTGATCACCATACCCAACGACAGGCTGCTGCAGGTTATAGACAAGCACACCTCGATCATGGAAGCCTTTCGCATTGCCGACGATGTGCTGCGCCAGGGCGTTCAGGGGATCTCGGACCTGATCGCGGTGCCCGGTCTGATTAACCTGGACTTTGCCGATGTAAAAACCATCATGCGGGATACCGGGTCCGCCCTCATGGGCATTGGTGTGGCCGCCGGAGAGAACAGGTCATCTGAGGCAGCCAAAATGGCCATTTCCAGTCCCCTGCTGGAAACCTCCATTGAGGGCGCCAGGGGGGTGCTGCTGAACATCACCGGAGGGTCCTCCCTGGGTCTTTTCGAGGTTAACGAGGCGGCGGAAATAATTGCCCAGGCCGCCGATCCCGAGGCCAACATAATCTTCGGCGCGGTCATCGACGAGAGGATGGAGGATGAGGTCAGGGTCACCGTCATCGCCACCGGCTTTGAGCAAAAGGCCGTCAGGAGGGAGAAGGTCAAGCAGGAGATTGACCTCAAATCCTTCAGCGGCGGAGAAGACCTGGATATTCCGGCCTTCCTGAGGAGAAGGTAATTACTTAGCCGGCCATATCTCAGGCCGCAATACAGTAGTTAATATTTTAAGCATTACTTTTGGGACAAAATTGCTGCCGCTTTTATGCGGCAGTTTTATTTTTTGGTAATAACAGAATTTATGCTGCGGATTAGCCCTGGGTTGTAATATTTTAGTGTAAATTGCCAGCAGAAAAAGGTTAATCCAAAACAAATAGTGACAGATATTTCCAGTCCAGGTGTATATAATAAAAGCCAGGGTACTCATGCGGTTAAACTGCAATTAGGGGTTTTTGTCCCTGGAAAGAAGTTTATCTGCAGCCTCATATCAACTCTGCGTCATATATTAGGAACCTGGGCCATATACTGGTGGGAGAGCCCTTGTTTTCCGGAGGGGGCACTGATGAATAACACCGTGGTCTATCTGGATAAGGTCTTCATCGGCAACCTGCTGATTAACGGGCTGCTAATCTGGGCCGCCGGCAGGCTGAGCCAAATCAGGGTAAGACACCACCGGGTGTTGCTGGCCGCCGGTCTGGGCAGCCTCTATTCACTGGCCTTTTTCCTGCCCGGGGCGGAGTTGCTCTTTTCCTTCCAGGCCAAGGTGCTGGTTTCCCTTTTGCTGTTGGCGGCTGCCTACGCCCCGCTGCCGCCGGGGAAATTTCTTCTCTGTCTGGGCTTTTTTTATCTGGTCAGCTTTGCCGCCGGGGGGGCGGTCATCGGCTTTGCCTACCTGGCCGGCCAGTCCACCGGGATTGGACAGATACAGCAGTTTGTCTCGGTTTTGAACCGGCACCTCTGGCCGGGGCTTTTTCTGGCGCTGGCCGCGCTGTGGGCGGGGGTGGCCCTGCTGCCGCTGTACTTAAAGGGCAGACAGAGGATTGAGTCGGTCAAAATGCCCCTGACTATTTACATTGGGGGTCAGGGGGTAAATGTGCGGGGCCTGGTGGACACGGGGAACAGACTCTGCGACCCGGTCTCCGGGGAGCCGGTGGTGGTGGTGGAGCACAATGCCATCAGGGAGCTGCTGCCCGGGCCCATGCAAGAGCCCGGCTCCTGCGCCGGGGACGCCATAGGTGTGATTGAGAGGATGATGGAGAGCCCCTGGTCCGGCCGGCTCAGGCTGATACCCTTTAATTCGCTGGGTAATGACCGGGGCATACTGCTGGGGATAAAGCCCGACCGGGTTGAATTTGTAAAGGACAGCCGGGTGCGCAAAGTGGAAAAGGTGGTCATCGGCATTCACGGCAGGAGGTTTGACGCCGGGGAGGAGTATAACGCCATAATCAATCCGTCTCTGATTGACCGGTCCATACCGGCTTAATCCGGTTTGAATAAACTCGGTGCAAAGACAGCGTGCCTCGAACATCAAAAGGGGGGATAGGCAGTGATTAAGGTGTGGCAGATTAAGCTGACCATCCGTCTTGCCCTGGTAAGGCTTCTCCAGTGGCTTGGCGAAAGGCGGGACGTCTACTACGTAGGCAGCAGCGAGGCACTGCCCCCTCCGCTAACCAACGATGAGGAACTGTTTTTAATCAACAAGCTTGAGGCCGGGGACGGCGCTGTGCGCAGCGTGCTGATCGAAAGGAACCTGCGCCTGGTGGTCTATATTGCCAGAAAATTTGAAAGCACCGGGGTGGGCATCGAAGACCTGGTCTCCATTGGCACCATCGGGCTGATCAAGGCGGTGAACACCTTCGACCCGGCCAAAAAGATCAAGCTGGCCACTTACGCCTCCCGCTGCATAGAGAATGAGATTTTAATGTACCTGCGCCGGAACAATAAAACCAGAACCGAGGTTTCCTTCGACGAGCCTTTAAATATAGACTGGGACGGCAATGAGCTGCTGCTGTCCGATGTGCTGGGCACTGAAAATGATGTCACCTACAAGTACATCGAGGAGGAAGTGGATAAAAAGCTCTTGCACCTGGCCCTGCAAAGGTTGACGGGCAGGGAGAGGAAGATCATGGAACTGCGCTTCGGGCTCAACAACGGGGCCGAGAAGACCCAAAAAGAGGTGGCCGACATGCTGGGCATCTCCCAGTCATATATCTCCAGGCTGGAGAAGAGGATCATCAAGCGCCTGAAAAAAGAAATCCACCGCATGGAGTAGATTCTCAGCCGCCGCAGCCCATGGCGGAGGGGGCATCCGGGCCAATTCGGGTGCCCTTTTTGTCTGCCCGGTGGCCGGCGGCCCTGGCTCTGAAATGTATAAACCGGTAAGGCCGGGGCAATAATGAGATTGAAGCAGATGCATAATATGGATAGGGGTGGGAGCCGCCGATGCTTGTCAACAAGGTGGAAATATGCGGTGTCAACACATCAAAACTCCCAGTGCTGACCGGATCCCAGATGCGCTCCCTGTTTGAATCCATGCACAGCGGTGATACCAGTGCCAGGTCCCAGCTGATCAACGGCAACCTGCGCCTGGTATTAAGTGTTATTCAGAGGTTTACCAACCGCGGCGAGTATGTGGACGACCTCTTTCAGGTGGGCTGTATCGGCCTGATGAAGGCCATAGATAATTTTGACCTTTCCCAGAATGTAAAATTCTCCACGTACGCAGTGCCCATGATCATCGGTGAGATCAGGAGATACCTGCGGGACAACAACCCCATCCGGGTCAGCCGGTCGCTGCGGGATGTGGCCTACAAGGCCCTGCAGGTCAGGGACAGCCTGGTCAGCAGGTTCTCCCGGGAGCCTTCCATCAATGAGATCGCCGGTGAGCTCAAGATGCCCCGGGAAGAGGTGGTTTTTGCCCTGGACGCCATTCAGGAGCCCATTTCCCTTTTTGAGCCAATTTATCACGACGGCGGCGACCCCATCTTTGTCATGGACCAGATCAGCGATGAAAAAAACCATGACCAGAACTGGCTGGAGGGCATCGCCATCAGGGACGCCCTGCGCAAGCTCAGTGACCGGGAGAAGCACATACTGACCCTGCGTTTTTATGAAGGCAAGACCCAGATGGAGGTGGCCGAGGAAATAGGCATTTCCCAGGCCCAGGTGTCGCGGCTGGAAAAGGCGGCCTTAAGCCATATGAAGAAATTTCTTTAACCTTGTCGCCGGCCGGTTTATTTTGCAAGAATAATGACCACACTGGTAAATGAAGTAGAAAACCAGGAGAAGTGGTCAGTTGAAAAAGATTTTTAGTCTCTTTATATTAGGGCTGCTGGCAGCGGCAGGGGTGTGGGTGTGCAGCGGGGGTGAAAGGGCCTCGGCCGGGCACACAGCCCAGCTGATCAGGTTTCACGTTATCGCCAACAGCGATTCGGCGGCCGACCAGGCCCTGAAATTGCAAGTCCGGGACGCTGTGCTGCAGGCCATGACCCCGGTCTTGTCCGGGGCTGAGGATTTGGGAGAGGCCAGGGCCAGGGTGGATGCAAACCTGGATCTGATTGCCGCCACCGCCGGGAAGGTGGTGGCCCAAAAGGGCTACAGCTATCCGGTGGCTGTTTTCCGGGGAGAGTACGATTTCCCCCGCAAAACATACCGGATCAGTGGCGGTGAAAAAGGGGAGGTCTCAGACCTGACCCTGCCTGCCGGAAAGTACGAGGCCGTCAGGGTGGTCATCGGCAGCGGCAGGGGGGCAAACTGGTGGTGCGTACTGTTTCCGCCGCTGTGCTTT
>Ga0209347_1002509_pt1 | contig 24037 bp, 22 predicted proteins | sample AutmiccommuBRH23_FD_187382 | JGI IMG/M metagenome (GOLD analysis project Ga0209347, IMG submission 187382) | Deep subsurface microbial communities from Mt. Terri, Switzerland - Autotrophic microbial communities BRH/23 (SPAdes) (version 2) | ecosystem: Environmental > Aquatic > Deep subsurface >...
ATACAACACGGTTAATTCATATGATTAGCAGTATATTTCACCATTTATTTAGGACTACAATATCAGGGCTGGTGCCTCGAAAGCCTTGGTATATAAGGGTTTGGAAAAATATGTCGCCAAACTTGGGTTATAAAACAAAGAAATAACTTTTCTGCATACATAGTTATAGGAAATTTGGACAAAAAACAAACAAGTAGTAAACCAAAACGTGGCGTAAACACCTTCTAAAAGACTGCCGCCTAATAATAGGGCTTTCCAATTGTCACTAAAAAACTGTCCTGAAGGTTGACCTTTCCAAATACCTACACTGAACATCATGAGACTTATGAGTAATAAATAAAACACATATGGAATAAGTAAGTGCTTTGCCTTGCGCTGAACATAAGCTAGGCCTGTTTGTTGTGGTTTAAATTGGTACAAATAACCACTGATAAAGAAAAAAAGTGGCATATGAAACCAGAACATATAAAACGCATTCTGGCTTCCTGAATGTCCCCAAACCACCGTCATAATTCCTAGGCCTTTTAAGACATCGACCCATTCCACATGCTTAACATTAGAGTCAGCGACGGTCCCCACGATCATTGCCTCCCCTTTCTCTCTGCTACCTACCTTTAATGTCTTATAATCACTTTCCAGCTTAATCGACATAATTCTATCATACGCCTAAGTTCTCTGCATCAAATAAATTGGTTGCGTCCCGAAGTCTTGTGTTATGCTTATTGTGTTATGCCGTGTGAAATCTTGTGCTATATCGAAAAACGAAGGACTACCTCATTGTTGTGGTAGTCCTCTTCTCCTTACTGGATTGAGCTCTCTCCTGTAATTATCCAGCGTGAATTCTGTTTTAGTAGATTAACTCGAACCTGCACAGTTTGTTCATGCTCTTCACCGAAGGAAACTTTATCCGTCAGGCTATAATCCCTTGCCTTGTAACGGTAATCCACTCGGAGTGTGGCTGTATTCGCATCTGCACTTTCTACATCAACCTGGTCAAAGATTATTTGAGTGACATTTAATCCTACGCCTTGAACCAAGAATTCCTGCGCTCGCTGGGCATGTTTTTCAAAAAGCTCTCCGGTATAGGCTTTGGCTAGTTTAAGACGAAAGGTATCCATATCCGCTGACTTCCAGGCTGCGAAGAAGATGCCGATATCTTGCTTATAGTCTGCTACGATTTGTTGCTTTTCCTGATTTAAGACCAAATCTGGATTTGCACTATACAGGGCGGCGTTAGATGCGGAAAGGTTATCTTGTACGGTGTTAAGGGCTGGAAGAGTTTCCGGCGAGCCATTTACCACTCCAGTGACCGTTTGAACGTTTTCTTGACCACGTAATTTGGAGATAAAAGACCCCGATGAACTTGGATTCGTGAGTAAAGACACACCTAGTGTTCCAACTATTACCCCAAGACCTAAAGCCAAAGCTCCAAATAACAAATTCATTTTACGCATAAAGACCAAAATCCCCTTCAACTGGTTTTTATTACTAGCTTGACCAACGTAAGTAGATTTTAGACATTCAGAGCAGAAGTTAGAAATCAGAGGCAAGTAGAGGCATGACGCATCGTGCCCTCTAATGGGAACGTTATACTCATCAGTGTGGTACCGCGCAGCAACATGAGGGTGAGTAGTACGAAAAAAGCGCAAGTTCTGACCCTGTAGGGCGATACCTTGCGCTTAATATTCAGTTTTCCAAGACGCGAAACACAACAACTAAATTAGATTTTCAACCTTGATACTTACAAGGTCACAATATCTGCATAACTTAGTTGCCTATTCAGTTATCGGATTCTACGAAATTAGTAAACTCTTCTTGAATCATTCCTTTTTATTTCATTTTTATAAATATATATTAAATCTATAGAATCATGTGCTTAGCCTAAGCAATATCTTTGACTAAATATCTAATCTATTCTAACATTTAATAAGTACAAGAGCCCTCGTGCACCTAGGAAACAATTCAGTGTGAATAATAGCCCGTATAATACTTCAGTTTAGCTTCATATCATTCCTACAGTCAATGCCTAATCTAAGGACTGAATTATGTCCGCTTGGTTGCAAACGGCGTCGCTCCGTAGATCTTTGAACTTAGATCATTACGCATAATATGCGTATCTAAATCATGAATTCCTTGGTGGAACTGTTCAATCCGCGTTTTATCCTTTGAGTCAAAAGCGTCGATTCCGCTGTTCAAAAGCACATCCAGGTAACTTGTGAATGTGACTGCTTTGGAAACATTCGCTTCATTTTTTAACTGCTTGTCCAAGAGTGTTTTATGGAACACAATATACTTCTTTATGTCTAGATCGTTCATCTGTGGACCCGCGGCCGGCCCAAAGAGATAACCGTCTACGTATTGGTGAATGTTCCACGCTGTACCAAAAGCTAATGACTTGGCATCATTGCTCAAGGCGGTCTCACTAAAGAACGTAGCAACAGACGGTGCCAGGTCCAATAGTTTACTGTCCGGTTCCCTATATTTACTTTTGGAACCAGTGTCTCCTTGCGGAGGTGCCGTAATGGTATTGGCTGGTGTAGCTGCAGACTGCACCACCCCGGATGTCCCGATTGGAGCCGTACCATTCGATATGCCATTTGCTCCGTTGATTGCGTTGGCTCCGCTCGAATCAACAGTTGGGGATTGAATGACTACCGAGTCAGTGATGGCGCTTTGTTGCCTAAAAACCTTCCAGACGCTTGGGCCATAAACCCCAGCAGCGACAACAGCACCGGCCAGAACTAACGTCCCGGCTAAGGTTACAATTCTCTTTTTGTCCATAGGTATCAGTGGTCTCATGTCTCTTCCCTCCTTAAATTTTATTTATGCTACGTAAGCATTTTACCAATTTCTGGGAGAGAAGGGTGTCGTTTTTGCTGTATGGCTTGGACTATTTTCCGTCCTCAGTTTTCGAGAAATGCCATGAGAACCCAGTCTGTACATAAATTTCGCGCAGATGAAACAGCATATCCAAAATATATTTTAATCTCATCGCTTAATCTAAATCGTAAGACTCCCACTTCTACAAGGGGGAGTGATACACCTCATTCTGCTTCGGTGGGGGTAGAGTCCCCCACCGAAGACTCGATGTTCAACTTTTGTTGAACGAGTTCACTTCTGATTCGCGAACCAATACCCGCAGATAATTCATGAGATTCTCCGCAAGGTCTTCACGGCGCAAGGCAAATTCGATGGTCGCTTCCACAAAGCCCAACTTATCTCCTACGTCATATCTCCGGCCTTCGAACTCATAAGCAAGGATTTCCTGATACTGACTAAGTTCCTTTATCCCATCCGTGAGCTGAATCTCCCCCCCCTTCCCCGGTGGAAGAACACTTAATATATCAAATATCTCCGGATTTAAGATATACCGTCCCATTATGGCTAAGCGTGTTTCCGGAGCATCCGCCGAACAAGGCTTCTCTATCATATTTTTCGCTCGATAAAGCCGATCTGCAAACTTTTCACCATCCACAATCCCGTATTTGGATGTATCCTCGATTGGAACTTCCTTAACGCCAACCATACTTGCTCCATACCGCTCGTAGTGAGTCATCATTTGGCGCAAAGCAGGCACTTCGGAATAAATGACATCATCCCCTAATAGGACCGCAAACGGTTCATCTCCAATAAATTTTCGTGCACTATAGATCGCATGTCCCAAGCCTAAGGCTTCTTTCTGCCGAACATAATAAATGTCAGCCATCCGAGCGACATCCTGTACTAAATCCAGAAGTGCATCTTTTTCATTTCTCTCCAAGAAAACCTCTAACTCCATCGAACGGTCAAAGTGATCTTCAATGGCCCGTTTATTGCGCCCTGTAACTATGATAATATCCTCGATTCCGGATTTAATGGCCTCTTCCACAATGTATTGAATAGTTGGTTTATCCACAATAGGCAGCATTTCTTTCGGTTGGGCCTTTGTTGCTGGCAAAAAACGAGTTCCTAGCCCGGCCGCCGGGATTACAGCTTTACGAATTTTACGCATTCTTAGACTCTCCTTCTATACTTACAACAATTCAGTTATCCGATTGCTAACTGACACTAGGCTAATTCTATAATAAATGTAAATAATTTGCAAAAACGATAGGGAAGACTTGGCTGGCGCCCACACGAAGACACTGTCTTCGCACGTATTAGCCATCTTGCAGACACTGTCTTCGCACGAATTAGCATTCTTGCAGTATGTAACGTAAGTAATACTTTCTGATAAGTGGGCAGAACCACCTTTCTTTCCAAAAAATCCCTATCCTAAATATGTATGTTCTAATTATGTCTAACCATACTAGATCCATGATAACACTCAAACGCTTCATAGTTTACGGCATAATTGGCCTTGTTCTTGAGGTCATATATACGGGTTTGGCCTCTCTCCTCAAAGGAGATTTCAGCATGCAAGGGTTTACCTTCTTGGTGATGATGCCCATTTATGGGCTGGCAGTCTTTCTCGAAACCTTGCACACCCACTTACGACCTTTTCCTTGGTGGATCCGCGGCCTAATATATTTAGCTACTATTTGGATAATTGAATATTCTAGCGGTATTATTTTGACAGAAGTCTTAGGAGCTTGCCCCTGGCACTATAGTGACAAATTAAACATTAATGAGTATATTACCCTGCGCATGGCCCCCGAATGGTTCCTTACCGGTTTAGGATTTGAAGTCCTTCATGATTTACTAGACAAGTTACCCCTCGAAATCTGATGCGGATCATCAGCGAAGGTGGTTTAAAACTACGTCATGTTACAAACTTGAAAAAACGCAAGAGCGATTCAATCGCCCTTGCGTTCAGTTATGCTACTTACACATGATTACTTCTTGGCTTCCTTAGTCGGTTCAGACTTTTCTAAAACCTGATCTACTATACCATAATCTTTAGCCTCTTCAGCGGTCATATAGTAATCGCGCTCTGTGTCCTTTTCAACTTTTTCTAGCGGCTGCCCGGTTCTCTCCGCAAGGATTTTGTTCATCTTGGCCTTGGTCCGGAGCAATTGTTTTGCGTGAATCTCAATCTCTGTGGCTTGCCCGGAGAGTCCATGCCCACCAATTAATGGCTGATGAATTAAGACTTCCGAATTTGGAAGCGCAACCCTCTTGCCTTTTGCACCAGCTGTCAGAAGAAAGGCTCCCATGCTCGCAGCCATCCCGACACAAATCGTACGAACATCCGAGCGAATTAACTGCATTGTGTCATAAATGGCCATTCCGGCTGTGATCGAACCGCCGGGACTGTTGATATACAGATTAATGTCTTTTTCAGGATCTTCCGCTTCGAGGAAGAGCAATTGTGCTACGACAAGATTGGACACATCATCATCGATTGCACCGCCCAAAAAAATAATTCGGTCTTTTAAAAGACGAGAGTATATATCGTAGGAACGCTCCCCACGATTTGTTTGTTCCACTACCATTGGGACGAGATAACCCATTCACAATTCCCCCTATTTTCTTTATTAAGAGTACTGCATTTTACTATTATATTCTTGCCGATTAACTTTATTTTAGTACAAAGGTCAGTTAAGGTCAAATGTTTTGTTAGTAAAAAACCAATCAACATCCTATATTCAAAATCTGCTATTGGAATTCTAAAGGAATATCCGTAGACAGTGTTCATTAATAAAGAATACCCGTCCATATCTACTCGCTTTAACCTAATTTCAGCTCATGGAATATAGTGGTATATACACCTCGGAAAGGCGGTCGATTTAGTCGTGGATCAAATCAAGAAGCAACTTTCCCCTTATTCGTCCTATTTTGGACATTATCCCCTAAATCCAAACGGTTTTCGGGGCTATAAACCTACATTTCCTAACACATACAGTTGTTCCCCTTCCTGCTTGCCAATTCTACCCTCGAATCCGACGATTAAATTAGGCTATTGGGAACTGTTATCTCCCGCGCTTTTTGGGGCAGCCGGTGCGCTATTCTTGAGCCTTTTCTCGACCGACGATCATCTAGTGAAACGCCTTGACGGGCCCCTCTTCAGACTCGCTATAGTAGGGTATGCAATTGGTGCTACAGTCGCTGTATCCTTTGCAATATCCGACGTGGTATCCGACGCCAAAGACCCCTATGACCATTTAATCTGTCCCATCGGTGGAGGACTTATTGCAATCATCTTACTTTTCACTGCAGAGTACCTCCTTCTCTATCGATTTTTTCCTACCAGTTTTACAGGGAATGTGGGGGATAACCTTTGGACCCAAATCCTTTCGTTTTTATATTTCAGCATTACAACGATTGCAACTGCTAACTTAGGGGATATTATGCCGACAACTACTACCGTTCGGGTGTTGATTGCTACGGAAATAGCGTTTAATCTATTTACTCTGGCTACTGGAATTCAGCTACTGCTGGTCCAGAAACACTGAATACTAAGGGGGCTGTTCGGAGAAGAACCGTCCCCTTAGTGCTACTTAATTATACTTAATTATACTTAATTATACTTAATTATATTTAATAATGTATTATGAATTCATTATTATAGTCTCTTGATAATGTATTATGAATTCATTACAAAAACTACTTATATTTGGACAAGAATAGATGTAATATTGAAAACGAGCAAAAAATTAATTACAAAGGGGTAATTAAAGGATGAAAATTTTAGGGAATGTCATGGAACAAGTTGTGAAAAAAAACCCAATCGAAACCGAATTTCTCCAAGCAGTAAAGGAAGTCCTAGAGTCTATTGATCCAGTTGCTGAAAAACATCCTGAATGGGTAGAAGCAGGAATATTCAGCCGAATTGTTGAGCCGGAAAGACAAGTTATTTTCAGAGTATCCTGGGTTGACGACAATGGAAAAGTTCAAGTAAACCGTGGCTTCAGAGTGCAATTTAATAGTGCCATTGGTCCTTACAAAGGCGGTTTAAGATTACATCCATCCGTTAATTTAGGGATCATCAAGTTCCTTGGATTTGAACAAATCTTGAAAAATTCGCTGACAGGTCTCCCTATAGGTGGAGGTAAAGGCGGAAGTGATTTTGATCCTAAAGGTAAATCCGACGGAGAAGTCATGCGCTTCTGCCAGAGCTTTATGTGTGAGTTATCTAAACATATTGGTGCAGATACAGACGTTCCTGCAGGCGACATTGGTGTCGGTGGGCGTGAAATAGGTTATCTTTATGGAATGTACAAAAGACTCCGCAACGAATTTACCGGAGTTCTTACTGGTAAAGGATTGGGCTGGGGTGGAAGCTTAGCACGAACTGAAGCTACCGGTTATGGCCTTTGCTATTTTATGGAAGAAGCACTAAATGCTAAGGGCAAATCCTTTAAAGGTTCGACTGTTGTAATTTCTGGATCGGGCAATGTTTCAATTTATGCCGCAGAAAAGGTTCAACAGTTAGGAGGAAAAGTCGTTGCGATGAGTGATTCCAATGGTTATATCTTCGATGCTGAAGGAATTAACCTGGACACTGTTAAGCAACTCAAAGAAATTGATCGACTCAGAATCAGCAAATATGTTGACTCTCACCCAGGTGCAACTTACAAAGTAGGATGTGCTGACATCTGGAGTATTAAGTGCGATATTGCTCTCCCATGTGCTACTCAAAACGAATTAGACGAGAAAGCTGCCCAAACCCTAATAGCAAATGGGTGCTTCGCTGTCGGTGAAGGAGCAAATATGCCTTCTACTCCTGAAGCGGTTAATCTCTTTATTGACAAAAAAGTGGTCTTTGGCCCAGCAAAGGCTGCTAACGCTGGTGGAGTTGCAACCTCAGCTCTCGAAATGTCCCAAAATAGCATGCGATATTCCTGGACTTTCGAAGAAGTTGATGCGAAACTTAAAGACATAATGATCAATATTTATAAAAACGCTAGTGAAGCTGCACAGGAATACGGTCAAGCAGATAATCTCGTAGCTGGTGCGAATATCGCTGGTTTTATCAAGGTTGCCAATGCAATGTATGCTCAAGGAATTGCTTATTAATTTAAGTATTTATCCAAGTCGTAAGACTCCCACTTCTACAAGTGGGAGTGATACACCTTATTCTGCTTCGGTGACGATAGTCTCCGGTGACGATAGTGTCCGGTGGACAGTATCGCCGATAGCGCACGACTATCAACGAATACTAAGCGCTGAGGATTAGTATCGCCGAGCCGCCTTTCCCAATAGAAACACTTGGCGGCGAAGGAGGTAGAGTCCATCCTACAGCGCGATAGTATTATTAAGGGTTCAGCGCTTTCGGCGTAAGTCTCCACTGGAGACTTACGTCACCGAAGACTCGATGTTCAACTTTAGTTGAACGAGTTCACTTCAATCCTGTTTAAGGTTAAAGGCACCTTGGTAGAATTACCAGGTGCCTTGTTTATGCCTAAAATATAATTAACATGAATGGGCTCCCCGAAATAGGAAGCCCTTCTTTTCCAAATAGTTTTTAGAAGATAACTCCCAAAGCAATCAAGATTAGTATTGCGATTGCAATGATCCCTACCCCTATGCCCGTTCCAACGGGAGCAACGGGAGGAGCAACGCGACAGCAGCAAGCACCGCCATATCCGTACATATTGTTTTACCTCCTTCAATTTTGGTCATTGTACATGAACGTTAAGAATTTAGAATACGATACCCAATGCGATGAGAAGCAATATTATTACTACAACGATTGCAATACCCGCTCCTACACCACCGCAACCAACTACTCCAGGTCCACCAGCTCCGAGCATTTTGAATCCCCCTTTCATCGTTTGTACATCATACGTTTATACATATTTTTTTGTTCCATTAATTACTATTTTTATATAATTTTTCCATTAAACGGTGGTTTTTGCTTAGAGGTATGGTAGGCCTGATAAGTATAAAAGAAAATCCGTTACCCCTTTTTATTTAAGGGATAACGGATTATCAGGTCAAGATTATTCTTCCTTATAAACTTATAATGCTTGTTCTCCGGTAGCTCCAGTTCTTATGGTAATGGCATTTTCGACGGCGGACACAAATATCTTTCCGTCTCCAATCTCCCCAGTTCGAGCTTCTTTTGTGATTATTTGGATAATCTCATCTACGTATTTATCCATAACCACGATTTGAATCTTCACCTTAGGAATAAGATGTACAGTATACTCCACGCCTCGGTAGATCTGGGTGTTCCCCTTTTGCTTACCGCATCCGATTACTTGGGTCACTGTTAAACCGTTAACCCCATGATTGCTCAATGCATCTTTTACGCTGTCGAGTTTTCCGGGACGGATAATAGCCTCAATCTTCTTCATATAAACCCCTCCAAATCAATTTAGATATATCTTGACTATTTACTTAGCCTAGGCACCCTCGCTTAACCCTAATACATTACTCAGACGAATTCCGAATATGCACTCTCTCCGTGTAACGATAGATCCAAACCAGTTGATTCCGCTTCCTCACTAACTCGAAGTTTCATTACCAGACTAATTACTTTCAAAATGATGAACGTCGCCGTCACTGTGAATACTACCGTAATGGCAACACTCATACCCTGAATCCCCAAAAGTGAAGCATTTCCGTAGAATAATCCATCTGCACCGGCCGGATTAATGGTCTTGGTCGCGAAGATCCCTGTTGCCAAGGCCCCCCAAGTTCCACCAATCCCGTGGCATCCAAAAGCGTCCAAGGCATCATCATAGCCAAATTTAGCTTTGATTACGCTAATTGCTAGGTAACAAACCGTACCGCCGACCAAACCGATAAATATGGCGGAGAGAGGAGTTACAAAGCCTGCCCCAGGGGTTATGGCTACTAATCCAGCTACTGCACCGCTGGCAGCGCCAAGAATAGTGGATTTTCCTCTATGGATACGTTCCACGACTGCCCAGGCGATAGCCGCTGCTGCAGCTGCAGTGTTCGTATTTACAAAGGCCATTCCTGCCAAGCCGTTGGCACCCAAGGCACTACCTGCATTAAACCCAAACCAGCCAAACCAGAGGAGACCTGCTCCTAATACGGTCATTGGAACGTGATGCGGCGCCATTGAGTCTTTACCAAATCCTTTGCGTTTTCCGAGCACTAAAGCTGCTATCAAAGCAGAGTATCCCGAACTAATATGCACCACATTTCCTCCGGCAAAGTCCAATGCTCCAAGAGTCCTTAAGAAACCACCGACACCCCAGACCCAATGTGCCAAAGGATCATAAACAAAGGTCGCCCACAACAGCGTGAAGACAATAAAGGCTGGAAAACGCATCCGTTCTGCGATTGAACCACTTATTAATGCGGGAGTAATTACTGCAAACATCATTTGGAAGGCCATAAATACAATTGCTGGAATGGTAGCCGCGTAGTCCGCATTGGGATCCATACCAACTCCGTTTAACCCCAGCCAATTTAGGCTTCCAATTAAACCGTGATTGTCTGGACCAAAGGCCAAAGTATATCCCACCAAGATCCACTGCAAAGAGATGATACCGATGATAATCCAACTATGCATCAGGGTACTAAGAACATTCTTCTTACGTACCATGCCACCATAAAAAAGTGCCAAACCGGGTGTCATAAGAAAAACTAGTGCAGTCGAGATCATAATAAATCCTGTATCTCCTGTATCCATAATGATTCCTCCTTATCATCTTTGTTTACTTAAGCAAACTTAGTTAGCGCCGGCGCTAACCTTAGTTTTACTATGCGCTAGGCAGTACGTAGTGAACTCGTTCAACTAAAGTTGAACATCGAGACTTCGGTGGGGGAGTCTACCTCCTTCGCCGCCAAGTGTTTCTATTGGGAAAGGCGGCTCGGCGATACTAATCCTCAGCGCTTAGTATTCGTTGATAGCCGTGCGCTATCGGCGATACTGTCCACCGGACACTATCGTCACCGAAGCAGAGTACGGGGGTACCACTCCCACTTGTAGAAGTGGGAGTCTTACGGTTGGATAAATTAGTACTTTCTGTTAATGGCAAAAGCAATGGCGCTTGAGGTACTCTTGCGAGTATCCTCAAAGCACCATTGCTTTGTTTATTCTTACCTAACAGAGTTGTTTCGGCTGTACACACCTTATGTTTGATATTCTAGCATGAATATGAACTGTCTTGCAACACTTTTATTTAATGAATCTTGTATACCTCACAGAGGTCAGTGATCAGAAGCCAGGGGTCAGAACCATAAGCTATGATGGACTAACCGCGATCTCTAGATCCGATTGTTCAACTGATTCGACTTAAGGGTTATCGGATTGAGTTCATAATCGCCGGCATAATGTTGGGATAGACGAAATCCAAGAATAGGAACAAGAGGAGCCCTACAACCCCACCGATCATCGACCCATTAATCCGGATCCATTGGAGGTCGTTACCTGCCTTCTCCTCCACAAATCGATTGAGATCCTGATCCGTGTACGCGGCAAGAGTATCCCTAACCATGCCACCAATCATGTCATGTTCATTCTGAATCACCTTGCATAGGGCATCCACAAGGAACGAATTAATCTTTGCCCGAAGTTCCGCGTTATGTTGAAGACTAACCCAGTATTTTTCTACGTAGGGATGAATCGTACGATACAGCACGTTAGAATCAGAAGGAATAGAAGGAGCTAAGGCGACTTTCAGTGCTTCCTCAAGCAAAGATTTTAAAAATCTACTCAATAAAACATCGTTCAATACGGCTTCCTTCCATTGCTCTATTTGAGCGCTAAACCGCATATCAAACCCTAATTCTACTACCCTATTTAAAAGGGTATCCTTTAGGCTCATCCGCAAAGGATCTTGCGGGTCTCTAAATTTACGTAAGGTTAGGAGTAGCTCTACTTGCAACGCATCGGCAGCTTCGTCAAGGTTTAAGCCATCTGACATTTCTACAAACCCCATCAAAGTGCGAAACATTGACCCTCCATTACTTACTTTTTCTTCTTTAATTTCTTCAAGGTAACTGAGAATGATCTTACGTGTTTTTTCATCAGCTGCTTTATCCCAGAGTTCTTCGGCTAAACGATCCAGTCCTAGATCAAGATATCCATGTTTTAACGCCCACCCGCTTATACCTTGTACCCTTGGCGCCAAGTTCCAAGTCTTCGCGCTGCAACGGATAAACATAGCTAGTTTATCTACCAGCTGAGCTGGCTCCTGTTTTTCTGCATAACGTCGGAGATAGGCCAAAATCGCCTCAGTTAGGTAAACTGATCCGCCTGCTTTCTCCACGCTTAGAAAGAGTCCTTCAATTAAAAGAATCCCCTCAATTTTCTTACGAATTATATTCATATTTAGCAACTCCGTTTGTACGATTGACGCTACAGCTTCGATTACCTTCTCACGGTTTCGAGGGATCAGGGCAGTATGATAGCCCCAGCCCAGTGGCTTTTTGAAAATTGCTGTTACCGCAAACCAATCAGCGATTCCACCCACTAAGGCCGCTTCCGAGACAAAATACATAAGCCTGATCCCAAAGTTACCTGAATTAAAATGTTCTAACACCGCTGCACCAAGGAAAAAGAGGAAAACGGCGGCCAAGGTAAGATTTGCCTTTCTATAATAATTCATTTTAACACCATCCCCAGCACGTAGATCAACATTCCGACCAAACCGCCGACTACCGACCCGTTAATCCTGATCATTTGCAGGTCATTACCAGCTTTGTCCTCAATCAATTCAACAAGCTTGTCATCTGTTAGAGGCTCCAAACCTTCATGAACCATGCGTCCAATAGCATTGTGGTGGAACCCGATCTGTTTTTCGAGGATCAACTTAACCCTTTCATCCACTTTAAATCTCAGGGCACGATTGTGCTCTAATATTCCTAGGTACTCATCCCAATTGTTCGATAAGTTCTCAATAAAGTATTCAATCACAGATGGAATTTTATTAGTGTTTGTCCCCATGGCTGACGGATTTATTTTCTTCATTGCAGTGTTTTCTAAGCTCTTCTTTAGGAAGTTATGTAAAACTCGATTGATACTTTCTTGAAGCGAAGACTTTGTCTTAAGTTCTAGCATAAAGCGGAGCAAAGAATCCTTAAACCACCGCTCCACTGTACCGTCCTGGAGTGCTGTTTTGACCTTTTCTTGGAGACCATGCGCAAGAATAGCGGGTGCGGGAAGGAACTTAATGACCATTTTACGCGTGGGATTGTTTTCACTATACCTTGTCAGGGCAGCTTCCATCATATTCATTAGGGCAACTTTGACCTCAGGTTGCTCCACATATTCATTGATTGCGCGACAAATAACTGTTAAAACCTGATCGACATCCCCGTGATTCAATGAAAATTCGACTACTTCCGCCAGTGTCTGCGAGAGATTGATACTACCAAAGTCTTCTGGGAGTAAGCCCTGCATAATTCGCGTAAGCTCTCCTTGCTCAATATTTCTAACTATTATATCCTCGGCAAAATTCGTTAGTAAAACCTCAAGGGAAATCTTAACCTCCTGCTTGCCCAAAATCCGAATGAGCACATCTGAAAAATCCCAAGCGGATAATTTGCGCCGGAGAACATCTTGCGAAAGTAATTCATGCTGTACCATATCCGCCAAGGCTGCAAAAATCCGTTCTCGGTTCTGTGGAATTATCTCAGTGCGAATTAATTTACCCGACCGGATTCCCAAGGGACGTCGAAAAAGGGCCGTCACTGCAAACCAATCGGCAAGCCCCCCGATCATTCCTGCGCTACATCCACTGGAAATGAGACCGCCGACAAAACCTGCATGAAACGGATAACTTAGTAAAAATCCGAGGGTAATCCCCCCCAGTGTGAGATTAGCACGTCGAGTATTATTTCTTTTTTTCGTCATTATTTTTCCACCTACAAACAATTAATGAGTCAGTGTCTTAGCACATTCGCACACATTACATCGCTATTCACTTGCCGCTAAGGCTAAAACGCAAACCTCTGGATTGTTCTGGTCGAATGCTATGCCGTCCTTGGCGCATTCGACACTAGGCACGTCCTGTGCCGTCGCATGTGAACAATTGTATTTCTTCACGCCTTATCGTCTGCGTTCATTGACGCGATTCCATTCTCCGTGCTCTCTAAGCTAAGAAACTTCCTCTGGCTTGGGTCTTAACGGGGATGGGTACGCTCTGCGCGACCATCATGAGGGAGGAGCGATAGCGAGCGCAGTTGGCATGACGTGAAGACGCACCATGGTTCAATTTCTTTTCTATTCATTTATATTAATCTATTTTTCGCTCTTACACCAGTGAAGCTTTAGTCTTTACACCTAGTTTCCTTCCAACTACTAATACTATTAGTTCTCATAAGCATCGCGAAGGTTTTATTTACAAAAGAGAATGACTAAAGCGAGTAGCTTACCAAACTTCGCGAAAAGCAGCCTGCGGAGACGAGTTGGAAACAGGACGTTTCCAACCGGCAACTGAGCCAAGGTCACCTGCCACCATCCTTGGTTCCGGTGACACTCGACCATCCTTGGTCAGCGGATGGCGAATTGCCGGGAACTCGTCGTAGCGGACTGCTTTTCGCGTTAGTTTTGTCTACGTAGCTTACGGATTAAACGTTGTAAATAAAACCCGCTTGGACAGCTGAATGCCATCGTAAGCCTTATTATAATTCCTATAAATATTTTATGTCAATTAGTTCATAGATCCCTCTTATTACCTGGGTAAATTATAAAACAATGGGGATAATTAACACTATACTTATTATTAAGGAGGATTTATATGTGTGACAACACTTCGATTGATGATCGCTATCACCGGCTAGATGACTATATCGACAGCCTCCCCTACAAAAAGGAAAACTTAATTGGAATCCTGCATCACGCCCAAGAACTTTTCGGTTTCCTACCCGACGAGTTACAGTTGCACATTGCCCAGAAACTTGACATCCCAGCTGCCAAGGTCTATGGGGTTGTGAGTTTCTACTCCTTTTTTACCATGAAACCCCGGGGAAAACACACAGCCAACATTTGCATGGGTACCGCCTGTTTTGTGCGGGGTGCGGAGAGACTACAGAATGAAGTTGAAAAGCAGATGGGGATTAAAACCGGACAAACCACCGATGATCACCTCTTTTCATTAGATTCTCTGCGCTGTATTGGAGCGTGTGGTCTTGCCCCAGTCATGATGATGGATGGAAAGGTTTATGGACGGCTTCACGAGCCTGAGGAGATTAAACAAGTATTGTCAGAATACCGCCCCAGTTCGATGCACGAAGCACGAGGCTCGAGGTACGATGCGTGAAACTTGGATGTATACGTGGCGCGAGGTTCGATGCTTGAACCTTTGCGAGGCTCGTTACTTGAAACTCGAACTTGAAACCCCTAGGCGATACACGATGTTCGATGCTTGATGCGCGGAAGTTTATACTCGGACGTCGAACCTCGAACCTCGCATTTAGCCTCGACTATAAGGAAGGGAAGCCATTAATGAAACTCAATAATACTGATGCACTGAATGTGCTTAAAGCACATAGCTTAGGTCTTCTAGAAAACCGACGCGTACCTAACCCAGTTACAATTAAGGATGCTCAGGGCCAGCGCAGGCATGTTTTGGTCTGCGGGGGACCTGGATGCCACTCTTCCGGCAGTCCTGGAATAGCCGAAGCTCTGCAAGAAGAACTAAGTCGGCGAGGATTATCTGAACTGGTTAATGTTATTCAACCCGGCTGTTTTGGTTTTTGTGAAATGGGGCCGATGATCGTGATTCACCCCGATAACACTACCTATTGTGAGGTTTCCGTTAAAGACGTAGCAACGATTGTTGAAGAACACTTCCTTCAAGGAAATCCAGTAGAAAGCCTTCTCTATAAGGATCCTATCACAAAGGAAAGTTTTGCTTCCAACCTCCCCTTTTATGATGGCCAACTTAAAATCGCCCTACGCAACGTTGGCTTCATTGCCCCAGAAAAAATTTCCGAATATATTGCCGAAGACGGCTATCAAGCTTTAGCTAAAGTTCTTTCTATGAAACCCACCTCGGTCATTGACGAGCTTAAAAAAAGTGGTCTAAGGGGACGTGGCGGTGGGGGGTTTCCCACCGGTTTAAAGTGGGAACTCACACGTAAAAGTGAGGACGAACAGAGGTATATTATTTGTAATGCGGATGAAGGCGACCCGGGCGCCTTTATGGACCGCTCCATCTTGGAAGGAGACCCCCATAGCGTTTTAGAAGGAATGCTCATTGCCGGCTCGGCAATAGGGGCTAGCCATGGATTTATCTATGTTCGAGCGGAATACCCGGCAGCTATTCGCCGTTTGCAAGTCGCTATTAAGCAAGCCCGGGAACACGGTTTACTTGGCAAAGGGATTTTGGGCAGTGATTTTTGCTTTGACATTGAGCTGAAATACGGTGCCGGGGCTTTTGTCTGTGGTGAAGAGACATCTTTGATCCATTCCATCGAAGGGGCTCGGGGGGAACCCTCAGTCAAACCTCCCTTCCCTGCCCAAAAGGGGCTATGGGGTAAACCTACCTGTGTCAATAACGTGGAGACGTTGGCAAATGTTCCGCCAATTATTTTAAGGGGAGCCGAATGGTTTGCCGGAATAGGCACAGAAAAAAGCAAAGGGACAAAAGTGTTTGCTTTGGCCGGTAAGGTCCGGAATGTTGGACTTGTGGAAGTCCCCATGGGGACAACTCTCCGACAAATTATCTTTAACATGGGCGGAGGAATCAAGCACGACAAAACGTTTAAAGCCGCCCAAACCGGAGGACCCTCTGGCGGATGTATTCCAACTCAATATTTAGATACCCCCATTGATTATGAATCCTTAACCGAAATTGGTTCCATGATGGGTTCTGGAGGGCTCATCGTCTTGGATGAAGACGATTGTATGGTTAATATCGCCAAGTTCTACCTCGAATTTTCGGTGGACGAATCCTGTGGTCGCTGCACTGCCTGCAGGGTCGGCACCAAACGTCTACACGAAATTCTGACGAAAATCTCAGAAGGCAAAGGGACGGAAGATGATTTAGATAAACTGGAAAAGCTGGGAAAGATCGTCAAGGACACTTCTCTTTGTGGGCTTGGGCAAACTGCTCCAAACCCTATTCTTTCCACTCTAGAGTATTTCCGAGACGAATACCTTGCCCACGTCATAGATAAAACCTGTCCGGCAAAAGTTTGCAAAAGCTTACTGAAGTATCACATCACAGAAAAATGCCAAGGGTGTACCCTTTGCACAAAACACTGCCCGGCCAATTGCATCACGGGCACAGCCAAGGAGCGCCACGTTATTGACGAAGAACGTTGCCTGAAATGCGGGGCATGTAAGGAACAATGCCGTGTCCCCGGAGCGATTATCCACCATTAATCTACCCCTGAAAGGAGGACTCCATATGGATATTCAGCTAACTATTAACGACATACCTCTGACCGTACCAGAAGGAATGTCTATCTTAGATGCTGCCCGAACCGTAAACATCGACATTCCAACCTTATGCTACCTTAACCTTCATGAAATGAATATCAATAACCACATTGCTTCCTGCCGAGTATGTGTGGTCGAAGTCGAGGGTCGACGTAATCTGGCCCCCTCCTGTTCAACTCCAGTTGTTAGTGGCATGGTCGTTAAAACCGATACGCTTCGTGCCATCCAGGGAAGGCGGACGATGGTTGAACTCTTGCTTTCAGATCATCCTAAGTCTTGTTTAACCTGTTCCAAAAATCTCGACTGTGACCTCCAATCTCTTGCTGCAGATTTGGGTGTGCGCAATATCTCCTATGAAGGGGAAGAATCTGAATATGAAATTGATAAATCTAGTTTTGCCATTATCCGCGATCCCAATAAATGTATTCGCTGCCGCCGTTGTGAAACGATGTGTAACGAGGTTCAGACGGTTGGCGTTTACTCTGCCGTGGGGCGCGGTTTCGAAACGGTGATTAAAACGGCCTTTGATTTGCCTCAACACGAGACCTCTTGTACGTTCTGTGGACAATGTGTAGCGGTATGCCCCACCGGTGCTTTAATGGAACTGGATCAAGTCGACAAGGTTTGGAAAGCCCTTAACGATCCCACGCGCTTCGTCGTCGTGCAAACAGCTCCAGCCGTACGGGTCGCACTTGGGGAGGGATTCGGTTTAGAGCCAGGGACGATTGTTACCGGCAGAATGGTTTCGGCATTACGACGACTTGGTTTTGATCGCGTTTTTGATACTGATTTTGCTGCAGATGTAACGATTATGGAGGAGGCTTCCGAGCTGGTTCACCGTTTAAAAAACGGCGGACGATTACCAATTCTCACCAGTTGCTGTCCGGCCTGGGTTAAATTTTTTGAACATCAATTTCCTGATCTGTTGGACATCCCTTCGACCTGTAAATCTCCTCACCAAATGCTAGGTGTCTTGACTAAAAGTTATTATGCAGAGACCTATGGGATTGATCCCAAAAAAATTACCGTTGTCTCGATAATGCCTTGCATAGCTAAGAAATATGAAGCAGCCCGCCCGGAACTGGGGCAAAACTGGGTCACCCCGGATGTGGACATTGTCATAACTACCCGAGAATTATCACGTATGATTCGCGAAGCCGGTATTCATTTTGACCACCTCAAAGAAGAAGAATTTGATCACCCCTTAGGTGAATCGACCGGCGCTTCCGTGATTTTTGGAACGACCGGCGGAGTCCTCGAAGCAGCTCTCCGAACCGCTTATGAATGGATAACCGGTGAAACTCTGGAGAAAGTGGAATTCGAAGCAGTCCGAGGGCTAGATGGGATTAAGGAAGCGATCATCCCGATTGCTGGACGCGATTATCGGGTTGCGGTTACGCACGGTCTGGGACATGCCCGTTATATTCTGGAGAAAATTCAAACTGGGGAAGCCCATTATGATGTAATCGAGATCATGGCCTGCCCTGGTGGATGCATCGGTGGAGGAGGGCAACCCTATCACCATGGCAATATTGAAATTCTTAAAGCCCGTGCTAACGCAATTTATCAAGAAGACCGTTCCAAACCTTTGCGTAAGTCGCATGAAAACCAGGCAGTCCTTGCTTTATATAAAAATTTTATTGGTGAACCTTATGGAGAAAAGGCACGTGAATTGCTCCACACCAGCTTTACGAAACGCAGAAAAATATAGTGATTTTTCCAAGAAAAGCTACCCAACGAGTTGATGGGTAGCTTTCTTGGCAAAGTCCTTTTGGTCTGCAATTTAGCCTTTATTCTGTGGCTATGATAAACTAAACAAACATAATCTATAAGTGGAGGGCATTATGCAACACGAATTCTCAAGAACCGAACTCCTTATCGGGAACGGTGGTTTAGTTAAGCTCCGCAAGAGCACTGTCATAGTTTTTGGGATTGGAGGGGTGGGCTCTTACACCGTGGAAGCTCTGGCCCGGGCAGCCGTAGGTCATTTAATCTTGGTTGATTATGATGATATTTGTCTAACGAATATTAATCGCCAATTACATGCTCTCCGCTCCACCGTGGGTGAAGCCAAAGTCGAGGTCATGAAACGCCGAATCTTAGAGATCAATCCGGAGGCCAATGTCGAAACAATTAAAGAGTTTTATTCTGACGCGGATGCGGACCGTATGCTTGGACGAAAGCTAGATTATGTCATCGATGCTATCGATACTGTTTCCAGCAAAGTAAGTCTGGCCAAACAATGTTTGCTTCGCAAAGTCCCCTTGATCTCTAGCATGGGCGCTGGAAACCGCCTTACCGCAGAGAACTACAGGGTAACAGACATCTCCAAAACCAGTGGAGATCCGCTGGCCAAGGCTGTCCGGAAATTGCTTCGCAAAGAAGGTATTACAAAAGGACTTAAAGTCGTGTCTACCCCTGATCTTCCACTTGCTCCGCTCTCCTCTAAAGCTGATTGTCGAAGTGAACTCGTTCAACTAAAGTTGAACGTCGAGACTTCGGTGGGGGAGTCTACCCCCACCGAAGCAGAGTACGGAGTACCACTCCCACTTGTAGAAGTGGGAGTCTCACGATTGGATAACTGTATCTGCCCTAGTGGGGATGCGCACTGTGTGGAAAAACGCCAAATCCCCGGGAGTATATCCTTCGTTCCGTCGGTTGTCGGACTTCTAATGGCTGGAGAAGTTATCAGAGATTTACTTAATCGAGAGAGTACCCAAATCTAGGTCTTTTAATCACTATTGTCTATTTTGCAATTGTACCATTCTCGATTTAATATTTACTTGGTTTAAAATATATGTTAAAATATTCTAATCGTGGATAATAGGCTTTAGTAATAAATACTTTATTATCTACTATAATTTAGTGAGGTGAGATTTATACAAGGATTCATATTAAGGTCTCTACAAATCGATAAACTATTTAATAATAAAAATAAAACCAAAATTATTATCTCTTTATCTCTATTATTACTTATTGCTGTACTGATTATATATTTTTTCTTAGCAAGAAAGTCTGTTTATTTAATTATCGACGGCAAACAAGAAAATATTATAACCTATAAATCCTCTGTTAAAAAGGTATTACTAAATAAAGGTATCGAAGTATCATCACACGATAAGCTTGAGCCCTCACTGGATTCGAGAATATCAGATAAATCTACTATAACACTAAAACATGCGGTCGCGGTCAAAGTCTTGATTGACGGTGAGGAGATTACAAAATACTCTCCAGAGGATAATGTCGAGTCCTTCCTAACTGCAGAAGGAATAGTCTTAGGCTCTCAGGATAGAGTGAATCCCGAAAAAAATACGGAGCTATCTGATGGCTTACAAATTGATGTAGTAAGGGTTGAACATAAAACTGTATCAACAACCCAATCTCTGGACTTTATTACAACCAGGAAAAATGACATTAGTTTACCAAACACATACGTACAAACTAAACAAGAAGGAAAACCCGGAGAAAAGGAAACCATATTTGATGTAGTTTATGAAAATGGCAAAGAAATTTCGAGAAAAATATTGAGTGAAACTGTAACAAAAAAACCCACCGATAAAATTGTAGTTGTTGGCACATTTCCATTAATGCCCATATCAAGAGGTGGCCAACAACTTGATTATAAAAAGGTAATTAAAGTAAAGTCAACGGCCTATTATGCAGTAAATGGCATTGGGAAAACCTATACCAGCACCGGAGCTAGGGCGATTCGAAATCCGGAGGGTTATAGTACTATCGCTGTAGATCCAAAAGTTATCCCTTATGGCACCAAGCTCTTTGTTGAGGGCTATGGGTTTGCTATTGCAGCAGATACTGGCTTAGCAATAAGAGGTAATTGGATTGATGTCTTTTTTAATACATATAGGGAAGCTTGTAATTGGTCTGTAAAATACGTTAAAGTATACATACTTTAACTGAAAGAAAACTTGGCTGGCCATGACTCAAACTATCCTACACCGATACGGATTCCTTTCGGGATCACGGCTTCGGCGATACTAATCCTTCGCCGCAAAGTTTTACTTTTGAGGACAATTAAGCACTCACTTTTTTATGTGAGTGCTTCTTGATTTATCCAAGGTGTTCAACTTTAGTTGAACGAGCTCACTTTGCAAACGCTTTCCAAATTATCTAACCACAAAGTGTAAAAATCGGACTTGTAATGAATGCCATCACCTTCATATAAATTTTTGTTACTATCATTTAATAATGCACCTAAATTAATATAATTCACATCTTCCAGACTAGCCATATTTATAAGACCTAAGTTACATTCGTTTATATGTACATTGTTAATATGAGGATTATTGACAAGTTTCTCTAAGACTGGAAGAATAGAAATAACATAAATTTTTGAATTTGGAAGCTTAGTTTTTAATTTTACTACTAAAGTGGTATATTGTTCTACAAGCCAACTGCTTGGTGTTCTATCGTCAATATCATTTACTCCAAAAAGTATAAAAACACGGTGGGGTTGGAGAGCTATTATTTTATCTGATTCATCAATCCCTTTGATAATACTTAGTCCTTTTCCAGCAATAACCCTATTATCATCTAAGAAATCATAATATGATAAGCCTTCGCTTATAGAATCACCTAGGAATGCATCATCCTTGAAAAACTCTTTATAATTTGAATTTTCAGGGGTTACCGGTTGACTATTCGAGGGTTGACCATTCGGAAGTTGACCATTCGAGGGTTGACTACTCGAGGGTTGACCATTCGGAAGTTGACCATTCGAGGGTTGACTACTCGAGGGTTGACCATTCGAGGGTTGACTACTCGAGGGTTGACCATTCGAGGGTTGACTACTCGAAATTTGTGGTTCATTTGGTGAAGTAAGTTCAGCGTTAACGCTGTCTGGGGGCTCATCTTTCTCAGTATTTTCTGAAGTTGCCGAACTGATTTGAGGATTTTCCGGTTCCTCGAGTTTGCCACTTTCGATTTCCGGCCTATTTTCGTTAATCGCTGCTTTAACTTTATTGGAATTGTCAAAAGCAAATGTATAAATGGATATTACAATTGCTACGCTTCCTATTATTGCTATTGTTAACCAACTTTTGAATTTATAAATTTTCAATAGTATCAATCTCCCATAAATATTTTTTAGATTAAGTAAAAATAGCTAACCCTTAGGAAGATGATTCATTATAAAGTGTATTTACATTATATAAAATCAATAGTTCATTTATTTTATTCTTTTTAATTAAATCATTCAAATCGTCTTCATAATATCTTAAATCAACTACATAAATTTCGCTGTAATTACCCGTCAAAAAAGGAATCAAACTATTTGCATATGAATCTTTAACTACTAAAAGATTCTGATCGCCAATTGTATTGGTTGTTATTTTTATCAGCCCATGATTTCCTCCAAAAAATACACCGTATTTATCTTTCATTTTAAGACTTTCCATATTGTAAATTGAATTCGTGACCTTATGCTCATCTATATATTCTACAAGACATTTTTCTTCTTTCTTAGGTATATAAAGTTCTATACTGTCTGCCTTTAAACCCTGATAACCACTTCTAGAAGATAATGAACCGTAAAAGTCGTCATCAACAACCTTTTCTATATTGAAAAAGCCTTCATCATGTGCAGTAAAACCCATATACCGCGAAAGTTCGGAATATGCATAAAATGCTCCTTTCGAAGTCCAATGATGATCAGTCTTATAAAAAATATACTCATCTTTTTTCGAATCCAATGCATTAGTAACATCAACAAACCTTATACTTTCATTAAGGTATTTTTTTGTTTGCCCAATTATCAATTTTTCACTATCATTTGGAGCATAAGCTGGTAGTTTATTCTTGAATATCTCTGCAGCATTTGGGACCAGCATAAAATACTTTTTTAAGTCCGGTACCCCAGCTGCGATTTCATTTATTGAATCAATTTTTTTCATGAAACTTTCGCTATCCGGTTTAATAAATGCTTGTATTAAGCAATCATTCTTACTCAAGTAAACACCGTTACTTTCGTTCTTGAGCAGAGCCCTTTCACTATCAGATTTAAGTCCTATCCACATGTTTCTAAAAATAAATTGATCTGAAATGAACGTTTCATAATCCTTAGTAAACTTACCTTGGAAGAGACTTTCCAACGAAAAGGTAGGTTTTTGTTCAAGCATTCTATTCTCGGTCTCGGAGAACATTTTATTTGGTGTAATAAGATTAAGAAATACGATTGTTGCTATGTATCCAGCCATTAAAATTCCAAGTATATTTTTATAGATTAAATTATATCTCTCCAAACTTAATTCTTCTTTCTGTATATACTCGAGCTTTCAACTTCTTGAAGGTTAACTTAAAATCTAAAATACAAAAATGGATTATAGCTTTGGTTTACTAAATAAGCTGTACATAAAAGAACAATCAATATATATCCAATTGGTATCATAATTGCTCCGGTTAATTTCATACTTTGTTTTAGTTTAGTTAAGTATTTATTAATAATCGGTGTACAACAAATTACAAGGATAATAAATAAAATTACATTCGTATAGAAATAGTATATTGCTTGACCATCTATAAAGTGATGTGTCCCGAATCCAAACATTGTTTTAATAAAAGCAATACCTTGTGCTAAACTTTCGAACTCAAAAAATACCCAGCCAACAATGACCACTAAAATTGTATATAAGTTTCCAACGAATTTCGGCTTATTACTAAGCCAAACTAATAAAAAAGATTTTTCTATTACTACGAACGCCCCGAAATACAAACCCCAAATAATAAAATTCCAGTTGGCACCATGCCAAAAACCAGTTAAGAACCATACAATAAATAAATTTCTAAATT
>Ga0209347_1002510_pt1 | contig 24014 bp, 22 predicted proteins | sample AutmiccommuBRH23_FD_187382 | JGI IMG/M metagenome (GOLD analysis project Ga0209347, IMG submission 187382) | Deep subsurface microbial communities from Mt. Terri, Switzerland - Autotrophic microbial communities BRH/23 (SPAdes) (version 2) | ecosystem: Environmental > Aquatic > Deep subsurface >...
GTATTCGTCAGTGGCTCTGCGCCTTCGGCGTAAGTCATCCTTAGGCGGTTAGTAATCTATGGAGCATGCGCCTTCGGCGATAGTGTCCACCGGACACTATCGTCACTGGAGACTTACGTCACCGAAGACTCGATGTTCAACTTTAGTTGAACGAGTTCACTAACTTCTTGTATTTAGGTTATAAATGGTTTCCTCCTCTGCCGTATACAGTTTCTTTACAAAATAATTTATCCTATAAAATCAGGTAAAAGATTTTATAGGATTTTTTGTATGTTTATGTCTATTATTCAATTAATTACTAGAATTAAAATAAAGGAATAAAGTGCTATTTGTCGAATAATAAGTATTTAATTATTCATGTAGTCAGAGGAAAAAAGATAATTAACAGAAAATTAATACTAATAATTAGAAATATAGTTTAAGGGGGCAATTTGCTTGAGAAGCATTAAGTTAAAAATATTGATTAATGTAGGATTTCTTTTACTATTTGTTTGTGGAGGTTTAAGTGTAATCTCATACATAACGGCTGCAAATTCCATAACGGCACAGGTTAAACAGACTCTTCCGCAGTTAGCGGGCCAAGGAGCAAAGGTTGTAGAAGAGAGAATGAATGCCCTGTTAGGGACTCTAGAAGTGATGGCCAACAGGGACCGAATAAAAGACAATAATAATACTTGGGAGGATAAGAATGGACTTCTTAATGACGAATCAATAAGAAGTGGACACATTTCAATGCTGATTGCTCTGCCAGATGGATCTGCAAAAGTGACAACAGGAGCAGAGGTTAATATTAAGGACAGGGACTATTTTCAGAAGGCCATTGCTGGTAAACGAGCGATATCTGAACCATTAATAAGCAGAATTGATGGATCAATGATCATTGTCTATGCTGTACCAATTAAACAGGATGGAGTCATAGTTGGAGTTTTGGCCGCTTTAAGAGATGGTAACAATTTAAGTCAAATAACCAACAATATTACGTTTGGTGAATCAGGAAAAGCCTTCATGATCAATCAAAAGGGCACAAAGATTGCCCATAGCAACCCTGATCTTGTTATGGAAATGGACAATGATTTAGAAAATGTTAAGCAAAATCCCAAACTCGAGGCTCTAGCTGTATTGGAAAGACAGATGATAGAGGGAAAGACCGGATCTGGTGAGTATGAGTATAATGGGGAGATTAAATTTCTTGGATATGCACCAGTAGAAGGTACAGACTGGTCCTTGGCGGTGGCAGCCCCTAAGGCTGAGATTTTTTCTGGCATACAAAACATGAGAAGCTTGATGATTATTGTCTCAGCAATATTCTTATTGCTCAGCTTAGGTGTTGGGTACTTAATAGCCAAACTAATTTCCACACCCATTGTGCTGGCTTCAGAACACTTAAAGACGATTTCAACGGGGGATTTCACAAACGAGACTCCTCGAAAAACAATGGAAATGAAGGATGAAATAGGTGTGCTGGCAAGATCTATTGATACTATGCAGCAATCTGTTAAAGAAGTAGTTATAGGAGTTATTAAAGAATCACAAAGTGTTACTGAGGCTGTAATAACTACGGCGCAAAGCATAAACGACTTAACCTACAAAATTGAGGAAGTATCTGCAACCACAGAAGAACTGTCAGCGGGCATGGAAGAAACTGCTGCATCAAGTGAAGAGATGAGTGCAACAGCCACTGAAATCGAGCGAGCGGTTGAGTCCATTGCGTTTAAGGCCCAACAAGGTGCTGAAGCGGCGGGTGAAATAAGCAAAAGGGCTAACGAACTTAAACAAAATACAGTTTACTCCCAAAAGAGTGCTCAGAATGTTTATGTAAATACTCAGGAAAAGCTGATAAAAGCGATAGAAGAATCTAAATCAGTAACTCAGATCAATGTACTGTCAGATGCAATATTGCAAATCACTTCTCAAACTAATCTTCTTGCCTTAAATGCAGCAATAGAGGCGGCAAGAGCGGGAGAAGCAGGAAAAGGTTTTGCTGTTGTTGCAGAAGAGATAAGAAAACTAGCCGAGAACTCAAAAAATGCAGTCAAGGAAATACAGGAGATCACAAAGATCGTTGTTGCATCGGTCGGGAACCTGTCGGAAAACTCTGCGAGTATTTTGGAATTCATAGACAAGCAGGTTCTCAAAGACTACGAATCTATGGTCAAAATCGGTGAACAATACAGTAAAGACGCAGAGCTTGTAGATAACCTTGTGACAGACTTTAGCGCAACTGCGGAGGAACTCACCGCTTCCATCCAGGAGATGGCTAAAGTTATCGAAGAGATTGCTATTGCTGCAAATGAAGGCGCTGAAAGTACAACAAACATCGCTCAAAAATCTGTAATGGTGGTAGAGAAATCGGATGAGGTCATGAAGCAGGCAGATGTATCGAAGGAAAGCTCTGAGAATCTTATTAAGATGGTATCAAAATTCAAGGTATAAACGAATTGAGTTAAGGCGGGGGACTATAAAAGTCCTCCGTCTATTACGTTTAATTCAATCCTGAGGCTCCCATTTCAATCGAAGTGTACCCTCGTACACTCTTCGATGACAATAGTCTCCAGTGACGATAGTGTTCGGGCGGACACTATCGCCGAAAGCCCACGGCCCTTAATGAATTACTACCGCGCTGAGGATCATTTGCCGTAATCCTCTATAAAAAAAATGTATAGCGCATTTTATGGATTATAAGGCATTAATCGATAATTTATCGTATAATTAAACTAGTTAATTTTATTACAAATTTCGCTCAGTTAGTTATATTTTTCACAAAAAAAGGGATTTCGGAAAGGGTGAAGATGGAATGTATATCACTGAGTATGAAATAGCTTTAAGACTATTTTTAGCTTGTGTTTTTGGTGGAATAGTAGGATATGAAAGAGAACGTAATGATAGTTCCGCAGGATTTAGAACGCATATTTTAGTATGCTTAGGTTCTGCTTTAATCATGGTCTTATCAATGTATGGATTCAATGAATTTAATACAGTTTCCAAAGACCCTGCTCGATTGGCTGCTCAAGTCGTTTCAGGTATTGGCTTTTTAGGAGCAGGGACTATTTTGAGAGATAAGACATCGATTAAAGGATTAACAACCGCCGCTTCACTATGGGTTGTTGCAGCGATTGGGTTAGCCGCAGGAGCAGGATTCTATATTTCTTCGTTTTTTGTTACCCTGTTAGTTTTTATTACGTTAGAACGCTCTGTTGAAACGTATTTCTTTAAAAATAGTCATACTTTAAAAATAGTAGCCGTAAATGGAACTTGTAAAGTCAAAGAAATAAACCACCTCTTGGAATTTCATGGTATGATCCCCCAAAATATTTCCATGTCGTTGATAAAAGAAGAAAACAATAGGACAACCATAGAATACAAATTAAGAACACCCTTTCGAAAAATTAATGTGGACAAAATTATTGAAGATATTAATGAGGTTGATGGGATATACTCGACAGAACAAGAGAGGAACAGCGGAAAGCCCTTTTTACCCTCTCTAAGCCGCCTGTTCAACCGCGATAAAGGTCCTAATAAGCCTTCAATGTAGTTCCTTTTTGATTTAAAGCAATGGATCATTGTTGTGATGTTCCCGTTTTAGCCTAATTTTGCTTTACCTGCATATCGTTCTGCGGTTTCAGCGCATGGACGATATTTCTATTTTAGTAAGCTCTCTTATCACTCGTGCAGGTACTCCCATCAGTCTAACTCGGGTTGGATACGAGGCAAAAAGTAGTTTCCAGAAATTGTGGTGTGACTTATCTCACACCTAAACATTAGTTGCAATCACAGTACTCCACCTAAAATTACTATAAACTAACCTTAGTCAACAAAGTTTAAACAAAATTAAAAATATAATTAGGGGGAAACAAAAATGAGTATGTTTTGTTATCAGTGTCAGGAAACTGCAAAAGGAACAGGTTGTACGATCAAAGGGGTCTGTGGGAAAACTGAAAATGTGGCTAATTTACAAGACCTTCTGATCTACACTTTAAAAGGAATTGCAGTTTATGCGTCACAAGCGCGTGAACTAAATATTGTCCGGCCAGATGTGGATAAATTCATCATGGAAAGTCTCTTCATAACCATTACAAATGCTAATTTTGATAGAAGCCGTTTTGTGGAACGAATTCAAGAAGGACTTACCCTACGTGAAGAACTCAAACAACTAATAATTAAAGCCGGCGGCACGATTCCAGCAGTCTTACATGATGCAGCTACTTGGACAGCGCCTGCAGATCAGTTTGAAGCGAAAGCAGCACTTGTAGGAGTCTTGGCCACCGAAAATGAAGATGTCCGTTCACTCAGAGAGTTGCTCACCTACGGCCTAAAAGGGATTGCTGCTTATGCCGAGCATGCCTACACTCTTGAGTACCAAGAAGCGGGTATATTCGCGTTCCTAGAAAAAGCTTTAGCAGCGACACTCGATGATACACTTGAAGCCGGTGACCTTGTGACCCTTATCTTAGAAGCGGGAAAATACGGTGTGGATGTTATGGCTCTTTTGGATAAGGCCAATACCACAACTTACGGAAACCCAGAACTTACTAAAGTAAACATAGGAGTTAGAAATAATCCAGCCATTCTGATCAGCGGTCATGACTTGAAAGACTTGGAGGAATTGCTCATCCAAACCCAAGGAACAGGCGTAGATGTCTATACCCATGGAGAGATGCTCCCAGCCCATTACTACCCAGCCTTCAAAAAGTATGACAATTTCGTAGGCAATTACGGAAATGCTTGGTATAAACAAGATAAAGAATTCGACTCCTTTAACGGCCCGATTTTCTTAACTACTAACTGTCTCGTTCCTCCGAAAGATACCTATAAAGATCGTGTCTACACGACAGGTGTTGTTGGCTTTGAAGGAGTTAAGCACATCGCTGACCGAGCAGACGGAAACGCCAAAGATTACTCAGAACTGATCGCTCATGCTAAGATTTGCCCAGCTCCGACGGAAATCGAAACAGGTGAAATTGTCGGAGGATTCGCCCACAATCAAGTTATGGCACTCGCTGACAAAGTCATAGATGCTGTGAAATCAGGAGCCATTAAGCGCTTCTTTGTTATGGCAGGCTGTGATGGCCGCATGAAGAGTCGTGACTATTACACTGATTTTGCCAAAGCCTTACCCCAAGACACTGTGATCCTAACGGCAGGTTGTGCGAAATACAAATACAATAAACTAAACCTTGGGGACATCGGCGGCATTCCGAGAGTACTCGATGCCGGACAATGTAATGACTCCTACTCCTTAGCCGTCATCGCCCTAAAACTAAAAGAAGTTTTTGGACTAGACGACGTTAATCAGCTGCCAATTTCCTATAACATTGCATGGTACGAGCAAAAAGCAGTAATTGTGTTACTGGCTCTTCTCCAGTTAGGTGTAAAAAACATTCACTTAGGACCAACCCTTCCGGGCTTCTTGTCTCCGAATGTGGTCAAAGTCTTAGTCGAAAACTTCGGCATTGCAGGCATCTCCACCGTTGAAGATGATCTCAAGATGTTCATGGCATAATAGATACTCCCTATAAGTCCTCCTTAACTTTAGGTTAAGGGGGACTTATCTGTGTCATGAGGAAGGGTTACCTTATCTTTCAAGCATTATACTATCAAAATTTGCGGGATATGAAATTTTTAAAAGGCAGAAATAAAGGAAAATGCAGGTTAACGTCGAAAATATTTCAATGCATAATAAAATGAATCCGAGATGCTGAGGAGTGTTTTCATGTCAGAGACCCTTTGTCCAATCCAAGACTGGGAGCAGGCTATAAAACAAATCAAATCTGTAGTAGCCGCTCGAATTAATGTTAATAATCAAGGGGAAATCGAAGAAATTCACATTGTTACTGGATCAGGACGAGCACCTAAGCAAATCGTCAGGGATGTCGAGTCTATCTTGGTAGCCAAATTCGATTTGCAAATTGACCATAAAAAGATTAGTGTAGCCCAGGTGGAAGAGGATGAGGAAGGGACCTTTGCGATCGTAGAATCAACACGAACCAAATTGGTCGGAGTGACACTCAGAACCGTTAATGGAATGGCAGAAGTTAAAGTGGAATTATTGGCAGGAGAAAGGCTGATTGAAGGGCACGCCGAAGGACCGTCCTCGTCTCACAATATATTGCGTCTGTTTGTTGAGGCCACGCTTAAAGCACTTTCACAGCTTAATTTAGGTAGTTTTTTATTTGTCACTGATGATGTTGAGATTATCCAGCTAGCTAAGCAACAGATTGCTTTGGTTTCCATAACCTTGATTGCTCCAGTGGGTGAACAATTTTTGACAGGATGTGCATTGGTTAGAAACGACGATCGGGAAGCTGTTGTTAAGGCAACCCTAGATGCAGTTAATCGGAAACTATGGTTTCTAAGAAACAATTAATTTGCTTACTTTGGCCGACCAACTAACAATTAGATTTTAGAGTATATCTGTTTTAATTTCCTATAGCGAAGCGGAAAAAACAGCGGAACGGAAAAAAGAGCGAAGCGGTTAAACTGTCCCTTTGATAAAAAAATCAAGGAGGTTTACCGCAATGAGCAAATTATTCAAAGCTATTACTGTTCTGGTCACTCTCGTTCTCGCCGGTGGAGCAGCTTACAGAATCTAATTAGTTAAGTAGTCGGCCAATATTTATATGAGGTGGATAATGGGAAACTTACCCAAAAACTTTAAATTATTTTTTGTTTTAATATCTACCTGCGCCATGATAATTTTAGTATGGAATATAATCCATACTGATTGGAATATAACACAACTAATCCATGTTTTAATCTTTGGGATTCTCGCCATTGCTAGTGAATCTTTACCAGTCGCCCTACCAAAAGGGGGGTACGTAACTGTTAGTTATGCAATTTTTCTTTCTTCGCTGATTTTGTTTCCCTTAGGAGTGACGTTGACGGCTGTGGCTTTATCTGGCCTGATTATTTTTGGCAAGGTGGCCTCAGAGCAACCTCTCTATAAACGAGTGTTTAACGCTTCTCAGTACGTTTTGTCCTTAGGGGCCGCCTATGGTGCTATGAACTTTTTCGATCCTTCTGCGTTTCAATTTGATTGGAAATCTCTGATGCACTATTTGATCGCAGCCTCTGTTTTTATGGTTTTTAATATAACCATTGTCTCAATCGCCTTAGGAATGATGTTCAGAAAATCCCCTTGGTTAATATGGCTCAGTAATATTCGTTGGTCTGTGCCTAACTTCATGGCACTTGTTCCTCTTGGATTTTTATTGGCTTTACTTTACGATAAATATGGGCTTTTGGGTGTTATCCTGCTCTTTATTCCTCTGTTGGCATCTCGCCATGCTTTCCAACTCTACATCGACCTGCGAGAAAATTATCTCAATACGGTAGAAGCTCTTGTTCAGGCACTTGAGGCAAAAGACACGTACACTAGTGGGCATTCTGCAAGAGTAGGGAAACTAGCAGTTGCTATGGCAGAAGAACTCGAAATAAGTGAGCACAAAGTTGAGTTTCTTAAATATGCTGCTGTGTTACATGATGTAGGGAAGATTGGAGTCAGCGAATTAATTCTTAATAAAGAGGGAACACTGCAGTACTCAGAGTGGGAATCCATTCGCAGTCATCCGGTTATTGGGCAAACAATTATCAAAAGCATTAAATTCTTATTTGATATAGGACAAGTTGTACGCCATCACCACGAGCGTTTTGATGGGAAGGGCTATCCTGATAGAATCAAAGGGGGAGAAATCCCTCTGGAATCCAGGATTATTGCTGTCGCAGACACTTATGATGCGATCACCTCTGACAGAAGTTACCGTAAAGGCAGTAGTCATGAGGAGGCTATTCAGGAACTTAAAAGAGTTGCTGGAACACAATTGGATCCAGAGTTGGTAGAAACCTTCTGTAAAGTGGTTACAAGTGAATTGTTAGCAGAAATTGGTGCACAGATCGCTCCCTAATCACTTATACGTTTAGCCATTTTGAGGTGAAAGTATGCTTATAGAAACCTTAGTTTTTGCTATAGTCTTAAGTTTATTAAGAGGCGGAAGAATAAGCCAATTGGGACAGCTCGTCCTGCGGGAATTTTGGCTGGTTCCATTAGCTCTTATAATACAAAGCGGTGTCTATTGGACTGCTGTTCGAGGAATCGGGGTAGGCCCAAGTTGGCTTAGTCCAGTACTTGATACAGTGTCCTATTTTTTATTGTTATTCTTTACTTTTCGTAATATTAAACTGCCTGGAATGAGTTGGTTAACCTTTGGTATTTTGCTTAATACTCTCGTGATCGCCTTTAACGGAGGAGTAATGCCAGTCGATCCGTTCTTTCTTCCAGAGAACAGCAGCAAAATGCTGCTTAAAGGGCAGGGAACTCACGGGTTAATGACTTCGACAACACAGCTTAGCTTCCTTGCGGATCGCTTTTGTCTAGATATTCTGGGACTGAGAAAACAAGTGTTTAGTGTGGGGGATATATTCATTGATATAGGTAGTTTTTTCTTAGTTTTTAAGACTATGAAGAGAAAGTAAACAACATTGGAAAAACAACAAAAGCAAAAGAGACTGAGGCAGACTTCAGTCCCTTTTGCTTGCTATTTAGTAATTAAGCTTCTTGGTCACACTGCTTTAATAAATCCCGCACGACTTCCCCAGCTATAAGGAGTCCCACAACGGGTGGAACAAAGGAAATACTCCCAGGGATTTGGCGTTTAACCGCACAATGTGCATCCTCACTTGGACAGATACAGTTGTTTCGGCAATCGGCTTCCATGGGAAGCGGGGTGAGTGGAAGGTCTGGGCTGGAAATAACCTTAATCCCTTTAGAGATTCCTTCTTTGCGTAGTAGTTTGCGCATGGCTTTAGCAAGTGGATCTCCACTGGTTTTAGAAATATCTGTAACTTTGTAACTTTCTGCAGAAAGGCGATTTCCTGCCCCCATACTAGAGATAAAGGGAATTTTGCGCTGTAAACATTCTTTGGCTAAATTCACTTTACTCGAAACAGTATCGATGGCATCAATGACATAGTGAATAGTTCTATCAAGAAAGCGATCTGCATCAACCGATGAATAGAACTCCTTGATCGTTTCAACATGAGCCTTTGGATTAATCTCTAGAATTCGATGTTTCATGACCTCAACTTTCGCCAAGCCTACAGTGGAGTGAAGGGCGTGTAATTGGCGGTTAATATTTGTAAGACATATATCGTCATAGTCAACTAGAATTAAATGACCGATACCTGCGCGGGCCAGAGCTTCTACGGTGAAAGAGCCAACCCCTCCAATTCCAAATATCATGACCGTGCTCTGACGAAGTTTTTCCAGACCATTATTACCAATTAGAAGCTCTGTCCTTGAGAATTCGTGTTGCATGATATTATATTTTCTTGCGCTTAGTGAAGCTGGTGTGGAGCAATTGACGTGCCTTTTCTCCATAAGGTTCACCGATGAAATCTTTATACAGAGCGAGGACTGCCAGATTTTCGTGCGACTTCCGCAAAGGCTTAGAGCGGTCTTCTTGATAAATGGCATTAGCACGGGCTTTAAGAATTTCAACATTGCCATGGTGATAGGGTTGTCCTCCTCCACCGATGCATCCGCCAGGGCAGGCCATAATCTCAATTATATCATAATGAGCTTCCCCGGTTTGTATTCTTTCAAGAATATAACGGGCATTTCCCAGACCGTGCGTGACTGCAACCTGATAATCCCGGCCAGCGATGGGGATGACCGCTTCCTTAATCCCATCCAGCCCTCGGACTGCTTCAAATTCCACTTTCTCCAGAGTTTCACCGGTTATCCACTCATAAGCGGTTCGTAGGGCTGCTTCGAGGACTCCGCCTGTCGTTCCGAAAATCACGGAAGCACCGGTCGATTCACCTAAGGGATAATCAAAGTCTTCTTCTTTGAGGTGATCAAAATGAATGCCAGCTTCCCGAATCATACGTGACAGTTCTCGGGTCGTGATGACGATGTCCACATCGGGGGTGACCCGGTTTTGCCCTAATTCTGGGCGAGCAGCCTCGTATTTTTTAGCGATGCAAGGCATGATTGAGACAACGGTGATTTTTTCAGGATCGATTCCATAGGTCTCTGCATAATAGCTTTTGGTCAAGACCCCTAACATTTCATGGGGAGATTTACAGGTTGAAGGGATATCCAACAAATCTGGAAATTGATGTTCAAAGAACTTGACCCAGGCTGGACAGCAGCTGGTGAGAATAGGTAATCGCCCGCCGTGTTTTAAGCGATGTACTAGCTCAGAGGCCTCTTCCATAATCGTTACATCCGCTGCAAAATCTGTATCAAAGACGCGGTCAAAACCAAGGCGCCGTAATGCAGCAACCATTTTACCCGTTACAATCGTCCCAGGTTCAAAATCGAATCCCTCCCCAAGAGCGACCCGTACAGCTGGGGCTGTTTGCACGACAACAAAGCGTGTAGGATCGTTAAGGGCTTTCCAAACCTTGTCGACTTGATCCAGTTCCATCAAAGCACCGGTAGGGCATACCGCTACACATTGGCCACAGAATGTGCAAGAGGTATCGTGTTGAGGTAAACCGAAGGCTGTATTAATAACCGTTTTAAAACCTCGTCCCACGGCAGAATATACACCAACCGTCTGAACCTCGTTACACATTGTTTCACAGCGACGGCAGTGAATACATTTGTTCGGATCTCGGATAATGGCTAAACTAGACTTATCGATTGCATACTTAGATTCTTCCCCTTCATAGGAGATATTGCGCACTCCCAAATCTGCAGCGAGGGATTGGAGGTCACAGTCAAGATTTTTGGGACAGGTTAAACAAGATTTTGGATGGTCAGAAAGTAAGAGCTCAACCATTGTCCTTCTGGCCTGGATGGCTCGCAGAGTATCTGTTTTAACGACCATACCACTGACAACAGGAGTGGAACAGGAGGGGGCCAGATTATGTCGACCCTCAACTTCAACTACACAGACTCGACAGGAAGCAATGTGATTATTAATATTCATTTCATGCAGGTTAAGGTAGCATAAGGTTGGAATGTCGATGTTTATGCTTCGGGCTGCATCTAAGATAGACATTCCTTCCGGTACGGTCAGGGGTATATCATTAATAGTAAGTTGAATATCCATAAGAGTCCTCCTTTAAAGCAAACTTGGCTGTCGCTCGACGACAACGACGAAGACACTGTCTTCGCACGGGTTAAACCATCTTGCAGCACTGTCTTCGCACGGGTTAACCTCCTCGCAGACACTGTCTTCGCGCGAATTAGCCTTCTTAGAGCTTGCGAAGCGACCGCCTAGTTGCACTTATGCCCACGCATTCTAATAAGCAGGGTACAGGGCTACCTTAATTGTGGATAATAGCGCCGGCGACACGGCAATGTTCCATGCATGCTCCGCATTTTAAGCAACGTTCTTCGTCAATGACGTGGCGCTCCTTGGCTGTGCCGGTAATGCAATTAGCTGGGCAGTGTTTTGTACAAAGGGTACACCCTTTGCATTTATCGGTGATGTAATACTTCAGCAGGCTCTTGCAAACTTTAGCCGGACAGGTTTTGTCTACGACATGGGCCAGATATTCGTCTCGGAAATACTCTAAGGTGGAAAGTATAGGATTGGGAGCAGTTTGCCCTAACCCGCAAAGGGAAGTGTCTTTGATGATCTTTCCCAGTATTTCCAGTTTATCTAAATCATCTTCCGTCCCTTTACCTTCTGTGATTTTTGTCAGAATTTCATGTAGGCGTTTAGTTCCGACCCGACAGGCAGTGCAGCGACCACAGGATTCGTCCACCGTGAATTCGAGGTAGAACTTGGCGATATTGACCATACAATCGTCTTCATCTAAGACAATTAGTCCTCCTGAGCCCATCATGGAGCCGATGGCGGCTAAGGATTCATAGTCAATGGGAGTATCTAAATACTTAGTCGGAATACATCCTCCAGAGGGTCCTCCGGTTTGTGCAGCTTTGAACGCTTTATCGTGTTGGATTCCTCCGCCCATGTTAGAGATAATTTGCCGGAGAGTTGTCCCCATGGGGACTTCCACAAGACCTACATTCCGGACCTTACCTGCTAAGGCAAACACTTTCGTTCCTTTGCTCTTTTCTGTACCAATTCCGGCAAACCATTCGGCACCCTTTAAAATAATGGGAGGGACATTCGCAAAAGTTTCCACATTGTTGACACAGGTGGGTTTACCCCATAGCCCTTTTTGAGCAGGATAAGGAGGTTTCACTGAAGGCTCTCCCCGAGCTCCTTCGATGGAATGGATCAGAGAGGTCTCTTCACCACAGACAAAGGCCCCGGCACCATATTTAAGTTCAATGTCAAAGCAAAAATCGCTGCCCAAAATTCCTTTCCCAAGTAATCCGTATTCCTGAGCTTGTATGATAGCGACTTGCAAACGGTGAATGGCCGCCGGGTATTCCGCTCGGACATAGATAAATCCATGGTTAGAGCCAATCGCAGAGCCAGCGATGAGCATACCTTCTAAAACGCTATGGGGGTCTCCTTCCAAGATGGAGCGATCCATAAAGGCGCCCGGATCTCCTTCATCGGCATTACAAATGATATATCGTTGTTTTGCCTCACTTTTACGTGTTAATTCCCACTTTAAGCCGGTGGGAAACCCGCCGCCGCCTCGTCCGCGTAGACCGCTATTTTTAATCTCCTTGATGACTGAGGTAGGATTCATAGAAAGAACTTTTGCTAAAGCCTGATAGCCGTCTGCGGCGATATATTCAAGAATGTCTTCAGGGGCAATGTAGCCGACGTTGCGTAGGGCAATTTTAAGTTGGCCATCATAAAAGGGGAGGTCGGAAGAGAATCGCTTTTTGGTGTTAGGATCCATAAAGAGAAGGCCTTCGACCTGGTTTCCCTGAATGAAGTGTTCATTGACAATGGTTGCTACATCGTCAGCGGAAACGTTACAATAAGTAGTGTTGTCGGGGTGAATCTCAATCATTGGGCCCTTTTCGCAAAAACCAAAACAGCCGGGTTGAATAACTTTAACTTGTTCAGATAAACCTTGCCTAGTCAATTCTTCTTCAAGAAGTTTAGCAATTCCGGGACTGCCTGAGGAGTGGCAACCGGGTCCCCCACAGACTAAAACGTGCCTTTCCATACCTCGGGCGTTCTTAGTTGTGACAGGGTTAGTTACGCGACGTGTTTCAAGAAGGATGCGGTTTTGTACCTTTAAGGCAATGAGTGCATCAGTGTTCTTAAGCTTCATATGTATTCCCTTCCTTTAAATCGAGGTTCGATGCGCGAGGTTTAAGGTTCGAAACTCGGAGTCAGGAGTCCAGAGTTCGAGGTTCAAGCCTGAGTTTCAAATATCGCATCGCGTAGGTTCGGGGTCCGAAGTCCGAGTTTCAAGTATCACGCCTCGAGCATCGAGCATCCCATTGGGACGGTACTCTGCCAAGACTTGTCTGATCTCCTCTGGATCGTGAAGGCGTCCATAGACCTTTCCATCGATCATCATGACTGGGGCGAGGCCACACGCTCCAATACAGCGCAGAGAATCTAATGAAAAGAGATTATCTTTTGTGGTTTGTCCGGTTTTAATCCCCAGCTGTTTTTCAAGTTCTGCTTGTAGCTTCTCAGCACCTCGCACAAAACAGGCGGTGCCCATACATATGTTTATAACGTGTTTCCCCCGGGGTTTCATGGTAAAAAAGGAGTAGAAACTCACAACCCCGTAGACCTTGGCTGAAGGGATGTCAAGTTTTTGGGCGATATGCCACTGTAAGTCGTCGGGTAGGTATCCGAAGAGTTCTTGAGCATAATGCAGGATTCCAATTAAGTTCTCCTTTTTGTAGGTGAGACTGTCGATATAGTTATCCAGTCGGTGATAGCGATCATCGATAGAAATGTTGTCACACATTCGAAAACCTCCTTTAATCCAAATCGTAAGACTCCCACTTCTTCAAGTGGGAGTGGGCCCCCGTGCTCTGCTTCGGTGGGGGTTGAGTCCCCCACCGAAGACTCGATGTTCAACTTTAGTTGAACGAGTTCACTATGAGCATAATCTTCATTGTAACCATTTTCAAAATTAATATAAAATATTTATGATAATGCAAACTTTCTAATGTACTTAAGATATTTTATAAGGTAGGCATTGTCCTTGAGTACACGGATTATGCCTACGGTCAAGGCTCACGTCATGAAACTACTAGTTCAGACCATGTTTCCCATTTTCCCCCTCTCAACACAAGAATACTACCTGTGTTATAAAAAGTCTACCGGTAGTACATATGATAACAATCATTTTTACTAATGCTTAATGTGTCTAAAAAGCTCGAACATTGCTTGTTTATCTTACTAAAACATCCTAAACGATTGCTTTCAAGATCTAAGCAGACAAATGTAGATTGCCATTCATAATAACCATGATAAATTGTAATAATGTACAATTATCATTCTTGTACTGGAAAGTATAATAAGCACAAATGTTAAGCTACTGGTACAATAACTAAAAATAGACTAAAATAGGATGAACAGGGAGGATGCTAACACTCACAGGTTGGGAACGACAAGAAGTAACGGAGCTAATAATGTTAATGCAGGTGAAAAATAATGACGAAAAGAAATAATACCCAGAGCGCTAACCTAACCCTGGGAGGGATTACTCTAGGTTTTTTGGTGAGCTATCCCTTTTATCTTCAAGGAAGTTTTATCGGAGGGCTCATCTCAAGTGGATGTAGTGCGGGAATGATCGGGGGGCTTGCCGATTGGTTTGCAGTAACGGCCCTTTTCCGGCGTCCGTTGGGTATTCGGCCAGGTAAAGTGGTGCGTACAGAGATTATTCCACAAAACCGAGAACGGATTTTTACAGCCTTAGCAGATATGGTGCAGCATGAATTACTTTCTCAAGATGTACTTAGGCAAAAACTGTCCGCCTGGGATTTTTCAGGAGTGCTGATTAGAGTTTTTCAAGAGCGGGAAGTTCAGGAAACTGTGAGTCTTATGCTTGCCAATTTAGTGGAGGATATCCTGAACCAGCGAGAACCAGAAGAGTTTAGGCGACAGATTAAAGATTTACTTCGAGAAAACATAGGTAGTTTGAATCTCTCTCAAACTCTCGCAGAAGTCGTCGAATTCTCAGTAGAACATGGAGATGTCGATCAGGCCTTGACGGTTATTTGTCGTGCAATCTCTGAATTTGTGGAGCAACCTGTAGTTCGTGATGCTCTGAAGGACATGATGGAAGCAGCCTTGACAAGGTATGAAGAAAACAATCCCACGCGTAAAATGGTCGGGATGTTCCTTCCTTCACCCTCTGTGCTTGCGCACACTCTCCAAGAAAAAGTCAAAATAGTGTTGCAGGATGGTACCGTGGCGCAGTGGCTTAAGGATGCATTGCTTCGATTTGTCTTGGAACTCAAAACAAAGGCTTCCCTCCAAGACCGTCTTAATCTCTTTGTTATCAAGGCCGTAAATGAAGGAATGGAAAACGCGGAAATAAAGACAGTAGTTGTGGCTTGCCTAGGGACAAGCCTAGAGAATTCCTCCTCTATAACCGAGGGTCTTCTTGCAAATTTAAGGAATAATTGGAATGGTTATCTTGAAAGAATCGAGCAAAACCATGATCTAAGGTACAAGGTAGATGAAGGGGTCAAAGATATCCTCGAAAAACAGATTATATTCCACCACAGCGCTATCGGACGCATAGTCCGCGAAGGGTTGGAACCTTTAACGAATGACAAGCTGGTTGAGCTGATTGAGGATAAAGCGGGTAATGATCTACAAATGATCCGGATTAACGGCTCAGTCGTTGGAGGTTTAGCCGGAATGCTGATTTACTTGCTCGGGATGGTGTTTCAGTTATGAATTATCATAAAAAAGCAAATCTTACTTTAACCGCAGTGTTTATTTTTTTCATAGGCGCAGCAGTGTTAGAATACTTTAATCCCCATAACTTTGGGATCAGGCTGATATATTTTGTCTTGGAAGCATCCTTAGTGGGTGGAATCGCCGATTGGTTTGCAGTAACCGCGATTTTCAAAAAACCGCTAGGTTGGGGCTTTCATACTGCACTGATCCCTAGAAACAGGGAGAAGGTCGTCGAAGCAGTAGCGTCCATGGTGCAATCAGAGCTTTTGAGCATGGATATAATTCGCAAGAAGATTGAAAGGATACCTTTTATTGAGTCGTTCCTTAAGTATGTGGAAAAGGAAGGTGGATCAGTTTATCTAACGAACCAGTTAGTCCCCTATCTTCAGCGTTATGTAGGAAAACAACAACCAGACCAGTTAGCCAAGAAGCTTTCCGAATATCTTCGAAGGAATTCGAGGACTTGGAACTTAGCACCCAAGGTACAGGCTGCAAGCAGATGGGCATTAAACCATGGATATATGGATCAAGGGCTAGATTGGTTGGCAGAAGGATTGTGGGATAAAGCAGCAGAAGGGGAAACACGAAAAATTCTTGTTCGATATCTTGAGGAAATCAAACAAGAAAAGGTAATTAACGGTGGGGCAATATTCCGTACCCTAATGGGCTTTGTTGAAATGTCAGATGGATTAAACCTTGAAGAGGCGGCCGATGCCCTGCAGGTTGAGTTGCTTTTAACCTTGCGTAAATTGAAAGACCCTAACCATCCTTTGCGTGCAACACTTAAGGACAACCTGATAGATGGGATTACCGAATTAGCTCAAAATCCAGAGTTTGAAGAGCAGATACAGCAGTGGAAAGAAGACGTATTGACAGAGTCGTTGTTCGAGAGCTTTTTAGAAACTGTCATAGGGACAGTTATAAAAGTCGTTGCTTCTCCTTCAACAACTTTGGAACCAAATGCCCTTCAACGAATGCTATATGCCTATGTGGATAAATATTGGGTTAGCCTTCAAGAAAACAGAGAACTTCGGGAGAGAATGAACTCGTTCATTGTGGATACGTTATGTCGTGTGATCAAAAATGAACACGATATGATTGGAACCATGGTTAGGGAGACTCTAAAAGCGTACACAGATCAGGATCTCAATCAGTTTATTCAGGATAAGGCGGGTAACGACCTACAGTGGATTCGGATCAATGGGTCGATGATTGGTGGAGTCGTGGGGCTCATCTTGTTTCTATTCTTGGAGTTTATCTATAACCCTATCCTGAGTGATTTAATGAACTATATCCGATGAAATCGCTGATCTTTGCTTTCTGGCCTGTTTCCGGCCTCTGGCTTCTGACCTCTGACTTCTGCAGGTATACAGAATTCATGAAGGGATGGTATTGTAATTGATCTCATCTCTATGCTAAAATATCAAACATAAGGTTGTGCACAACCGAAAACCCATGGGTAAGTAAAAAATGAAGGAAAAGCAATGGCGCTTTGAGGATACTCGTAAGAGTAGCTCAAAGCGCCTTTCGTTTTATCTTTAGTTAAACGAGTTCACTAGTTAAGGAGGAATAATGATGGATACGGGAGATACATCGTTTATAATGATTTCGACAGCAGTAGTTTTTCTAATGACACCCGGTTTAGCACTTTTTTATGGTGGTATGGTCCGTAAAAAGAACGTTCTTAGTACCCTTATGCATAGTTGGATCGTTTTGGGTATCATGTCTTTGCAGTGGATTTTAGTGGGATATACTTTGGCCTTTGGGACAGATTTTCACGGCTTAATTGGAGGTTTAGATTGGTTGGGGTTAAATGGAGTTGGTATGGAGCCCAACCTGGATTACGCAGCTACCATTCCAGCACTTTCATTTATGGCCTTTCAAATGATGTTTGCAATTATCACTCCCGCATTAATAAGCGGCTCTATCGCAGAACGGATGCATTTTCCGGCCTTTATTGTCTTCATAATACTATGGGCGACCTTTGTATACGATCCATTGGCTCATTGGGTCTGGGGTGTCGGTGGTTTCTTAAGGACTCTTGGAGCGTTAGACTTTGCTGGTGGAAACGTGGTGCATATTAGTTCAGGATACTCCGCCTTGATAGCGGCCTTAGTACTCGGAAAACGCAAAGGACTCGGTAAAGACTCCATGGCACCGCATCACATACCAATGACCGTTTTAGGAGCAGGTCTTCTATGGTTTGGCTGGTTTGGATTTAATGCAGGTAGTGCCTTGGGTGCGAACGGCTTAGCGGCTATGGCCTTTGTAAATACAAATACAGCAGCTGCCGCCGCGGCTATTGCCTGGGCAGTTGTAGAACGGGTTCATAGAGGGAAATCCACCATTCTTGGCGCAGCCAGCGGAGCAGTGGCCGGATTAGTAGCCATAACTCCAGGCGCAGGATTTGTAACGCCGCTCTCTTCCATAGTTATCGGTTTGGTTGGTGGAACGGTATGCTATTTAGCAATTAGCGTCTTTAAAGCAAAGTTCGGATACGATGATGCCTTAGATGCCTTTGGGTGTCATGGCATAGGTGGAACCTGGGGAGCCTTGGCAACCGGAATTTTTGCTACCACAACAATTAATCCCGCCGGTGCAGACGGTTTGTTCTACGGAAATACATCCCTCTTAGGAATTCAGGCTATGAGTGTTGGGATTACGATTGTGTTTACTGTGATAGCTACATTTATCATCTTGAAAGCGATTGCTCTAGTCATGAAGCTTCGCGTCAATGAGGAACAAGAATCCATAGGTTTGGATTTATCGTTACACGGTGAAACCGCTTACTCAGAATTCGTTTGATGCAAGTGGTGCAAGTTGGGGATGGTAAAGATTCAATAAAAAGTCAAATTGCATAGGAGTGATTTAGATGAAGAAAATTGAGGCAATCATTCGCCCGGGAAAGCTAGATAATGTGAAAGACGCCTTGGGAAATCAGGGAGTTAATGGTTTGACTGTGACTCAAGTAATCGGGTGTGGTAAACAAAAAGGGAATACACAGATTTATCGGGGTGCGGAATATATCATTCATCTAATTCCCAAGGTTAAGATAGAAATCGTTGTATTAGATCAATACGTAGATAAGGTTATTCAAATCATAAAGAAAGAAGCCCGAACAGGCGAGATCGGGGACGGGAAGATTTTTGTTACTGCTGTAGAAAATGCGTACACTATAAGAACAGGGGACAATGGAGAAAAAGCTTTATAATGAAAAAGCTTCTCATGTTAGATACAACATACAAATTTATTATTTATCAGCCGCAAAAGAGAACAGAAGTCCGGTTGCCTATAGGAGGACTTCTGTTCTCTAGAGACAAAAAACCAATAATTTTAAATAATGTTAAATTATGGAACAATAATAGCCCTACTTCGTATACTGTATTAAAAGAATGAAAGGGGGCTTTGAAATGGCATTCGGAGCAGGCGGAGTAGATGGAGCTTGTGGTGGTGGCATTGGGGCTGGTATTGCGGCCGTAGTTGTAATAATTTTGCTTCTTATCGCAATGGGAATTGTATTCTAAATCTTTAATAGCTTACCGTCAAGAACCAAATATTGAAGGAGGTATAACAATATGTACGGATATGGTGCTGGTTGCGGTTGCCACGTAGCTCCTGTTGCTTATGGCGCAGGTGTAGGTTTAGGAGCAGGGATTATTGCGATCGCAATATTAATCTTGATTGCTTTGGGAGTTATCTTCTAAGAATATCTGGAAAGATGAGGCTTCCTAATTATTAGGGGGCCCGTTATTGTTTAATCTACCATGTATCAGAGGAGGTGGATGGAGTATGCCCATCAAAGGATTTAACCTATTTAACAATCAAAATACCCCAAACCTTATACAAAGCTTAGGACAAAGTCCATTGCCTATGAGGGGCCTCGAACGCTTTATGCAGAAACGGGGAATGAATTTCACTGGATTCCCTCAGGGTGGGAATTTTCAGGGACCAAATCCACAAAGGGAGGTAGGGAGTTTATCAGATACCTTGAATGTACAAGTGCCGCCCGAGAAAAGTGGAGGAATAAAGGCATTTCTTAGCCGTTTCAGCCGCAAACGAAGCGAATAATGGTTTTAACACACTTAAGAACGAGAGGCAGTGGAAAAAAGCTCAAAAGCAAGTTCCCCCTCAATTCAAGGGGGAACTTTTCGTACTAGTCAGAAAGTATAACTTTCGTTATATACTGCAAGAAGGCTAATACGTGCAAAGACAGTGTCTTCGTCTGGAAGCATAAGTGCAACTATGGCAACCGCCTGCGCCTGAAGGCTTCTCCGCTAAGTTAACACGTGCGAAGACAGTGTCTTCGGGCGCTAGCAGGTTTTCTAATTCTTATTAGACAAAGTGACTAGTTCAAATTTAGCTATTCAAGATTTTTTTAGCAAACTCATTTTGGAAATCTGTAATAAAGGGGATACCAGTTTCAAGTTCTGTCTCGCGATTCGCAGAGAAAATATCCGTACGAGCAATTTGGCTGAGTGAGAATTTACGGGCACCCGCCATAAACTGCTGAAGTCCACCCGCAAGTTTATCCGCTAAAGTCCAGACAGCAATCGCACCGTAAGGGATCTTCTTCATGGCGTCTGCACCAATCTTGTTTTGGATGTCATAGTAGCCAGCAAAGATTTCATCTACTTTCGAGCCGTGTTCCAGCACACTCTTAGGTAGTGAATCCCAGTTACCACTCAACAGGTCTCTGCGTTCGGGGTTAAGAGCCCCTTCGATATTTGCGCCGACAAACGCAGGGATCATCATACCTCTACCCATACATACTAATTTAGTGAAAGGTGCGCCTAAAGCTAAGGCTTTAAAGATGTGGTCCTCTCTCGCTAATCCTCCCGCAAAGGCCATATCAACCACTTTATGTCCTTTAGCAGCTAATATACTGGCATATTCATGAGCTTTTGCATGGAGAAGTAGGGAGGGAACGCCCCAAGTTTCCATCATGTTCCAAGGGCTCATGCCAGTTCCACCACCAGAGCCGTCAATCGTTAATAAATCAAGCTGAGCGTCTGTGGCCAATTTAATGGATGCAGCTAGAGCTTCCATACCATAAGAACCGGTTTTCAATGAAATTCGTTTATAACCTAAGCCTCTAAGATAGTCAACTGATTTCATGAAATCAGCTTGGACATCATTGTAATCGGAAAGATCAGTATAACCTAGGCGACTGTGACGAGCAAAAGATTTGATAGCACCGTTCTTAAAGGCTGCCTGCACTTCTGGTTTGCTCGGATCAGGGTCAACCACGTACCCTCTATTTTTCAGGAAAAGAGCGTATTCTAAGCTAGTGACCTGGATTTCTCCGCCAATATCTTTGGCTCCTTGTCCCCACTTCAGTTCAATAATAACATCATTACCATATTTCTCAATAACGTATTCGGCGACTCCATTACGTGTATCTTCAACATTCATTTGAACGATAATGGCGCCATAGCCATCGTAATAATTGAGAAAGGTTTGGATACGGCGGTCCAATTCAGGCGCTTTAATGATTTTTCCGTTTTCCAGAACAGATTCTTTATCAACTCCGACGACATTTTCTCCGATAACAATGGGGAATCCTACCAATGCAGCACCAATCGCAAAGGAATCCCAGTATTTTGCAGCAATGAAGGTTGAACCCAAGGCTCCAGTCATCATAGGCACTCTAATCTTGGTTTTAACTTGGCCACCAAATTCAGTTTCAGTACCAACATTGGGGAAGATGCAATCATCGGCGCTCTTGGTCAATGCGCCTGGCAACCCATAGGCCCCGTAATTAAATCCCTGAATCCGAAGAGAATTATAATTCACGCCGATATGAGTTGTATTGGAACTACCAGCAGTGACTGTTCCAAAATCCCGGGGATAAAGCATTTTTCTGCCCTTGAGGCTAGACATCCAGTTCTCGCACTTTCCTTGGCAATCTGCCCGACATAGGGTACAAAGTCCTGATTCACTTGGGTTTCCGCGGTTTACTGTTCCTAAAACATCATTCGATTTTGGCCATTGAATCATCTTTAATTTACCTCCTTAATTTGAAAAAGAGTCTGCCCCCTAATAATACTTCTTTTAATGCGAAAATAAAGAGATATTTTGAAAGAATTCATAATACATGAAATTTTTATGTAGCATATGAGGGCAGCTTTTAAAAACTGTCCCCTTATGCTAATTTTTTTGGACTAGAAGAAGCTGGACCGCTGTAGCCATGGTAAACAGGTAAAAAGATATCTCAATGGCGATTAAAGCACGTGCAGTCACGCCATCCGGCATGATGTCGCCTAAGCCCGCAGTAGCAATCGTAGTTGTGCTTAAATATAAAAATGAGAAGAGTTGAGTAAAGAAGTTATCCCCCACGTCCCCCTTGAAACTGGATGGGAAAAATCTGTAGAGCAGGAGGTACACTGAGCCAAAGAATAAGATGATCGAGACAAGAGCTTCCCAAATGGGAAGGATTAAATGATCATAAGGGGGGCGTGAGTCTATTAAGGTTTTACTTATTGCGATGGAAACAGCCACAGAAGTACCAATAGAATACCCGACGATAGCCAATTTAAAGAGGGTTCCTCCAAAACGTTTGATAAGTTTATTTTTTTCACTAGAAAATAGGCTCAGAAAAAGCGCACCGGCTGCCCCAAAAAGCGCGGGAGATAATAATTCCCAAAAGCCAAGTTTGAACTCCTGCTTAGAGGGAAGATTTAGCACGCAGGGGGGGGGATAACTATGTGTGTTAGGAAATGAAGGTTTATAGCCACGAAAGCTGTTTGGACTTTGGGGATAAGGCCCATAATAGGGCGGATATGGGGAGAGTTGTGTCTTGATTTGCTCCACGTCTGAATCGACCGCCTTTCCGAGGTGCCTAATCCATTATATTCCATTTGCATAAATTAAGTTAAACGAATTGTTGCTCTGGAAGCGAGATATCAATTTTTTGTACTAATCAGAAAGTATAACTTTGTTGTATACTGAAGAAGGCTAATACGTGCGAAGACAGTGTCTTCGTGGGCGCTAGCCAAGTTTTCTTTACAAAAATAAGTTGAATTAAATATTTTTTCAACAAATCATTTGACCTTAACTGACCTTTGTACTAAAATAAAGTTAATCGGCAAGAATATAATAAGTTAAGTGCTCTTAATAATTGAGAATAGGGGGAATTATAAATGGGTTATCTCGTCCCAATGGTAGTGGAACAAACGAATCGCGGGGAGCGCTCCTACGATATATACTCCCGCCTTTTGAAAGACCGCATTATTTTCCTTGGGGGTGGAATTGATGATGATGTGTCCAATCTTGTCGTAGCACAAATGCTTTTCCTCGAAGCAGAAGATCCTGAGAAAGATATTAATCTGTATATCAACAGTCCGGGTGGGTCGATTACAGCAGGAATGGCCATTTATGACACCATGCAATACATTCGCTCGGATGTCCGAACGATTTGTATCGGAATGGCAGCCAGTATGGGGGCGTTCCTCCTTGCAAGCGGCGCGAAGGGAAAACGAGTGGCGCTCCCTAACTCTGAAGTCTTAATTCATCAGCCATTGATCGGGGGGCATGGGCTTTCAGGACAAGCGTCTGAGATCGAAATTCATGCTAGACAGTTACTTAGGACCAAGGCGAAAATGAATAAAATCCTTGCCGAGAGAACAGGGCAACCTCTTGAAAAAGTTGAAAAAGACACAGATCGCGATTATTATATGACGGCGGAAGAAGCTAAAGAGTATGGTCTTGTCGACCAGGTTCTTGAAAAGCTCGACACTCCTATAGAAAAGTAAGAAATCAGGCTGAGAAAATAATTATTCCAATAACGCAAGGACGGTTTATCGTTCTTGCTTTTTTATATTAGTCAGAACCCCATGCCGCTAACGCAGCGCCATCAGAGGATGAAAATAGGTCCCTTGGGTCGGGCAGCTCCTCCCACATCCTGCAAGAAAGCTAATTCGTGCGAATTAGGCCTTCTTGCAGGACGGCGAGAGGGGACCAGTGGCTTCGCTTCCCGCCCAAACTTTGTAGGCCTTACCGCCTCTCCATGCAATTCGTTCACTCCTGTGGGAGAAGCTGCCTTTCGGGTCTACGAATTTTTGGGGATGTTTTTCAGAGTAGCCCTTCATGCCGCTGTCGCAGCACCAGCAGATGATGAAAAAGATTCCACGAATCCTTACCATAGCACCCCCCAATGTTCTGCTCAGACTCCCAACAAACCGACTGAAGGAGCGCTTGTCTGCTAAGCGGATGCGTCAGTGGAGCCGCGCTAAGGCGAGCGCCGACGGTTCGCGT
>Ga0209347_1002511_pt1 | contig 24011 bp, 28 predicted proteins | sample AutmiccommuBRH23_FD_187382 | JGI IMG/M metagenome (GOLD analysis project Ga0209347, IMG submission 187382) | Deep subsurface microbial communities from Mt. Terri, Switzerland - Autotrophic microbial communities BRH/23 (SPAdes) (version 2) | ecosystem: Environmental > Aquatic > Deep subsurface >...
CGAACTGTTCCTGCAGGCCGGTCTGCCCGCCGGGGTCTTCCAGGTCGTCCAGGGCGACAAGGAGGCCGTCGACGCCATCCTGACCCACCCCGACATCCAGGCCGTCGGCTTCGTCGGGTCCTCCGACATCGCGCAGTACATCTACTCCACCGCGGCGGCCAACGGCAAGCGGTCCCAGTGCTTCGGCGGCGCCAAGAACCACATGATCGTGATGCCCGACGCCGACCTCGACCAGGCCGTCGACGCGCTGATCGGCGCCGGGTACGCCAGTGCCGGTGAGCGTTGCATGGCGATCAGCGTCGCGGTTCCCGTCGGCGAGGACACCGCGAACCGGCTACGTGCCAGGCTCGTCGAGCGGGTCAACCAGCTGCGGGTCGGGCACAGCCTCGACCCGAAGGCCGACTACGGGCCGCTGGTCACCGGTGCGGCACTGCAACGCGTCCGCGATTACATCGGCCAGGGCGTGGAGGCGGGCGCCGAGCTCGTGGTGGACGGCCGTGAGCGCAGCACCGACGAACTCACCTTCGACGACACCAGCCTGGAGAAGGGCTTCTTCATCGGGCCCACGCTGTTCGACCACGTGACCACCGACATGTCGATCTACACCGACGAGATCTTCGGCCCGGTGCTCTGCATTGTCCGGGCCGAGGACTACGACGAGGCTTTGGAGCTGCCGTCCAAGCACGAATACGGCAACGGGGTGGCGATATTCACCCGCGACGGCGACGCCGCACGGGATTTCGTGTCGCGGGTTCAGGTCGGCATGGTGGGCGTCAACGTCCCGATCCCGGTGCCGGTGGCCTACCACACCTTCGGCGGCTGGAAGCGGTCCGGCTTCGGAGACCTCAACCAGCACGGGCCCGCGTCGATCCAGTTCTACACCAAGGTCAAGACCGTCACCGAGCGCTGGCCGTCGGGCATCAAGGATGGCGCCGAGTTCGTCATCCCCACCATGAAGTGAGCTGAAGTCCCCCGATGACCCTGTTCGAGATGGACGACGACGAGCGCGTCATCGTCGAGACGGCGGCGGCGTTCGCCACCAAACGCCTTGCGCCGCATGCCCTTGACTGGGACGCCGACAAGCACTTCCCCGTCGACGTGCTGCGTGCGTCCGCCGAACTGGGGATCGCGGCGATCTACTGCTCGGAGGAGGTCGGCGGCAGTGGGCTGCGCCGCCTCGACGCGGTACGGATCTTCGAGGAGCTGTCGGCGGCCGACCCGACGATCGCGTCGTTCATCTCGATTCACAACATGTGCGCCTGGATGATCGACAGCTACGGCACGCCGGAACAACGCAAGTCGTGGGTGCCGCGGCTGGCCACGATGGAAGCGATCGCCAGCTACTGCCTGACCGAGCCGGGCGCGGGGTCGGACGCGTCCGCGCTGCGGACCCGCGCGGTCCGGGACGGATCGGATTTCGTGCTCGACGGCGTCAAGCAGTTCATCTCCGGCGCTGGGGTGTCCGACGTCTACGTGGTGATGGCCCGCACCGCCGGCGAGGGTCCCCGGGGCATCTCGGCCTTCGTGGTCGAAAAGGACACACCCGGACTGAGTTTCGGCGCCAACGAGGCGAAGATGGGCTGGAACGCGCAGCCCACCGCCCAGGTGATCTTCGACAAGGTGCGGGTTCCCGCCGATGCCCTGCTCGGCGGCCCCGAGGGCGAGGGCACCGGGTTCGGCATCGCGATGAACGGCCTCAACGGCGGCCGCATCAACATCGCCGCGTGCTCGCTGGGCGGCGCGCGAACCGCCTATGACAAGGCCGCGGCGTACGTCCGTGACCGGGAGGCATTCGGCGGCTCGCTCCTCGACGAGCCCACCATCCGGTTCACCCTCGCCGATATGGCCACGGCGTTGGAGACGTCGCGAGTCCTGTTGTGGCGGGCTGCATCCGCACTCGACGCCGAGGACCCCGACAAGGTCGAACTGTGCGCGATGGCGAAGCGCTATGTCACCGACACCTGCTTCGACGTCGCCGACCAGGCGCTTCAGTTGCACGGCGGCTACGGCTACCTCAACGAGTACGGGCTGGAGAAGATCGTCCGGGACCTGCGGGTGCACCGAATCCTGGAGGGCACCAACGAAATCATGCGCGTGGTGATCGGCCGGGCGGTCGCGGGCCGAGCCCGCAATGCAGCCGCAGCGGGCCGAGCCCGCGCTTCATAAGGGGATGTCAGTGACGACGATCGCATTCTTGGGACTGGGCCACATGGGCGGCCCGATGGCGGCCAACCTGGTCGCGGCCGGCCACACCGTGCGGGGCTTCGACCCTGTGACCACGCTGCGGGACGCTGCCGCGGAGAAGGGTGCGGCGGTGTACAGCAGCGGCGCGGAAGCCGTCGCCGGTGCCGACGTGGTGATCACCTCACTGCCCAACGGCGCAGTGGTGAAGGCCTGCTACGCCGAGGTCCTGCCCGCCGCCAAGAAGGGCGCCCTGCTGATCGACACGTCGACGATCTCCGTCGAGGACGCCCGTGGGATTCACCAGCAGGCGGTCGCGGCCGGTCTGGCCCAGATCGACGCGCCGGTGTCGGGCGGCATCAAGGGGGCGACCGCGGGCACGCTGGCCTTCATGGTCGGCGGCGAGGACGCCGACGTGGAGCGGGCCAAGCCGGCGCTGGAACCGATGGCGGGCAAGATCATTCACTGCGGAGCAACCGGCGCAGGGCAGGCAGCCAAGCTGTGCAACAACATGGTGCTGGCGGTGCAGCAGATCGCGATCGGCGAGGCGTTCGTCCTCGCCGAGAAGCTCGGCCTGCCCGCCCAGTCACTCTTCGACGTGATCACCGGCGCCACCGGGAACTGCTGGGCGGTGCATACCAATTGCCCTGTGCCGGGGCCCGTCCCGACGTCTCCGGCGAACAACGATTTCAAGCCCGGCTTCGCGACGGCGTTGATGAACAAGGACCTCGGCCTGGCGATGGCCGCGGCGAAATCGACAGGATCATCGGTCCCTCTGGGCACCCACGCCGCCGAGATCTACGCTGAGTTCAACGTTCACAACGCCGACAAGGACTTCAGCGCGGTCATCGAGATGCTGCGCGACTGACTCCTGTCACGGGGTCGTCGCCGGGGGTTTCCTCAGAGATGGGCCCGAGCAGCAGTTGCCGGATCACGGGCCGGGTGCCGGGGCCGGCGCACTACGCAGCGGACGGCCTGCTGGTCACCAGCCATTTGTCGTGCACGCGCTGGCAGTCCGCCACCCGGAGCGGCGTATCGACGGTGTCGTCGCCGTCGATCAGCACCGTCGCCAGACCGGCGGCGGCAGCCTTGCGTTGATTCGCCTGCGACCCCACGAACGCGAGTGAATCCTGGGCCGGAGCCCCGAGATCGGCCAGGGCGACCTGGTAGAGGTTCCCCCCGGGCGCATCATCGGCAGTGACGATCGTGCTCACGATCCCCTCGCCGACCAACTGGCGCACCAACGGTTCGACCCAGGAGTGCCTGCCGCTGCTCACCACCCCGATCGCGATCCCTGCGCCGAACGCCTCGGTGATGAGGTCGACCAGGCCGGTCCGCGCCGCAATGTCGGCGTCCAGAATCGTCTCGCCGAGGATCATCTCCTTGGCCGCACACACCTCGTCGACCAGCAATTCAGCGAGCACGTCGCATTCCGGGCTCACGCAACGCTTCCGCAGCTCTGCGGCGACGCGCCGGCGTTCATCGCACAGCGCCTGCAATTGCCGATAACGCGCGGGCGTCCACTCGATGTCCAATCCGAGTTGTTTGAAGGCCGCGTTGAAGGCGGGACGGTGGCCGGCCGACTCGATGTCCGCGAGGGCGTCGAGGTCGAAGATCACCGCGCCCAGTGCTTTCAAGGGCTGCGCTTCTACGTCGCTGGGCGCAGGCCAGTCCCACCAGAATCGACCGGCTCGCCATGTTCTCTGCTGTGTCGGCTGCACGAATGAATGGTGGCGCAGGTCACATCGTCCGCACCTCCCCCATTAGGGGGATTCATCGTGCCATCTAGCGCGGGCGGGGTGACTACCGGCTCTAAGGTGGGGAAATGGCTGAGTCTGGCGGGCTGGGGGTACCTCCCGCTGCGGGGCCGGTGCGAATCGTCCTGGTCGATGACCACGAGATGGTCATCGAGGGACTCAAGGCGATGCTGGCCGCATTCGCCAACCGGGTCACGGTGGTCGGCCAGGCCGTCGGCGCCGATCATGTCCTCGGCGTCGTCGGTGATCTCGACCCGGACATCGTGCTGTGCGATGTCCGGATGCAGGGTTCCAGCGGCCTGGACGTGTGCCAGCAGCTGCGGGCGCGCGACCCCGACCGCAAGGTCGTGATGCTGTCGGTCTACGACGACGAGCAGTACCTCTTCCAGGCGTTCCGGGTCGGGGCCGCCGGTTATCTGCTCAAGAGCATCAGCAGCGAGGAGTTGGTGCGCCAACTGGAACTCGTGCGCCGCGGCGAGACCGCGATCGATCCCGGCATGGCGGCCCGGGCGGTGGACACGGCGGCGCGCCTGCAGCGTGACGAGTTCTGGCCCGGCGCCCGCCAGGGCCTCACCCAGCGGGAGAGCGAGATCCTGTCGTTCGTCGTCAACGGCCTGTCCAACCGGGCGATCGCGACCAAGCTGGTGATCGGCGACGAGACCGTCAAGACGCATCTGAGCTCGATATACCGCAAGCTCGGGGTCAGCGACCGCACCGGCGCGGTCGCGATGGCGCTACGCGAAGGCATCTACAAATGAGCCCCTCGTCGCGGCCGTTGCTGGCCGCCGACCGTGAGCTCGCACTGCTGCGGGAGCTGATCCAGGCAGCGTCCAGCGGCCCCGGCGTCGAACCGCTGGCCGCGGCGGCCGCGCGGATGATCACCGCGGCCACCGACAGCGACGTGTGCTTCGTCCACGTTCTCGACGACACCGAACGGTCGCTGACGCTGGCAGGCGCGACACCGCCGTTCGACGCCGAGGTCGGCAAGATCAGGCTCCCGCTGGGACAGGGAATCTCGGGCTGGGTGGCGAGCAACCGGGAACCCGTGGTGATCAGCCACGACAAGGAGTCCGACCCCCGGTACCTGCCGTTCCAGTCGCTGCGCGGGCGGGACTTCACGTCGATGGTGTCGGTGCCGATGGAGACCGCGCCGGGCGGCCTTGTCGGGGTGCTCAACGTGCACACCGTGGCCCGTCGCGATTTCGGCGAACAAGACGTCGCACTGCTGCTGGTCATCGGCAGGCTGATCGCAGGCGCCATGCACCAGGCGCGCCTGCACCGCCAGCTGGTGGCCCGTGAACGCGCGCACGAGAACTTCGTCGAGCAGGTCATCGAGGCCCAGGAGCTGGAGCGCCGGCGGCTGGCCGGAGACATCCACGACGGCATCTCGCAGCGGCTGGTCACGCTGTCCTATCGGCTCGACGCGGCCGCGCAGGCCGTCGACGACCGGGTCGCGCTGACCGAGCAACTCGACCGCGCGCGGGAGCTGGCCCAGCTGACGCTGCAGGAGGCCCGTGCCGCCATCAGTGGTCTGCGGCCGCCCGTGCTCGACGATCTCGGGTTGTCCGGCGGTCTCGCGAGCCTGGCGCGGTCGATCCCCCAGGTCGGCATAGAAGTCGATCTCGTTGACACGCGCCTGCCCGACCACATCGAGCTCGCGTTGTACCGCATCGCGCAGGAGTGCCTGCAGAACGTCGTCAAACATGCCGAGGCGACGCGCGCGAAGCTGACGTTCGCGATGGAACGGGGTGACCACGGCGAGGTCGCCCGGCTTGAAATCGTCGATGACGGAATCGGTTTCGACACGTTGGAGCATCCGCTGGGCAGCGACGAGATGGGCGGCTACGGCCTGTTGTCGATGGCCGAGCGCGCCGAGATCGTCGGCGGCAGGCTCAACATCCGGTCGCGACCGGGCACCGGCACCGCGGTGACCGCGACCATCCCGGTGCCGTCGGCCACCCGCTGATCCCGGCGCCGCGCTGGCCGTGGTCGTCGTCGGCACGCTGGTCGGAACGGCGCTGAGCGCCTTCGGCGTGGAGTGGGCCGAGGGGTCGGTCTTCTTCGACCAGCAGTGGGAGTACCTCGACCTTCCGAGGTTCTGGCAGATCCTGCTCGTCGTCGGACTGTTCCTGTGGATGGCGATCATCTACCGCTCGATCAGGTCGCGCCTGAGGACCGAGAGCAAGCTGAACATGCCCTGGCTGTTCTTCTACGCCGGCCTGGCCATCCCCGCGTTCTACGCGGTCGGCATGCTCGCGGGCACGGAGACACATCTGACCGTCGCCGAGTTCTGGCGGTTCTGGGTGGTGCATCTGTGGGTCGAGGACTTCCTCGAACTGTTCACCACGGTCATGGTCGCCTACATCTTCGTGATGCTGGGCGTGGTGCGACGCAAGATCGCCATCCAGCTCATCTTCCTCGACGTCATCCTCTACTCGGTCGGTGGCGTGCTCGGCACGATGCACCACCTGTACTTCTCCGGTACGCCGGTGGAGCACATGGCCCTCGGTGCGTTCTTCTCCGCGCTGGAAGTGATCCCGCTGACCTTCCTCACCGTGGAGGCATGAACCTTCCTCCAACTCGGCTCCAGGCAGCAGTCGCGCAGCAGCGCGCCGTTCCCGCACCGGTGGGCGGTCATGTTCCTGGTCGCCGTCGGCTTCTGGAACTTCGTCGGGGCGGGGATCTTCGGCTTCTTGATCAACCTGCCCATCGTGTCCTACTACCAGATCGGCACGGCGCTGACCGCCAATCACGCGCACGGCGCGATGATGGGCGTGTACGGGATGCTCGCTGTCGGCTTGGCGCTCTTCGCGCTTCGCTACCTCATCCCGCCGCAGCGCTGGCCGGACAAATTGGCGAAGCTGTCCTTCTGGTCGCTCAACATCGGTCTGGCCTGGATGGTCTTCGCCACTCTGCTGCCGCTGGGCGTTCTGCAACTGTGGCACTCGGTCAACGACGGGTACTACGAGGCGCGGACGCTGGGCTACATCGCCCAACCGGGCAATGTGGTGCTCGAATGGTTGCGGATGCCAGGGGATTTCGTGTTCATCATCGGCGGCGTGCTGCCGTTCGTGTGGATCGCGTGGCTGGGGGTGCGCTACGCGATCAATGCGACCACGCATACGCTGCCCGCCGAGACGCTGTTCGTCGAGGAGCACACCGAAGCGGAGGAAGACCGCACGGGGGTGGCCGTGTCCGACAGCGGGAATCCGTCGCGCTATGCCTCCGATCGCCGCCAGATGCCCGATGATGGTGCGCCGGGAGACAGTTCATGATCTCGGGGGCGGCAGTCGCGTCGTGGCTGGCGATCGGGTATGCCGCGCTTCTGGTGCTCATCGCCTACGGCATCGACACCTTCGCCCGGCGTTCGGCGGCCAAGGTGGAGCAACACCGGTCGGGTCCGTTCGTCTACCACGAGGACCACGACGCGTGGCAATGCCCGCAGGATCAGTGGTTGTGGCCGACGTCGTTCGATCCCGACAACCGGGTGATGCGCTACCGCGGGAGCCCCGCAGTCTGCAATGCCTGCCCGGTGAAGCACACCTGCACCACGTCGCACGACGGCCGTGAGGTCAGCAAGTCGATCGACAGTTGGCCGGCGTCGGAGGCGGCGCGCTTCCACCGCGGGATCGCGTGTGCGGTCACCGTCATCGCGGTGCTGTGGCCGTTGGCCATGGCCCTCGGCGCCGAAACCGTAACGGAGGCGCTGCTGTTGGTGGGGTGCGCGCTGGCGGTCGGCCTGGTGTCGTTGCCGCTGTGGTCGCACCTGCGCCGGACTCCGGCGGTGCCCGTCGGTGTGGTGTTCCACTCGCTCGACCAGAACATCGAGGAGCGAAAGCGACTGGCCGAGGCGCAGATTCGGCGTCGCAGCTCCTACGCCTCGGACCGCCGGGGCGAGAGCGCGGACCAGAAGGGCACAACGCTGTGACGGGCGTCTGGATACTGGTGGCCGTACTCGTGGTCCTGGCGGTGGTGATCGGTTCGCTGCGCATCGTCCGGGAGTACGAGCGGGGCGTGGCGTTCCGTCTCGGCCGGTTGCGCGGACCCCTCGGGCCGGGGTCGTCCTCGTCCTGCCGGGTGTCGACAAGCTCGTGCGCGTTCAACTGCGGACGGTGACGTTGACCATCCCGCCGCAGGAGGTCATCACCCGCGACAACGTGACGGCACGCGTCAACGCCGTCGTGCTGTTCCGGGTGGTCGATCCCGTCAAGTCGGTGATGACCGTGGAGAACTACGCCGTCGCCACCTCCCAGATCGCCCAGACCACCCTGCGTTCGGTGGTGGGATGCGCGGACCTCGACACCCTGTTGGCGCACCGCGCGGATCTCAACGAGGACCTGGCCGCCTCGATCGCCACCCAGACGCAGCCCTGGGGCGTGGAGGTCGAGGTCGTCGAGATCAAGGACGTCGAGATCCCGGAGATGATGCAGCGCGCGATGGCCCGCGAGGCCGAGGCGGAGCGGGAGCGGCGGGCGAAGGTGATCAGTGCGCGCGGCGAGTTGCAGGCGTCCACGGAACTGCGGGACGCGGCGATCACGCTCAGCGAGAGCCCGGCGTCCCTGCAACTGCGCTATCTGCAGACCCTGCTCGAGCTCGGCGCCGACCAGAACTCCACGGTCGTCTTCCCGATCCCGATGGACATCGTCGGTCCCTTCCTCGAAGGCGGGCTACGGCGCCGCGCCGAGGAACCAGACGGTCCCGCCGATGCCGTCCCCCATATCAGGAGGGTGAAATCCGATGACCAGTAACGAGATCGACGTTCCGGAGCCCGGCCGCCGGGTGGTTCTCGAACCCACTCCGCCGGGGCTGTGGCTCGCCCTGCTCGGCGGGGCGCTCGCCGTGCTCGCGCCGCTGCTCGGTTTCCTCGTCGGCGGCGCCTTCGGAGTGGGCGAGGCGACCGACTCCGTCGACCCGATGTTCCTGTCGTTGTTCATCGGCATCGTCGTCGGCGGCGTCGGGGTGCTGGTGGCGCTTGCCGGCGTCAAACGGCTGTGGAAGGACTCGCGACGCCCGCGGTAGGTCGGCGTCAGAAGTCGCCGGCGCTGTGGCGCAGCGTCTGGATCGCCGCCGCCAGTCGCCGAGCCTCGCCCTCGGACATGCCGATGTCGGCGAACACGTCGTTGTTCAGCGTGTCGGTCGCGTCCTCGACCGTGGAGCGACCCAGGTCGGTGATCCGCACCAGCGTGGTACGGCCGTCGGTCGGGTGGGGCAGGCGCTCGACCAGACCGTCGGATTCCAGCCTGCGGATCGCGTGCGTGACGCTGGTGACGTGCACCTGCAGTCGGTCGGACGTCTTCGTGATCGGCAGTGCGCCGGTGCGGCTGAACGCCAGCAGCCGCAGCAGCTCGAAACGCGAGAAGCTCAGATCATAGGGCCGAAGCGCGGTTTCGACGCGGGCCAGCAGAATCTGGTGTGCGCGCATCACCGAGGTCACCGCGACCATGCCGTCGGCTACGTCGCCCCAGCCAGAACGCTCCCAGTTGGCGCGCGCGACGGCGATCGGGTCGCGCCGGTCCTGTTCGGATGGCACGCCTCTTCATACCGCATCGCCGCGCCGACCGTGCGCACCACCGCCCAAGTGGACGCCCGCGAACCGACGGTGATCCGGACACCCCCGTCGCCGTAGTGCCGGACCAGCAGGCCGGCGCCGCCGAAGACCTCGGGCCATGGCATCTCTGCACCGGGCAGGTAGACGAAGTTGGCGTGCGTGTCGGTGGTGCGCAGGCCCATCGCCCGCAGCCGCATCTGCAGCGCTGCGCGTTCCGCCGAGATGATCCGGATCCGTTGCCGCAATTGGTCTTCCGCGGCGTACGACGCGGCCACGGCGACCAACGCCGCCTGCGGGACCCCAAACGGCAACTGCATGGTCCACAGCGTGCGTCCCAGTTCGGCGGCGCAGAAGCCGTAACCGACCCGCAGGCCGGCCAGCCCGTAGGCCTTCGAGAACGTGCGCACCACGACGACGTTGCCGAACCGGTCCACCAGCTCCGTCGCGTCGATCCGCTGCCGGGCAGCCAGGAACTCGACGTAGGCCTCGTCCAGCACCACCACGGTGTCGCTGGGGATGCGCATCAGGAACCGCTCGATGTCGGCGATGCCGTCGATGGTGCCGGTCGGGTTGTGCGGCCGGCACACCACGACGACCCGCGCATCGGTCGCCGCATCAGCCATCGCGTCCAGGTCGTGGCGGCCGTGCGCGTCGAGCGGGACCGTCACCGGCCGCAGCCGTGCCATCCGCGCGAGGATCGGGTAGCCGTCGAAGGTGGGCGAGGACATCACGATCGCGTCCCCGGGCATGGTCACCGCCCGCAACACCTGCATGATCACGCCGGTCGCCCCCTCCCCGATCACCACCTGCTCGGGGTCCACGCCAAGGCGGTCGGCGATCACCGACCTCAGCCGGTGCGGCAGGAACTCCGGGTAGCGGTTGAGGGAATCCAGCGACGCACTCAGCGCCGCATGCACCGCGGGCAGCGGCGGGAACGGGCACTCGTTGAGCGACAACGCCAACGGATCGACGGCCTGCGGCAGCGCGGCGACCGCCTCGGTCAGGGTTTCGGCGGACGCGGTCATCGGCTCCGCCCGCCCCATCGCACCGCCGCCGCTCCGGCGAAGTCACCGGCATGCGCGAACGCGCCCATCAGCACGGTGTCGCCGCGCTTGACCCGGCCGTCGGTGACAGCGCGGTCCAGATTGATCGGGATGCCCGCGGCGAACAGGTTTCCGCATTGGTCGAAAGTATCCACATGCCGCTCGGGAGGCAGCTCGAGCGCTTCGCGCCAGTTGCGCAGGAAGACCCGGTTGGGCTGATTGCTGACGAACAGATCGATATCCCTGGGCCGCATGCCGATTCGGTCGCACACCGCGTAGCACACCTCCGGCACCTGACGATTGCCACGAGCGAGAACCTTGGTGATCTTGCTTTCGGTGAACCCGATGCAGCCCTCCCCCTGGCCGGCCTGCCACCATTTGCGCGGCGGATCGACGGCGATCGTCATGTCGCCGGCGAACTCGCCGTAGGTGCGGCATTCGACGTCGAGGATCGGTGAGGAGTCCGACAGCTCCGCCAGCCCGACGGCGGCGCCGTCGCCGGGCACCGCGGCCTGCGCCCTCGTCCTGATCGTCGGTTGGTCGAAGATCTGCCCGGCGGCGTTCTGCGCCACGGCGATCAGCGCGGTGCGACCCGCTCCCGAGGCGAGCAGCGTGCGGGCCAGCGCAAGCCCCAGCACGAACGCCGCGCACCCGCCGTTGTGCAGGTCGATCACCCAGTTCGGTTTCATCCCGAGGCGATCGGCGATGGCGCCGCCGCTGCCGTAGAAGGGCATGTCGGGCAACTGGGTATGGGTGATCAGTACATCGGCCCCACTGACGACGTCCTGACCGTGGCGTTCGACCAGGCCGGCAGCGGCCCGTTCGATCATGTCGACGGCGGTCTCGTCGGGCGAGACGTGATGGCGGAAGCGCGGGGCGCGGAACATCACGTTGTCCCGGAGTTCGTCGGAGTCGGCGAACTCCGCGTAGTAGTCAGCGCTGATCGGCTCACCCGGTAGGTACGTGGACACGTCGATCAGGCTCACCGGGTTCGGGAGAGGCTGGGCGGTCACGGCATTCTCATCTCATCCAGACCGGGGTGACCGGCAGTCCGTTGCGGTGCCGGTACTCGGCGATCGCCTTGAGGTTCTTCAACTCCAGTTGGTGGCCGGGACCGAACATGTCCCAGAAGTCACCCACCCACACCGGCCGCCCCGGCGGCGCGGTGTCCGGATAGGGGTTGCGGTCGTAGAACGGGTGGTGGCAGTTCGTCCACAGCACAACCGATCCCGGCTTGTCGAAGACGACCTGGGCGTCGACGATCCGCATCAGGTAGATCATCCACAGGTGCTTGCCCTGGTCCCACGCGCAGTGATAGTCGACGGTCATCGCGTCCCGGTTCGCGACGGTGCGGGTATAGATCTCGCTGCCGGGCCCGGTGGGTCCCGCACCCAACCGGTCGTGCGCCAGCCACAGCCCTGGCTGCTCGGTGGGGGTGAAGCCGCGCAGGCTGTAGGTCCACTCCTCGAGGCAGCGGGTGTCCGAGAGGTAGTCGAACAGTTCGCCCGGCGGACAGTCGATGTAGTCGTTGACGGTGCAGTACCGGCCGAACACCTCGTCGTGCGGGTACACCGACCGCATCATCTCCATGATGATCGGCGTCGCTCGCTCCTTGGGTGATGTCTCGATCCGGATGAGCCCGTCGAGGGGTTCGGCGCTACCGCGGTGGGCGGTGATGTCAGTGAGCGCGGGCAGTGACACGAGGCTCCTCCTTTGTGGTGAGAAAAGCGGCGAACGGCGGGATTTCGTCGGGCGAGCAGTCGATGGCCACCACCGACGGCCCGTCGCAGTCCAGCGCGAGGCGCAGCGCGGCGGGCAACTGGGCGATGTCGGTCACGTCGAGCGCGGCCAGCCCGGGGAACATGGCGGCCAGGCCGGCGCCGAACCGGCTGTGCCCGAACCTGTTGTAGCTGTACCGATCGCCGTAAAATAGCTGCTCACGTGTCACGCACATGGCGTGGGCATGGTTGTCGAAAAGCAGGAAGGTGATCGGCAGCCGGTGCTGCACCGCGGTGTGAATCTCCATGCCGTGCATGAGGAATGACCCGTCCCCGGCGATGACGACGGTGCGATGGCCCCGGTGGAATGTCGAACCGATTCCGGCGCCGAAGCTGTACCCCATACCGCCCATACCGAGGGCGACCAGGAATCTGCCGTGCCGGCGCGCCGGCAGGTAGTGGATGGCCGCAGCCCCGATGTTCCCTGCGTCGACGACGATGTCGGTGTCGTCGGGCAACGCGGTGTCGAGCACGCCCATGGCGTCGCGGTACCGCACGCCCGCGCCGTGATGCGGTGGCGGCTGCAACTCGCTGCGGGGCAGAGGTTCCGGCCCCTCCGCGCCGTCGTCAGACATCGCCGCGGCGAGCGATGCCAGCGCTCCGCGGAGGTCATCGGAGTGGACGTGGGTGCATGGGAGGTGGGGCGGCGCGGAACCGATCGAGTATGTCGGCACCGTGGACCACACGTCGTCGAGGCCGGCGCGGGCCGTCACCGTCATGCGGGTGCCGACCAGCAGGCAGATCGCGCTCTGTGCGGCGGCCGCGGTGACGCTCGGATGTCCCATCACACCGCAGACGCCGAGCGAGCCCGCCGAGACGTCGATGGCGTCCGGGACGGTGGCCACCCGCGCCTTCAGGGTGCTGCGCAGCCGTTCCAGCTCCGCGCGGGCGTCGTCCCTGGCTACCTGATCCCCGGCGATGAGTAGCACCGGACCGTTCGCGTTGCGCAGCGCCCCGATCACCGGTGATGGGTCGAAAGCAGTTGTCGGCGATAGCATTACGCGAAGGGATGACCGCCCTGGGGCAACGAGGTCGGCCTGCTGGACGTCCTTGGGCAGCAGCAGCACCGCCGGTCCGCCCCCGGTGGCCGCGGCAATCGCCTCCGGAAGCGCGGTGACGATGTCGGCGGCGGTCAGCACCCGGCGGCAGTACACCGACACCGCGGAGAACAGCGCCTCCGCGTCGAGGGCGCCGTTGACACCGCTGGTGTCCTGGAACGCGCCGCGCCCGTCCAGGGTCGTCGGCGCCTGCCCGATGAGCGCCAGTACCGGGACCCGGCTGGCCAGGGACTCTCCCAGGCCGGGCACCGTGTTCAGGCAGCCGCCGCCCGACGTCGCGGCGAGCACGCCGAGGCCGGCGCCGCTGCGGCTGTAGCCGTCGGCCATGGCCGCGGCCGAGAATTCGTGTTTGGCCACCACCGCGGTGATGTCGTCACGGAAAAACGCTGCGTCATAGAGGTCTTCGATGTTGGCACCGTCCACGCCGAAGATGTGCCCGACCCCGCTGGCGGCGAGATGGCCGACGATGTGATCGACCACGCGGTGCCCGTTGGCGGCGCTGTCCTGCACTGCCTCACCTGCCTTCCGGTTCTTCCCAGTGACACGACCCCCGTCGGGGTTTGGTTCACCGGGATTTCCGGTTCACAACTGTTTTTCGAGCAGCACCTCGCCGTCGGGGGACGAAACCATCTGCACGGCAGCGATCTCCTCCACAGGCATGGGGGTGGTGCCGCTGGGCAACGCGGTCGCACCCGACAGGCCGAGCCAGGTCGCGATCTCCGACCGGCTGCCGTCGTGGCCGACCACCACCATGCCGAGGTTCTGCGGCGGCGCGTCACGACGGCCCCAGTCGCCGTAACTGCAGGCCATGTCGATGCGGGTGCCCCACCCGTAGCCGGTCAGCGCGATGCTGGCGTTGATCGGGGTGTCCGACACCTTGGTCATCTCGAGCATCTGCGCGCCGGCCTGCTCGCTGGTCCCGGTCTGCAGGCCGATCGTCTCCGGACGGATCACGATGACCAGCCCGACGGCCAGCAGCGCGGCGGCCAGCCCGACGGCGGCCGACGTCATCCACCGGGCGCGGCGCCTGCGCCCACTGACCTTGGCGAGCACGGCCTGCAACACCTCCGGACGCAGCGGCGGGTCGGGCTCGTCCCAATCGAGCACGTCGAGCGCACTCACCTCGTCGAGGTCGAGCATCGCCAGCAGCCCCGGGATGCCGCCGAGTTCGGCGACCGCCGAGCGGCACCGGGGGCAGCCCGACAGGTGTTCTTCGAACTCGCGGCGTTCGTCGCCGGGCAAGGCTCCCAGGACGTAGGCGGCGTCCCATGTCAGGTAGGGGTCGTTGTCGACCATCGTCATCGAGTCACCCCCATCTCCTGTAGTCCGAGTCGCAACGCGCGAACCGCGTAGTGCAACCGGGATTTCACGGTGCCCTCCGGGATCTGGAGGTCCGCCGCGATCTGCCGGGTGGTCAGTCCCTGGTAATAGGCCCTGCGCACCACCGCACGGTGTTCGTCCGACAACTGTCCGAGCACCGTGCTCAGCAGGATCCGGTCCAGTGCGGTGTCGACCTCGTCGGGGGAGGCATTCTCGGCCACCTGTTCGGGATCCGGAATGTCGGTTTCATGCCGGAACCGGGCGCTTCGACGTTCGTCGATGATCATGTTGCGGGCCACCGTGAACAACCAGGCGCGAGCTGACCGCTCCTCGTCGGCGGTGACGTCAGGATGGCGCCAGGCCCGCAGCAGGGTCTCCTGGACCACGTCCTCGGCGCGCACCCGGTCGCCGGTGAGACGCAGCGCGTACCGCCACAATGCGGTGGCGTGCTCGTTGTAGAGCATCCGCATCATGGCGGCCTCGGGATCGTGTCGGTTGTTCACTGATGCCAGCCTCCGTCATGAACACGACGCCGGCGGCGAATCAGTTCAAGCGCCGCGGCTGAGCCGCGCAGATCACCCGGCGGTCAGGATCCGGGGTCCGTCGTCGGTGACGGCGACGGTGTGCTCCCAGTGTGCGGCGCGCGACCCGTCGGCGGTCACCACGGTCCATTCGTCGGAGAGTACGACGGTCTTCGTGGTCCCCAGCGTCAGCATCGGTTCGATGGCCAGCACCGAACCCGGCGCCAGGTAGGGCCCGCGGCCGGGGGAACCCTCGTTGGGCAGGAAAGGGTCCATGTGCATCTCGCGCCCGATGCCGTGGCCACCGTACCCGGCGACGATGCCGAACTTGCGGTCGAAGCGTTTCTCGGCGGCCCGGGTGCCGCGCTCGATGGCGTGGGAGACGTCGGTGAGGCGGTTGCCGGGCACCATCGCCGCGATGCCGGCCTCCATGGATTCTCGAGTCGAGAGCGACAACATGTCGTCGACGGGGATGACATCCCCGATGCCGAAGGTGAACGCCGAGTCGCCGTGCCAGCCGTCGAGGATGGCGCCACAGTCGATCGACACCAGGTCCCCGGCGCAGAGCTTCTCGGTGGCCGACGGGATGCCGTGCACGACGCGGTCGTTGACCGAGGAACAGATGGAGGCGGGGAAGCCGTGGTAGCCGAGGAACGACGGGATGCCGCCGCCGTCGCGGATCACCGCTTCGGCGACCGCGTCGAGCTCGAGGGTGGACACGCCGGGGGCGGCGGCGCGCTGCACCGCCGCGAGCGCCGCGGCGACCAGGGCGCCCGCGGCGGCCATCGCGTCGAGTTCGCCGGCGCTGCGTTGCGGGACCACCTTGCGGCCTCGCAGGCCGGGCAGGGAAACCATCACCGGTGCTAGCGGCCGAGCGCTTTCAGCGCGCGGGCGAACACTTCGTCGAGCTCGCCGACGGCGTCGACGGTGGCCAGGGTCTCGCTGTAGTAGTCCAGCAGCGGCGCGGTCTCGTCGCGGTACACCTTGAACCGGTTGCGGATGACGTCCTCGGTATCGTCGGCACGGCCGCGGCCCTTGAGCCGGGAGACGAGTTCCTCTTCGGGCACCCGGAACTCCAGCACCGCGTCCAGCGACAGGTCGCGCTTGGCGAGCATCTCGTCGAGCGCCTTGGCCTGCTCGACCGACCGCGGGAAGCCGTCCAGGATGAACCCGTTGGCGGCGTCGTCGTCGCTGAGGCGGTCGTCGACCAGAGCGTTGGTCAGAGTGGCCGGAACGAGGTCGCCGGCGTCGAGGTACTTCTTGGCTTCCAGCCCGAGCTCGGTGCCGTTGCTGATGTTGTACCGGAACAGGTCGCCCGTCGAGATCTGCGGGACCCCGAGCTGCTCGGCCAGCTTCTGCGCCTGCGTGCCCTTGCCCGCGCCGGGGGCCCCCAACAACACGATTCTCACTTCAGGAACCCTCTCTCACTTCAAGAAGCCTTCGTAATTGCGCTGCATCAGCTGGCTTTCGATTTGCTTGACGGTGTCAAGGCCGACGCCGACGGCGATGAGGACCGCGGTGCCGCCGAAGGGCAGGTTCTGCACGGCACCGGTGTTGCCGATCTGCAGGAACATGTTCGGCAGGACCGCGATGACGCCCAGATAGATCGAGCCCGGCAGCGTGATCCTGGACAACACGAACCGCAGGTAGTCCGCGGTCGGCTTGCCCGGCCGGATACCAGGGATGAAGCCGCCGTACTTCTTCATCTCGTCCGCGCGGTCGTCGGGGTTGAACGTGATCGACACATAGAAGTACGTGAAGAAGATGATCAGACCGAAGTAGATCGCGATGTACACCGGGCTGCTCGGGTCGGTCAGGTACTCGGCGACGAACGTCTGCCACCACCCGGTGTTCGGGGTGGCGCTGCCGCTGCTGATCAGCTGCGTGATCAGGTGCGGGATGTAGATCAGCGACGACGCGAAGATGACCGGGATGACGCCCGCCTGGTTGACCTTCAGCGGCAGGTACGTCGAGGTGCCGCCGTACATCTTGCGGCCCACCATGCGCTTGGCGTACTGCACCGGGATGCGGCGCTGCCCCTGCTCGACGAAGACCACGCCGATGACGATGACCAGCGCAGCGAGGCAGACGAACGTGAAGACCATGCCGCCGCGGCTGTCCAGGATGTTCTTGCCCTCGCCGGGGATGGCGGAGGCGATGCTGGCGAAGATCAGCAGCGACATGCCGTTGCCCACGCCACGCTCGGTGGCGAGCTCACCCATCCACATCACCAGCGCCGCGCCCGCGGTCATCACGATGACCATCACGGCCAGCGTCGTGATGTTCAGACCCTCGCCCTGGCCCTGGATGATGTCGAGCGTGCAGCCCTGCAGCAGGCCACCGTTGGCGGCCAGCGCCACGATGCTGGTGGCCTGCAGGATCGCCAGCGCGATCGCCAGGTACCGGGTGTACTGCGTCATCTTGGTCTGGCCGGCCTGCCCCTCCTTGCGTAACTGTTCGAAGCGCGGGATGACGACCGTCAGCAGCTGCACGATGATGCTCGCGGTGATGTAGGGCATGATGCCCACCGCGAACACGGACAGCTGCAGCAGGGCGCCGCCGGAGAACAGGTTGATCAGCGAGTAGATCTGCCCGGACTCACCCCCACTGACCTGGGCGATGCACTGCTGGACATTGGGGTAGTTGACACCGGGAGACGGGATCGATGCACCGACCCGGTACAGGATCACGATGCCCAACGTGAACAGGATCTTCCGCCTCAGGTCTGGTGTTCTGAGCGAAGAGATGAAAGCCGAGAGCACTCTTTCCTCCTGCACGGCCGGGCTACGATCGCGGCGTGCTCATTGGCTGGTGTGACCAGCGGTGTTAGTCAGGTATGGGTCAAGTCGTGCGCGCCACGGCACGAGCAGGTAAACGGCCTGCACAGTCGCGCGTTCAGACAGTCTACGAGACTAACAGTTGCATCTTGACCCGCCCGAATCCGCGTACAGTCGGAATCAGCTCGTTAACACACCTAACTAACATCGGTTACCAACACCGACTTCCGCACAGGGGACCGCAGTGGCACGCACCGAGAACGACACATGGGACCTCGCCTCCAGCGTGGGCGCGACCGCGACGATGGTCGCCGCAGCCCGGGCGGTGGCGTCCAGATCCGAAGACCCCGTGATCGACGATCCGTTCGCCGAACCGCTGGTGCGCGCCGTCGGCGTCGACTTCTTCACCCGGCTGGCCGGCGGCGAGCTCACCGCAGCAGACCTCGACGGCGGCCACGACGGCCAGTCGCCGGTCGGGATGGGCCGTTTCGCCGACGGGATGGCCGCGCGCACCCGGTTCTTCGACGACTTCTTCGCCGCCGCCACCGCCGCGGGCATCCGGCAGGCCGTCATCCTGGCCTCCGGGCTGGACGCCAGGGCGTACCGCCTGACGTGGCCGCAGGACACGGTGCTGTTCGAGATCGACCAGCCCGAGGTGATCACTTTCAAGGCGACGACGTTGGCCCGGCTCGGCGCGCACCCCACCACCGAGCTGCGGACCGTCGCCGTCGACTTGCGACAGGATTGGCCCGCCGCGCTCGCCGACGCGGGCTTCGACACCTCACGGCCGACGGCCTGGATCGCCGAGGGCCTGTTCGGCTACCTGCCTCCCGAGGCGCAGGACCGGCTGCTCGACCAGATCACCGAACTCAGCGCCGCGGGCAGCCGCCTGGCGGCCGAGGGGGTGCCCTCGCACGGCGACGTCGACCAGGAGGAGCTCCGTGAGCGGATGAGGGAGTCGTCCAGCCAGTGGCGCAGCCACGGTTTCGACCTGGACTTCTCCGAGCTGGTCTTCCTGGGTGAGCGCGCCGAGGTCACCGAATACCTCCAGCGGCAGGGCTGGGCGGTGGCGGCCGCACCGACCAACGATCTGCTGACCCGGTACGGGCTGGCGCCTCTCGACGAGGGCGAGGGGTTCGCCGACGTCGTCTACGTGACCGCCACCAGGTAGGAGACGGCCACCATGACTCGCAGCGACGGTGACACCTGGGATCTGGCCTCCAGCGTCGGCGCCACCGCCACGTCGGTGGCGGCGTCTCGCGCGCTGGCCACCAGGCAGCCCGAACCGCTGATCAACGATCCGTTCGCCGAACCGCTGGTCAAGGCGGTCGGGCTGGACTACTGCAACCGGGTCGCCGACGGCGACATCGACTTCTCCGACGACACGTTGCTCAGCCGCGACCTCATGTGCGAACAGATCGCGGTCCGGACCCGCTTCTTCGACGACTTCTTCACCGACGCCGGGACGGCCGGAATCCGGCAGGCGGTCATCCTGGCCTCCGGCCTGGACACCCGCGCGTACCGCATGACGTGGCCCGAGGGTACGACGGTGTTCGAGATCGACCAGCCGGAGGTCGTCGACTTCAAGACCACGGTGCTGGCCGACCTGGGTGCCGCGCCGACGGCGACGCGCCGCACCGTCGCGGTGGATCTGCGCGATGACTGGCCGAAGGCGTTGCGCGAGAGCGGTTTCGACCCCACGCAACCGACCGCGTGGATCGCCGAGGGTCTCCTGATCTACCTGCCGCCCGACGCCCAGGATCGGCTGCTGGACAACGTCACCGCACTCAGCTCCCCCGGTTGCAGGTTCGCGACCGAGCACATGAGCAACACGACCCTCACCTCCGACTGGGCCGAGAAACTCTCCGAACGGTCGAAACGGATGGGCAGCACCGTCGACCTCGCCGGGCTGTTCTACTCCGGTGAGCGCAACACCGCGCGCGACCACCTGATCGGCCACCGCTGGGACGTCACCGTCATTCTCACCGAAGACGCCTATGCCGCACACGGATTCGAGTTGCCCGCCAACGAGTGGACCGCACTGGCGCTGGATTCCGGGTATCTCACGGCGATGTTGGGGCGGGCGTCCTGATGGCCCGCACCGGTGATGATTCGTGGGATCTCGCGTCCAGCGTGGGTGCGACGGCGACGATGGTCGCCGCGGGCCGCGCGATCGCGTCCGCCGACCCGCGGGGGCTGATCGACGATCCGTTCGCCGCACCGCTGGTCCGGGCGGTCGGGCTGGATTTCTTCACCGCGATGCTCGACGGTGACATGGACCTGTCCCAGATACCCGGGGGCTCGCCCGAGCGCGTGCAGTCGATGATCGATGCGATGGCGGTACGCACCAGGTTCTTCGACGACCACCTGACGGCCGCGACCGCGACCGACGTGCGGCAGGTGGTCATCCTGGCCTCCGGACTCGACGCCCGGGCCTACCGGTTGCCGTGGCCCGACGGCACCGTCGTCTACGAGATCGACCAGCCCGACGTGATCGCGTTCAAGTCGCAGACGCTGGCCGACCTCGGCGCCGAACCGACCGCCACCCGCCGGACGGTGGCGATCGATCTGCGCGAAGACTGGCCGACCGCGTTGCAGGGGGCGGGATTCGACGCCTCCCGACCGACCGCCTGGCTCGTCGAAGGGCTGCTCATCTACCTGCCACCCGAGGCCCAGGACCATCTGTTCGATCTGGTCACCCGCCACTCCGCCCCGGGCAGCACGGTGGGCACCGAGTATGCGCCGGGCATCATCGACTTCGACGCCGAGAAGGCTCGCGAGATGACGGCACCGCTGACCGAACAAGGCCTTGACATCGACATGGGTTCGCTGGTGTACGCGGGTCAGCGCAGCCACGTGATGGACTACCTGCGCGACAGTGGTTGGCAGGTCGACGGTGTTCCCCGCGACGAGCTGTTCAGGCGACTCGGGCTGCCCGCACCGGCGGCCGAGGACGACGACGTGCTTGGCGAGATCGTCTACGTCAGCGCGAGGCTGACGGGCTAGAACCGCCAGCCGCCGAGCCACAAGGCGTTGGTCCCGCTCAGCGACCGCTGTGTGCCGTCGACCGCTCCGGTCACCGCGGCCACCAGCACCGCGCCCACCGCGTCGGGCAGGGACGCGGCGGCAGGCTGCGAAGAAGGTTTGGGGCGCAACATGTCCCGCAGCGAGGAGCCGGGCAGGTTCCTCACCGTGACCTTGTCGTCGGGGTCGATCCCGGCCAGCACCTTGGCCCGCCGGATCGCGGTGCGCAGCCCGCCGAGTTCGTCGACCAGGCCGCGCTCGGCGGCGTCGGCCCCCGTCCACACCCGGCCGCGGGCCACCCCTTCGACCTCCTCGACGGTCATGTCGCGACCGTCGGCGACCCGCTGGACGAAGTCGGTGTAGAAAAGGTCCGCCTCTGCCACCACCTGGGCATGCTGCTCGTCGGTGAACGGAGCGTTGACCGACCACGCGTCGGCGTTGGCGTTGGTGCGCACGCTGTCGGAGCCGACGCCCAAGCGCCCCTTGAGTTCACGCGCCACCAGCTTGCCGGTGACCACGCCGATCGATCCGGTGATGGTGCCGGGGTTGGCGACGATCTCGTCGGCGGCCATCGAGACGTAGTAACCGCCCGACGCCGCGACCGCGCCCATCGACGCGACCACCGGCTTGCCGGCCTCACGGGCGCGGACGACTTCCCGCCAGACGGTCTCCGACCCCGTCACCGACCCACCGGGACTGTCGACCCGCAACACGATCGCGGCGACGTCCTCGTCGGCGACCGCCTCGCGCAGCGCCGCGGCGATGGTGTCACCCCCGGCGCTCGGGGAGCCCAGCGGCGACATCTGACGGCCACGTCCGCTGACGATCGGTCCGGCCAGCGTGACGACCGCGATCGTCTTCCTGCCCTTGAGCCCGGGCACCGACACCGACGGCCCCTTGGCCCTGGCGTAGCGCGCGAGGAACAACCTCGGCGGCGCGTCGTCGCTGTCGGCGTCCGTGCCGGAGTCCCGGTCCGGGTCGCTGAGCTGCGCGATCCGCGCGTAGGCCTCGTCGCGGAACCCGATGCGGTCGACCAGGCCCGCGGTCACCGCGTCGTCGCGCAGCAGCGGCGCCTTGTCGGCCAGCGCGTCCAACGCGGTCGCGTCGATCTTTCGCGAGGCCGCCACCGCCTCCCACACCTGGGCATGCAGGCTCTCGAGCAGCCGGCTGTCGGCCTCGCGATGAGAATCGGTATAGCTGTCCTGGGTGAAAACGTTTGCCGCCGACTTGTATTCACCGCGCGCGATGAACTGCGCCTCGACTCCCGACTTGGCGAGCGCGTCGCGCAGGAACAGCGCGCTGGTGGCGAACCCGACCAACCCGACGGTGCCCGAAGGCTGCATCCACACCTCACCGAAACCGGAGGCCAGGTAGTACGACAGCGTGCCCGGATAGGTCTCGGCCCAGGCGACGGACGGCTTGGCGGCAGAGAACGCCACGATCGCCTCACGCAGCTCCTGGACCGGGCCGGGCGACGCGGCCGGGATCTGGATGCGGGCGATCAGACCGGCGACGCGCGGATCCTCGGCGGCACGGTGGACGGCTTCGACGGCCTCCCGCAGCAGCAGCGGCTTACCCGCGCCGTTGATCAGCACCAACGGGTCGAAGCCACTGGTCTCGTGGGGCACCGACTGCAGATCCAGTTCGAGGATGCAGCCGTTCGGAACGCCGTGGTGGCGGGCGGTGTCGACCCTGCGGGCGAGCGCCCGGATGTCGTCGGTGCCGGGGACGCCGGGCAGGAAGGAGAACATGCGATTCAGCCTACCGACGCCGCGGGGCGCGGCTTTAGGCGTGAACCTAGCGACCCACGAACCGGGCGTGCTGCGGGCAGTAGATGGCCACCGAGGCCTTCATCAGGCCGACGGCCTGTTCGCGGCTCATGCCGTTGCTCGCCAAGGTGGTGACCACGCCACGCACCGCGGGCACCGGGTTGACGTTGCCCGTCACTCCCGTGGTCAGCATGTCGCAGACCTGGTGCCCCACCGCAGGCAGATCGGTGTCGGGTGCCGTCCGAATGCCCAGCGAACTGACGACCTGGGTGAACCGCTCGTCGGCCGTCTCGGCGTGCGCCGACGGGGCGCCGGCGACCATCGAGAACCCGGCGGCGGCCATCGCTGCGGCGATGATGCGGCGGTGACGAATCATGGGTCTCTCCTCTATGGGCACGCGCAGTTTAATCGCATCGCGGGCTCACCGCGTTACGGCCGCTCGATGCAAGAAGCCCCCAGCCCAACAACGTTGGGACGGGGGCTACTCGACAATGTGCGGATTACAGCTCGGTGGCGGTGCCGCCTGCGGCGGTGATCGCCTCTCGGGCGCTGCCGCTGAACTTGTTCGCCGTCACGTCGACCTTGGCGGTCAGCTTGCCGTCGCCGAGCACCTTGACCAACGCGTTCTTGCGGACCAGGCCCTTGGCCACCAGCTCGTCGACGCCGACGGTGCCGCCCTCGGGGAACGCCTTGTTGAGGTCACCGACATTGACGACGTCGTACTCGGTGCGGAAGCGGTTCTTGAAGCCCTTGAGCTTCGGCAGCCGCATGTGGATCGGCATCTGGCCACCCTCGAACGTCGCGGGGACGTTCTTACGTGCCTTGGTGCCCTTGGTGCCGCGGCCCGCGGTCTTGCCCTTGGAGCCCTCACCGCGGCCCACGCGGGTCTTCGCAGTCTTCGAACCCGGTGCCGGGCGCAGATCGTGCAGCTTGATTGTCACGTTTTCAGACCTCCTCAACCGTCACGAGGTGGTGGACGGCTTTGATCAGTCCGCGGGTCTGGGGGCTGTCCTCCCGGACCACGGACTGGCGGATCTTGCGCAGACCGAGAGTCCTCAGGGACTCACGCTGCTTCCAGCGCGCACCGATGGTGCTGCGCACCTGGGTGATCTTGAGTTCTGCCATGGTGGTTAAGCCGTTCCCTCACGCGCTGCGCTGGCGGCCAGTGCCTCCGCCTCACGGCGGGCCCTGAGCATCCCCGCGGGCGCTACGTCTTCGATCGGCAGGCCGCGGCG
>Ga0209347_1002512_pt1 | contig 24009 bp, 23 predicted proteins | sample AutmiccommuBRH23_FD_187382 | JGI IMG/M metagenome (GOLD analysis project Ga0209347, IMG submission 187382) | Deep subsurface microbial communities from Mt. Terri, Switzerland - Autotrophic microbial communities BRH/23 (SPAdes) (version 2) | ecosystem: Environmental > Aquatic > Deep subsurface >...
TGGGATTATGATATCGGCTATTTTAAACCTTAAACCGGATAGAAACGGACAATGAAGATGGAGCATCTACCGGCGCTTGCCGTTCGGGTCGGCGCGATCGAAATGAAGAACCCGGTTATTACCGCATCGGGTACCTTCGGCTACGGCGTGGAGTTTTCGAAACTGATTGATCTGGAGCGACTTGGTGCCATCATCGTCAAGGGCCTTTCGCTGAAACCCGCGCCGGGAAATCCCCCCCCCCGCATCGTTGAAACCGCGAGCGGAATGCTCAATGCCATCGGGCTGGAAAATATCGGCATCGATGCGTTTGTCAATGATAAGCTCCCGGAACTGATGGCCTGTAAAACGCCGATCATTACCAATATTTACGGCAAAACCATCGAAGAGTATACCGAACTGGCCCGGCGGATCGATGCGATCGAAGGCATCGCGGGTATCGAGGTCAATATTTCCTGCCCGAACGTCAAGGCCGGCGGGGTGGCCTTCGGCATCGACCCGGAAGCGGCCGGAAAGGTGATCGCCTCGGTACGGAAGAAGACGTGCAAAACCGTGATCGCCAAGCTGTCTCCCAATGTTACCAGCGTGAGCGCCATTGCGGTGAGTGTCGCGGCAAACGGGGCCGACGCAGTGTCGCTGATCAATACCCTGACCGGCATGGCCATTGACGTAAAAACCCGCCGGCCCCGACTCGGCAATATCACCGGCGGTCTTTCCGGCCCCGCAATAAAGCCGATCGCCCTGCGGATGGTCTGGGAAGTCGCCCGCGCCGTGAAAATCCCGGTGATCGGCATCGGCGGGATCATGACGGCGGAGGATGCCCTGGAGTTCCTGATTGCCGGCGCCACGGCGGTCCAGATCGGCACGGCCAGCTTTGTAAATCCGTCGGCCGCGATCGAAATCATCAACGGATTGTCGGACTATGTTCGACAGAATGAATTTTCGAATGTCGGCCTCCTGACCGGTTCACTACAGACATCGAAGTAGAATAATTTCGCTGTAAAAACCGGATGGGACGTGTTATGGAGGGATAAACGTCGTTTTGAGGGTTAAACGGAAATAGTGAACCGAACTAAGCAAAAGGAGTCCTGTATGATCAAACGTGCTGTTATCGCCCTGTTATTGGTTTTACTGCTGGCATCCGCCGCTCCGGCGCGGGAATTCGAAGGCGTCGATATGCCGGAAACCCTGAAGTTCGACGGCAAGACCGTGGCCCTCAACGGGGTCGGGATGCGGAAAGTGCTGTTCATCAAACCCTATGTGGGCGGGCTTTATGTGACCACCGCGGCAAAAGATGGCGACGCGATCATGAATGCCGATGAGCCGATGGCCATCCGGCTGAACATGATCGATGATGTCGGCCAGAAGATGATGCTCCGTTCGCTCTATAACGGCATGCGCAACTCGATGCAGTCCACGGGTGGGGATTTCAAGGCAATCGAAGGTCGCATCGAACAGTTGAAAGGCTATTTTACGGATGAAATCAAGAAGGGGGATATCTACGAATTCAGATACCTTCCCGGACAAGGCGTGAAGGTTGCCATGAATGATCAGGTGCGCGGTACAATCCCTGGCGCTGATTTCAAACAGGCCTTTTTCGGCATCTGGCTGAACAGCAAAAGCCCGGCCGATTCGGATCTCCGCGAAGCGATGCTTGCCGGTGATATGCGGGTAGCCCTGGCGAAACCGGAGGAAGAAGCCGCGGCAAAGGCCGAATCCGCCAGGCTTGTGGCGGAAGCCGAGAAGAAAGCCGCGGATGAAGCGGCCAAAAAACAGCAGGCTGAAATGGAACTGGCTGCACAAGCGCAGCAGACTGCGGCTGCACAGGCGAGTGCCGAAGCGGAAATGAAGGCCGCCAAGGATAGCGCCAAACTGGAAGCAGACAAAGCCGTCGCCCAGGCAAAAGCCCTCGCCGATGCGGAGAAGAAAGCCGCCGCCGAGAAAAAAGCCCAGGCGGAAGCAGTGGCCAGAGCCGAAGCAGAAAAGAAAGCGGCTGAAATGCAGGCTGCGATCGAACCGAAAGCCGCCGAAGTAGTAACGGCAGCCGCCGAACCGGTCAAAGCCGTGGCAGCGGTAGCGGCTGTCGCCGAACCGGTCAAAGCCGTGGAAGCCGTCGCAACCAAAAAAATTGCCGCCGTTATTCCCGCACAGGAAACGCCGGCCGCGTCTGCAATTATTACCGCGCAGGAATTTGAAAGCCAGGGTGTTTATTTTGCAGCCAGCAAAACAACCCTTGGCCCTATAGGCAGAAAGAACGTCGACGGGAAAATCGCCTGGTTAAAGGCGAATCCGACAGCCAAAGTCGTTGTGGAAATTCAAGCGGATTCTCAAAGTCAGAATGAGCAGAGGGCAGACAGCATTATCAATTACATGAAAGCAGCCGGGATCGAATCTTCCCGTATGGAAAAGAAGGTATCCGGGGAAGTAAGTTCGACCGGTCCTGCCAGCCGCACTGCGCATCTTCGTCTGGTCCAGTAAGTTCAGCCGCAACATTTTTTTTGTAATCAGAATAAGAAAGGGGGTGGACAAGCAATGTCCACCCCCTTCTCGTTTTGCATATCGTTCTCTTACTCTTACTCTTGATCTTACTCTAAACTCAACTTTGCGACTTCATAAGAAGAGCAAGATTAAGAGCAGGAGTTTGAAAGCGATATATTAGGTAAGTTTATCATAGATCACAATGCTTCCGACGTTCTTGCCGGGTTCTGCTTCAGGTACTCGAGCCGGTTCAGCCCGTTGATGTAGGCAAGCGCGCTGGCGGTGATGATATCCGGATCGGCTCCCCGGCCCAGGGCAATAAGATCGGCTTCCTTGAGCCGAACGGTCACTTCCCCCTGGGCGTCCGTCCCACCGGTCAGGGCATTGACCGAAAACCGGAGCAGGGTGGACCCGGTCTGGGTCAACTGGGCAAGGGCATCGAATGTGGCGTCGATCGGCCCGTTGCCGCTCCCGGTGCAGACGGTTTCCTTTCCGTTGATCGACAGTTTCACCGTGGCGGTCGGCATAACCGTGGTGCCGCTGCTGACATGGAGGTATTTCAGGGAATAAATGTCGGCTGTCCGGAGAACGCCTTCGTTGACCAGCGCCTCGATATCCTCGTCCTGAACCGTTTTCTTCTTATCCGCAAGGGCCTTGAATTTCTTGAACACCAGCCGCAGTTCCTCTTCGGACAGATCGTACCCCATGCTTTTCAGGTGCTTGAGCAGGGCATGCTTCCCGGAATGCTTCCCCATGACCAGCTTGTTGCTGGTCAGTCCGATCGTTTCGGGTTTCATGATCTCGTAGGTCATCGGGTTCTTGAGCAGGCCGTCCTGGTGAATGCCGGATTCATGGGCAAACGCATTGGCCCCGACAATCGCCTTGTTCGGCTGCACGATAATTCCCGTGATCATGCTCACCAGCCGGCTGACCTGGTAGATCCGGGTGGTTTGAATTCCAGTGGTGACCGGCAGAAAATTCGGCCGGGTGTTGATAATCATTACGAGTTCTTCGAGTGAGGTGTTGCCGGCCCGCTCCCCGATACCGTTGATGGTAACTTCGGCCTGGCGCGCCCCGGCCTGGATGGCGGCCAGGGTGTTCGACGTGGCCAGCCCCAGGTCGTTGTGGCAGTGAATACTCAGGATTGCGTTGCCGATATTGGGCGTGTGCTTCCGGACGTATTCCACCAGCTGGCCGAATTCATGGGGGACCGCATAGCCGACTGTATCGGGCAGATTGATAATCTGCGCACCGGCGGCGATGACGGCTTCAAAAACCCGGCAGAGGAAGTCGGGATCACTCCTTGAGCCGTCTTCTGCTGAAAATTCGACGTTCGGCGTGAACGTGCAGGCGTATTTCACCGCATCGACGGCGGTTTTAAGAACCTCTTCCCGACTCATCTGCAGTTTGTACTGCATGTGGAGGTCCGAGGTGGCCAGAAACGTGTGGATCCGGGGGCGCGCGGCATGGCTGACTGCTTTCCATGCCCGATCGATATCATGAACTGAGGCGCGGGCCAGGGCAACGACCTCGCAGTTGCCGATCTTTCTCGCCACTTCGGAAACCGCTTCGAAGTCACCTTCCGACGCGGCCGGAAAGCCGGCCTCGATGGCATCGACGCCCAGTTTTTCAAGCTGGGTGGCGATCCGGACCTTTTCCGCCGTGTTCATGCTCGCACCCGGCGATTGCTCGCCATCCCGCAGGGTGGTGTCGAAAATATAAACCTTTTCTTTCATGGTCGTGCTCCGGGGTTATCCGATAAGTAGGTTGGGCTGAGCTTGCGAAGCCCAACATCCAGGTTTGTTGGGCTTCGCAAGCTCAGCCCAACCTACGCATAAAGGTTACATTCCGCAAAAACACCGCGCAGCGGAGTAAATAGCTTCCAAGGAACTCATGTTAAAATCGGAACTTCAAAAACCGATTACGATTACGCGCACGAGCACGAAAAAGCATGAACGTTCCTTTCCGCAAAAACACCGACCAGCGGGGTAAAGCGCTTCCAAGGAACTTGATTCGGCAACTTCTCATTAAGTTCTTGGAATCAGATGATTTCGTCCTTCTTCTGGATTCTATCTTCTGGATTCTGGCTTCGCTTTTCGGGCTCCAAGTTCCTTCCTGTAAAAACGTGGCCCAGCCGAGTTTTTCAGCTTTTTATGAAGCCATCATCACTCGCCGTTTTCTTTCTTCAGCTTGGCCAGTTTATACTGGAAGCTGTCGGCCAGGGCCTGCCAGCTTGCCTCGATGATATCCTCGGATACCCCGATGGTGCTCCAGATGCTTTCCTGATCACGGGATTCGATTAGGACCCGCACCCGGGCCGCGGTGCCTTCCCGCCCTTCCAGGACCCGGACCTTGAAATCGACCAGGTGGACCGGATCGAGCACGTTGGCGTAGACATTGTTGAGTGCCTTGCGCAGGGCGTGATCGAGCGCGCTGACCGGCCCGTGCCCCTCGGCCGCCGTGATTTCCTCGACACCGTCGACCCGGATCTTGATCATGGCATGAGAATGGCACGGCTGGTCTTTGTCTTTTTCAATGGTCACCCGGAACGATTCAAGATCGAATGCCGGCCGGAACTGGTTGGAGAGTTTCTGCATCAGGATCCGGAGAGAACCTTCGGCGACTTCGAATTCGTAACCTTCCTGCTCCATCCGCTTGATCTCGGTAATGACTTTTCCGCTGTCCAGCCCGTTATTGACGAGTTCCAGCCCCATTTCCCGGATTTTGTATTCGATGTTGCTTTTTCCCCCCATATCCGAGACCAGTACCCGGCGCCGGTTGCCGACAAGCGCGGGATCGATATGCTCGTAGGCTCGGGGTTCCTTCATGATCGCATGAACATGAACCCCGCCTTTATGGGCAAAGGCGCTTTTACCGGTAAACGGTCGGTTGTTGAGCGGGGTCATGTTGGCCGTTTCACTCACAAACAGGGATACTTTCTGCAGCCGGGCCAGATTTTCATCGGAAATACAGTCATATCCCATCTTCAACTTCAGGATCGGGATGATCGAGATCAGGTCGGCATTGCCGCACCGCTCACCGTAGCCGTTGATGGTCCCCTGGACGATGGTCGCCCCGGCTCGAACCGCAGCGATGCTGTTGGCCACCGCCAGGTTCGAGTCGTTGTGGGTGTGAATGCCGACGCGGACCGGCTTTGTGGCGGCCTTATCGATAACGGTCCGGATCTCACTCACGATCCGTTCCACATCGTGGGGAAGGTTACCGCCATTTGTGTCACACAATACGATTGCATTCGCGCCCCCGGCCACGGCCGCCGTGATGGTTTCCGCCGCATATGCGGGGTTATCCCGGAAACCATCGAAAAAATGCTCGGCATCGTAATGAACATCGATGTTGTTTGCCTTGAGATAGGCCACGGATTCGCGGATCATGTCGATATTGGCCGACAATTTAATACCCAGGATTTTTTCCACGTGCAGATCCCAGGTTTTACCGAAAATGGTCCCCACCGAAACACCGCTTTCGATAATCGCATTCAGGTGACGGTCGTCTTTTGCGGCGATACCGTGCTTGTGGGTCGCGCCGAATGCGGTGAGTTTCGCATTCCGGAACGTTTCCCGGGCGGCCAGCTGAAAAAATTCCCAGTCCCGGCTGTTCGCCCCCGGCCATCCCCCCTCGATAAAATGAACGCCCAGCGTATCGAGTTTTTTTGCGATTTTGACCTTGTCCTCGACGGTGAAACTGATCTTCTCTCCCTGGGTGCCGTCCCGCAAGGTGGTATCGTAGAGCAGTATGGGTTGCATTTTATTATCCGGGTAATTTTGGTGCTCCGATGTGGACGTAATGGACGATGTGGACGGAGTGGACAAGTCCTCGCATCATCCACTCCGTCCATGTTCTCAGTCTATCCGAATACATCTCATGAAAATTGTCGAAGCTTACTTGATGAACTCGTAAAAAAGTCGCTTTTTGATGGCAAAGTAAAAAGCTCCAAATTCAAGGCGCGCAAATCCCAAGGAATGAGGCGTACTTGTCGTACGCCGCAGTGACGAGGGGTGAAGCGCAACGCAGAAGTTGGGCTTTTTACGAAGCCATCACTTGTTCCGACGGTCCGGCCGAAGGGACCGCACGGCCGCGCCGGCCTGCCACATCTCGGAATTGTGGATCACTTCAAGTTCCTTGTTCAGCTTCACCTTGTAATCCGGTTTGCTGTTGACATCGAGAACCCGTTCGGTTTCCTTGCCGGTCGCCACGGCGTTGTACAGATCATCGAATACCGGTTGCACCGCATCCCGGAACTTCGGCGCCCAGTCAAGAGCGCCGCGCTGGGCGGTGGCGCTGCAGTTGGAGAACATCCAGTCCATCCCGTTTTCGTCAACCAGACGGATCAGGCTCTGGGTCAGTTCCTCGACGGTTTCATTGAAGGCTTCGCTCGGGCTGTGGCCATTCCGGCGCAGGGTGTTGTACTGGGCTTCCATCACCCCGGCGAGGCATCCCATCAGAACGCCGCGTTCGCCGGTAAGATCGCTGTAGACTTCCTTCGTGAAAGTGGTCGGGAAGAGGTAGCCGGAGCCGATGGCGATTCCCAGGGCGAGCGTCCGGTCCTTGGCGCGGCCGGTAAAGTCTTGTTCGATGGCGTAACTCGAGTTGATGCCGCTCCCCTGGAGGAAATTCTGGCGGACGCTGCGGCCCGATCCCTTGGGGGCGACCAGGATCACGTCGACATTCTTCGGCGGGATGATTCCGGTCTGTTCCTTGTAGACAATGGAAAACCCGTGGGAGAAGTAGAGTGCGTCGCCTTCATTGAGGCATTTGATGATGGTTGGCCAGGTGGCGACCTGTCCGGCATCCGACAGGAGTTCCATGATGATGGTGCCGCGTTTGGCCGCTTCCTCGATCGGAAACAGGGTCTTTCCCGGGACGAACCCGTCGGCGATCGCTTTTTCCCAGTACTCGTCGCCTTCCATCTGTCCGATGATCACCGGAACGCCATTGTCCCGCAGATTGAGCGCCTGGGCCGGGCCCTGGACGCCGTAGCCGATGACCGCAATGGTCTCCTTCTTCAGGATCTCCCGCGCTTTTTCCAGGGGAAACTCGTCCGACATGATGACATCTTCCGTTACCCCGCCAAAATTGATCATTGCCATTTTTCCATCCTCCTTAGATTCAATTACAGTAAATTGTAAATGTGACTGCCTGGTTACGGACATTATCCCCGAATTACTTGCTTTCCCTCGGCAGCGCGATACATCCGGTCCGGGCGATCTCCCGAATGCCGAATGGTTTGAAAAGGTTGAGAATAGCCGTAAGTTTCTCCGGATCGCCTGTCACTTTCACGGTGAAATGATCCATGCTCACATCGACCACCTGTCCGCGGAAAATATCGGTGATCCGAAGGATTTCCGCCCGGTGCTCCGGCTTTGCGTTTATTTTGATCAGCGCCATCTCCCGCAGCACATAAGGGGTTCCGGTCAGGTCGATGACTTTGATCACGTTGATCAGTTTATTGAGCTGTTTCTGAATCTGCTCGAGAATGTTCGGACTCCCGGTGGTCACCATGGTGATCCGGGAGACGTTCGGTTCAACGGTTTCCGCCACGCTCAGGCTTTCGATATTATACCCGCGCCCGGAAAAAAGTCCCGTTATCCGGGAGAGCACCCCCGGTTCGTTGTCCACGAGTATGGAAAGCAAATGTTTTTTTTCGCTCATCGTCAAATCCTTTCTCCGGTTCGATTACACTGAGAGAAATCTCAGACCAGCAACATTTTTCTGATGGACACTCCCGCGGGAACCATCGGGTAGACGCTTTCCTCCGGATCGACGACAAAGTCCATGATGACAGGCCCTTTGATGGCCAGTCCCTTTTCGAGTACGGATGCCACTTCGTCCGGGTTGCATGCACGCAAACCGACCGCCCCGTAGGCTTCGGCAAGCTTGACGAAATCGGGGGCGTGTTCGAACTTGGTGCAGGCATAACGCTTCTGGTAGAACAGTTCCTGCCACTGGCGCACCATGCCGAGACAACCGTTGTTCAGGATCACCACCTTGACCGGAAGGTTGTATTGAACCGCGGTGGCCAGTTCCTGGATGTTCATCTGAATGCTCCCGTCGCCGGCGATATCGACCACCAGCCTTTCCGGAGCGCCGACCTGCGCCCCGATGGCGGCCGGCAGGCCGAATCCCATCACCCCCAGCCCTCCGGAGGTGATAAAATGCCCCGGTTCATTGAAATGGTAGTACTGGGCCGACCACATCTGGTTCTGGCCGACTTCCGTGGTGATTATCGCAGTGCCGCCGGTCAGTCTGTAAAGGGTTTCAATGACACACTGGGGTTTGATCCTTTCGCACTGCTTGTATGCCAGGGGGGCGGTATCCTTCCATTTCTGAATCTGATCGAGCCACTCCCGGCGACCTTCCTGAACGTCACCCAGATCGGCACCATCAAGGAGTTCATTGAGCATTTCGAGCGAAATCCGGCAGTCGCCGACCACCGGGACCGCGACCGGAATGTTCTTCTGGATCGAGGTCGGATCGATGTCGATCTGGACAATTTTTGCATCCGGTGCAAACTCATCGGTTTTCCCCGTGACCCGGTCGTCGAAACGGACCCCGACGGCGATGAGGAGATCGCATTCGGAAACCGCCAGGTTTGCCCGGTAGGTCCCGTGCATCCCGAGCATCCCCAGCCACAGGGGATCGGTCCCGGGAAATCCGCCGAGGCCCATCAGTGTCCCGGTCACCGGGATATTCGCCCGCCTGGCGAACCGGGTCAGCTCCTCGTGCCCCTTGGAGAGGACGACGCCGCCGCCGATGAAGATCACCGGCTTTACGGCCTTTTCGACCATGTCGATCACCTTCTGCAACTGCTTGACATTCGGCCGGTATGTCGGATTGTAGGTGATCATCCGCACATCGCCCGGGTCCTTGAAGGTGGTGACGGCCTGGGAGACATCCTTGGGGAGATCGATCAGCACCGGTCCGGGACGGCCGGAACGGGCGATATGGAAGGCCTCCCGGATGATTCGGGCCAGATCCCGCACATCCTTGACCAGGTAGTTGTGCTTGGTGCAGGGGCGGGTGATTCCGACGATGTCGACTTCCTGGAAGGCGTCGTTTCCGATCAGCGCCGTGGGGACTTGGCCGGTGATGATCACAATCGGAATGGAGTCCATGTAGGCCGAGGCGATCCCGGTTACGGTGTTGGTGGCCCCGGGGCCGGAGGTTACCAGGCAGACGCCGACTTTTCCGGTAGCCCGGGCATAACCGTCGGCGGCATGGACCGCCCCCTGTTCATGCCGGACCAGGTAATGTTTGATTTCGGACTCCATCAGCGCATCATAGATGTCGATGACAGCGCCCCCGGGATATCCGAAAATGGAATCCACCCCCTCATCCTGAAGCATCTTGAGCAAAATCTGGGCACCTTTGAGTTTCATGATCGTCCTTTCTTGCCGGTTTAACCGTGTATAAAAACATGGATCAAATTTGAATCCGTTATTTTAACACCGCCCCCTTGTCCGCTGAAGAGACCAGGCGGGCGTACCGGGCCATGTATCCGCGCGTGATTTTTGGCGCCGGGGGCTGCCAGGTCGTAAATCGTCGGGCAATTTCGTCGTCGGCAACCTTCAGCGAAATCGATTTGCCGGGGATGTCGATGGCGATACGATCGCCTTCCCGGATCACCGCGATCGGTCCTTTCTGCATTCCCTCGGGCGATATGTGGCCGATGGCCGCTCCGCGGGTCCCTCCGGAAAATCGGCCGTCCGTAATCAAGGCCACGTCGGCATCAAGCCCCATCCCCGCGATGGCCGATGTGGGGGTGAGCATCTCCCGCATGCCGGGGCCGCCCATGGGGCCTTCGTAACGGATCACCACCACATCCCCTTTATTGATCCGGCCGGACATGATTGCTTCTGTCGCCGCCTCCTCGGAATCGAACACCCGGGCCGGCCCTTCGTGGCGAAGCATTTCCTTAGCCACCGCCGACTGCTTGACCACACACCCGTTGGGAGCGAGGTTGCCGAAAAGAACGGCCAGCCCCCCGGTCCGGTGATACGGGTTATCGATCGGCCGGATCACGCCGATGTCGATCGGGCGAACCGAATCGATGTTCTCCTTCACGGTTTTACCGGTCACGGTGATGCATTCTCCATGGATCAACCCGGCGGCCGAAAGAATTTTCATAACGGCCTGTATGCCGCCGGCGCTGTTCAGGTCTTCAATGTGGTGCGTCCCCCCGGGAGACAAGGAACAGAGGTGCGGGACCCGGTCGGAAACGGAATTGATCATTTCAAGATCGAACGGCATTCCGGCCTCGTGGGCCAGGGCCGCCAGATGAAGGGTCGTGTTGGTCGAACATCCGAGCGCCATGTCGACGCACAGGGCGTTTTCAAAGGCTTCAGCAGTCAGTATCCGGCTCGGGGTTATCCCGTTGTTGAGCAGGTCGATGATCCGCATACCGGCGGTCTTGGCCAGGCGCAACCGGGCCGACATCACCGCCGGAATCGTACCGTTTCCGGGGAGTCCCATCCCGATCGCCTCGGTGAGGCAGTTCATCGAATTGGCGGTGAACATCCCGGCGCACGATCCGCAGGTGGGGCAGGCGGCGTCTTCGATGGCGCAGAGCTGATCCTCGGTCATCTGGCCGGTCCGGACCTTGCCGACCGATTCGAACACGGAGATCAGGTCGACTTTTTTCGACGGGTCTTCGGGATGGCGGCCGGCAAGCATCGGGCCGCCGCTGATGAATATGGCGGGGATATCCATCCGGGCCGCGGCCATCAGCATTCCCGGGACGATCTTGTCGCAGTTGGGGATCATCACGATGGCATCGAGTGCGTGGGCCGTGACCATTACCTCGATCGAATCGGCAATCAGTTCGCGGCTTCCCAGGGAATACTTCATCCCCGCGTGCCCCATGGCAATCCCGTCGCAGACCCCGATAACCCCGAATTCGACAGGCGTTCCCCCGGCCATGTAGATTCCGGCCTTGACCGCCTCGGCGATCTGGTTCAGGTTCGCGTGCCCCGGGACGATGCTGTTGACCGAGTTGGCCACGCCGATCAGGGGGCGGCGGATTTCGTCATCGGTATAGCCGATCGCCTTGAGCAAAGACCGGTGTGGTGCCCTTTCGATACCCTTTTTCGCGATGTCGCTTTTCATTTTTACCTCCGTTCAAAAAAAAAACCGTTATCAGCTTTCGGGCTGATAACGGTTTTTTTAAGGGATTAAAAACTTAAAAATCTTTTTGCGCCATTATCAGGCCCGCCGGTTCCAAAGGACGTCAACTACGTCCAGTACCGGTACAATAAGGAGAATCAGGTTGATAATGGCCACTTGGTATTTCATTTAATCGTCCAGAACAATGCTTGATTTGAAATGTCCTGCTTCATAACAAAAAAGAACAAACATTGTCAAGGATTTGTTTCCGTAGAATAATGTTTTTCTTGTTTACCAGCCTACCGTAAACCGGCCTCATTGGAGGGAAGGCACGTCGCCGTGGGGTGCAGCACCGGATCTCAGGGCTTTTATGATGTCATCAAGAGGTGCTGCCTGAACCAGTTCGTGGACTTGTGAAGGAATAATTCCTGGTGGGAAGGATTACTCAATGGATGATCGGCATTTTCCAGACGGATCAGTTCCTTGGGCGGGCCGCTTCGTTCAAATAATTCCTCGGCATTTATAAAAGGGACGATTCTATCGGCATCGCCATGAAAAATCAGAAGATGGCGGACCTGGGGAAGCCGGTTGGAAATGTCGAATGCCATCTGATCGGGTTTCATACCGGTGAACCGGGGATCGGTTTCGTAACTGAGCGGCACCTGGATCGATGACAACCGGACCGGTGCCGCCAGGGTGACAATTGTGTCGATCTGAAAACTGCCGGCGATTGCCAGGGATACCGCCCCGCCCATGCTGCTGCCGAAAAGACCGAGACCAGGGCCGAAGCAGGGACGGTAAGCGACCGCCTGGATGGCGGCGGCAAGATCGTTGCAGCGCCCTTCAAAAGTGGTGACCCGCGGGAATTCACCCTCGCTCCTGCCGCATCCCCGGTGGTCGAAACGAAAAAAGGCGATTCCGCATCGGTTCAACCGCTCGGCCAGTTCCTGTTGCTTGGGGGAATCGCCCGTGCTCAGGAGGCCGTGGGCGCCGATGACCAGTGGGGGCCGGGATGCATCCGGGAGGTGGAGGGTGCCGCACAATCGGATTCCGTCGGCAAAAAAAACGATCTGTTCTTCTGTCATTGAAACCCCCGCGGCGGTGTATTATGGTTGACCAGTCGATTTTACGAAGCCATCAAGTTTGGATATAGTCGAAATCACGATGTAATACAAACCGCTTTGTGGCCGCGCCCCGGGACCGGGTGTAACACATTCCCTTAATCAACAGGATAAATCATGGAAATAAAAAAAAAGACGGAAGTTCCCCTGGAGGTAACCGGGATTGCATTCGGCGGCCGGGGAATCGCCAAGGTGGACGGGTATACGATATTTATTGACGGCGCGGTTCCCGGTGACACGGTACTCGCCCGGATACTCAAAAAAAAGAAATCGTACGCCGAAGCACGGGCAATCGAGGTCATCTCCCCGTCGGCCGACCGGGTCGATCCGCCATGCCGGTACAGCGGCCATTGCGGGGGGTGCCGATGGCAGTACCTGGTCTATGACCGGCAGCTCGAATACAAGCGGCAACATGTGGTCGAAGCGCTCGAACGGATCGGCCAGCTCTCCGGCATCCCGGTTCACGAGACGCTCCCCTCGGAACGGATATTCGGGTATCGCAACAAAATGGAATTTTCCTGCTCGGACCACCGGTGGCTGCTCCCCGAGGAACTCGGAGATCCCGGGATTGACACCGATTTTGCCCTGGGACTCCACGTGCCGGGCACGTTCGATAAAATCCTGGATATTGACGAATGTCACCTCCACCCGGAGCAGGGGAACCGGATACTGAATGCGGTCCGGAAATACATGAAATCTTCCGGTATGCCCCCTTATGCCCAAAGGGCTTATGAAGGGTTCTGGCGGTTTTTAATGCTGCGCCACAGCGTTGCGCATGACCAGTGGCTGGTCAACGTGATAACGGCTGCGGACGCGCCGGATGTCCTGGGGCCCCTGGCGACGCAATTGATGGCGGATCACCCGAATATTGCCGGCGTGGTGAACAACGTCACCGGCCGGAAAGCCTCCGTCGCGGTGGGTGAGCGTGAGATTCTCGTGGCGGGCGAGAGTTATCTCAAGGAAAAGCTGGGACCATTCGAATTCGAGGTGTCCGCCAATTCCTTTTTCCAGACCAACACGCGTGGCGCGGAGAAGATTTATGAAACCGTCCGGCGTTACGCGGAACTGTCCGGGACCGAAACGGTCCTCGACCTCTACAGCGGGACCGGCACCATTCCGATATGGCTCTCCCGGGACGCCGGAACGGTCACCGGCATTGAAATCGTGGAGAGCGCCGTGGCAGACGCGGTCCGGAACTGCCGGAATAACGGAATCGACAACTGCGAGTTTATCACCGGGGACATCCGGGAATCGATCGGTTCGATCACCCGCAAACCGGACGTTCTGATCATCGATCCGCCCCGGGTGGGAATGCACAAGGATGTGGTCGCGGCAGTCCAGGACATGGCCGCCGCGCGGGTCGTCTATGTATCGTGCAATCCCGCTACCCTGGCCCGGGATCTGGCACTGCTGGCCGAGGATTATGAAATCGTTGAAGTCCAGCCGATCGACATGTTCCCCCATACGTTTCACATCGAGTCGGTCGCCAAACTCGAAAAACGGAAGTAAAGGAGACCGCATGCGGATTACCATGACCCCGATCGGCGTCTTTTACACCGATGAAACCGATATTCCCCGCCACTGGAGCATTTCGGATAAGAAGGGATGGATTGAAATCGACCCCGCCTATACGGAAGGATTGAAAGATATCCGGATCGGAGAGCAGATTGTTGTTCTGTTCCACTTTCACCGGAGCGCGCCGTTTTCCCAAGACCTGCTGGTCCAGAAACCGCCCCACAAGGATCGACCCATGGGCGTGTTTTCCATCTGTTCCCCCCGGCGGCCGAACCCGATCGGGTTTTCCGTCCTGACGGTCACCGCGATCCGTGATAATATTATCCATGTCGACCGGATCGACATGATCGACGGGACGCCGGTTTTTGATATAAAGCCATTCGTAAGACCATGATAACTTGATGGCTTCGTAAAAAGTCCAACTTCTGCGTTGCGCTTCATCCCTCGTCACTGCGGCGTACTACAAGTAAGCCTCATTCCTCGGGATTCGCGCGCCTTGCCAATTTTATAAGATTTGGTGGAGCTTTTTACTTTGCCCCATCAAAAACCGACTTTTTACGAGTTCAGCATTAACTTGTCTCTCCAAGGTGATTTCCGGCTAAAAGGAGATTATATTACCCTTGTACAGCAAACCCATTCCAAAAAGGAGGGCCGGCAAGGATGAGGAGACAATTCAACCGGATTCTTTGTGCAACGGATTTTTCGGAAGTGTCCGAATCGGTTGTTCCCTACGGGATCAACATGGCCAAGGAACTCACCGCTACCCTCTACATCTGCCACGTCATCGACCTGCCGACGGTCTCGGTCTACGGAGAAGCGGTGTTCGATCCGATTACCGAGCAGCAGCGGTTCATCGACTTTGCCCGTCGGGAAATCGAGAATCAACTCCACGATGCGCCGGTGGACTGGAATCCACTGATCTCGATCGGCAGCACCACCGAGGAGATCACCCGGCTGGCCGCGGAAAATGCCATCGATCTGGTCATTACCGCCACCCACGGTCGCTCGGGATTAAAGCGGTTGTTTCTCGGTTCGGTTACCGAACGGCTGATGCGAACCCTTTCCTGCCCGCTGCTGGTCCTGAGGAGCCCCGGGGATGCGGATCTGAAGCCCCTGCGCCAGAAATTTCCGTTCCGAAAAATCCTGGTCGGGTACGATTTCTCCCCGGATTCGGAAGCGGCCTTCAATACCAGTCTGAGCATCGCCCAGGAATTTGAAAGCGAACTGCACATCATGCACGTGGTGGAGCCGACGGCCTACAAGGATTACATGAAATTTCCCAGTGCTCCCGGGGAACCCCTCCAGCGCGATCTTTACGATTCGATCAAGCGCCGTCTGGAGGAACTGGTCCCGAGGGATGCATTGGACTGGTGCACGCCTCGAGCCGAGGTTATGGTGGGAAAGCCTTACGCTGAACTGGTCCGCTATGCCCAGATACAAAATATTGACCTGATCGCCACTGGTGTCCGGGGACACGGGATGGTTGAGGACCTGCTGGTCGGCTCGACCACGGACCGGGTCATCCGGCGGGCGCCGTGTCCTGTTCTGTCTGTTTCCCGGCCTGCATCGCTATCTACCTGATCCACTCAAAATACCATGAAGGGCCATGAAGAGATTTACTTCATGGCCCTTCATGTCCTTCATGGTTCAATTATTGCTCCATTAACCCACCTGCACTCCCGGTTCACCGGTCCGGCTATCCGACAGAATCTCTCCCCGGGCATTGATAACGATTTCATTCATGGGGAGACGTTTACCGGAGGCAGCCAGCCCTTTTTTAACAATGAAAGGAAGGCCGCTGCAGCAGGGGACTTCCATCGATACAATTGTTACACTCTTTAACCCGGCGGCCGTGAAGACGTCGGCAAATTTCCGGACATATCCTTCCGCGTCGTCGAATTTGGGGCATCCCATCATGACGGCCCGCCCGTTGAGCAGTTCCTGGTGAAGGTTCGGGTAGGCGGCCGCCACGCAATCGGCGATTACCAGCAGGTCCGCTCCTTTTAAAAACGGGGCAGTGGGCGGTACGAGCCGGATCTTTATCGGCCATTGGCCGAGCGCGGATGATCCGGCCGCCGGGAGATTCCCGGCGGCCGGACCCCGGGTGAGGATTTTTACCTGGCTGGAAGGGGATCCGCAGGCGATGGTCGGCGCTTCCTGTTTTTTTTGTGACGTTTCCAAATGCTTTTCAACGGCATCCTCGTCAAATTCCTCGGCCTCACGCTCGACGATCTTCAAGGCATCGTTGGGGCATTCCCCCAGGCAGGCACCCAACCCGTCGCACAGGTTATCCGAAATCACCTTCGCCTTGCCGGCCACGATCCGGATGGCGCCTTCCGCGCATGACGGTACGCACTGGCCGCAGCCATCGCATAATTCTTCATTGATTTCGATGATTTTGCGCATGGTTCGCATAATTTTACTCCCGTTAGGTTAAAAAGAGTTCTGCTGCCCGTTTTCGGCCCGCATCGGTCAGGAAGCGGTTCTCGATGAGAGCCTCCAGATCCGTTCGGTTGATGTCATGTTCCTTCATTTCGTCTTCGATCCCGGCAATCCGGTCGGCATCGTGGAAGACTTTGAAATTCACCGTTTCTTCCGGCTTCGGGCGATGACGCAGGTCGATGATGGTGCACACCGCATCGATCAATTGCGCATTGGCGCCGATCGTTTCCATCATGCGCCGGGCAATGGAAGTGATGTCTTCATGAATCCCGGTGTCGTGCAGGTAGGCGGCGGCAAGGATTACGGCCAAGTCACCTCCCTCCCTTCCGGCTATCGCCTCGGCATGCCGGGCAACCCGGGTGGCATGTCCGATCCGTTTGAAATCGGTTTTGAAGTGTTTTTTCATTTCGACGGCGATCCGGTCCTTCATGAGGTTCTGCCGTTGCGCCATAACTTCCGGCGGCAGACTGCCGATGCACTGGTCGGCAAATTTGCAATAGGCGGCACATCCGAAGTCCATGCCCGGGTTGACGAACTTGTGTCCGCAGTGGTCGCACCGGCGGGTCGGGTCATCCTTGAAGAACTCGACCGGTTTCCCGCAATTGGGGCACTCGGACTCGAAAATGGAACTCGGTTTCCAGTAACGGCTGTCCTGTCCGGGACATTTCATATCGATCCTCCGAATATTTTAAAATTGCGCCAGGTCAGATCTCAGTTTCATTCAACATAACCACCAAACGGGCGTTCGTAAACATTTGCCTTACGTTTAAGCCAGTTAGCTCATTAAGTCCTTGACTTAGGTCAAATTCCGAAAAAAAAGGACGATTCTCGGGATCAGGTAGTCTTTCCCGTCCGGGCATTTGACAGAATTCGGAACGGCGCCTATTTTGAAAATGGAAATGCTGAAACGTTCACCTGTTCTAACAAGGAGATGCGCAATGAACGACAAACAGACGCTGTGCGAAAAAATTCGGGAAATCTATCCCGATATCGGGGAATGCGGAATCGATGTGAATGTCGATTACGATAAGGAAAAAGAGGCATGGGTGATCGACCTTAAAAAAGACCGGCACACCCTGAAAACGCATCTTGATTCCGAAGATGCCGAAGCCTGCATGCTTGGAAAGAAATGTATCGGGTTGGGGATTCAAATCGCCCAGTTGAAGGACAATATCACGCGGGGAATCACCCCGACTTACAATCCGGATCGCAGTCGGTAGCGGCGCTTAGGTCGGGATTCCAAGACCGGCAAACTCCCGGCGGCAATTTGTTCCAAAAACCATGAGGATCATGGGCAAGAGCCATAATCCTCATGGTTTTTTTTTGTTTTCAAAAGTGTATCAGGTTTATGAGACAACTTCTTGACTTCACGAAACACATGATGGTATTCGTGTTTAAACGCGATACATAACGAATAACCGAACAAATAAGCCATGACGGGAAATGGGATATCGTCCCCCCTGTCGGAAAGACGTCCGAGAAGATGCCGGAACAAAGACTGAATAAGCTGCTCTCCGATTCGGAAAATCTGGTCAGGATTCTGGATAACCTGAAAGAGGGGATTATCGCCCACGATCTGGAACGCCGGATCTTCTTTTTCAATCATGAGGCCGAACGGATTACGGGCTACAGCCGGGAAGAAATTCTTGACAAGGACTGCCACGAAGCGTTTGGTAACCCGTTTTGCGGTGAGCGTTGTTTGTTCGCCGACCACAAGGAGGTTCTACATCCCCGCAAGTTTGCCGAACATATCGAATACCCGGTGAACCTTATCACTAAAGATGGGGAGAGCCGGAATGTGGAAATGACGGTTAATCCGTTGCGGGATAAGTCAGGCCGGATTGTGGGTGTCCTGGCGTTTCTCCGGGACCTGACGGACCTGTTGAAGTTCCGTATCAAATCGAGCGAACTGGCCGGGTTCAATAGTATTATCGGCCGGGACCACAAGATGCTCCAGGTGTTTCAGCAGATCCGGGACCTGGCCGGGTATGATTACCCCGTACATATTTACGGGGAAACGGGGACGGGAAAGGAACTGGTGGCCGAAGCGGTGCACAACGAGAGCCGCCGCGGCGGCGCCCCGTTTGTGCCGATAAATTGCGGGGCCCTTCCCGCGGGGTTGATTGAAAGCGAACTTTTCGGGCATGTCAAGGGGGCATTTTCCGGTGCCATCCGGGACAAGAAGGGGCGCTTTGAACTGGCCCACGGCGGCACGGTTTTTCTCGACGAAGTATCCGAACTGCCAAAGGATCTCCAGGTCAAGCTGCTCCGCTTCCTGCAGACCGGAAAATTCGAAAGAGTCGGGGGGGAGCAGACCGTCAGCATCAATGTCCGGATCATCAGCGCAACAAATAAGGATCTCAAGAAAGAGGTGCTGAAAGAGACATTTCGGGAAGACCTCTTTTATCGCCTTAATGTAATCCCGATAAACCTTCCGCCCCTGAGGGAGCGGCGCAACGATATCCCGCTCCTGATCGAACATTTTCTGCGAAAATTTCTGGACGATCACCCGGGGAGAACCCCTCCGGCGGTTTCCCGGGAGGCAGTTTCCCAGATGCTGGATTACGACTGGCCGGGAAATGTCCGCCAGTTACAGAATGTTCTCCAGTTCGCCATTGTCCGGAGCAGCGGCAGGATTATCACCCCCTCCGATCTCCCCATGGAACTGCGTGAAGGGGTGGTATGCGTTCCCCATCGCGGGCCAAACCGGAAACTCGAAGAAGATGCGGTCCGGTCAACCCTGGTGAAAACCGGGGGAAACAAGGTTAAGGCCGCAAAACTGCTGGGCGTGGGACGCGCTACCCTCTACCGGTATATCAACGAACATCCCGAAACGATTCCGGAGATTGTTTGATTCCGGACTACAGACACCACGGCAGGCAGCGGCGCAGGCGGATGCCTACCAGATCGATGTGGACATCATAGACGGCGATTTCCACCCCGTTTGCAACCGCCCGCCGCAATTCCCGACCGTAGACCGGATCGATCCGGTCGGCGGGTTTGAACACTTCCGCATCCATCCGCTGGACCAGGTATAACATCATGCACCGGTGTCCGTCGGCCACCAGTTTCTGCAAATCAACCAGGTGCTTTGTCCCGCGTGCGGTGACCGCATCCGGAAATAGGGCGGTCCTTCCTTCCACCAGGGTGCAGTTCTTTATCTCCACATAACATTTCTTACCGATTGCACTTGTCAGCATCAGGTCGAGCCGCGTGTGTTCTCCGGCACGCACTTCCGTCACGATCCGTTCATATCCGGACAACTCGGCGATCCCGCCCGAGCGCGCGGATTGGCATACGAGCCGGTTGGGCACCTGGGTGTTGACGCCCACCAGTGAATCGGGCATCCCGATAATCTCCCAGGTGAATTTGAGTTTTCGCGAAGGCGCATCATTCCGTGAAATATAAACGGGCCTCCCCGGTTCGCAGCACCCGGTCATCCGACCGGAATTCGGGCAGTGGGCGGTGACGGTCTCGCCATCGGGCAGGCGAATGTCGGCAAGAAACCGTTTGTAGCGGGTAATCAGCGTTCCTTGGATCAGTTCCGGCCAGAACAGAACAGCGTTTTCCATATCGAGGGCAATGCCGTGGTTCATCTCACTCCTTGAAACAAATCTGTATCGAAGGATCTGATACAACTGACGGGTTTATTGAAGACGTAAACGACTCGACGCTTTTAATAACGGACTTCGGCGGAAAACAAAATGAAAATTCGAACTGGCACGGAACTTGAAAGCTCTAATAGAAAAGACCGGAGAGAAGGGGTTGCGGCGGTATTGCCGGCAACCATTTCATCCGAAATACTTTTCGAATCGCCAAGAATGGTGTACATTAGTGGAACCGTCGAACGAAAATATCAAGCGCGCGCTAAAACTCGTCAGATCGATGCTCTCCCTGGCGGATAAGGGAGATGCCGAAAGAGAAGATATCGGATGCGGCATTCTTTATGGTATAATCCGGGATGCGGCATTCAAGATAAAGAAGCTGGCGGAATCCGAGAAGGAATCCCATATGGACAAGGGAAAATGGTCGTGATCCGCTGCTGATTTTTGCGCGATTTCCGTTTATTTGAACCCGTAAAGAAGAATGAGGAGAAAAAATGGCCAACATGAAAGGCACCCGTACCGAAAAGAACCTGATGACCGCATTCGCCGGTGAATCCCAGGCCCGGAACCGCTACACCTATTTTGCCGGCAAGGCAAAGAAGGAAGGGTATGAGCAGATATCCGCCATTTTCGCGGAAACCGCAAACCAGGAAAAGGAACACGCAAAACGGTTCTTCAACTTTCTGGAGGGAGGCGAGGTCGAAGTGACCTCCTTTTTCCCCGCGGGAGTCATCGGGACCACAGTTGATAACCTGAAAGCAGCGGCTGATGGCGAAAATCACGAACATACGGAGATGTACCCAGAGTTCGCGGCCGTGGCCCGGGAGGAAGGGTTCGAAGCCGTGGCCCGGGTATTCGAAGCCGTATCCGTCGCGGAAAAACAGCACGAAAAACGGTTTCGGGACCTGGCGGCTAACATAGAAAACAACCGGGTATTCAAGCGTGGCGCCGATACCACGTGGCGCTGCATCAACTGCGGGTATCTCCACGAGGGTGAGGATGCGCCGGAAATGTGCCCGGCCTGCGCCCATCCCAAGGCCTATTATGAAATGCTCGGCGAAAATTATTAATCACATACCATACAGCAGACAGGAGAACGACATGTCAGCATACGACTTCAGCGCGGACGATGTTTTCAAGCTGGCCGAGGAGATCGAGGTCAACGGAGCGGATTTTTACCGGAACGCCGCGGCCAAGGCCCCGGATAAATCAAAGGAACAGCTCCTGACCGGACTGGCGGATATGGAAGTCGAGCACCGGAAAATGTTCGGGCAGATGCGCGCCGAACTGAAAGGGATGGATACGGCTCAGACAGTATTTGACCCCGAAGCTGACGCGGCGAGCTATCTGAAGGCCCTTGCCGATATTCGGGTGTTTTTCGACAAGGAAATCGATATGTCTTCCATGGAAGAAATCCTGAAGGCTGCCATTACGGCCGAAAAGGATTCGATTGTCCTGTACCTCGGGATGAAGGAACTGGTCCCCGCGAAATTCGGAAAGAACCGGATTGAAACCATCATCCAGGAAGAAATGAGGCATATCCGGCTTCTCAGCCGCGAATTGAAACTGCTCCACTCCTGAAGACCGGACCGATGCAACTCATCAACACCGCTGAACGGACAATACGCGAAAGGAACACGGAAATGGCAAAGCGGCTTGAACTCTATAAATGTGATGTTTGCGGCAATATCGTGGAAGTATACAATGGCGGCAAAGGCGCGCTTGCATGCTGCGGGCAGCCGATGAAGCTGCTCGTGGAAAATACAGTCGACGCCGCCCGGGAAAAACATGTCCCGGTCATCGAGAAGGTCGAGGGGGGCGTAAAGGTCAAAGTTGGCGAAGTGGCGCACCCGATGGAAGAAAAGCATTATATTCAGTGGATAGAAGTCATCGCCGACGGCCGGTGCTATACCCAGTTCCTGAACCCGGGCGATGCCCCGGAAGCGGTTTTCTGCATCGATGCGGCCGATATAACGGCTCGGGAATACTGCAATTTGCACGGCCACTGGAAAAAATAAGCTTGATGGCGTCGTAAAAAGTCCAACTTCTGCGTTGCGCTTCATCCCTCGTCACTGCGGCGTACAACAAGTACGCCTCATTCCTCGGGATTCGCGCGCCTTGAATTTGGAACTTTTTACTTTGCCATCAAAAACCGTCTTTAGGAGTTCATCAAGCTTAAAGTGAAATAAAAGGAGGTGATCGTATGGCCCAATGGAAATGCACCAACTGCGGTTATACGTTCGAGGCGCCTGCCCCGCCGGAACAGTGCCCGTCCTGCAAGGCAAAATGCGAGTTCGTGGACAACACCTGCTATACGCCGGATTGCGCGGACAAGGGATTCGATGACCGGATCGGCACTGTTAAAAAATGATGACTTCGTAAAAAAAATGGCGAATGAATCGTGCTCAGTCCAGCCGACCGGAACTGAGCACGTTTAAAGCCAAGAAAAAAAATGCCGTTGAGCGGTGTAACCGCTTCCAATGAACATGTTTTGAATTCGTGCGCGTAATCGTAATCGTAGTCGGAACTTCAAAACCCGATTACGATTACGCGCACGATAAAGACATGAATGTTCCTTTATGCCAAAACACCACTCGGCGGGGTAAATGTCTTCTTACTCGGCATCAACAGGAGACCTGCAAATGGCGAAAGCATTGATCGTATATGCGACGCGGACAGATGAAACGCGGAAGATCGGAGAACTGATCGCCGAGGGGCTCCGTTTCTCCGGCATCGAGGTGACCGTTGTCAACGTCGGAAGTATCAAGTCCGAAAAGGAGCTTGAGGGATATGACGCCTACGTGTTCGGCTCGCCGACCTATCATGGCGATATGCTGCAGCCGATGAAAAATTTCCTGTTTCTCGCAGAAAAGGCCGGGCTGGAAAACAAGGTCGGCGGCGCATTCGGGGCGTTCGGATGGAGCGGGGAAGCCCCGGAACGGATCTACGGCACAATGAAGAATATTTTCCGGATGGACATGGCCAGCGGTCCGCTGATGCTGAAAAACAGCGAATTGGGAGGCGGCATCCGGATGGCCCAGGATTACGGCCGGGAACTCGCCGGGAAGATGGGATAACTTAGACCGGAAAGGATAACCATGGACCTGTTGCTCCTTTCGCGCCTGCAATTTGCGGTCGCAACGCTTTTCCATTTTCTGTTCGTTCCCCTGACCCTGGGGCTTTCCGTGCTGGTGGCCTGGATGGAAACGCAGTACGTGCGCACGGGGGATGAAACCTACCTGCGGATGACCCGATTCTGGGGGAAGCTTTTCCTGATCAATTTCATTCTTGGGGTGGTGACCGGGATCACCCTTGAATTCCAGTTCGGCACGAACTGGGCCGGCTATTCCAAGTACGTCGGGGACATTTTCGGTTCACTCCTCGCCATCGAGGCGACGGTCGCTTTTTTTCTCGAATCGACCCTCATCGGGGTGTGGGTTTTCGGGTGGGACAAGCTTTCCCGGCGGGCCCACGCGGTGGTGATCTGGCTGGTCGCCATCGCCGGCAACCTGTCGGCCCTCTGGATTCTTCTGGCCAATGGCTGGATGCAGCATCCGGTCGGATACGTGATCCGGAATGGCCGGGCCGAACTGGTCGATTTCCTCGCGGTGCTGACCAACCCGTTCGGCTGGCTCCAGTTTGTCCACACCGTGGCCGGCGCCTTCACCCTGGGTGCTTTTTTCGTCATGGGGATCAGCGCTTACCACCTGCTTAAAAAGCAGCATACCGAC